>Ga0185299_10000268_pt1 | contig 156771 bp, 147 predicted proteins | sample PaiPotPPA55metaG_FD_128002 | JGI IMG/M metagenome (GOLD analysis project Ga0185299, IMG submission 128002) | Iron sulfur acid spring bacterial and archeal communities from Banff, Canada, to study Microbial Dark Matter (Phase II) - Paint Pots PPA... ...
ACGGTTGGCGCGCGGACGGGACATAGCATTCTCCTTTCGGTTAAAGGGGACCATACATCCCTTGAACCAAAAGGCAGAGTGCGGGGGGTAAGAGATTTATTTAATCAGCGGACCCCCATACCACGAAATCTCGCCTGGTTGAAGACCCCCCAAATACCGCTGCGCAGCCGAGGCTTCGGCCGGACCCTTCTCTTCTTGACAGGTCCAAGGCACATTTCTATCGTGTCGCCCGCACGTGGATGATATGTCCCTCATCCGTATCTTCTCTGGCTCGCGCATTTCCTTGCTCTTGTTCTCCAAAAAGGAGAGACCCATGCGCTGGTGGATTCACGGCCTAATGTTGTTGGCCTTTGGAGGCCTTCTGTGCGTGGGCTGCCTCGATTTTGATGTGGACCGCCTTATCGATGAGAAAGTGGATTACCAGGCGCCCACTGGGCAAAACGAGGACGACGGCCTGGCTGACGATGCCTTGGCCGACAAACCCACAGCGGCTTTTGACCCGGAACTCGTTGACCGCCGACCTGCAAATGGCTTTCTGATCAATGCCAGTTCGGCGGTCGTGAAACTAGACGTTCTTCCCGTGAAGCCCGACAAAAAAGCGGATTTTCTGGTCTTGCACTCGTCTTACGCCGCTGCGGTGGCGGCCATTCGAGCCAAGCATCCCGGCGTGACGGTCCTGCCCTCCGTGAACCAGATAGACAATAAGGCCAAGCAGTTTGACGACGGTCTGTATGCGGCCCTGGACCAGGCTTATTTCCAGAACATGCTTAGCGATCAATTGCACGGCTATGTCGATCTGGTCAAACGGATGTATGACACCGCCGGCAAAACCAGCCCAGCAGCGCCTTACTTGGCGGCAGCGCTGGACTTGGCGGGCGTTAAGGTCGAGCCGGCAGACGGCGTGGCCAAGACCCGCTGGTTAAGCAGGTTCCTGGCCGATGAAGTTCAATCGAAACCCACCGGCTTCTACACCTGGACGAAGGATCTCCAGGCTTGCTTTCACTTCCTGCGTTTCTTGCAGCACGAGTTTCCGGAAACAGAACTGCAGGTGCCCATGGCTTTGCGAGCCGCGCTTCTGAAAGATGCGAGCTTGCTCACGGACTACCACAAGGCCCTACGCTTTTACAGCCAGTTAACCAATACCTCGAATTGCCTATCGATCATGGACCTGCCTGCGCCGGAAGAAACCGGCGTCACCCTGGCTCTTATCGCCAAAAACAAGAAGCTAACGCGCCAGACGGTTGCGTTCTTTCCCGCTTCAACTTCGCGGGAGACAGTGCTCTTTGAAAAGCTGTTTCCCAACGGCTTGTCGCCTTCGGTCAACTTGATGAAGGAACTCGTCCGCCGCATCAAATCGGGCGAAGCTGATTTGAAACCCAAGGAAGGCAGCGGTTGGTACGATTATCAGGCCTACGCTCTGGAGACCCTGCTTTTGCCTGAAAGAGGCGAGGAACATAACAAGTTGCTGCTCACCAAGGCCTACAAGAAACGCATGGTCGAGGCCTTCAAGGCTCAAGTCGCCAAGCATCGCGAGACCCACGTCCGGCAATTGGCCGTGACGGAGACCGGGCTGGCTGCCGACCCCGGAAAACCGGCTCCTTCGCTGAAGATGAGGCCACAACTTCGCATCGAACCAAGTCCAAGTTACTACCTGCGCACAGCGCGGTCTTACGCATTTTTGACCAGTTTCCTCGAAGTGAGCGTTGGCAAGTCGTTCCTGCAAGCCATGCATGGCTTGCGCCCGGACGGAGCGCGCGATCTCGACCTGTACAACGAACTACATTGCCAGCGGGATTTGTTTTACGGCCTCTACTTGGTCAGTGCGGAGGACATCGGCCTGAAGCCAAACCTGGCGATCGACGAACCGGTCAAGGTCGAGGATTGCTACCGAGTCGCCAATGAATGGCTTGCCAAGGCGTTTAGCGATCGCGACATGAGTGAAGACACACGTGTGGCAGTGCCCGTATTCGTTGACGCCAACTCCAACACCACCCGGATCTGGGTCAACGTCGGCGTGCGTATGGTAGCTCTTGATGCGGAGTACAGCCGCCCGCCTTCGATCAAATCTCAGAATGGAGGCGCCTGGCGTCCGCTGACCGAAGGTGAAATGGAGCCAACCCATTACCTGATCGCTGTGGACGAGTTTGCCGAGGTCGAACTGCCGAGCCTGCGCGTTCCGACTCGCGAGGAAATGCGGAAACTATGTGATCAAAGGCGGACGAAAGAGGAGATTCTAGAGGCGCTGCATAAAGTGAAGTGACTAGAAGGCAACTGCTTTGGATACTATATTTACATAGCAATTGATAACCCGGGAAGGCTGACTACACTGCTGCCAACTATCCTATAAGACAACTTAATGAGCCGGTCTCGAACAATGTATGAGCCATCGGAAGACCCCGAGGTTCTGGCTTGGTGGTCGCTGACGCCGGGCCAGCGCTTCGTGGAATCGCAAAAACTGTGGGCCACGTTTGTGGGCCTGGGAGGGTCTCTTGACCCCGAGCCCGATTGGCAAAGTCCTTTCTATTTTCCAGAAACATCGGGTTCGCGCTCTGCTGATGGGCGGCCAGGCCTGCATTGTGTACGGCGCCGCCGAATTCAGCCGCGACATCGATCTCGCCGTTCTAGCAAGTCCTGACAATCTGGATCGCTTGCATTCGGCCCTGGCGGAACTCCGAGCCGAGCCCGTCTTCTTTCCCGCTCTCAGCAGGGAAGTATTGCTGAAGGGGCATGCCTGTCACTTTCGAGCCCATGTTGCCGGAGCAGAAGGGTTTCGGATCGACATCATGTCGGTGCTGCACGGTTGTGAGGCGTTTCCCGCCCTGTGGGCTCGACGTCTACGCTTGGCTTTGCCTGGATTGGGCCGCTTCCCCGTGTTGGCTCTGCCGGATTTGGTGCGCGCCAAAAAGACGCAGCGTGACAAGGATTGGCCAATGATTCGACGGCTGATCGAGGCCGCTTATCATCGTCGGCCCGCCCGTCCCAAACGGGAACAAATCCAATTTTGGTTGAGTGAAGCTCGAACCCCGGGCCTGCTCATCGAACTATGTCACCGCTATCCTGGGAATGCCCGGCGCATTGCAGGCAAGCGACCCGCTGTTGGTTGGGCCCTGAAAGGCAACCAGGCGCGGGTCGAAAAGGCGCTCCGGGTGGAAGAGGACGCTGCCCGAGCCGTTGACCAGGCTTACTGGAAGCCGCTTCGTGAGGAACTGAATCACTGGAGAAACACGCGAATGAGAAAGCCTCGAAAATCAAACAATGGATAGATACTTTGCCATTACAGACTGCGCGGAAAGAACCGCACAGAGCCGCGACCGTCAGGGAGCGGTCCCAACTCGGACATCGCTCACGATATTCAAGCGCTAACCTACGCGCAATTCTTAGTATTCTTCAGGCACTTCTTCCTCGCCGGCTATCGTTACCAAGGCCTCAAAAACATGCGGATCAATTGTGTCCTTCAAGGGCCGGACTGAACCATTCAGGAAGGCTACGTTTGCAATCGTGGGAGTTTTGCTGAACCATTTCCTGTCTCCAGAGTGAATTCCCCCAAACGGACGGCCAACTCCCAAATAGGGCTGCCGCTCGAAGTCAACGAAACGAACTGTAGGGTTTCCCCCCGCAGCCCAAGGACCAAGTTCGACTGATGTTTCAATAGCCAAAATCGTATTGCTAGTACCATCCTTGATATCTTCCTTGTTGATCTTTCTCTCAAAACCAAATACTCCCGCGAGAGGTGAATCCTTGGGCAAGAACGCTGCTTTAGGACTTAGTCCCGCTAACCCAACATAGTTTGTTGTAACGGGCAAGACTGCATTCGACTTCCCCTCGCCAAGGCACAGGAACAGTTTGTAAGAAATCAGAAGTATCTCTTCGTTTTCGGGAGCATCCCAAGACAGTTCTTTGTTGGCTCGTCTGTAAATACTATTGCTTTCGATGTAAGGCAGGATCGCAAATTGCCAACCCAGTCGTTGCTCGGGTTCCAAGCGATCATTTGGAAAGGTACCTTGGGGTAGTGAACCTTGGGTGTCCTCGTAGTTGTGAACGGCTAATGCAATTTGTTTAAGATTATTTCTACACCGGATATTTGCTGCGGCTTCTCGCACCCTGGATAGGGAGGGGAAGACAAGGCCAATGGCGACCAATGCCACACAAAGTCCGATGGCGATCTTTACGATTCCACGCATAATACTCTCGCAAGGAAGCGATTCACTTTTCGTATACGACTCTACCACTAATCACTGTCACCTGCACCTGTGCCTTTCCAATATCGCCCCTCTCCCTCTCTGCTAGAGTATCCCGCGACAGCACCACAAAATCCGCCAACTTCCCGACCTCCAGCGACCCGCGATCCTTCTCCTCGAATCCCGCGAAAGCCGCCGTTAACGTGTATGCCTCAATCGCCTCCTTCGCGCTAATCTTCTGCTCCGGAAACCAACCTTTCGGATTCTTGTCATCAAGGGTGCGACGATTCACCGCGGCATCGATGCCCAGGATTGGGCTGAGCGGGGCGACGGACCAATCGGAGCCGAACGCCACCTTGGCCTTGGCGTCGAGTAGGCTGCGATTGGCGTATGAGGAAGCGCAGCGCTTTGTCCCTATGCGCCCCTCGGCCCAACGGCCATCGTCGATGATGTGGTAGGGCTGCATCGAGGCGATGACGCCCAGTTCGTGGAAGCGTGGGAAGTCGGCTGGCCGAAGATGTTGAGCGTGTTCGATACGAAACCGGCGATCGCGCGGGCCATTCTCTTTGGCAACGCGCTCGAAAATGTCGAGGATCTCCGCATTGGCGCGGTCGCCGATAGCGTGGACGGCTACCGAAAGACCGGCATTGTCGGCCCCCTTGATCCACTCGTACATGGTCCCCGGCGGCGTGACAAAGACGCCCGTACTGCCCGGTTCATTCACAAACGGTTCAAACATCTTGGCCGTGCTGGAGCCCAGCGAGCCGTCGGCAAACCCTTTGACGCCGCCGATCTTGACCCATTCGTCGCCGAAGCCCGCCTCCGTGCCTAGCTGTGCCAATTCCTTCCAATCGGCGAGCGGCCAGCGCAGATCAACACGCACCGTGAGCTTGCCGGCTTTCGCCAATTGTTGATAAAGACGGAACAGCTTGCGGCGCGTGGCCGGATCGCTGCCGTCCATGTCTTGCACGCTGGTCACGCCGACGCCGGCGGCTTCCTTGAGAGCGGCTTGGACGGCCTCGGCGATTTCGCTATCCGATGGGGCCGGGATCAGCTTGGTGACGAGGTCCATCGCATTGTCGCGCAAGAGGCCCGTTGGCTCTTTCCTGCCAGGAAGCCGATAGATAACGCCGCCGTCCGGGTCCTTGGTATCCGCCGTGATCCCGGCCATCTTCAACACAACGCTGTTGACCACGCCCATGTGGCCATCGTAACGGCGCAGGAACACCGGCCGATCGGGTACATACTTGTCAATCAAGGCCGCGCTGGGCAGTTCGCCGGCAAATGTGCGATCGTGGTCCCATTCGCCGCCGAGGAGCCAGCGATCGCGTGGCAGCTTTTTGTCGAATTCGCGCAATCGTTTGCCGAATTCCGCCTCGTCCTTGGCGTCTTTCAAAGCCACTTCGCTCAGCCGTTGTCCGGAGCCGAGCAGGTGGACATGGCTGTCATAGAAGCCGGGCAGGACGCGCTTGCCATCGAGGTCGAGGACGCGAGTCTTCGGCCCGGCCAGCTTGCGAATGTCCTCGGACGCGCCAACAGCCAGGATGCGGCCGCGCCAGACGGCAAGTGCTTCCGCTTCGGTTTGCTTGGCGTTGACGGTCCAAATCTTGGCGTTAACCACCACCATGTCGGCAACAGGAATGGCCCCGGCATGAGCCGTTCCGCTACAGAGAAACCTTGCAAGCATGCCGAGAATGAAGAAGCGGGTCATCGCCATAGCTCCAAAAATGGCCGAACACGAAACGCAGCCCAAGGATAAGGCAAGCCGAGTTGTTCAGCAATCAAGAAGCGAGTGACAAGCCGCGGCGTTGGATCAAAAGTGAACAACCGCCCTTAAAAGGATACCCTCCGACCCTGTTGCTCAATTGGCGCTGATCCAGAGGGTCGGAACCTGATCCTCAGGATCAAAGGGGTGATCCAGAGGGTCCAGCTGCAAAAGCATGAGGCCTTCTAGCATCCAAAGACGCCGACTGCGCTTACCGGCCAAGCCACGCTTGAGACCCGTTTTGATGGTCCAGAGGGCCGTCACCTGATCCACAGGGTCCGAAGGTTGGTCCACCGGGTCAGGCCGGTAGTCCACAAAACCGACTTTTTGATCTGACCCGGGCGGCAGGGCGCCAATAGGTTGGGGGGATGGCCGAGTGAATTGACTATTTGCCAACCCAATGATACCCAAAAACAGCGAAAGGCCCTCTCAGCGCTTGTGTGCTACTGTCTGGAGATAAGTGATGGAAAGATTCAGAATGTTCGCTTTTCACAGCAGAGATCGAAACTCTTCATCGGTGAGAGGTTGATCCAGTGTGCATCCCAGAAGCCAGCGCGGGCTGCCCTCGACCAGGACCGCCGTGGCGTGAATGACATGAACTTCGACTGTGCGCAGAAGTTTGCCGGTGCTCTCCCGCAGTTCAACATGGAGAGCCGTCCCCGGGCGGAAGCGATGGCGTACCAGCAAACCAACGCCGCTCAAGGAAACATCGCGCACCGTTCCCGGCCAGCCGACTTCGTGAAACCGCCGGGTCGTTCGGCACATGGCGGCCAGGTCACTGGCCAGGCGTACGTAAGTGCGGCGGTCCGCGGGCCGGGAGGCCGAGACCCCAGGAACAGGGGCTAATTCGGGTTCGGACATGAGTGCGTGACCGTTCCGGTTCGTTGACTTGATGCCGTCAAAGATTAAGTCATTCCGCGAGCCGAGTCAAACTGCCCCCTCGACGTGGCCTCGGTCTGCCAAGGGCAGCGAATTTAGAGGCTTCAGCTCGTTGGCCGCTGTTCAGCCCAAACACAATCGACCTGCTATTCTGGTAAAGGAAACATCAGGTACGGAGGTGGTCTCTCGGCGGATTATTGTGGCGAACACGGAAAGGGCACGTTAGGCTCCTAGCCAACCACAAATTTGGGTTTTGACTGCAACTGAAAAGTCATTTCGGAGGCAGGCAGCCGGCTTGCCTATATGATTTGGAATTAATTCGGGCCTCTGTTACTTTTTCACCAGGGGGCCCGCGAGGGAGTTATCTATGAATGTTCTGCTTCGAAGGGCGTCACTGGCTTTGGTTGGATTAATTCTGGCATTTGGGGCCCAGGGCGCCGACCGAACCATCGAATACCCGGAGACCCGCCGCGTGGACCACGATGACGACTACCACGGAACCAAAGTCCCCGATCCTTATCGCTGGCTTGAAGACGACGCACGCAAATCGGAGGCCGTCGCCAATTGGGTCGCCGCACAGAACAAGGTGACCAACGCCTACCTCAAGCAAATCCCCGAGCGCGAAGCGATTCAGAAACGCCTTACTGAGCTGTGGAATTACGAGAAATACACCGCCCCGGTCAAGCATGGCGGCCGTTATTTCTATACGAAGAACGACGGCCTGCAAAACCAGGCGGTGCTCTACACGATGGACGATCTCCAGGGCGAGCCACGCGTGCTGATCGATCCCAACACGTGGTCGAAAGATGGCACGGTCGCGCTGGCCGGCATGGCGGTCAGCGACGACGGCAATCACTTGGCCTATGGCGTCGCCGAGGCCGGCTCCGATTGGCTCTCCTGGCGCGTGCTCGATATCCCGACCGGCAAACCCCTTGCCGATGAACTCAAGTGGGTCAAGTTCAGCGGCGCCACGTGGACCAAAGACGGCAAAGGCTTCTTTTATTGCCGGTACGATGAACCCAAGTCAGGCGAGCAGTATCAGAAGGTTAATCTGAACCAAAAGCTTTACTACCACCGCATTGGCGCCGCGCAAACGGATGATGTCCTCGTCTATCGCCGGACAGATCATCCCGATTGGGGCTTCCAGACCTCCGTGACCGAGGATGGCCGTTATCTGGTCATCACCATCTGGAAAGGCACGGACAGCAAATACCGTATTACTTACAAAGACCTGGCCGAACCCTACGGCATGCCTGTCGACCTAATCGAGGATTTTGACAACGAGTACCATCTGATCGATAACGATGGCCCGAACTTTTATTTCAAGACCGACCTCAAGGCTCCTAAAGGTCGCGTGATCGCCATCGACCTTCGCAAGCCCGACCGCGCCAATTGGAAAGAACTCATTCCCGAGGCCGGCGAGAATTTAACTTCGGTGGGCATGGTCGGCAACCTGTTTGTGGCCGAGTACCTCAAGGATGCCAAGACCCAGGTCAAGATCTTCAAGCCCGACGGCACTTTTCTGCGGGAGGTGGCTTTTCCAACGATCGGCTCGGCCACGGGCTTCGGCGGCCGCCGAACCGATACCGAGACCTTCTATACCTTTTCCAGCTTTGCGACCCCGCCAAGCATTTTTCGCTACGACATGGTCACCGGCGAAAGCAAGCCCTTTCGCCAGGCCAAGGTGAAGTTCAATCCCGAAAATTACGAAGTCAAACAGGTTTTCTACCCCAGCAAAGACGGTACGAAAGTGCCGATGTTCATCACGGCCAAGAAAGGCATTGCGCTCGACGGCAATAACCCGACTTTGCTCTATGGCTACGGCGGCTTCAACATTCCGCTGACGCCAGCCTTCTCGATAACTCGGGTCGCCTGGCTGGAGATGGGCGGTGTATTCGTGCAGGCCAACCTGCGCGGGGGTGGCGAGTATGGGCAGGAATGGCACAAGGCCGGGACCAAGTTGAAGAAGCAAAATGTGTTCGATGACTTTATCGGCGCGGCCGAGTGGCTAATTGCCAACAAGTACACCAAACCGGAAAAGTTGGCGATTCAAGGAGGGAGCAACGGCGGCCTTCTCGTCGGCGCGGCCATGACCCAACGGCCCGATCTCTTTGGCGCTTGCCTGCCCGCCGTGGGCGTCATGGACATGCTCCGCTTTCAAAAGTTCACGGCCGGCCGCTTTTGGGTGGACGATTACGGATCTTCGGATAACCCCGAAGAGTTCAAGGCTCTGTACGCTTACTCGCCTTATCACAATCTCAAGAAAGGCGTCAAATATCCGGCAACCCTGGTAACCACCGCGGATACCGATGACCGTGTGGTGCCCGGCCACAGCTTTAAGTTCACCGCCGCGCTCCAGTATTGCCAAACCGGTTCGGCTCCCGTGCTGGCCCGCATCGAAACGCGCGCCGGCCACGGCGCCGGCAAGCCGACGGCCAAGCAGATCGAAGAGGTCGCCGATCAACTGGCCTTCCTGGTGAAGAATTTGCACATGAACAGTCAAACGAATAAAAGGTAGCGACAAGACTCCGGAATTGGAATAGAGCCCGAAGGGCGGGATACAAGCCCGAAGCGTCAGCGAGGGATACCTGTATCCCTCGCTGACGCTTCGGGTTTGTGTTGGGGGCCCGTCTTCGAGGTATCCCTCGCTGGCAATTCGGGCTTGTGTTGGCGGCCCGTCTTCGATTTCTCATTGGACATGTAGGAGACCTGCCATGAACGAGCCGCTTCCCCGCACGATCGCGCGACCGATCACCTTCAAGAACGGCTCCGCCATCGGCATCAGCAATCGCTGGCATAACGGCCAGTATTGTGTTCTCTTGACCGAGGCCGGGCTGGTCGGCTGTGGGATTTACGATGTAAAGACAGCCGCCGAATTTGGACAGGCCGTCGCCATCGCCCGGGGCACCCCGCAAAGGCCGCTCGTCAACCCGGAAGACCTTCTCGATGCCAAGATCGTCGATGCCACGCCTCAGGCTCAAGAACTGGGTATTCAAATCGGCATGACCGGCCGGCAAGCCACTGAACTTCTTTTGGCAGCCTCAAGCACGAAGGGATAGATCCTTCATCTTCTTTCTGATGGCGCCGAAACTGCATTTTTCGACTCTGATTGGCTGGGTCGCCATGCGGAGAATCCTTCAATGAGGTCGATTGCCGTCCCCATCGTCGTTTTCCAGTTGCTGTTGCTGGGTTGCCAGAAACGCCAAGAGAGGGTGCTTGCCGAAATTGCGCGCGTAGGCGGCAGGGTTCAAGCCGACGAACAGGAGCCTGGAAAGCCCATCGTGGAGGTGGACCTACATGGGACTGAAAACACTGATCAGATGTTGCTCCGGATGAAGGAGTTGACCGAGCTTCGCCGGCTTGACCTGGGCGGCACGGACGTCACTGATGCGGGCTTGTCGTCATTGGACGGGATGCTCCAATTACAAGAGCTGAACCTTAGCACTACCAAGATTGGCGATAAAGGGCTGAAACACCTGGCAAAACTTACTCGGCTCCGCGAATTGGGTTTAGGCGGCACGCGGGTGACGGATGCGGGGTTGGCGCATCTCCAAGGCTTGAGACGTTTGGAGCGAATCAACTTGGTCGGGACGAAAGTAACCCAAGATGGAATCAATCACCTACTCAAGGAATTGCCGGGGCTGAATGTTCAACATTGAAAGGGCCGCGCTAGCGCTTGCCCTGAGTTGGCTTGTTGGGTCCTATCAAGGCATCCGAGGATATAGTCCTCAAGCAGGGATTAAGTCGGCCTCCCCTTTCCCCCGCCGCAGTTTGTTTTGCAATGGTTTTTGTGCCCAAGGCGGGGTAGAGGGGAGTCCGGATGCAACGATTCTCGGATGAACACTCTCATTGGTTTTCATCAACCCAGCATGGGACTATGGCCCGATTCTACGTGAACGCGGGACAGCGAACCGAGCATTGGGATCGCTTTAACCCAATTTCCATCCCTTCCGATATTCGCGCTGCAAATACTTGGCGGCCTCGGGAGAATCGACCTTGCCTTCCTTGTCATTCCAGTTGATTTTCTTCCCGGATCGAAACGCCACATTTCCTAAGAGCACGGTTTCGGCCAGCGCGCCGCTATAGGCAAAGTTGCAGGTCGTTGTGCCACCGGTTTTGACCGCCTCGATCCATTCCTTGTGGTGGCCAATTGACCGGGGGACCGTCTCCTTCGGCAGCTTGAAGTCCTTGAATTGAGTTTCCGGCAGGAGCTTGTAGTTTCCATAGTCGGCCACGAGCTGCCCCTTGCCGCCCTCAAAGAGGACGCCGTTGGCAAACCCATGAAACGGCTCCTTGGCCTGTAAATCAGGCCCAATCGAGCCGCTGTACCAGGTCAAATGCACGGCCGGCTGCTCCCCACGAACAGGATACTCGTAGTCAACTTGCAGAATATCGGGCACGTCATGGTCGCCTTCGCCGATCTTCTTGCCGGTTGCGCTGATAGTGGTTGGCGTGCGCAGGTTTAACGCCCAGTGCGGCAAATCCATGAAATGACAGGCCATGTCCGCCAGAATGCCGCCGCCGAAGTCCCACCACCAGCGCCAATGAAACGGCAAGAAGGCCGGATCGTAAGGCCGCTCCGGAGCCGGGCCGAGCCAGAGGTCATAATTGAGGGAGGCCGGAACCTTGACGGGTTTGCTGGCCAACTTGCGCGTGTCGGGCCTCTTGGCACACCAGACGTGGACGCGGCTGACCTTTCCAATCACCCCCGCCTGCACGATTTCCACCACCCGGCGATAGTTGTCCCCTGCATGGATTTGCGTGCCCATCTGCGTAACCAGTTTGTTCTTTGCCGCCGTCTCCATCATGACGCGAATTTCGTGGACAGTATGGGCCAGGGGCTTCTCGCAATACACGGCCTTGCCTGCCTGCATGGCCAGCACGGCAGGAATCGCATGCATGTGATCGGGCGTGCTGATAACAACGGCGTCAATCCCTTCGTGGTCAAGCAGCTTGTGAAAATCCTGAAAAAACACGGCCTTGGGATGCGCTTGGCGCGCCTTGCCGGCCCGGTCGCTATCGACATCGCAAAGGGCCACTATGTTTTCGCTGGTCACATTGCTCAGGTTGTAATCGCCCTGGCTGCCGGCCCCACAGCCGATAATGCCCAAGTTGAGCCGTTCGCTGGGCGGCTTCTTTTTCTCTTCGGCGCGGATCGCCCCGAGGAGATTTGCGGAAGCGGCCAGAGCAACGCTTTCCTGAAGGAACCGGCGGCGAGAGGGGACGTATGCCATAGGTTTGCTCCGGGCGAATCGGAATGGGGGGAAGGAAGGCGATTCAATCAAGGTCTGGCAGATCTCGGATTATCCCACGCCGCCTTTCCGAAGCAAGAGGCCGACCCAAATTGGCAGATGTTTTCTGGACCGGCGTGTCGGCAACCCTCTTGCACTTCTTTGGATCGATGGCAAGAATTGAGGTTGGGCCTACCTGATTGATTTTCCTCCTGCCTTGTTATTTGAATAAATGGCGACTCTTACGAGTCGATCTCTTCATGCGACACTTTTCGCGGCCGCGAACTATCCCTTCATTGCTAGGGCTTGCAGTGCCTTGCTGGCACTTGCTGTGGTGCTGACTCCCGGCCGCGCCGCGGAAGTCTCTTCCAGGGCCGCGTATTAAGAACCGGAAACCTTGGCCGAGGTTCCCACTTTCGTATAGGTTTTGTTGGAGTTGCTCCCCAGCGTTGTAATCGCGGCCAGGCATACGGCCACGATCAGTGCCAACATTACCCCATATTCGACTGTTGTAGGGCCTTCGTCATTTTTGATGAATTTGATAATTGCCGAGCGCATTTTGTCTCCTCCAATAGGTTTCGAACGGGATGCAAAAGCTTAGTCCGGCTATGAAGGCGCGTCAAAACCCTGCACGGGCTCCGGGTCTAACCACAGTGAGGAATTAAGGATTCACCACCAATCAATATCCGCTGTTCGTTTTCCATTCTGAAGCGGCCCTTTCCCCGCACGGAAAGACGCAAAGAACTCGTTGGCCCGTGACCGTGCCTGCAAGAAAAATGAATTGTCTTTTTGACTAGCCTGCATTCTTGGCCTAGTTTTGATTGTTCAAACAGCCTCCCTTCGGAACAGGCAGACAGTCGCGGTTGCCCAACCCTCAAGGTCCAAGTGCTAACCGCCCACCCTCTTCCTCGGAATTAATCAGGCTGTTCTAGATTTACTAATCACCATTTTCCCCGTGGAGTCGAGCAATGTTTTCGCGAATCGCGTTGGGCGCCGTGAACTTTTTGAAAAGTGAAGACGGGCCAACGGCTGTCGAGTACGCGGTCATGCTGGCTCTCATCATCGTGGTGTGCATCACGGCCATCACCACGCTGGGTTCCAACTCGAACAAGACTTTTAGCAATGTCGCGCTGAACACTGCAGCGGCAGGCAGCTAATTCAAGCAACCATATCGGAAGGATGCAGTCGGTCAATTTGTGCTTTGGCCGGCTATCGCCTGTTTTCAGTATCTTTTGTGTCCAGAAAAAAGGGACGAGGCTCATGCGTAAGTTCACTCAGTTCGCGGTCGAATTCCTGAAGCGTGAAGATGGCCCGACGGCTGTCGAGTACGCGGTCATGCTGGCCCTGATCATCGTGGTCTGCATCACGGCGATCACCACCCTTGGCTCCAATGCCAACGGCACCTTCACCAAGGTCGGCAGCGCTGTCAACGTCGCCGGTTCCTAGTGATTTGGGAACTTGGTCACCCCGCATGCGGGCTTCGAATCGTAAGCCGGCACGCGGGGTTTTTTCATTGTTTTGCTGCTTCGTCATCGTTTCCGGCCGCCGTCACCACCAGGGAAACGATCCTTTTTGCCGGAAGCCTTTGTAGTCGTTGCTGTTAAGAAGGATCGTTTCCCGACCCCCTCACACACCCCCTCCCAAGCCAGTTGGAAACGAACTTTCGTAGATAGCGAGCCGGTCGCGTAAGCGGCCGGAGTCCCAGCACAGGCGGCACATCGGGTGTTCAATAATTGATCACCCTGTGGCTCAATTGGTGCGGGCCCAGAGGGTCGGAGCCTGACCCTCAGGGTCAAAGTGGTGAGCCAGAGGGTCCAGCTGTAAAAGCATGAGGCCTTCTGACATCCAAAGGCGCCGACCGCGCTTACCGCCAGACCCACCCTCTAGACCCAATTCGTTGCTCCAGAGGGTCGTTACCTGATCCACAGGGTCATCACTTGATCCACAGGGTCCGGCTGCAGCGGTCCAGCGACGGAGAACTTGGTTCTCTACATTTCGCCTGACCCCCTGTGGAAAGAAATGGAAAGCATTTGGGATTTAAGGACGGATCAAAAAATGCAAGGGGCCGTAACTGTAAGTGGTGCCCGAACTCCAATTATGCCACTTGGCACCTATCGCAAAACCGCCTTAGGTAAACAAAACTGAGAGGAGCCCATGAGCTTGATCTATATCCACTTGTGCCCTGACGGGTATACTGAACGGTAGACAAAGAAAGGAACCGCCATGTCCGCGCCTACCGTTCGCATCACCGAGGCATCGCACCAGATCCTGAAGAAGCTCGCCGACGAGACGGGCCAGACCATGATGGAAGTTCTCAACAAGGCCCTGGACGCCTACCGCCGCAAGTTGTTCTTTGATCAGATGAACACTGGCTACGCCGAGTTGCAGGCCGACCCGGAAGCGTGGGCGGAACACCTTGCCGAACGCAAGCTATGGGACGCAACCCTGATGGACGGCCTGGACCCTCACGAACGCTGGACGGATGACGGCCACTGCGTGAACCCCCAGGAAGAGAAGACCTGAACCGATTCGATCTGCCGTCCTGTCCACACCTCCCCACCTTTGCCCACCACTTAGGCCACGAACGCCCATTAGCCCGCCGGCTAAGATTGGTCGGACGTTGGGGCGCGGAAAGCGTGACAATGGTGAGAAACGTACATGGCTGATCCAAATCGTGGGGAGATCTTTCTGGCCGACATGGGGAGCGGGCGGGGGCATGAGCAATTCGGCCAACGGCCCGTGCTGGTGGTGAGTGATGACGCCTTTAACGCCGGCCTGGCGGGGCTGGTGATGATCGCTCCGCTGACCTCAAAGGTGGCAAAGTCGAAGAACATTCCGGCCCACATTCGAGTTAACCCGCCCGAAGGCGGGCTGAAGACGCCGAGCGTTATCCTCTGCGACCAGCTGCGGACCATCAGCAAGGACCGGCTGGGCAAGGCCCCGTGGGGAATCGTCTCGGCCGCAACCCTCGCCGAAGTAGAATTGGCCCTGCGCGTGCTGCTGAGCCTGTGAGGCCTATCGTCCCCTCGCCGGAGAGGTCAATGCGTGTACCATGGCTGAGACGGGTAGCGATCGGCCCGACTCGGCGGACGGCTCAGCGCGGCCGGCCGCCACCGTGCGTGGCCGACCTTCGATCCCGGCAAGATTATGCGGCACTAACCTGCGTGATCCTCCGCCTGGAAGGGGCGGGCTGTTCTGGAAAGACTTGATGGTGAACATCGTGCAAGAGGTTGAAACAGCCCAAGAGAAAGCATCCATTGACCTGGATTCCAGGGGAGAAATGAAACCCGTCTCGAACTCGCTGACGCGCTGACTTCCTAGCCCGCACTCGAAAGCCACCATCAGTTGCCAACCGTGAGCGGCAACGCCGTCGCGCGGGACGCGAAACGGAGTTTCGCTACGGCCGGTTCCCAAACGGGAGTTTGGGAACCAGGTAAAAGGCAAGGTTGCCGCCGATTGGTATTTCTCGTTCAAGTGAGGCTAAACCATTGAGAGGTCCGCCCTGGAATTCAATCATGATTCTCATGGCTCAATCCGTGGAGTTGACGTAGAAGGGGGAGATTTCAAGCAACGTCAACATATTCAGTTTGGGTCGATGCTTTGGGAATTGGAAGCCCTTCCCGCTTCATGCCGTCCAAATGAAAAGCGATGGCCTCTTCGATCTCTCGCAACGTCTCTTTCTTCGTCCTGCCCGTCGCAACGCACCCAGGCAAATAGGGAACGTAGGCCGAAAAGTTGGTTTTGCCTTTCTCAAGAACTACCGCGTATCTCATGAGCGTTTCCCTTTCAATCCAAGCCTGCCGCAAGTCGCTAGAGCAAGGTCAACCTTGTCCTTACAACGGCAGCTGATCCACCACGCTGGATGCGTTCATAGTGCTCTCGGGCACAATTATTGACGGTTGAATGACGGCTGGGTCGAGTCTGCCATCAATCATTTCTCGCATGGCTCCCGCCACCGCACCTCCAGGTTCGGTCCTGAGGAAATCCAGGAGCATCTGGCAGTACACGTCCTTTTTTATGCCGAGGGAGTTCGCCACGAATGCGAGAACACCCTTGCAGTTGTACAAGCGGAGAGCCGCTCGGTAGTCGTTGCCGGCGACGGCATCTTCGAACAGCTTCCGGCACTTCCTCACCGTGGTGGGTACGTCAATGCCAGCCACGTAGGTCTGCAGCTCGTTCTCTAGATTTCCTACGTCCGACTTCCCGATCTTAGGGCCGAAGCCGTTGAGCCGGAATTGGATCTGGGCCAGGGCACGGGCGAGGGCCTGCTGGTCTATCACCTTGGCCAGCTCTGCGATCACCGCCGCCTCGGCGGCGTCCTTCGCCTTCGCCACGTCCGGGAACTTCAACTGCTTGGCGACTGCTTCCAACGCATCGGGTATACAGAGCAGGTTCTCGACCTCGGCGACGTCCGCCACCAGGACGCCGTCGGCTCGAAGGGCTTCGACCTCTTCGTCCCCGCGGCGGTCCCTGTCGACCAGGCCGCGAACGCTTAGGTTGTGCAGCACGGAAAGTCCGCTCATCGACTTGGTCGCCTCGACCACCTTCTCGCATGACTGCCGTGGCACCACCATCTCCTTCGGGAAGAGAGCAGTGTAGATGGCCGAGTCATAGCTAGTTTCGTCGCCCTCGACAAACAGTAGCGGTCGCCGACTCCCCAGAATCTGAAATAGTAGCGCGTCGGGCAGCGTGGGGCCCGTGGGGACCTCCTCCCAAATCCAGTCTTTGCCATCGTACTCCTTTAACCAGATTTTACGCGCGCCAGTGCGAGTGGCGGCGAAGTCCAGGTCGTGGGTGATGTAGATGAAGGTGCAGTCTGGTCGCGCCTCCTCAATCTTGTCCCAGAGGAGCGCCTGGATGGCGCGGTGGAGGTGGATCTCTGGCTCGTCAATGATGACGATTGCCCCTTGCGGCGCGCAGAGGGCTTGCCCTATCAGGTAGACGGTCACTCGCTCGCCATCGCTCATTTTGCGGGCTTCATACGAGCTGCCGCTATTGGTTTGCGCGTCGATTTTGTCGTCGAAAATCGTCAACGTCCGCTGAGGCATTACTGTAATCCAGATGTCCGATAGCGTGTCAAGCTTGCACTTTCGTGGCTTATCAGTCGGCACTGCCTTCAGCGCCCCGCGCGAGTAATCCCTATTCCGCCTGGCCTCGTCGGCGAAAAGTAGCGCAAGGACGTGCTCGAAGTCACTTAAAATGCGGCTGGTTGGCTCCTCTCCCCAGCGGTTGCCAAACTTATTAGCGGCTCGCTGCTCAGGTCTCTGGCCCGGATCGTAATGGCCGTTGAGCAGAGTCGACTCTGCCTGCTCGTAGGCCCGCGGCTGAACATACGCTGGGAGTGAAAGCGCCCTTTGGGCGGCAACACGGTGGGCCTTCGCTCCGGCCGTCCTCTCAATCCAAGCGCCCATTAGGCTCTTCCCGGAGCCGTTGGCGCCGACGATCACCATCGACCGGATATTCTCAAAACGCTCGTTCGGCAAGCCCTTCTTTTTCGGCGGCAGGTCAAATAGCGGCATCTCCGTCCCCTAAGCTAGTTTACTCGTGGCTAAGCGATTTAATTAGGCAGCTCTATCGAGATAATTCCGCGATCTAATAGGTGTTGAATGATGCAATGCACCGACGTTTGCGGCCGATCAGGGATTTCGCTCGAGGCCGGCTGATTGTTCGCAGATCGCTTTACGGCCAATTTCACAAGATCGTTGTCGATGGGCAAATTGTAAACTTTGGTCTTGTCGTACGCGCCAACAGCGTCTCGAATCCGTTTCTCAACTTGCGCACGTGTCAGTTTGTCGTTTTTGGGGAAGTCCGCAAAATGAAGAAGCAGCCACAACTCGAAACATGGATTGCTCAATGCGACTTGAATCCCCTTTTGACCGCATTCCTGTATAACTCGAACTAAATTCTTGATGTGCCCGGAGCTGATCCAGTGGTCGCAATCACAAACCAACCAGAACTCGTCGTCGGCGCCAAAATCGAATTCCTTCATGTACTCGTCCAAGCGAGCCATAACGTGCTGGGGTGCGGACCTCCCATCGTCGGTTTCAAGAATCTTGAACTGAATCTTGGTAGACCGAAAAAACTCGAAGTATTGACGGACGGCATACTTGTCTTCCGATGCGATCACAATCAAGTTTGCGTCCCGAACTATATTCGTTGACCTGTCAAGAGGGCGTTTTTTTCGCATGTGGCTTTCCGTTTGTCGGGCACTGGATTAGATCCATCAATTTTTTGGTGTCACCAATGAACGGAATTCCGCCAAACCGTCCTTGCAAATAGCCCTTCTCGATTCGTACGTCATTGCGGATCTTCATGTCGGCAAGTGAGTACAGTTGTGTCTGTTGCTTTTCATCCTTTTCGACGAACCAAATCTCATCACGTCGCAACAAATCCTGGTCAAGAAGATGAGTTTGGTGCGTAGTGACAATCATTTGTTGGCACGCGCTAGAGCAAGATTCGACGAAGAATTTCAAGAAGGCGTGACAAAGTAGAGGATGCAGGCTTCGATCTAGCTCATCGATTACGAAGACCCTACGACCTGTGGTAAGATGGTAAAGGGCCGGAAGCAAATGCAGGCATCGCTGGGTCCCGTCCGATTCGTCCTGAAAAGGGAGCGAGAATGTAGAATCGTGTACACGGTGATTCGCGGCCAGATTGCGGCGAATAACTTTCGTAGAGTCTTTCAAATCTAATTGAAGACTTACACTGGCGCTATTGAGCAAAAGGGTTGTTTCTTCACCCTTGGGAGCCTGCAAGCCTTGCAGCAGTTCCTTCGGAATCTTGTCAGCACCAATTTCCGATTGTTCGATGTGTAGGTCATGGATGCCCGTTCCGACATTATTCAAGAATCCGCCAGCGAATCGGCGAAAATGCTCATCTTTGTCCAGGAACTCGAGCAGGGGAGCAAAGCTCGTTTCGACCTCGACAACCGTCAAACATTCGGAAAACCACCATGCCGCACGGTTAAGCAACTCCCCTCGGCTTGATTGGGGAAGATCAACGACTTTGTTTAGTAAAAGCTGATCCGGTCGTGGTGCAAGAATCTTGAGCGCTTCTAGTGCTCGATCCGATGTCTCGCTTTCACTCCCGAACGGCTTCAGGTTACCAATTGAGATACTCTGGCCCTTTCTGTTAAATACCTTTACGTCTCGCCCTGTTTTCGTGGTTGCCTCAAGCCATTCCTCGACAACAGCATCCGGGGTGATTGCAAAGCCGTACACAAAGATTTGCTGTTCAACCAGGAAGCGGAACTCGAAAGACGAGGGCTTCTTTTTCTTGCAGAAGCGAAATTGGCTGAGGGCGAGCTTCTTAAACAGACTGGTCCCTTGAATCAGGCTTTGCGCAAAAAGAATAGCGCGCACAAGATTTGACTTGCCTGCCGCGTTTGCTCCATAGACCACACCAGCCCGAAGCACTGTCTTGCTGGTCTTGCCGATCGCAATGCGATGCTCCCCGTGATCTTGAAGCTTGCCGCTCGCAATCAGGTTGAGCGTCTGTTCTGCCCCGAAAGAGCGGAAGTTCTCGACCGAAAAGTTGATGAGCATTCCATCCTCGATTTTATCTCGAATATACGCATCATTTGCTACTGCAAACAAGCATTATGGTATTATACCGTGATTAAACCTCGGATTCAATGCTTCTCAGGCAGCCAGTTTGTATTACTGGTGTCAGCTTCAGCGGCCAAGGATCCAAGCCGCAGCCCCGGCCAAGCTGACAGGATCACGATCACTGTCAACGGCGTTCGCATCGACGTGTCGCCTGAACTGGAGGATGCTGTGAACCGAGCGCACAAGGGATTGCGTCCCCTGCCTAAGGAGATGACGACCACTCAAGCCGCCGAATTTCTGGACGTATCGCGGCCTTTCGTGATTAAACTCACGCAGCGCGGCGAGTTGCCTTGCCGGCTGGTCGGCCAGCACCGGCGCATCCCCAGCGAGGCGCTGCTCGCCTACCGCGACAGAATGTTTCAGCAGGCTCGAAAAGCGGCCGACGAAATGGCTCAACTTTCGCAAGACTCCGGTCTTTATGACCAAGAGCCTCGTGAAAATGCTCAGTGACGCCCGATGGAGCCCCTGATCGACAATCCGTAATCTCGGATCGTGTCACGCAACATTCTCTCGCGAGATTAGTAGTTTGCATAGGGGCAGGATGCGTGGCAACTCCTTTGCGGGTATATTAACCTTAACATCCAATGTGGTTCGCAAGGAATCCATATGCCATGGCCATACCGAAAAAAAAGCCTGTTTCGGATCCTTTCCCTTCGATCGAAGATCTGGTGCGCGAGCTTATCGACGAGCCTGACAAATGGTTGGATACGAAAAACGATCAATTGGGCGGAGAAAAACCGCGTAATCTGGTGGGCACGTCCAAGGAGCCTGTCCTGCGTAACCTCCTCGAAGCCGTCAAGCACGGGTCGTTTTCATGAATCTGTCCCAGTGCCGGCAGCTTCAGCATCGCCGTCTTCGCGGGACATGGATTCGAGCGTTACATCCGAGGCATATTGCCAACCCCCTCAGCGCAGCCCATATCCCAACGCACGCTAGCCGTTTCAGCCCGGGTACCATGGCCGACCCGGCGTTTGAGATTCTCTACCTCGCGGAGGACTCCACAGTAGCCCTTTTCGAGGTGCAGGCGCTATTGGGGTCCGCTTATCCGGGATCGACCTTTGTTCCAAATCCGGCCGGTGGTGCTTGGACGCTGGTTGATGTAGACGTTAAGCTTCAAGCCGTTGTCGATTTCACCAATTTGACCTCATGCAATGGCATTGGAACTTCTTTTCAAGAACTGACCGGAGACTGGCGTGCTTATGCCCTGCGGAAGCCAAGTAAGCCGCGCGGCGGCAGGAACGGCTCTGACATACCGACACAAAGATTGGGGCGGCGGCTAGAGAAAATCCCGGATCTGGAAGGATTCCTGTCTTACTCAGCGCGCATCGCTACCCAGCGGAATCTCATGATTTTCCCGCACAAGCTCTTGCCAGGCAGTCAGCTTCGTTATCGCGATCCGGCGACTGGGAACTGGTTGATTTTACCGTAAAGGTTAGGCTTGGGAATGTCGCGATCTTTGCTGCCCGGAGCGTCGTGCGAATGAGGAGAACCCGGATGACTCCCAAGAAAGCCATCGCCTATGTGAAGGCCAACGGCGTTGTCCTTGAATCCGGTCGCGGGGCGGTTCCGAGTCTGGCCGAGGCCATCGCTGGCGCGCCGATCCGCGGAAGTTGGTGGGCGCACCCCAAGGCCAACACCATCTTCCTTTGCTCACGCGCGATCCGCGCATCGGCCGACGTGTTGGTGTGCCGCCTGGTCGGTGGTAAAGTCACTTACGTCCATCGGCGCCTCTGGCCGGCGCTGGTGCGGCTGGCACAACGGTTCGGCGCTGATCGGCTGGCGGTGATTGAGGAACTTCATACTTCTTCAGGCAGGCATAAGGTCAACGTCACGACGTTCTCGGCGTGGATTACCGAAGAGGTGGCACAGGCGGCCGAAAGGCTCACGGACGAGGAAGCCATCTCACTCCTGCCGGTCGCCCTGACCACGAGTTCGCGCGGGAGGAAGCGAAAGGACCGCCTACAATAACAAAACGCTCAAGCTGACGGCGGCCTTTGGAGACCGTGGATGTTCTAAAGGATTGGCAGTCGGCGAAGGGGGAAGGGAGACCTCCGGTCGGGCGGGGTGGCACGGTCGGGAGACCGGGCCACAAAAGGGAGGTCGGGAGACAGGGCCAACTTATCTTTATCGTTCGGCGGAAGTAGTGCTCGTCATGCGAAAGCGACACATTGCCTATTTGGTCTTTGGCGCGGCACTGCTGACGGGCGTTTCGTTCGCTTTCCGGGGGCTCACCCGCCCGAACTGGGACGGACATCCTCTGGTCGGCTTGTGGATTGGCGAGCCGCCGCCCTTCGGCATCATAAGCCCCCATTGTCTGACCCTGAACTCTGACGGGACCGGAAGGGAATCGAGCGGCGTCGGAAACTTCGACTGCCGATGGGAGCCGCTAGAGGCAGCCGGGGCCGTTGTGCGGTTGCGGATCACGCACACGGGCCAATCCTATTGGGCGGGAGAGCCAAGAATCGAGGATGTCGAGCTGGTCGATCCGGACACGATCCGGATTGGCGGCCGAGTCCACACTCGGCGGAAGCAGTGACCACGCCGGCGGCTTCTCGGTCTTATCGTGCCGCTTCCAACTGCGGTTCGATCACGCGCATGGTCTTCCACTTTCCTGTGCGGAACCGCAGGTAGAAGCAAGCGGCCATGGCGAAGATGTGTGCCGTGGCGAACCACCACGCCCAGTAGACGCTGCCCCCGGCGCGCACCACCAGGTAGGTGGGCAGCACCATGATCGGCCAGGCCAGGCAGAACGTCGCCATGGTCACGAACTTCGTGTCACCCGCGCCTCTCAGGGCGAACGCGAACGTCATGTTCACGGAGTCCGCCACCGAGTACGCCGCGACGCAGACGAGCAGCCCCGGCACGATCGCCGCCACCGCTGCAAAGTCCTCCGGGTCGCGGCCCCCCTCGAATACCGCCACGAGCAAGGCGGGCAGGGTGAGATAGAGAGCGGCGATGGCGCACATGTAACCAAAGATCCACCTAAAACCCGTGTAGGCGCTTTTCTCGGCCAGGTCAGGGCGGTCCGCCCCGAGCCGCTGCCCCACCAAGATACATACTGCCTGCCCCAGTCCCATCATCGGCAAGAAGGCGATCATGTTCAGGCGGACGGTAAGCGTAGTCGCTCCCATCGCCGCCTCGCCAAGACGCCCAACCATCTGCACGAACAAGTTGAACACCAGGATGTCAAGGAACACTTGCGCCCCCGCCGGGCCACCGTACTTCATTAGCCGGCCGAAGAGATCCCGCTCCGGCCGCCATCCGGATGTGGTGGCATATGCGTCCCGGTAGCGTCGCCGCATTAGCAGCCCCATCGCCAGAAGGGCGGACGCCCACGACCCGGCGACTGTCGACCACCCCGCCCCTTCGATCCCCATTTCCGGGAAACCCATGCGTCCGAAGATCAAGACAAGGGCCAGCGCCACGTTTACCGTTGTCCCGAACGCCTCGATGCCAAGGACCGTCCAAGTCTGGCTGCGGCCGGAAAAGAATCCGTTGACGGCAGCCATGATCAGCATCGGCAGGGCGGCAAACGCCAGACACCGCAGGTAGGCCACTTCGAGAGACTGGAGGGCTACGCTGTGCCCGCCGACGGATATGAGGAGCGGGGCGAACGGGACCAGAAGGAGCATCGCTAGCCCAGCGAGCACGGCAAAATGGATGCCCTGCCAGACCGCCGGTCCGACGCGGTGCGGGCGGTTGGCGCCGGTGTACTGGGCGACGAAGGTGGACGTATAGCCGGCAGTCACCTGAAGTAGGCCAAACGGCAGCCAGAACCACATCACGGCGGGGAATGAGGCGGCCATCTCGCGCGGGTCGTGCCAGGACAGCAGGACCGTATCCACGAACACCTGGACGGTCATGAAGCTTTGGCTGACGATGAGGGGAGCGGCCAGGGACAGCAACTCGCGGGCGCCGCCGGCGGCGTGCCTCTGTGGTACGCTGGTGGCCGTCTCGGGGGCGGGCGATTGGGGCGGCACGGGGGGAATTTCGGCAATCTCCGTCCTATTCACACGGTTCCTCCTCAGTCGCTCGAGGCGGATCATGGGATTCCCGGTAGACAGCCCCGGCCGGACGAAGGTTCGCCAATTGTCACCGGAAACCTAAAAAGGTGTCACAAAGGGCGTCAAATGGTAAAACAGCCCTAAGCACATGGGAGCCAAGAATAGCACCCAAGCTGTTTAAATAGTAACGGTTATTGAAATTCTCGCGCCCGTAGCTCAACTGGATAGAGCAACGGACTTCTAATCCGTAGGTTCCGAGTTCGACTCTCGGCGGGCGTAATGACTTACGTCAATTCACTGGACCTGTCCCTCATTCATCCCTCATCAAGGCCGGGTGAAAGGACCTTCTAGGCCTGCTTTGCTCTAAGCACTTCCGGGACGTGCAAGGATGCTACGGCATCGTCAATTTGTCGGGTGGGGTTGGTGTATGCCAGGGTGGTCTGATAGCTCTTATGGCGCATGAGGGTCTGTAAGGCCTGCCCGGACATGCGATCGGCATTCATCGTGGCAAATGCCCGGCGCAAGTCGTGGAAACCATGGACGTGGCAGAATCGCGTATGCTCATGGCTCTCCCGGCAAGGTAAGTGGATGCCGGCGGCTTTCTGGATCCTGGCAAACTCGTTCATCAGCGTCGTGCGGTCGTGATTCCATGGGAATACTCGAACATCAAACCCGGGGAGCTGGGCTAGGTGCTCGATCACGACGGCATGCAAGCCGATTCGTTCCTCCCGGCCGCCCTTATTGTCTCCTGCCCTGGTGATGGCATCGCCTTTGGTTAGGTCGAGGTCCTCTCGACGAAGGGCCAGGAGTTCGCTGATTCTCCAGCCTGTCATGTAGGCCATGACAATGAGCCCGCGCCACCAAGTCGAGGGAGGGTAGGGCAGTGCCTCGGGCATCTTGGCTTTCTCACATGCCTGGTAGATCGCCGCGAAATATTCGGCGGTGACGTAACTGGGCAGGCTCTTGGGTTCCTTTTCCAGGTCGAAATAAGGAATGGTAGAGATGTAGCCCCATCGGTGGGCCTTGCGAAGCGCGGCCCGCAAGTGACGTAGCTCCTTATTGACCGTGGCGGCTGCTATCTCGGATCCTTTCTTCTTTCCTTTTTGTAAACGGCGCTTTGCGGTGAAGTCGTCTATCGTAGAGGTCTTGATAGCTGAAACCTTCTTGGGCTTGATGATGCGTTCGAAATGGTTGAGGGCGGTTTCCATTTCTACGCGACTCCTGACAGCAGCGCCCTCGACAACCTTGGCGCTGTATTCCTTGCGAAATTCCTCCCAGCTCTTCTTGTTGTGATTCTTGTAAGTCTCGGAGGCGAGCTCGATGTGTCGCTTGTCTCGAAGCTTCTGGGCCGCGTCCTTGCCTACCGAGCCGGTCCCGCATGATTTGCAACACCGCTTCCCGTCTGGGTCAACCCACCCAACGTACCACGATGCGGCTTCGACTCCGTACTTCTTTACTTGCTTGGGGTCCTGGAATATCCAGGCTTTCAGATTCATGACGTGTCCTTTCTGGAAAGAGCCGCGCAGACAGAGCCAGCTTTCCAGGACTGGCCCCGCCACGCGGCATAAGGATGCAGGGATGATTGTATGCTGATGGAACAAAATGGGAAGTTTGCTTCCCATTTTCTCGCTAGTGACTCTGGCGTCGTGGTGGCAACTCTCGCTTGCGACAGTCATGGAAGAGGCGGGCTTTGCGAAGGTATCGCGTAAAGGTCTCTTCCTTAGCAGGCACCTGGCCCCGAAGTTCGGGGTGTTTGGCAAGCCATTCAAAGACGTCCTTATCTTTCGCCTTGGCCAGGTCCGGGCTGTTCTCAATGGCCCAACTGTAGGCTTCCCATGTCCTCGTCTGCGTCGGCGTGAGTTTTTCGGGGACGGACGCCGACCCGTTCGCTGTTACTGGCGGCTCATTTGGAGCAACCTGCCAGAGACGATGCGGATCGGCGCGCGGAAGCGAGGGAGCGCCGTTCCTTGGACTCGGCTGCGTGGGCCTCAAACGTCCCGCTATTTCGATTGCTTCGCGTAAATGGCTCACCTTACCAGACAGGTGGATATAGCGCTGGGTGGTGAGGATGCTGCTATGGCCCATCAATTCCGCGAGCGTCGCGATGCCAACACCGCTGAGAATGGCGCCGGTGGCGAAAGCGTGTCGGCAGCCGTACAGCCTCGCATCCTTGGCCAGACCCAACTTCCCACGCAACCTCAGAATAGATTTCACCAACGCTCCCAGCGCCCATGGTCGCCCTCGGTAATTGGCGAACACGTAGACCGGGTGCATTTGACGCCATTTCGGGTTGTGCGCCTGATTGCGGATCGCCAGAAGCGCTTCGACGGTTTCACGTGGAAAGCGCCGCGAGTGACCCCAACCTAGGCCTTGCAGCTTGTGCCTTTTCACTAAGTCGCCTGCGAATTGCGGGGACACCAAGAGCAACTTGGCCAGCTCGTTGCGACTCCAGGAAGTCTTTTCAGGATCGAGGTGGCAAGCGAGCTGAGCGCGTCCCCTGCGGATCCAGGTGAAAAGCTTGACCACGATGCTATTAAGCGGAATGATCCTGGGCCGCGGCAAGCGCTGGGTCAGCCGGGTCTTGTGCTGGGGCAGAACGATAGCAAGGGTTTCTAGGTTGATATGCTCCCATTTGAGGCTGCGGGCTTCGCCAGGACGTGCGCCAGTGAGGCGAAGAAAAATCAAGAGTCTCCGCAAGGCCGGATGGGAATGGCGGAGCAAAGTTCTAAATTCTCTGTCGGTTAGATCCCGGCCTGGCTCGCCTTGAGGAAGCCAAAGGCCAAGGAAGGGATTGCGGATGATCATGCCGAGTCGGGTCGCCAGATTAAATGGGCGGCAAATCGTGCTCGCCCAGCGGCGCTTGCCGTACTGACTCTTCAGGCCGCGATGCGACTCGATGAACTCCAACAAATCGGCTGGCCGGCATGTCTCCAGGTCCCAGCTTCCATAGCGCTTGCAGAAAAGCCCGAGGACTCGCTGGCGTTCCCTCATGGCTGTCGGGGCATAAAGCCGAAGATTGGTCCCCGAAAACCAGTCCACTACTTCCTGAACCGTGGTGAGCATACGCGGGCGCGGAGGACGGTCTCCGTTGCTGGCGGTCATGGTTAGTCCTTTGAATAGAAAACAAAGCTTGTCGGAAATGGACACGGGCGGGGAATTGGCAAGGCTGATCCCTGAGGCTCGGGTCGCAGGCGGGCAGCGTGTGTTCCACGGGGGGAGCACTGTTTGATCGTTAGATGACTTGTGGCAGGTTGGCCTTTTCCAAGGCATCGGCCAGGAAATCGGTACGTCCGCCTAGAGCCGTCAAGTAGTGCTCCGTGGTCGAAACGTCTCCATGACCAAGGAGTAAGCTCACCGCTTTAATGCTTACATCGTTCATCAGGGCTCGCACCGCGAACGCATGACGAAGGCCGTACAGGTAGCAATCGGCCGGCAGGTTAGCGGATTTCCGGACCCGAATAAAAGCATGGGAAAGGCTCTCGTGGTCCCATGGCAGGCCGATGTCGTTTGGGAACACGTTGTCGCATGCCTCGGCCGGCTCAGCTGGAAGCTGGGGCCATTTCTTGGGAGGGACGTAGCATCTCCACGTAAACTTGACGGGCTTGCCCTCCTTGACCAGCCGGCGGAGTTGGGCTGTTACTTTCCGCGACTTGCGCCGCTGGGAGGCTACCAGCCTCTCGGGATCGCGTGTCCGGGTCGAGGCGGTCATGATGTTTCCGGTTTCCGGGTCCTTCCACATAAGGAATGGGAACTTCTTTTTGCCGATCTGTTTGCGGATGAACACGGGCACGCGGCGGTCTCGAAGGATAATGTTCTCGACCTTAACCCCAAGGCGGTTTCGGGCACGGAAGAGCATGCGATCGGTGATGCCAAGGCGCTTCAATTCGTTGTTCACTTCCTTCGCCCGCCTGGGGCTTTTCGATAGCGCCTGGATGAGTCGCCGGGCCGTTGTAGTCGGTGGCGAAGGACGTTCCGACTTCCGAAGCCAGCCGATCAGCCTCATAAGCACGGCTGGGAGCATGATTGTCCTTGGCCGGCCCGTTTTCTTTGCTGTCTTGTGTTCTTTGAGCAAGGCGAAACTTTGATCGAAGTGAATGTCATCCCATCGGAGCGTGCGGAGTTCACCCGGCCGGGCTCCGGTCAGACGGAGAGCCAGGAGCATGCGCCGGAGAGCTGGCGAAGAATGGCGTAGGGCCTTGCGAAATTCCGCGTCCGTCATTGGCCGGCGTCCGGCGCCCTTAAAGCCTTTAACCGGAAGGAAAGGGTTCATGAAAAGCTCTTGGTTTTGGACTGCCCAAGAAAACGGCCGCTTCAAGATCGCGACTACACGGCGTCGGGTCCAATCGGATTTCCAATCCGGATTGATCAGCCAAAGCTTGAGGTCCATGGGCTTACAGGAATAGACGGGCTTGGCTCCGTGGACCGCCTTGAAATCGCCGAGAAGGCGCATTACTTCGAGCTGATGCCGTTCGCAAAACGTCGGCAATTCGAATTGGCAATATAGGTCGATGACGCTGGCGACAGTGTGTTCCAGGCCCGGCAGGCGAAATCCCAGCGAGGCCATTAGGACCTGGGTATCAATAGGGGCCTGTTGAGTGGCTCTAGTCATATAAGGCTTCCTTTCATCCTGCGACCGTGGATCGCCGCAACGGCAACTGTCGTTTGAGGCAATCGTGAAAGAACCGGGCGGCTGACAGGTAGCGGGCGAACGTGGGGAACGTAGGGGGCAGCTTAAATCGGCAGTCAGCCTGGGCCATGAGCCATTCATAAACCTGCTGGTCCCGCGCCGTGGCAAAGTCTGGTTTGCGTTCCAGGGCCCAAATGAACGCTTGATAGACCAGCTCGTGGGTTGGGTTTAATTCCTGCTTGGAAGACGTGGGGCGATGCGGCCGGGCCTTCCTCTGGCCGGAAGTCTTGACCATGTAAAACTTCATCATCGACTCGACGCTTTGCTCTCCCGGATCGGAAAGCGAAGGGTTAGGCATTGGCACGTCCGCCAGGTCTGCCTTGATGTTGGGCCTTCTTCGAGGGTTGCCGTACCGGGTGGGAACCTGCTCCGTCGCAATCGCTATCTGATCGGCCGGCCGCGGCCAAATGGTCGGCACTCCCACGGGTGGCGGCGGTGCATCAATCAAGTAGGCGCCAGGGCCATAGGCCACTTGGAGCGCGGCCTTTAGCACGTCATCGGACAGGCCGGACTCCATGATGTAATGCTCCGTCATTGCGGTGCTGCTATGTCCGCCGGCCAAGCTTAGAAGCTTCAGGTTGACGTTGTTCTTGACTCCCATGAAAAAGAACCGGTGGCGCAGTTGGTACAGGATCACGCCTTTGGGAAGCCCGGCTCGCTTCCTGGTCCGCTGCATGAAACAAAGCAAGTTGTGCTTGTTGAATGGATTGTTGCGACAGGTCAGGAAAACGGAATCGGTGTCCTCGGGCGAGGGCGGGGGCGAGTAACTATCCGGTAACCGGTAGGTGTAGTAGCCGAAGCGACCTCCTACGTGATCCCGGATGACGCCTAGCGTTTTGCGCGCTATGGCGCCGGCCCGGTCGCTTAGCCCGTAATGGCTCAAGAACCGGGCGACCTCCACGCCTTTGACCGGGCCATTTCGGAGCAACCTTTCGACCAGCCCTATAACCGTCGCCTGCTTCCGGGCCTTCATCCACGCCAGAAGCTTGATTACGGGGGGAACCAAGGGAATGATTCGCGGTCTGCCGGTCTTTGCGGCCGTCTTGTGGTCCTGAAGGATGACGCATCGTTTCTCGAAATGAACGTCGGACCATTTCATGATCGCCGCTTCTCCCGGTCGGCATCCGGTGAATTTCAGGAAGATGAGGAACCGGCGATAGATTGGTGGTGAACAGCGCAAAAGGGCCTGGAAATGCTCGTCGCGCATCGGTGATCGGCGATTGGTTAGCCTGCCTCGGCTGCGATAGCGACCCACGGGATTCCGTTGAATCAATTCCATGTCCAGCGCCCAATTGAAAACGCGCTTGATCCCTGAAATGATCCGCCGAATTGTCGCCTCGGAACGCAACGTCGTCTGCTGGTTTAGCCAGAATTGCAGGTCGAAGGGCCGAAGATCCTGAACGGCCACTTGGCCATAGTCCTGGTCAAATTTCTCCAAGTAGCGGGCCATGTACTCATAGCTTGTCGCCGCAACTTCGCGCTTCGCCTGGGGCAGGTAGAGCGAGATAACGTCGTGGACAGTCTGGCATTGCCGGGGCATGGGCGGACGTTGGAGTCGTGCGGAGTCGTTATTCATGGTTAATCTCCATCAGTTGGCGGAAAAGGTCAGGGACGTGACGGTAAGCTGGCACTGTCGCGATTGTTCCTTGGCAGCGATCCGCCTTTCGAGCGCAGCGACTCTCTTTTCCATCAGCCTCTTTTCCGCCTTGCGAATGACCTTGCAAACCTTCTGATTCGATTCCAGTGCGGCGGCTATCTGGCCAAGGGCGAAAAGGGCGCCGGTGGCTTCCTCGCACTCCTGGCAGGAAGGATTGAGGTTGCCGGGGTGGCAGTCCTCGCACTCCTCCAGGTAATCGACTAGGCGAGAGCAAGCATGGTAAACGTGGACGGTGGCCCATACGAGCGGGTTGGGTATGAGCGGGTTGGGTTCGTTCATGGACGGGTTCCTTTGCTAGTGGTGACGGGCAGGACGGGAAAGACCTCTTCTCTGATCCGGGCTATCGGTGTGGGTTGGCCCGACGAACGGATTGCATCAGGCCACGGAAGCGGCGGTTTGCTTCGTGTTGCTTCGGCGTGGCGGTTAGGCGGGAATCCTTGGCGATTCGAAGCCAAGAGAGGATGGCGGCGCGCTGGGCCAGGCTGACGGTCGGCTCGTGCATAGGAAAGCTCCTGAAAGTGAAAAAGTGATGGAAAAGGGCGCACCTGGCGGAATCGCCAGGAACGGACCGCATAGGATCGCGTAGGAACGCGGATCTCGACTCTAGGCGACCCGTGGGACTGCTGAAAACACGGCTAGGCCAGCATTTCGCCAGCCTCGACGGATTGCAAAACTGCCCTTAAATTCCCTCGATGGAACTGCACAAGCCGGACGTAATGCTCGATGCTGCGCCCGTCCAAGCCCTCTGCCTGGGCTATCTCACGGGCCTTTTCCGCGAATGCCTTGGACAAGTCGCGCTGGGCCAATTCCAGGACGATACAACGGGACAGGAGAGGCGAACTATCGTCGCAAGCTTCGAAGAGCATTTCCTGCCCCGCGAGCGTGGTCGTGAACACAATCACGCAATGGGCCGGTAAGCGTTCGATGAGGACTAGGAGTTGCCGGACAGAGGCCTTTGAAAGCCCGTGCGACTCGTTGACTATGTAAGCCTTCCCGCCTTTTCCCCAAGCCCGGCATTGCATCGACCGTTCCAGGTCCTTTAGCTTGGCCGGAGTCAGGTCTTGCGCGTCCAGCTCCTCGGTGAACAATTCGTCGGCGACCGTGGCCGCAATGAGGCGAGCTAACGTCGTTTTGCCTTGACCGCTTTTTCCTGACACCCAGAAGGCCCGGCCAGCCAAGCCAGATCGAGCTGCCATGACTTGCAAGCGCTTAACGATCTTGTCTTGGCCGATGACGTCTTCAAAGCGCGTTGGCCTGAAGCGTTCGAATAAAGGCCGATGGTCCGGGGCGGGATTGACACTGAAGGACCCATCTGTAGTCTGGTGCATGCGTTCACTCCTCAACAGTGGATGCCAGGGCCAGGACGTTAGCGCGTCGCTGGCCCAACTTATGCGCCTTGACCCATTGTCAGGGCGCTTGTCTGCCGCTTGTTTGCGTGCTCTTTCACGCTTCTTTCCCGCCTAATTACGGGTGGTTTCGCTCTTGCTCTTCAGAGCCGGACTTCTACCGGCTGACCGCGCCTTCCCTAGTCCCCGCCGGTCATTTCGGCCAAAGGGAGAATCGCAAGGAAGGCTGCCCAGTTGTCAAAGAGGAGTGGTCATCAAAGATGACGGAAGAGAGTATACGCCGACTGTAGGGTGCGTCAAGTGGCGGAGACACATAATTCCGGCTATTCGGCATTGCGTCTTGTGCGTCCCTTGGCGTATACTTCGGTTGGCGTTGCTCTTAGGGAAAAGGGAAAAAAGAAATGAAATTTGGCGAGATACTAAAAAGCATGCGAGAAGAGGCAGGATTAACCCAAACCGCCTTGGCGGCAAAGGCTGGCCTGTCCATTCGCACAATCCAGGGATGGGAGCAAGGAAGGCGGTCTCCGGTGTCTCCGGACTTCTTCCGGCTCACTCGCGCAATGGGTATAAGCTGCGAATCGTTCAGCGCGATGATAGATCCATCAAGCAAGAACTCCGAACGTAAGGCCCGCAAGACTAAGAAGAAGTGACCAGCGCCCGTCTGCCGATTGTCACGGACCCCGCTGAAAGGCCGTTACATATAGAGACTAACACAGGTTGCGTGCCACTCGGAAAGAATCAGTAATCGAGCATGCGTCAACCGGGATGGAAGGCGAGGCGAGGATGCGAGGCCACGGGTGGGCCGGTCGTACCTTACCCGGAGGCCCCCGGCGGGCAGTAGGCTCTGGTGACGTTCCCCTCCCATAATTTTTCCAGTTTTTGGAATTGGCTGGCTACGGCGATATTACGGGCGTGGGAGATGGGCAACTGGTCTGAAGTTAAAAAGCCAGAAGGCTATGCCACGGCAAGCTGGAGTTCTTTTTTCACTTTTCGGCCGGAAGCCGGTTTGGAGAGTTGTGACGCAGCGAACGGTTCTATTTGGAGATCCCGGAATGATATTGCTACTTCAATGCCGCCCGTCAACAGAATTGAATGCTTGAATGCCGCCTGTTTATCAATTTTGATCTCGTCGTAGAGCCATTGGTACCGAGCTGGCGGTTGGGCTAAGGCGGGGTGGTCAACCAAATCCACTTCTACGACGCCTTTGTAAATAAGGAGCAAGCCTTTTTTCCGGTCGTTCTCGGGCCGAAGAATGACTGAAAAATCGGACTTGGAAAGGTGCTTGGAAACTATAGGTTGCATTGATTCATGGTGAGGTCGGCCACGACCCATGCCATACACAGTTGCATCGTGAAGGTAATAATTCTCGCGAAGGAGTTGAAACCCCTTGGGAAGCCTGGTGGATATTCGGCGAAGGTATATAGAGTAATTCTTTTGAGCTCGTTCCCATGCATCGGCGGCGTTGTCCGAGACCTTTGGATCCTCAGACTGAAACTGGAGAAGTAAGTCTGGTGTAAAGTACTTCATGGTTTCTTGACGGCTTTCCGGAGGTTCACTTCGTAGAAGGAATGGCCTCTTGGCGTTCCGCTTATCTGCTGGATATGTGGCAACGCTTTTTGGCCCCTAGATATATGAGGGAAGTGAGGGATCCAAAGGCCAACGTGCGTTTCGATTTTCTTCGCAATTTGATTGTTGGCCCCATTGTCGTTCCCGCGAACAACGATATCCAGCCCCGCCTTCCGTCTCTTGACTGCTTCTTGCTCGCTAATCTCCTTCCCCCAATAAACTGCGCCGCTTGGGCCTGGGGCAAGATCCGCAACATGGATCGTTGTCAAGGAAACGGATGCCGGCTTTTGGGCAGTCGCCATTGCGGGGAAGGCCATGCGTTAATGTGCCTGAAGATTGCAAGCAACCTACCCGTATGGACCCGACGAGGCAACAGGAAACCAGCTGACCGCTTAGTTCCAATATAACTTCCAGCCTAGTCCGCTCATTTGGACGCGTCAACGCCGCCCTCCGGATAATTCATTAGCTTCCCAATCCTTTCTCGCTTACCCTGCCAAAGCATTTTTAGCCTCCGAATTGGGCTATTGCAGCTGCGCTGCAGGTCGGCCTGAATGGCTTGGCGGCCTGATCAGCATGAAAGGAAACGCAATGTCGCGTAGGGCATGTCTTCTGGCCGCCGTCCTGGTTTTCGCCTCGGCAAGCGCAGCCAACGCGGACTATCTAATAACAAGCTTCGATGCGCTTGGGGCTGCAAAGGGAACGTTCGCTCTCGGCATGAATGACTCTGGCGCCGTGGTGGGCTACTACCGGGATTCCCTCGACGTCAATCATGGTTTCGTGCGAGATCCTGGGGGCAGCTTTTTGACGCTGGACTTCCCGGGCCAAGGAGCAACGGAAGCAACCGGGATCACTTCTGCTGGCGAGGTCGTCGGCTATTACAGCCTGGTCAATGGCTCGCCTATCCATGGCTTCCGTCTAAGCAGCGGCGTCTACACAGCGATCGACATACCGGGCTCGACCCAGACTATCGTTCAAAGTGCAAGCCCCTCGGGGTTGATTGTTGGAACTTATAACGACGCCTCGGGTGGGTTGCACGGCTACGTTCTGAGCAGAAGCACCATTACCCCTGTCGTTGTGCCAGGCTCGTCCTACCTGCTTCTCAGTGGAATAAACAACGCGGGCCAGGTTTCTGGTTATTACGTGGGCATTCACGGATTTAGTTTCGGTTTCATTTGGGACGCCAGCGGCTATGCAACGCTGAACGTCCCCGGATCCCTGGGAACAATCGGCACCGGAATAAACAGCTCGGGTTTGGTCGCCGGGTATTACAGCGATCCAAACTTCAATACACGCGGCTTCTTGTTCGACGTGGCCAATGGCTTCAGCCCGTTTGATATCCCTGGAAGCCATGGCACTGTTCCGTTTGCGTTGAACAATAGCGGCCAAATCACGGGGTACTACTTCGATGCCAATGGGATTGCCCACGGCTTTCTTGCTACTCCTGTTTCGGAGCCATATTCAATGGCTCTGATGGGCATTGGTATTTTTGCCATGGCGATATTGCGCTGGAAACCAAATGCGGGATGAATTTTTTAAGAGGCCATATCTTATCTCGGGGCTGGCGGACATTCCGGGGAGTTCTTCCATGCCTAGACGTACGGAGCAATTATTAACCGCGGCGGGGTCCTTAGTCGTGGGATTTTTCGCAGGCATTTTAGCCTGCCAATTCTGGAACGTGGATACCCAAAATCAGTCAAATCCTAAAGAGGCGCGCAAGACGTTAACAAACAATGTTCGTGGGTCTGGTTCAGATGCTCCGACTCATGATGTAACACAGGTTGTTCAAGATCAGCCGGCGAAAAGCAAATCCGATGGAGACGAAGCTGCGATCGCGAAGGCGATCATTGATGAAAACGCATCCTGGATCTTTGCAAAGGATAAGGCAGGGCAAATAGTTCACGACGAAAAGGGTCAGCCGCAACTGACCCCCCTGGGCCTACGCTACGCTTCATATATTACGCGGGCCCAGGAAAATGGGATAACAACCTCAATCGCTCAACACACATATGCGGTCAATTGTCTGCTGGAAGAGGCTAGACAAGCTCGGGCTAATGGTCGTCAGACCTCGGGAGTGACAACGGATAACGCAACTCCCTCATCGAAAGACATCGTATCCATCCTTCAAGGTTGCGTAATTGTCGCGAAGGATGGGCGTTTTCTTGGGAAGATTTCAACGAGCACTGTAGAACGCGATTCAATATTGAACGAAGTCGGGCCACACGGAAGCCAGGTTGGAAGTGAATCAATCTTCTGCGAAGTGTCTAAGTATGGCGGTGAAATTGGATCGATGTCGCCATTCAGCGAGATATGCTTTTCTCCCCCTGGAATTTACAACAGTAAGGGGCGATTTATTGCCTTTCTGACGGTAAACACGAGCAAAACGCCTCGGATTGATCCACGCGTCCTGGTTGCGCTTCTCAAGAGCAGTTGATGGAAATCTCAATGCAGTAATCCAGCGAACTCCTCCGTCGTGCTGCCTGCTACCCGAATAAGAGACCGCAAGGTGCCTGTGGCGACAGGCCGACTGCCATGAACAGGTATTGTTAGAACCTCGCGATGTCCGGGCTTTTTAAGGACGTGGTGGCTTCCCCTTTGCCGAATCAAGTGAAAACCAAGGCGGGCAAAGGCTGCAACTGCTTCTGATCCGGTGACACAAGGCAATTTAGGCATGGGCTATGACCCATTTGGTCCTGGTGCCCTTAACGATCATCGGGTCCGACCATGGGATTTCTTCTTTCAAATCGTTATACGCTTCAATAGCTCCCTCTATAGCCTCCTTGATGTTGGCGAGGGCTTCTTCCTCAGTGTCGCCTTGGCTGGCCACGCCGGGTAGCCTTGCGCAATAAACAGAAAATCCCCCTGCGGGCTCCTCCTCCAAAATCACCTGGCAGCGGTAAACCTGTTCATCGCTTAGTTGTTTCCACTCTGGGGGTTCAGGAACAAGTGGCCGTTCGGAGTGCTTGCTTCGAGCAACAATGTTCATTAGTCGTGTTCCTTTTTCTGAGCCCCGCCGGTGTTTTCTGGAAAGGGTTCAACTGACACGCGGAGAAATCCCAATAGTTCATTCCACGCGTGGACTTCGAAGGCATAGGTCCCATAGCGGGGTATTGGTATTTCAGGAACCTGGACCGTCATTTCCAGGACCTCCATGGGGTCGTCCGATTCGACGGCTAAGGGACCGTATTCCAAGAGGACCTTGTTGTTAGATAGATCAACATAGCGGAGGGTTATGTCCGTCTTGCCGCGGACTTCCGTGAGACAAAGATACATGACACTTGGTTTGTTATGGATGCCGGGAACCGTCCTGACACAAAAACCATTGTAAGAACCGGCAATAATGCACTTGCCGCTTTCAGCATCGAAATAAACATGGTCGGCAAGAAGCAGGGCCTGAATGATAGGCTTGATTTCCACAAACCACCGGGAACCTGGGTTAGGAAGGATAACCCGCTACTGTTTGACAGATCGTTATCCATTCCAGGCTACCATGCGTCAAGCACGAAAGCCATAAACGCGAGCGGGTCACTGGCGAGAACCACAGGTCACCCGACGATCGAGGCCGACTCTGGCTGGCTTGAAGTCTCTTCCTTGGGCTCTTGCATGATCCGCAGAGTCGCCAGCATGGCTGTGAGACCGGCAAAAGTCTGGCCTAGCTGCAAGAGCAGTCCGGCTTCCTGAACCGGCGTCAAACCGTCGACATAGTCGCCCATCTGGGTTACCTGGTCGCTGAGTTCGGCAAGGCGCTCGCAGAGAAACTCCTTGCGGCGTTCCCGGTTTTCCTGGTCGATGCGCTGGTTCCTCAATCTATCAGCCGTAGGCATGGGAAGATCCTCAAGGGAAGGGAAAAGTGTTGATGCTAGGTTAACGAGACGCGTGCAATGGCCCAGGCTGGCCTCAGTTGCCATGAAACATCCAAGTATAACATCATTATACGGTTATGTGTTGATTCTGCTCTGTGGTCTGGCCCCTTGCCAGTACCGGTCTATTTGGCTTGCCGGCAGGGCCTCTGCCCCGTCGCGGCCTGAACGCATCAAAAGCGCCTTATGGGTAGGCCTAGCCCCTGACGCGCCAGGCGAGCTGCCAGGGCCATTCCCTCGCCTTGCCTGATTCCCTCGGTGCTTGCAATCCCGCTCCTTGAGGGATACCATCTCCCTCGAAGGAGAAAACCGTCATGAACGCCGGCCAGAAGAAAGTTATTTTTGCGTGTCTCTGCCTAGCCCTTTTCTTTACGGCATTTCCCCCAATCGTGGGGAAGGGACTTTTCACGGAGTTTCTCTTTGCCCTTCCACTGCCTCCTATCGATTGGTGGCCCTTGGCTCTTATTTATGCGTTCGTGTTCATAGCGGGGGCCATCGGCTGGCTCTTGTGTCGGGACTAGAAAGGTTGCTGGTAAGGCCACAGCATCTTGTTCTTGAGCGCCTCCCGGATGAACTCCCGATGCCGGTCGGTTGCGTTAGGGCTTCCCCAAATCTTCCTTCTTTTCTGTTCGTCCTCCGGCATCTCGTAATTGACTCCGCCACTGGATAGGAACGGATTGAACTGTATGGAGCGACGTTGAAGCCAATTGTTTGGATACATGAGGTTTTGGAATTGATCTTTGTCCTTCGCCGTTAGGTATTGCGCAATCGAATCAATGTGTTTCTGTACCGCCGGGTCCCCGTAGTTCGTGCGCAAGGTCTCGATAAAATTCTCCGGCTTTGTTATGTCCATGTCCCTAAGCCTGACCCCAGGGAATCCCTGGATAAGCTTTTCTTCGGGAGTAAGTTCGATTGGCGGCACGGCATCGGCCGGAATCGGTGGTCCTGCCAGCGTCTCAAGGGGCGGTCCCTGCTGGGTCGCGCCAGCACCTGCCGGCGGGACGGGAGCGCCGCCGACACCAGAGTGAATCGACCCTCCGCGCGGCGAGTAGAGTTGAAGGCTTCGATTGAAATTGGCCATGTCTTCCGGGCTTGAAAGGCGCCCACTGGACAACGCAGCCTGCGCGATGCCCTCCGGCGATTTTGAGTAGTCGAATATGTTCTGCTTCAGCCTCTCCTCCATCTCCTTCATTTTCAGCCGGTTCGCGGTCTCTTTGTCCAGTGCGGTTCCGGTCGGCCTCGTCATTTGGCTCACGTAACTGGCCGTCGCGGGCCACGCATCCTGCTTGTTCTGGAGGAATGCTTTGTCTCCCTCCGCGCTGCCCTGCAAGGCGCTGGCTGCCGCTCCGAAGGGATTGCCGGACATGGCCTGCCCCAGAGCTGCTGCTTGGTCCATGACCGGCCTGGCTGCTTGCTGAGGGGTGAATGCCTTAGCCGCCGCGTCATCGTTGAACTTCTGCGCCATTTGCTTGCCCAGCGCGGCCGGATCGGCAGCCGATTCGAAAGGAGTGTTGAGCAAGTTATCTTCAACTTTGCCCATGGTGGCGCCTACTTGCCCGGAACTCGGGTCGAAGTCGTATTTGATCCCCACATTGCCTTGGGGACTTACCGGGCGGTCCAGGAGCCTGCTGGTGGCTTCCGCCCCCTGTTGGGCGAGCCTTGCTCTCTCCATATCAGCCTGATGTTGGAAGAGCCGGTCTTGGGTCTCTCGGTTGTACTGGGCCCGATTTGCGCCGGCAACGTCGCCATGTTCAGGACGTTGTTCATCTGGTTTTGCCAGTTGTCTTGAGCGTTCCCATAGATGGCGTTAATGAGTGGACTTGGCATGATTCTCTCTCCTCTGTTCGGTTAATGACGTTCAGAAAGCTGTGGCAGCAGTTGTTCCGTTACAACATTGTTTATCTGAATTGCTCCCGCTACAAGTGCTTTGGCCCGGACTTGGGCGAGGTCGGTAAGCTCGCTCGTTAGTTCCCCCTTTTCGATAGCAGCGATAAGCCCGCGGCCAAACGCAATGCAACTCTCGATGTCGTCGAATCGCTGGTTCGCCTCGGCCAGGGCGGCTGCAACGACGGGCAACTTAACATCGACTGCCGGGCCTACTACTTCGCGAAGTGGTACCATGCGGTAGATGGCAGTCATGGTGCCTTGGGCCTCGTCTAGGATGAATTGAAATAGGCCTGCAAGCGAAGCCCTGACTGGAAGCCCCTCGTCGCATATCTGGAGCAATGCCCGAAAGAGCTTGGTTTTGGTCTCGACGGCAATGCACTCCATGGCGGCTCGTTGTAATTTCGCGGATTTATATTGCTCCGCGGGTTTAAGGCGGCCCAATGATTCCGATTTGGGTCCATCTGGCTTGGCGCCGTCGTTTCTCAAGCTGCTCATGATGTTCCTTCCTTGGTTCCTTTGCACCTGGGGGCCGTGTGTTCAAGCGATCGCCAGAGCTATTGATGGTTGTGTTCACCTATAGAAATCATATCCCGCGGGCGGGTCGTCCCGGTTAATGGGCTGATCCCACCCACGATTAGAGGTTAACCCGGCTCGGCAGGTGCCTTGGGTGGAATGTTGCCTCCTACGTACCGATAACGGTTGGCCCATTTCTCGTTTCCTTTTCGCTTCATTTCCAGAATCCCACGATGGCAAAGAAGGTGCAGGTATCTCAGAGCAAGGCGATGGGTAACGCCTAGAAGCGCTCCAGCGGTGCGGCAGGCCAAATAGAAGCCATCTCCGTCCCCGTCGTCGTGCAAAATGCGGCAAATCTTGACCAAGAGACGAACCGACGCTTGGCGGAATATCAGGGCCTCTTGGGGAAAGGGCAACAGCTTTGCGGCGCGTAATACTTCGTTCAGATACTCTTGTGGACTGGTACCCAGAGAAGACAGAGAAGACAGAGAGCCAGAGAAGCCAGATTGGGGATCTCCCTCCAAAGCAATATCTGTTTCTCTGTCTCTCTGTCTCTCTGGGTACTTTTCAGTGTAGTTACGTTCATCATTGGGCAGCCTTGATTCCGGCAGGGTGTAGGGCAGCGGTGGGTTAAGGTATTCGTAGTCGAAATGGCCGTTGGATTCGCTCATGGGTCTTAAGCTTGAAAGGGCTAGGTAACGGTTTGAAAGCCTGGAAAGCCACATGGTGTTTGAAGTCTGCATTGGCCATAGCAACGGCGGGCTAGCTCCTCAGAACGGCACATCGGTCTCAAATGGCCCGTCTCCTCCAATCGGGAAGCGCCTGGGAACTGCCGGACTTTGTTCTAAAGCGCTGAAGGGCAGTCGCTTGATTTGGCGAATGCAGTCCATGCAAAGTAAGGAGTCGTTATGGTTCGCTGCACGGGGTACAATCATCTTGCAGGTTATCCCGCTCTCGTCTTCCCATGTCTCGTCTTCCCATGAGATGCGGATGAGTCGTCCGCAGCTTTGAGGAAATCCGCACAGGTGGCAAAACGTCAGCCTTTTCTTGCGTCGCATTTTTCTCTCTCCTGACAAATCCGAGGAAGGCTTCCAGTTAGGCCTTTTCCATTCCGCTAGCTCTCCCAAGCATCCCCTCGGTCATGCATCTTGTGGCGGATTTCTTTCCCAGCCGAGACGAGCGGGTTCCATTTATCTTCCGGCAAAACTCCGCGAACCAATCGGAGATCCATGGCGACGGCGTCAAGCTCTTCGGAGCTCTTGGCGCTGCGGAGTTCGTCAACCTTTTTTGCTTGGAAGGCATCCGGGTTCAACTTGGCCTCCAAGAGGAGGCTCGCATCGTATTTCGATTTGGCGCGCTCGGCCGGAAGGCCTTTGCGGGCCATGAGGCCACACTGTTGTGGTGATGGCCCTTTGGGCTTCCATTGATCTGGGCGCAAGTCATTCAAATGCGCGACCTCTTCAAGAGGCTTGCGACATCGGAGTTGGCTGATGATTTGGCGGACCCGTTTTTTGGAAAGGATTACTCGTTCCAATTCCATTCCCAGAAACCCGACGTAGTTAATTTGTTTTTCGGAAGCTTCCTTGGGATTAAAGGCAGGCCCATAGCCCACGTCATGAGTTGTGTAGCGAGGCTGAGCGTCAGCTTTGGACCGCCTCTCGAATTCTTCCCGCGCCTGGCGTTCCGCGGCTTCGCGTTCTTGGCGGATGCGCTCGCGTTCTTCCTCGTCTTCACGCTTGGCTTGCTCGATAGCGCCTTCAACGTCGACCTCTTCCTCCAGGCCCCTCTTGGCGACTTTCTCCTCGGCCCGCTCCCTAACTTCGTCGGGAAGACCATCCGCGTAAACCTGAACTGTGGAGGCGCAGTCCGCCAGGCCCGTTATGCCAACCAGGTCCACAATGAGCGCATTGGGTTTGGCGGATTGGGCTATCGCCTTACACCGTGCTTCGGCATCCGGGAGCGTATGGAGGATTTGCGCAACACTGCGCAGCGGTCGGCAGGCCCGTCCCTTCATTTGCTCGGCAAGGCTGGATGCTTTCTTGCTGACCGGCCGGAAGACGGCCACGCATGCGATATCCGGATCGTTGTATCCCTCGCGGCAAAGCCCACAGACAGAGAGAAACTGGAACTCGCCTTGTTGATGGGCCCGATAGACTTCTTTTCGCTCCCTTTCCGGCGATTCGCCGTCTAGTTCCTTGGCTTGATCTCCTGATTTCGTGACCTGTATGGCTTCAATAAATCGACCGCACGAACACGCGGCGCCATCTCCGATCAGCGCGGAGGGATACCATTTCACCAGACCACACTGGCAGCGGGCTTGACTTCGCGCGTTGATGAATCGCGCGACGTTCTTCGCCATCTCTACTCCCGGCGAGAAGATTAACGTCCGTCGATCCCCAACCATGTCCAGGAGAGGACCAACCAGTTTCGCCAGAGTTTCTTCCTGGCCAAGGGCCTGCTCAAGCGCCGCGTCGTCGAAATCGCCGCCTGTTTTGAACCTCTTGATCTGCTTAAAATCGACGCCCTCGACTTCGATATACTTCTGCACGTACGGAACGGCATAACCATCTTTAACGGCGCTAGGTTTTACTGGGCTGAAGAGCGGATAGTCGATGGCAATACCAGGGAACATCTTGTCACCGATGGAAACGCCGTCGGCCCGCTTGGGGGTGGCGGTCAAACCTAGACGGCGGCTGGCCGGGTTCCTCTCGAACCAGTCAACTATGTGCCCAACAGAGAGGAGCCCGTGTGCATGTCGATGTGCCTCATCAAAAATCACCAGCCAATTCAGGCGACACTCGAACTTGTGCAATCGGCTCCAGAACCCATCAGCCGCTTCGGGCGCGGCATTTATTTCTGAAAGGTTATCGCGAACGCCTTCAAGGTCACCGCCCTTGCGCAGATGCTTCAGATAAGTTTCCGCTAATGCTTTCGAACAGGCTCCGAGGTCCTTTATCCCGTGAGAAGCTAACTCCTCAACCTGCTCCGACGTCGGCCTCGGCTTGCGGAGCAATGACTGGCGGCTTGCCACAATGATTTGCGGAATGTGCCAGGGATCGACCGAATCGGCGTCCATCTCTATCGCGGGATGAATGCCAAGATAGTCCTCGATCTCCTCAGCGAACTGCCCAACGAGTTGCGTTTCATAACTTACGACCATGACGCGGTAGTTTTCTCCGCGGCGCAGCCAAGTATCCGCAGCGAGGCAGGCGGTCAGCGTCTTGCCCCCGCCCGTGAAAAGGCGCATCAAAACGCCGGGAACGCCTTCATCCCAGAGCCGGAGGCAGCCATCGTGCGCTTCGGTCTGATACTCACGCGGAATGATTCCCGCCCGCGTTTTCGGCTTTTCCAAGTCAGCGAATAAAAATGGGGCTCTCATAATTGATCTAGCGCAGCTTTGGTTATTCGTCCTGTTTCATGACAGACCTTGCACCCGTCCCCGGTACATTTAGGGCAAGCGCTGTGGCATTTGGCGGAGCGAATCGTTTCGCAACAGTCGCGAAGTTTCTGAATTGCCCCACCACGACGATTCTGGAATTGCAGCCATGGGTCGTCGGGCATCGCGTCGGCCAACTTCATGAGAGCGCCGCAAAAGCTCTCAAACTCGGCGTTTTTTGCTTTAATCTTCTCTTCGATGGTTGGCTCGGGCTGCTCAGCTTCTTGCTCGGCAAGCGCGGCATTCACTGCTTCGGATAACGTCTTTGGTTTCACCTTCGCCTTGCGTTTTTTTCCGTCCTTACCAATCACGATTTCGGGAGACTTTGGAGGACCGTTTCCGTTTTCTACTGTCCCATTTGGGACAGTAGGATTTAGTTTCCCATCCTCAATGTGCGCAATGTTGCGATCGACCGTAGACTTGCTGATGCCCAGCGTTTCCGCTATTTGCCGCGTGCTTTGGCCATCGGCGCGCAGTTCGCCGACGATCTCCTGGCGCAGTTCCTTCGACATGTGGCGCCGAAGAACGTTGCGGCGAAGGATGTAATCGCGGACCTCCGCTTCGTCCTCAAAGAACCTCTTCTCGTAGGTGCATTCGAGCTTAAGCTCAAGGCAGGCCCGTTCACGATTGCGGCCGTCGACGCCTTGCTTATTGCCCTTCACCATCCGATAAACCACCGGTACTTCATTGCCTTTGGTCTTGCGGATGGATTCCTTGAAGGCTTTCCACTCCTCGCCTTCGAGTAGCGGGAATTTCGCGGCAAAGGGGTGCCATTCCATGTCTAGTCCTCATTCACGGCGCCAAAAAAGCGGGGATTGGTTAATTGCAGGCGCAGGGCTATCGCTTTCCCGGGCTGGACCGCGCTCGCGCGACCCAATCGCGCGGCCGCCTAATAGGCGTCTGAAGGATTGGGACTTTGGGTTTGTAAGGTTTTGGAGAGTGGTAGAATTCGGGCGGTTTTTCAGGGCCGACCAGGCGGCGAAGATTGACGTGCGACCAATTGCCGTTTAACATGAATTGCTCCTGTTCGAATTTGCCGCCGACTGGAGCTGAACCCGGTCGGCGGCCTTCAGTCATCAAAGGGATGGGTCGGTTCGGATTTATGTCCGGGAAGCAGCACCATCTCGCTCGGCATGCCCACCATGCCCCGACCCGTCGTGGATCACTTCTTCGCTAGTTGGATGGCTTCCCAGGTCCCCCTATCACGCTCTCCCAATCCATCGCCTCGACCATGTCGACCATGTTGCTGGCCCAAGTTCAAGAATCGCGGGAAGGAGATCCCCCTTTGTCGAGGGAGAGACGCAAGTGTTGTTTTTGATTGCCGATCATTCGTTGGCCCTCCCGGCTGCCAAGTAGGCGAGGAGATCGGCGTGAGAAAATCGGATCCGTCCGCAGGCGATTTTTGAGAAGCCGATTCGACCACGGCCCCTCTCGTCGCGGAGAACATTTGACCGAACTCCCAAGAGCGCGGCGGCCTCGGCTTCGGAGTAACAGATGCGTCCTTCAGGGAGGTTGGAACCTAAACTGCCCATGGCACTAATGGTCTGCTCGACCACGGCCTGGATCAGAGGGCGCAATGCGGTTGGATCGATGGACAAGGCAAGAGGTGGTGCGTTAGATGGCATGCGCCGCCTCCTTCTTCGTTGGACGGCGGCCGTAGAGGACGCTAACACCCAGGCGCCGGAGTTGAGCCTGCGCCTCTGCCGCGGCTTGGTGGTCTCCCTCTTCAACAGCTTTCTCAAGCTTGGCAAACCAGTACAACGGCCAATCCATGACGGGCGGTGACGTGCAAGACATGGCAAAAACCTCTGGCCAAGGCGAATCCTTGGGATCCCCTGTTTTCGCCAGATTTGTCGCCTAGGTTGTTCGGTCGAATTGGTCTAAGTGGCGTAGCGGCTAGGAGATGATTTTCCGGGAAAAGTTTTGACTGTCGCACCGATGTCGCGGCCGGGCCAAAAAAGCACCACACAACTTACCCATCCATATCGTCCTCGTAGTCTTCATCGTCGTGGTGTTGACCTGGCCATCCTTTGCCGTCGTATGCTTCAATCTGCCCGTCTTCTTTGAAGCCTTTAAGTGGGCTGGCAGTCTTCTTGCGCGGCTTCAGCTTCCCGACACGTTCTGCGGCAGCCCTAAAGGTCCTCCACCTGTAAAGTGTTTTACGGTCTACTCCTAAGCGTTCAGCAATTCCTCGGATATCGTAATTGCCTTTGTCAAACAAAAGAGCAGTGGCTTGAGCCTCTAGATCGATGACAGGTTTTGGCGGCTTTGGCTTAACTGGATTCCTTTGCAATTCCTTTTCCGCTTCGGCCAAGGATCGTTCGACAGCCGCATTCTCCTGCTTATCGATGCGACTAAACCGAGTGGCGACTACGGGCGCAATGGCGCCCCATCGGCCAAGGAGGGCGTGCCGTTCGTGCTTATCCAAGGTTCCCTCGGAAATGCCGATCAGTTTCAGGCTGGAAGACTCCACCATTATGTCCTTCAGATCCAAAACAAGGCGAATGACGCACGCTATTGGAGTTTCGCCCGGGACGCCGGCCAAGGTGCATGGGCCGAAGGGCAGGCGCTGTAACGCGCCAAGACAATGTTCAGCGTCGGCTAGACGGGGGAAGGCCTTCACAAAGTCGCCCAGGGCATCGGAGATTTCCTCCAAGCTCGGCAGCGATGGTCTGGCCAGCTCGGGAGAGGCCGGCTGGTCCTTCGCCATTGCTTGCTCAAATAATGCAGCGGTTGCACTGGCGTCTGCAAGACCGGTGAATTGGCTAAACATCAGGGATGCCTGAATGTCCCCGAGTAAGGCCCTCTCGCCCGCGAAAAAGGCGTATTGATTGTGGGCTAGATCGATGAGCCTTGCGGCAGCTTGGAAGGGTTCCCAAATCGTGGCATGAACGAACTCAGGCGAACTTTCCATAGTCGCTCCATTTTCTTGTCGCTGGGCCGGCCCTGCTTGAGGCACCAAATGGAGCAAAGCGCCACAAGCAGGACCCGCGCGCCGGTGATCAAGCCGGCTCACCCAACGAAACTATTCTAGGCGGTTGCCTTTCTTTGATCCGAAAATCACGTTCGATGGCATGGCCAAAAACGAGTCTGATTTTCTGTCCCTCACTCATCCCTCATAAGCCAGGGTGGCGCGCGGGCTATCTGGGTCGGAGCGGTAAAGCAGAAACACCCCAGAAAACACAAGGTTCTCTGGGGTTCGGTCGTAGTCCCTGATAGCCCGCGATAGCCCTTTTAGCGAACTTCTAATCCGTAGGTTCCGCGTTCGACTCGCGGCGGGCGTAATTGGGATTGAACTACAGAAGAACGACTCACTTTTTTGAGGGCCGATGCTTGACAACAAATAAATGCGTTGACATGCTTAGAGGCGAAAGGGTATTGTCTCCCCTCCTCGTCGAGATGGACTTATTTCCACTAATAGCCATCTAATAATTCGTTCAACCGCTTCATCATGGCGAGCGACTTATAGAATAGCATTCTAAACCAACGGTCCGTGAATAAACGAAACTTGTGCCGCCATGGCCCGGTTAGGCGGCCTTTAGCAGGTGGTGCGGGGGTTTAGTCATTTGAGGGTCCCTGCCTTGTACCACCGGGGCTAATGACCGCCGGCCTGCCAACAATTCTGGTATCCTATCTTTTCTTGCAAGTAAGCCCGGTATCCTGTGAAATTGACCACGGTCGATCTGGAAGGAAACGAACTCCAGGGGCGGAGGGAAAGCATGGAAGAATCCAATAAGACGACCGGTCTACGTATACTTTTGGTGGAAGATAGTGCGGAAAGCGCCGGCAACATGGCGCTATTGCTCAGGCGATATGGCCATCAGGTTGAAATAGCCGGGGACGGCCAAACGGCGCTCCGATTAGCTCAGGCCAATCACCCGGATGTTGCCCTTTTGGATATTGGCCTCCCCGATATCGATGGCTGCGAGGTCGCTCGGCAAATCAAGAGCTGGATGACGGAAAAACAACCTCTGCTCGTGGCCTTGACCGGTTTTTCCGAGGAGGCAGATCGCAAGCGGTCCAAGGACGCCGGAATCGATCTGCACCTAGTTAAACCAGTGGATCCGGCAAAGCTCGAGGGCCTGCTTTCCCGGTTTCAACAAGTCATGGTTCGATAGAATTTGGCAAACGGGAGAAGGATTGCCCGTTGAATTCTCACTTCGCGTAGTACAAGATGCCTTCTGTGTTTTTGGTTGCCCGCCTCCGTAAAAGACGGAACCGAATCTGGGAAGGTGCCAAACCATGAAAAAAAGCATTATGCGGGGGACGCTGCCGTTTCCCAGTCCGAATAATCCTTCGCTGGTCAAGATGCTGGATCCGCTCAAGAAAGCGGGTTTCGAAGGCATTCAGCTTGGCGTCACCGATCTTGTCGGCGAACTGTCGCCACGAACGTCCGATGCCGATGTGGCCAAGCTCGCCATGAATTGCCGGGATGCCGGGATCGAACCCCACTCTATTTATGGCGGCATCACTTTCTTTCGCGAAGATGAAATCGAACGCAAGAAAGGGCTCGATCAGGCCAAGCGCGTGCTCGACCTGGCGGCCGGGCTGGGCGCGAAAACGATCCTTATTCATCCTGGCCAACTGTCGCCGTCGATTCCCTACGATGATTGCTGGAAATTCGCGGTGGAAGGGTTGAACGCCCTTAAGCGCCAGGCCGAAGCGACGCACATTCGTCTGGGTCTGGAAAACGTCTGGAACCGCTTCCTGATGAGCCCGCTGGAATTCCAGCGCATCCTCGCGGACGTAAATAGCCCGCAGGTCGGCATCTGGTTCGACATTGGCAACGTCGTGGTCTTCGGGTTTCCCGAACAATGGATCCGCATTCTGGGCGCCAAACCGATCGTCGGCCTGCACATCAAGGATTTCCACCGCGGCCCGGCCGACCACTTCGGCACCTACGACGGCTTCGTGCCGCTCTTCCACGGCAGCGTGAATTGGCCGGCCGTCACGCGCGAACTGGTGAATCAGAAGATCGACGACTACCTGGTCACCGAAGTCAGCCTGGGCCATCAGCCTTTGGAAAGCGCGCTGAAGGAGATCTCCAACCACCTTGATGTTCTTATCGCGATGACGAAGGCGAAAGAGTGAACGAATAACCCACTATTTTTTTCTCTGGCCCGAGCAACATTAACGCCGCTAGAAAACCGTCTTCGGGCTTGAACGACCAGAACGACAATTGTTCCTTCCCAGCCAGATGAGGCACGACGCTGAATTGATCCAGTGGGAAGGCGAGCCCCATTCCGTGAGCTTTCAAATAGGCTTCTTTGAGCGTCCAAATCCTGAAAAAGGCTTCATCCCGCTCCTCGGCCGGCTGAGCGAAAAGCCAGTCTTGCTCCTGCCGTGAAAAGAAGCGCCGCGCGATTGCCGGTAGGTCCCGGCTGCCGGACGGGACCTGGCATCGGACAGGTCCCGTCCGGCAGACGGGACCTACTCCTTGCAAGGCTTCGGGACATGGCCGGACTTGTTCCACATCGATGCCGATCTCCTGGTCAGGGGTTAGCGCGAAGAGGGCCAAGTCGCCTGAATGCGTCAGGTTGAATCGAAGTCGCGCTGGTTCGGTGAAACTATGGATTTCCGGCTTGCCGTTGGGTTGATATTGGACGCGAATTTCTCGGGGAGGAACGCCGAGATACGAACCGATGATCATTCTCAAGATCGCCCGTCCCGCGGTGAACCGGGTTCGATGCTTCTCCAGGAGAAATCGCTTGCTCCTTGCTTGTTCATCGCTGGACAAGAGGTCCGTGAACAACGGCGACCCAATCAAGGCCGCCTTCCAGACATGGATCTCGTCTCCGGCCAGAGTTAGGTTCGAGGGAGGAGACGACCAGGCAATCGGCACATCAATCGGCATCGACTATCCCAACCATGGCGACCTGTGGCGATTCTGAATCCGCTTTCCCGGCGAGCGTCCGTGTTACATCAACACCTTGCCAGCAAAGCGCGGCGACTAGGAAACTAGCGCCATAGATAAGAAAGACCAAGTCGGTGCCGTGTAACAAGTAAGTTCCTCCACCGCTCGTCCACGGGCTCGAAACGATAAACTCCTTGCCAAACAGCGAGCCGGCGACGATGTTGCCCATGGCGCCCATCAGGCTGCCGATCATGTTCATGGCGCCGCCGATGGTGCCGGCGTAGCGTTCGCCGATGTCGGCGCAAGACGCCCAGGCAGGGCCCATCGACAGGTCGTTCAGGAAGAAAATTACGCACACCAAGATGCCGAGAATGAGTGTGTTCGGCGCGTGATTGAGAAACGGCCAGGCTAGGCCGCCCAGAAGCATGCCAACCGAACCGCTAAGCCGACGGCCCCACTTACGGTTGCCGGTGCGTCTAATGATCCAGTCCGAAAAGAAGCCCCCGCCCGCGCAGGCGACGATCCCGCAAGCAAACGGCAGGCTCGACAGCAGACCCATGGTCGCATCGGACAGACTCCGTTCGTCTTTCAGGTACTTTGGCAACAGCGTCGTGTAGAAGTTCGCGGCAAAACCACCGAAGCCGTACATCAGCGACAGACACAAGACGCTACGCGAACGAAAGATCCTCGCCCACGGAACGTTGCCGTGACCAATCGGCCTGGCGGGCCGTCCAGCGATGATCAGGGCCGCCTCGGCGGAGTTGACGCCCGATTTTTCCTCAGGCCGATTGCGAAACCATGGCCAAAATGCGGCTGCCCATACGACGCCGAGTCCCGCTACGACCCACAAGGCGTTTTGCCAGCCATCGGTCCACTTAATGAGCCCGACCAGGAGCAATTGGAGCGCCCCGCCCACGCGCGTAGACATCCAGATCAGCCCCTGAGCCAGGGCCCGGTTGCGCATCGGCATCCAATCCGTCATCATGCGCGAGATCGACGGAAACGCTCCCGCCTGGAACATGCCAAACAGGAAGCGCACCCCCAGGAGATAGCCAAATCGCAGCCCCTCCACATGCGGCAAAGCGCCGACCAATCCCAACGCTCCGGTCATGATTGACCAGCCAATGATAAGAATCACTAACAGATGGCGAACGCCCAAGCGATCTCCCAAAAGGCCGCAGGGCACCTCGAAAAGCCCATAAGCCAGCAAGAAAGCGGCTTGAAGGAGCCCGGACTGGAGGCCACTCAGGTGAAGGTCGGCCTGCAGGTCTGGCAGGACGACAACGGTAACCAGGCGCTGCACGTAGATCAAAACGGCAAGGCTGCACGCGACACCCAGAATTCGGAAGCGCATGGTCGTCGGGCGGTCGAAAGCGAAGCCTGGGTCCGGATTGAACGGGCTGTTGGCGCCCATGATTTTCCTTGCTTTGTTTACGTTTCGCGCCCGCAGGTCCCTCCATTGGCCTTTTGTTCCAGGAGGAACCTTCGGGCGCGAAACGTAAACAAGAATCCACGATCACGGATTCGGCGGCGACGTGGCGATCAACACGACCAGATTCTCGTTCCCGGTGTTTTCAATGCCGTGCATGCACCAGGGCGGCAAGTAAACAAAATCGCCCTTATTGACCTCGCGCTTGAAGTTGGCAAAGGTCATCGTGCCCTGACCCTCCAGAATGCAGTAGGTCTCCTCCGTCTCGTGTTGGCCCGGTTCAAGGATAACGTGAGGCGGCACGTAGAACAGCACCAGGCCCATGTTTTTCGCCGGCGCCTTGGGATTCACCGGATGCACGACGCGGACCCCTAGGCCGTGGCAGCCGGGATAAACGACCGGTACGCCGTCTTGCACGGTGACAATCATCGGATCAACAGGCTTTTCCGGTTTCGGAATTGTCGGCGGTTTGGCGCCGGTGTAACCCTTGAAATGCGTGACAGGGGCCATGGAAGAAACCTTTCACATTGAAATTGACAGTCATCGTTTAGCGGCGAGCCTCGGGCGAGCGCGTTGCACCACGCTCGCCGGAGGCTCGCCGCTAAACTAAAACTCGCGCATGTAACCTGCGGTCCAGCCGCCATCGACGGTCAGGATATGTCCGTTAATGTAGCTGCTTTCGGGCGCGGCCAGAAACAGAGCCGCATGGGCAATCTCTTCGGGCCGCGCAGGCCGGCCCAGAGGAATGTGGTCTAAAAGCTTCTGGACCGAGTCCTTGAACTGCCCGTCTTCACCGTAAAAGAGTTTTCGCGTTCCCTCCGTGAGCGTTGAACCCGGAGCGATGGCGTTGACCAAGACGCCGCGCGGCCCCAACTCAAGTGCCATCGCCTTGGTGAGATTCACCACACCCGCTTTCGCCGCCACGAACGCACACTGTAAACGCAACGGCACCAATCCCGCGACCGAGGTGATATTAATGATCTTGCCGGCCCCTTGGCCTACCATGACCCGCGCCCCCGCCTTGCTCATCAAAAAGACGCCGTTCAAGTCCACATTGAGCAACCGATCCCATTCCTCGCGGGGAAATTGATCGATCGGCACACGATGGGCCAGCGTGTTGACGCCGGCGTTGTTGACCAGAATATCCAGACGGCCGAACTCGCGAACGATTTCGCCGATTACCTTGTTCCCTTGCTTTTCGTCGGTCACGTCGAGCAGCATGGGCGTGCAGCCGGGCAATCGCGCTGCGGATTCCTGTGCCGAGGCGAAGTCGATATCGGCATAGACAACGTGTGAACCGTTGGCGGCGAATGAATCCGCGATGGCCTGGCCGATGCCACGCCCCGCGCCGGTGACGAGCGAGATTGTGCCGGAGAGGTCAACCTTCATTAGCCAATAGCTCCTTGGAAACCGCAAGGCATAGCGTCTGTTAAGACGCCCAGTTTACTTCTATAATCTTCCCAGCCGGCAACTGCCAGCATCTTCCGCCCTCGGAACCGAGCCATCCTCCATGCGGCCCTCGCCAATACCCCTGCCTCTGCTGATCACCGGCATCAACGGCGTGGCAGGTCTTAATGCTTTCCGCTACTTCGAACGGCGTTATCCCGGCCAGGTCATCGGCATTCGTCCCTGGAAATTCGGGCAGCCACCGTTGCCCGGCGTCCATGATCTGGCCATCGAGGATTGCGCCGGCGTGGGCGAGCTTTTTCAGAATTACCGATTTGGCTCCGTTCTTAGCTGTGCCGGCAACTGTGCCCTAAAATCGTGCGAACTCGATCCCGACATGGCCTGGCGGCTCAACGTGGCGAGCGTCATCGCGATTATCGAAAGCGTGCGGGCGTTTGGCATCCGGCTCGTGCACCTCTCATCGGATCTCGTTTACTCGGGGTCCGGCCAAGGCAACTATGTTGAGACGGACCCCATCGACCCGGTCACGATCTACGGAAAAACGATGGGGGAAGCAGAACAACTCCTCAAAGAAGCGGTGCCTGAAACGGCGATGCTGCGCATCTCACTGCCGATGGGCCCCAGCCCGAATCGCCATGCCGGCGCCATCGACTGGATCGATTCGCGTTTTCGCAACGGCCGGCCCGCCACGCTTTATTTCGACGAAGTCCGGTCATGCACTTACTGCGACGATTTGAACCTTGTCTTCGAGCGCTTTCTCGCCGGCGCGGAAAACGGCCTCTATCACCTGGGTGGACCGCGCCCGCTCACGCTTTACCAGATCGCGCAGATCGTCAATCGCGTCGGCGGCTACGATCCGCACCTTCTCCGAGGCTGCCCGCGCTTGATGGCCGGCCCCATCCCGCCCCGCGCCGGCAACGTTAGCATGTGCAGTGACAAGCTTGTGTCACTTTTTGGACACAATCCCTTCAAGAGCTGGCCGGTTGGCGACGATCTGTTTCCGACAGATCGATTGTGGCACTTTCGTAGAGAGGAAGAGGAACCGGGCTCTTTTCAAAAGATCGTTGAACGGCTCTATTATTACCCAAAGACTCTGGCGGAAGATCCCAGGCTAAGGCGCCCGGCGAGCGGGGTTGCGTAAGCGCCTCGTGTATTGAACAAGCAAAACACGGGGCGCTTACGCAACCCCGCTCGCCTCCGAGACCGAATAAAAATGGCTAGCATCGAACGATCCGCGCCCTACTTCGCCGCCTTATTCCTGCTCGGTTGTGGCACGCAACAATTCGCCCCTGCTCAGGATCTCGGCCTGCGCGTTCCGCCTGGATTCCGCGTCACTCTCTTTGCCGATGAAACACTTGCCAATGACATATACGCTATGACCCTCGACGCCAAGGGACGCGTTGTCGTCACCAGCCGGGGATGGATCAAAGTTCTGCACGATACCAAGGGAACAGGCAAAGCAGAAAAGGCAACCATTTTCGCCAAGACGGAGACCGGCGGCATGGGCCTGTGTTTCGACGGCAACGACCTTTACTTCTGCGGCGACGGCTGGCTGTCGCGCTATTGGGATAGCCAGGGCAGGGGAGAGGCCGACGGGCCGCCCGAGAAGCTCGTTCCACTGGCTTTCGAGGAACACGGCGGTCATGCCATTCGCAAAGGCCCGGACGGCTGGCTCTACGTCATCGGCGGCAACAGCAGCGGCATCGATCGCCGTCATGTCACGCTGCCGTCCTCCCCCATTCGCGAGCCCGAGGCCGGCGCCTTGATCCGCTTAACGCCTGACGGCAAAAAAAGCGAAGTCATCGCTCATGGTTTCCGCAATCCATATGATTTCGATTTCAACGCCGCCGGCGACCTGTTCACGTACGACAGCGACAACGAGGAGGATTATTTTCTGCCTTGGTATTTGCCGACGCGGCTCTATCACATCGGCTACGGGGCCCATCACGGGTGGCGGCTCAAAGGATTCAAACGCAGTTGGGGCCGGCACGATTATTACCTCGATACGGTCGAGATGCTCTGGCCGGTTGGCCGCGGCTCGCCGACCGGCATTGCTTGCTATCGCCACGACCAGTTTCCGGAGCACTATCGGGAGGGCCTGTTCGCGCTCGACTGGACCTTTGGCAAGGTCTACTTCTTCCCGCTGGAGGAAGATGCGGCCTCCTACAAAACCAAGCCGGAAATCTTCCTGGAATCGGTTGGCGACAACGGTTTCGATCCAACCGATATCGTCGTCTCCCCGGACGGCGCCTTGTTCGTTTGCATCGGCGGACGCGGCACGCGGGGAGCTGTCTATCGGGTCGAGTATGTCGGCGACGGCAAGAAGCCGGGGAAGAGGATGGCTAAGCCGGCCAATGACCTGGACACGGTCTTGAAGGCGCATCAGCCGTTGGACGCGTGGTCGCGATCCGAATGGATGCCCCTGGCTCGCAAGCTCGGCGCAGCGCCGTTTGCCGAGGTGGTGGCCGACGATAAGCGAACTCCGGCCGAGCGCATACGAGCAATCGAGGTGTTGACCGAGCTATTTGGCGGTTTGTCTGTCGAGACAGCTAAACTCGGCGCTCGGGCTTCGTCCCCTTTGGTTCGAGCCCGGATCGTCTGGTCGCTCGGACGGTCTACGCCGGTCAACACGACGCTTCTGGAACAACTTGCCTTCGAAGACAACCATCCTCGCGTCAGGCTGGCAGCGCTGGATGCGCTTGTGGAACAGAGACGCGAAGCGGCGGCGGATAGACTTGTAAAGGCGGCGACCGTCAACCTGGCAAACGGCGATCGTCGCGTGCGCCAGGCGGCGGCTCGGCTGGCTGCCCTATTGCCCGAAAATTCTTGGAAGATGTTTTGGAAAGACCTTCAAAGAGGTTCACCGGCTGCCCGCCTTACCGGGGCGCTGGCCGCGCTTTGGCGAAACACTAAGACAACCGCCGATGACGAGGTGATCGACACCGCCTTGTCGGTTCTGGCGGCAACCAAAGACCCGGAACTGCGGTTGCAGGCCCTGCGCTTGATCGTGCTTGCCTTTGGCGATTTTCGCTTGAAGGATCCGCCCATCGAAACCTATTCCGCATACTCTTTGGTCGAATCCTTGAATGGTAAGGAAACCACGGTCGGGCGGATCCTTCGAGCTGTCCGCCCTCTGCTCCCGTCCGGCGATCCTCATCTTGATACTGAAGCCGCACGGCTGCTGGCGATGCTCGAGGACGGCGACCCGCAATCCCTTGCCAAAATCGGAGCCTTCTGGACCGAGAAGAGTTCGCCGACCCAGGACATGCACTATCTGGTCGTCTTTTCCCGGTTGCGGGCCGAGCGCTCCGCCGAGCAGACAGCCAAGGTCGCTCAGGTGGTGCTGGGGCTCAATCGGAAACTCGAAAACTGGCAACTGCGCATCAAACAGAACTGGAGCGTCCGTCTGCCGGAGGTCGTGGACCAGTTAGTCCAGCGCGATCCACGGCTCGCCGACGCCCTCGTATTGCATCCCGATTTCGTGAACGCGAGCCACGTCACCGTGGCGAATCGCCTCGACGCCGACCATCGCCAACAAGCCGCGCGCTTGTTTTTGAAGGCCGTGCAAGAGGACGGGGATTTCGCCTGGTCCATTCCGCTCATCGACTTGCTGGCCACATTGCCGGCCAGCGAGGTTCGACCGCTCTTTCGAGCGCAGTGGTCGAACCTGGGGCTCCGCGATCCGATTTTGCTTTACCTGGCCAAAGACCCCGCCGAGGACGACCGCGACCGCTTCCTGGCCGGTCTTGATTCCGTGCAGCACACCGTAATCCGCGCCTGCTTGGCTGCCCTGGAGCAATTGCCGCGCGACACTGATGCCAAGCACTTGATTCCGCTTTTGCGCTTATTGCGGCGGCTGGAAACAGAACCGAAGGAGCGCGAGTTGCGCTCCCAGCTCGTAAGCCTACTAGGCCGCCAAACGGGAAAGGCCTTTGCTTTGAACCGTGACGATGCGGCCGCCTCGAAGGCCGGTTACCAGGCGATCTTCGATTGGTTCGACAAGACGCACCCGGAGCTGCTCGCTCAACTAAATGGCGGCGGCGAGGATGCCGCCTCATGGGCCAAGCTGCTCAAGGCGGTGGACTGGGACAAAGGCGATTCCAAGCATGGCGAAAAACTCTTTCGCGATCGGGCTTGCGTGACGTGCCATGCCGGCCCCACGCGCTTGGGCCCCGATCTCACCGGCGTGGCGACGCGCTTTTCACGCGACGATTTGTTCACCGCCATCATCGACCCCAGCCGCGACGTGGCCCCCGCTTACCGCGTTACCAACGTCGAGACCAAGAAAGGCCTGGTTCATTCCGGCATCGTTATCTACGAGTCCGCCGAGGGCGTCATCCTGCAAACCGGCGCGGCTACCACCATTCGCATCGCCAACAAAGACATAGCATCAAGGCAGCCCAGCACGAAGTCGCTGATGCCGGACGGGTTGCTCAAGGACCTGAAGGCGGAAGATTTGGCGGATTTGTATAGCTATTTGAAGACGTTGAAGCCGGAGAAGTAGGGTGGGACGAGTCTTCGAGTCCCACCAGGCACGTGGTGGGACTCGAAGACTCGTCCCACCCTACATGGCTGAAGCTCCTTTCCCAGGGCGGCGCTGCACATGCTTCGGGCTTTGTTGTTTGGCCCTCCTAGAGCTAAAAAGCAGGTTCGGCCGGCGACAAATCTTCGTGGGCCACCGGAACATGGCCATCGTGTGATGCGTCTGCAAAGAAAGGTAAAGGGAGCTATCAAGTGAGCGACAAGAAAGCACCGGTGAATTGCACTAAGCACGGCGAAAGCTACGCCACGTTCGTATGCCAACACCTGGCGCGTGGATTTGGTTTAGGCTTTTTCTGTGCGGAAGATCCCCAAGACCCACAACCTGATGGCTGGTGTGCCGCTTGCAACCAGATTCTAGACAAAGAAGGCGGGTGGAACGATCGCTCTGAGAAATTCGCGGGCATAACCCTGGTTTGCGCCCACTGCTACGACATGATCAAGCAGCGCAATTTGCTACAGTCGGACTTTGATTTACAAAAAGGATTCACTTGTCCTAGCTGCGGGAAATACCATGAGGAAACGCCCATGGACATGGGCTTTGAGGCGCCGGCATATTACTACAGCATCCCTAAGAATCAAAGAAAGAAACGCTGTTCCCTAACGCCCGACCTCTGTATCGTGGATGACGAGTTCTTCTTTATTCGCGGTTGTCTGGAGGTTCCGGTCTGGGGGATTCCCAGGCCTTTCGTCTGGGGCGTCTGGACTTCTTTGAGCCAGCAGAATTACAAACGAACTCTAGCCATTTGGAACAAGAAAAAGCGGATCAAGGAGCCGCCCTATTTTGGTTGGCTTTCATCGCTTCTTCCGCCATCCTTGTATCCCGATACTATCCAGTTAAAAACAATGGTTCACACCCGCGGTCTAAAAGAAAGGCCCCTGGTAATTCTTGAACCGACGGACCATCCGCTTGCTGTTGACCAACGCGAAGGGATGCCTTTGGAGCGGCTGAAAACAATTGTTGAATCGATACTCCATTTGTGACCGTCTTTGTAGAATCTAATCAATTCTTACTCCGACCACACCTTCGCATCCGAACGGATGTGCCAGCTCCTTCCTTCCTTTATTTCCTTGACCGTGACCTCAAATAAGTCCCCCGCGACTGCCATTTCGGGCGGACCAGCCAGACTCTCGTGGTTTAGTCCATTCAATCCCAATTCTTTAAGGGTCTTCGCCCAAGCCTTATTTTTCTCCCGGTATTCGCGCTGAGCGTAATAAATCCGGTGCAGCAGTTGCTTTGCCGGCCAGCCGGGGTCGGGACGGAAGGCGGTCTTGCCGGGTGGAGCCGTTGAGAACTGCACGTAGCCCCAGGTCTCCGGCCGGTGCATGTCGACAACGCCCTGCGGCGACCAGACCCAGTTGTTCTCGGGTCGCTTGGGGACTTTCCGATATTTGCCGTCTACGATTTCATGCTGCCATTCGACGCGGGAGAAATTGATGCGCCATTGATCGCCGTCGCCGGGCGATTTGTTGTTGTGCGTCAGCTCGGTGAGGGATTGCCAGGGGAAGGCGATTTCCACGGACCAGCCCTTGTCCACGTCGCGCGGATCGTTGATCGTGCCGTCCACGTGGACGGCGGTGCGCAGGCCGGCGATCTCCCAGCCGTTGATCGCCAGGCCGCCGTCCTTGTAGGGCATTGTTAAGAGCAGATCCCAGGTCGTATTGAGGGCATTAAGTTCCAGCTCGCCATAAGTATGGCTGTCGCCGTCGGGATCGATAAAGACCTCGAAATCGTTGTCCTGAAAGATTACGGCGTCATGCTGCTTGATTGTCCCCCAAACATGCGGCTCCTCCAATTCGGCCCCGATGTAAAAATGCCTGTCATCCCAGAGCATCTTGACGCGCGTACGCAGAGGCGGTTTGGGCTTGGCGTCTCCCTCGATGTCCCCGAATGGCTCGGACCAGGGCACGGCTTGCCAGGCTTCGTCATCGAGTTTGCCGTCGATCACTGGGGGCTTGGACGCTCGATAAGAGACATAGCCGCGCGGATGCGGCCGGGGACTCCAGGCCGGCGCTTTTTCGGCGGCGTCCTCAGAGGAGGCCGAAAGGGGCCGTTTGGGAATTGCCAAACAAACGAGCACGGCCAGCGAGCCAACGATCATCACTAAACCTAACCGGGTCTTCATCGATTCACCTCGATGGCCAGAGTTCCTCCTCCACAACAAGAAAGGCAGGGTAGCAGGTGCCCACGATTAATTCCAGGAGGCTGGCCATAGTACCCCGCCGCTCCGCGGCGGAATCCGCCGCGGAGCGGCGGGGTACATTAGCTCCAGACCCTGTGGATCAGGTAACGACCCTGCGGACCAACAAAACGGGTCCCCAGGGTGGGTTGCGCGGTAAGTGCAGTTGCGCTTTTTGGATGTCAGAAGTCGTCATGGTCTTACAGCTGGACCCTCTGGATCACCACTTTGACCCTGAGGATCAGGCTCCGACCCTCTGGATCAGCGCCAATTGATCCACAGGGTCAGAGGGTCGGTTAAGACTGGAGGCTTTCCTTTGGAGCTTGCCTGTTTAGATCATTTGCAAGCACCCAACACCCGGTTAATATGATCGGCAGACCGGTACGGCGAGCCGTGAACCTTTCCTCCAATCGCAAGGGCTGCCCATGCGCATTACCCGCCTCGAAGCGATCCCCGTCCGCCTGCCCCTCAAGGCCGGGCTGACGACGCGCACAGCTCATGGCGAGCATGTCGTGTCGCAGTACGTCATTGTCCGCTTGCATACGGATGCCGGGCTGGTGGGCCTCGGGGAAGCCTCGGTCGCGGCGATCTGGAGCGGCGAGACATCGCGCGGCGCCGTGGCAGCCATCGAGCAGTGCCTGGGCCCGGCGCTGGTCGGCGCGGATCCCTTGCAGTTGAACGCCTTGCGCCTGCGCATGGACGAGGCGATCAAGTTCAATCCGTTTACGAAGTCAGCCGTGGAAATGGCCCTCTGGGACCTGCTCGGCAAGGCGAGCAAGGTCCCGGTTTATCAGCTTCTAGGGGGCAAGGTCCGCGACCGGATTCCGATCAAGATGATGATCGGGGCGTTTGATCCGCCGCAGGCCGTGGAACTGGCGAAACGCTTCCTGAACTGGGGCGTCCGCTGTCTCAAGGTGAAGGTAGGCATTGACCCGGCAAGCGATCTGGCTCGGGTGCGGGCGGTCCGTGAAGTTGCGGGTCCGCATATTCCGATGACGGTCGATGCCAATTGCGGCTGGAACGCCATGACGGCCAAACAGATGGTGAAGCAGCTAGAGCCCTATGGCCTGTTGTTCGTCGAACAGCCAATTCCGCCGGGAGACCCATCGTTGTTGGCGGAGGTACGGCGGGCCAGCAACTTGCCGATCATGGCGGATGAGAGTGTCTGGACATTGACCGACGCCTGGGGAGTCACGGCGGCCCATGCCGCGGACATCATCAGCGTGTATCCCGGCAAGAATGGCGGCATCGCCAATTCCCTCGAGATCGTCCACGTCGCCAAGGCGGCCGGCCTGCTGTGCCATATGGGCAGCAACCTGGAACTCGGCATTGCCAGCGCCGCCATGTTGCATCTCGCCGCCGCCGTGCCGGAGATTGCCAGCGAATACTATCCTGCCGATATCCTTGGCCCGAACTATCATGAGACCGATCTCTTGAAGCAGCCGTTAACGCTCGGACCGGAGTTTGCCGTAGTTCCCGATGGTCCAGGACTGGGCGTTGAGCTGGATGAGGAAAAGCTGAAACGTTGGCGGGAGGTTTAGCGCTGAGCCAGAAAACCGTGAACCTGCAGATCGGCGTCGCTCGAACCCGGCTGACTCCTCCCTGGGGAGTGGAATTGGCCGGCCTCGGCTATTATTTGGGCCGAACCTGGCAGCGCGTGCGCGATCATTTGGCCGCTACCGCGCTGGTTATCGATGATGGAAATCAGGCCGTGGCCTTGATCGCGGTTGATCTCATGTATGTGGATCGGGACTTCGTCGAGGATGTCCGAAGACGCGTTGCTTTTGCAACCAGCCTGAGAACCGAAGCGATTTTGGTGGCCTGCCAACATAGCCACAACACGCCGACCGTCGCGCTGATTCGCGGAGCCGGTGAAGTAGACGCCGATTACAAGAACTGGGCGGCCCGGCAATCAGCGACCGCCGCGGTCCTTGCCTGGCGGCAACGACAACCCGGCTCACTGCGGGTCGGCAAGGCGGATCTTTCCGGCTGGACGTTCAATCGCACACGCGAAAGGGGACCGGTCGATCCGCGCGTCAGCGTCTGGCGTGCCGATGACGCTAACGGGCGCCCGTGGGCAGCAGTCGTAAACTTTCAGGCGCATCCGACGGTCATGCTTCAACTGGGCATGACCGACGTTAGCCGTGATTGGCCGGGACAGGTCACGGATGTTCTCGAACAGGCAGTTCCCGGATTGACCGCCTTGTATTTTCAAGGGGCATGCGGCGACATCAATTTTCGCCCGGAATGGGAAACACCTGAACGCTGTCAGGAGCCAGGGCGAGCCGTGGCCGCCAAGGCACTAGAGGCCATGACTTCGAGTCGTTTGGTTGAAGGGCCCATGGTGGCTTACGTCTGCCGAGACGTTATGCTGCCGACGCGGCGCTGGACGCACGAAGAAATCCAGCGTGATCTCAAGGAGGCCGAGTATCGCCTGAGCACCGGTGACTCAACCGGATGGCGCGATGGCTTGGCCCGCGTCATTGTCAACTATCCCGATAAGTTACCGCTTCGTTACGGCGGCGATATCGGCAAGACGGTCCTCGCCATTGCCCGCTTCGGCAAGGAGTGGACGGAAACGATCCTGAGGGACGTGGATGCACGGCCGGAAACGCTGAATGCGAAGGTAATGGCGATCCGCATCGGCGACGCCTATTTGGCTGCCAATGGCATGGAGTTCTTTACTAGCAGCGCTCTTGAATTGCGCGGTAAATGGGCCCACGACGATCTCATGATCGTGGGCTACGCCAACGAGTCACTCGGCTATCTGCCCGATGCCCATGATGTTGAAAACCGCAGTTATGCCGCTTACCAGTCGCCGAAATTCAAGAATCAGTTTCCCTTCGTGTTGGAGTCGGCCGGGGTTATGGTTCAAGGCATGCTTGCTGCTTTGCAGCAAACAGAATCCCAAGCCCGCTTCCTTCGCTGATACCGTCCGTTAGCTTTTTCATTCTTTTGCGGTTGCCTCCTTGAGCAACGGGGCCGCCTATTGCGGTGACCCATACATTAGCTTCGTTCCCAGTCCCAATCCGTAAGCCGGAGTTACCGAGACCGTCTCATGACCAAACGTCTCATTACCGTCGGCCACAGCCCTGATCCGGACGATGCCTTCATGTTTCACGCCCTGGCGAACGACAAGATCGATACGGGGTCGTTTACTTTTCGCCATGAATTGCAGGACATCGAAACGCTCAATCGCCGGGCGCTGCGCGGCGAACTCGATGTGACCGCTGTTAGCATTCATGCCTACGCTTTTCTGCTTGATCAATACGCCCTATTGCCCACCGGCTGCAGCATGGGCGACCGCTATGGGCCGATGGTTGTCGCCCGGCGATCCATGTCTGTCCTGGAATTGAAGAATGCCACGATCGCTGTGCCCGGCACGATGACGACCGCTTTCTTAACCCTAAAGCTCCTTTTGCCGGGCGGTTTCGCTTTTGAGGTTCTGCCGTTCGATCAGATCATCAGCGCGGTCGCCGACGGCAAATACGACGCCGGACTAATCATTCACGAAGGCCAATTGACCTTCCAGAACCAGGGGTTGCTTCTGCTGGTTGATTTGGGCGTTTGGTGGCAGGAGCAAACCGGTCTGCCCCTGCCGCTGGGCGGCAATGTCGTGCGCCGGGCCTTGGGTGAAGAGTCAATTAAACAGGTCAGCAGGCTGATCAAAGAGAGCATCCGCTATGCGCTGGCCCATCGTGATGAAGCCCTGGCTTATGCTCTGCAATACGCTCGTGATATGGATAAAGGACTGGCGGATCGCTTTGTGGGCATGTATGTCAACGATTGGACGCTGGATTACGGCCCGCGAGGCCGCGAAGCGGTGAGGCGATTGCTCGAGGAAGGGCACAAGGCGGGGATTATACCTTCGCCGGTTCATGTGGAATTCGTTAACTAACCGTTTAGCGGCAAGTCTCCGGCGAGCGCATGGCAACGCGCTCGCCGGAGGCTCGCCGCTAAACCTGCCCCAGCGCCGCCTCGTAGTCTTCCGGCGTGTTCAGATTCCTCAGCGTTTGAAAAGATGGATCCACGTCCGCCAGTTCCTCGGTTTCAACCACGCGCGTCGGCACTTTCTGGAACAAGAAAAACGGCCTCAGTCTATCCTCAATCAGCAAGCGACTGACGGTCTTCGCAACCTCCAGCCGATAGACTGCCGCAAGGGGATGGTGATATTCCCCCACGTGGGGCACACAAATATGATGATCTCCAAGCAATTTGATAAGGCGATGCACAAACGGCGGCCGCAAAAACGGCACATCACAAGATGACAAATACGCAGCATCAGCATGGCCCTCAAGCGCCGTCAGACCAGCAAGCAGGCCTTGTAGCGGCCCGCGTCCTCTTTCCTCATCGCGAACAATTGAGACTTCCGACGGCAAAGGCGGCACTTCCTGATCGGGAGCGGCGACCACGATGATCGGACGGACGACTTCAGACAAAAGCCGAACAACGCGCGGCAACATCAATTCGCCGGCAAAGGGCAGCCACGCCTTGGGCTTGCCCATGCGCTTGCTTTGCCCGCCGCAGAGAACGATGCCGGCTACCTTAGTCATGTGGATTCAACCAGTCTTCCCTTGGGATAGACCGCGACCGCCGAGCCAACCGCCAAGATTGTCGAAATAGGGGCGACGTCATGTAGCAATCGCCACTCCGGCCCGTATACCGTCTCCCAATCGACATCAATGGTGTAGTCCCGAACGGGAAAAACGTCCCAAATAGAATGCTCGACACAATACCGAACTGTTCTGCCGCGTCGATCCGTGTTGAAACCCCATTTATGTTCTTTCAAAAAGTGTTCTAGACTAGACACGTCCGGCCGGTAAGCCGGCTTAGTGCCTGTCACGCGCAGCACGTTCGTCCGCCCCGCTAAAGTCAGACGATGTTCTATCGTTATCGATACGTCGTTCTCACAAATGGAACTGGCCATCGGGGCACTCCGGTACGGCTCGTTGTAAAACCCGCGAGCAAGCCAAACGATTAACCGCTTCGGAACAAATTCACGCACAAAGACGACCCCGCGCTCGTTGCCGCGCCGAACATAAAACCGAAGGTTCAATTCTGAAAAGTCACGATATCCCGGCCAAGGAATGCCCAAGACTTTCGTATCAAGGAAATCAAATGCCACAAGGCTGACAAACGCCTGACCGTCGCGCAAGTCAAGCTCCAGGCCGGGCGGAAGACAGGGACGGAGTAAATCGTGGGGTGCAGCGTAGGTGGCAAGAAAGACGTTGGACCATCGGGCGGTGAGAAAGGAGAATCTCATGAAAACGGACTCTCCTGCAGATGCAGCATTTCCAATGTCTCCACCGTTACCAAGCCGTCATCCTTCCAACCTCGGGCAACGTAATAAGCTTGGATCATCGCCTCAAGGCGGTCGCGCGGCAGCTTCGCCTCCACAGCGGTATTGGATGCCAAGCCCTCCGACAAGAATCGTTTGGGCAACGTGTCCTCAGCCGCCGTCCAACCTTCCCGCTGGTTGTACAGTTTCTTGGCCGTGACGATCCGTTGGGCAACGGTCTGGAGTTCCTTAGCTGTGACATCCCAACCTGTGACGCGAGCGAGTAAGACCGCGCTCTCCGCGAAGAGATCTGAGAAAACGCCGCGCAGGAACTTGCACAGGATCAGCGAATCCATCAGCGCCGAGCGATCCTCCGTTTCCACGGCCAGGCGAGCAGCGTCCGGCGAACCGTGGAGGCGGTCAGCGCGGTCGGAAAAGTCGATCTCGTAGGCCCCCGAGCGATTGTGATCGGCGCCCCGGCTGCCAACGGCAAATCCCAGCGCCATTGCCTGCAAAGCGCGAGGCTCGTAACCGGGGATTTCCAGGCCCTTAACATGTGGGGCAAAATCCGGCGCGGGGTCGCCGATTCGTTCCGCAGCTATGCGCGTTCCTTCGGCTAGCAGATTGCCAAGCCCTTGTCTGCGGGCAATCTGCTCAATCAGTGACAGCATTTTGTCACCTTTGCCAAAGCGTAGGCCGTCCTCATTGAGCAATTCCCGTTCGGCACATTCCATCGCAAAAGCGATGCTGGCGCCGGTCGAGATCGTATCGAGGCCGTACTGGTCGCAAAGTCGCGCGGCCTGCAGGACGGTGTCGCGATCACCTATGCCACAGAGGGGGCCCAGGGCGAACAAGCTTTCGTATTCCAGACGAACCTCTCCTCCAGACGATTCATAAATGTGTTCGCAACCGATGGTGCAGGCCGCGCAGGAGCGGCGGGCCACGCGATGGGCCGCATTGAGTTCCTCGCCGGAGAGATTGGCCGCCTCCTCGAACGTTCCTTGCTGAAAGTTGCGCGTCGGCAGGGCCGCGAAACGGTTAAACGTCAGGAGGTTAGCCACGGTGCCCAGTTCGCGATATTTCGCCGTGGCGGGACCGAACGATCGTTGCGATAGGTCTTTGGCAGCCGCTACCACGCCGGCGGGATCGGCTACCTCAACTCGCTGCGACCCAGCCACCGCCACTGCCTTAAGCCTTTTCGAACCCAGGACGGCGCCTAAGCCCCCGCGGCCGGCATGGCGATTTTCGTGGCTGATCGTCGCATAGCGGACCAGATTTTCACCTGCCGGGCCTATGATCGCCGTGTGGAAGCGCGGTCCCAGGCGACTCGTCAGCTTTTCCGCCGCTTCCGACGCGGCAAGGCCCCAGAGATCGACGGCCGGCTGAATGGTGATTTGGCCCTCGTTTATCACAAGCATGGAAGGCTCGCTGCAGACGCCGATAATGACCAAGGCATCGCAGCCGGCTCTTTTGGCAGCAAGGGCGAAATGAGAAGAAGAAAGTGCATCATTGAGCCGATTGGTTAACGGGGACTTGGCTACGACCGCGAACTTGGCCGAGGTCGTTAGCGGCGTACCGACGAGGGGGCTAAGACTGAAGATGAGCGGCGCTTCCGGAGCTAGAGGATCAATCCGTGCCCGGCTTTCCTTGTGCAGCAAATAGACGCCCAGCCCGACGCCACCCAGGAAGCGGCGCAGGATGCGCTCCTCAAGCGGAACCCACTCGGCGCTGCGGCGGGATAGATCGACACGGAGATAACGGCCGTGGTAGCCAAACATGAAGTCTTTCAAAGGAGCCAGAAGTCAACTTGCCTTGGGATATAGTCTTTTGAGATCATCCGCCGGCGTCCGCCGACAGTAACAAGAGCCGGTCTCCTGGCACGACGCGATGCGCCATGTCGGAGATGAACTGATCGCCATTGAGCGAGAGAAGGTAGTGCGGCGTCAATTGGCCCTCGCGACCAACCAGTCCGGCCAGCTTCGGACAACTCTCCTGCACGGCGGCCAGCACCTCGGCCATGCTCCCCGCAGGCACAATCAATTCGCTTCGGCCCGCGCGCTGACGTGGCACCCCATAGAATTCAACCGTCACGGCGTCCTCGTTTACCACGTTCTCACCGCATTTCCAACCGGCTCCAAAGAGACCAACTGGGCTTAACTGCCGACCCTCTGACCCTGTGGACCAACTGGTGCGGGTCCAGAGGGTCTGTACCTGACCCTCAGGGTCAAAGTGGTGATCCAGAGGGTCCAGCTGCAAAAGCGTGGAGCTTTCTGAAATCCAAAGTCATCGACTGCGCTTACCGCCCAACCCACCCTGGAGGCCCGTTTTGATGGTCCAGAGGGGGGGACCTGATCCACAGCGTCGAAAGGTGATCCACAGGGTCGCGCTGTTGTGCAATAGGATGGTTTCTGGCCTTCTCGTTGTTCCTTGGGTTCCCTGGCCCGCTGCCACCTATGGTTATAATAGCCCTCTTGGCACATTCTTGCTATTAAGCGATGGAGACCGGCCCGCCATGGATGAGACTTATCGCGGCCAAACGCACCAATTTACGGATGGCGAACTTGCCGCCGAGCGAAAGCGGATCCTCGTTCCTTCCGTGCGCTTGTGCATCGAAAAAAAGACGGACGATCCCAATGTCCTGAGCCGGCCGCGCGCCATCCTCGACGGGACCCTCAAGATCACGGGCGTGGCCTTTGTGGAATGCCGGCCTAATGAGAACTGGATTCGCCACGGAATGCAGGCCGTCCTGACAGTCAAAGGCCCCGACGGAAGGTTTACTCGGCTGGCGATTCTCCTGGTCAATCTCGTTGATATCACGACTCCCAGCCCGGGAAAACGGCTGTACCAATGGGAATTCTGGGTTGTCGAGCGTCCGGAGCGCGATACGTTCGGCCTTTTTCCCGTTTTGCCTCAAGGCGAGGTCAGCTTGGAGCTGCTCATTGAGCAGCTTGGAGCAGCGCCCGAGGAGGTCAACTGGAAAGCCCGGTTCACCAGCGAAGGCGGTATTAGCCAAAACGTTTAGCGGCGAGCCTCCGGCGAGCGCGTTGCAACCCGCTCGCCGGAGGCTCGCCGCTAAACCAGCTACTCCTTGCGGCCGCGATAAACCCGTGTATAGTCAGCGGAGGCTATGCCTTCTCATAATTACGCATCAACGACGCAAGGGGAACTCGCAATGGGTCACAAGCAGACGGCCGAGCATCGCTACGGCAAGGGTTCGTATCATCAGGTCGGCTTGGTTCGCGGCCAATTCGGCAACGTGCCCATGGACAAATGGGTGACTTTCATCAAGGAAGCCGGCTTCGATGGCTGGGAGGAAGCAAGTTGGGAACTCGACCTCGGCCGTTGCGGCAACGACAAGGATGCCGAAGGCTACGCCCGCGAACGCATCGATCTCGCCAAGAAAAATGGTCTGGAGATTTTCACCGTCGCCGCCCACTTGCAGGGGCAAGCGCTGGGTGACGAGCCCACAGCCAAGACGTTGCAATTCGTCGGCGGCGAACCTGTTGCCGCTTACAAGGCCTGGCGCGATAAGGGCAACAAGCCGCCGCGGACCAATCCGTATTTCGTTCCGGACGATGTCGGCCGGATGATCCATGAGAAGTCCACCAAGGACCTGATCGGCGTCGTTCGTCTGGCTCACTATTTGGGCAAGCTGCAGAATCGCAAGGTCGCCGTGTCCGGCTTCGTTGGTTCCCCGGCTCATTGTTGGAGCAGTTTCTTCTTGTTCCCGCCGTTGCCCGGCAGCATCGACGGGCATGCCATCCCCGACGTGCGTGAGGTCAGCTTGGAGCTTTTAGCCGAGCGTTTCGGGCCGGTTTTCGACGCCTGCAAAAAATACGGCGTGACCTATGACCTGGAATGCCACCCCAGTGAACGGGCCATGGGCGATCTCGAATCGGCGGGCGATTACCTGGCCGCGATGGACAAAGCCGGCTACAAGGACGCGGTCGGCTTCAACCTCGACGGTTCGCATATGGAATGGCAAGGCGTGTCGGTCGTGCAGTTCATCCGCGAGTTCGGCGACCGCATCCACTGCGCCCATATCAAGGGCGTCCAGGTGATCCGCGAGCACACCCGCGCCGGCCTTTTGGGCGGCCACCGCCCCATGGGGTATAAGGCCAACGGCTGGAACTTCGTAACGGCCGGCACCCAGCGCGATGCCAACAGCGTCGAGGAGATTCTGATCGAACTCAACCGCGTCGGCTACGACGGCGCCGTAAGCATTGAGTGGGAAGACAACGACGCCGAGCAACACGCCGGCGCTAAAGCCGCCCTGGCCAACGTCCGCCGCGCCGATCTGCCGCCCAGCGGGATGCGGCATGATGAGATGTTGAAAGCGTGAGTGAGGGACTAGGGAGTGGGGAATTGGGGCTACTCCTTTTTCCCCAACGTCTTCTGAATCGTCACCGCGCTAACGGAAGTTTCCATTTTGAGCCATTCGCCCTGGTGGGTGGTTTGCAGGTTTTCACCCAGTTCTTCAAGAATCGGCTTGGCCATTCCTTCGGTTTTGACGAAAGGCAAGCGCTTTTCTTCCTTGGCCAGTGCTTGGTGGAGCTTGAGGGCCGCCTGCGCGTCCGCGGCTTGAAACGCGAGGTTTACCCTGGCGGAATCGTCTAACTGGCTCCAAAGGCCCAGGGTCTTCGTGAGTGCCAGCGTTTCCCATTCCTCGGGCGTAAGCATCTTCAGCAAGACGAGAAGTTGGGCCGGCGAGTCCTGCCATCTCTCTACATGACAGGCAACCCAAACCTGCACGGGCTGTTTCTCGGCATCGGGGTCAATCTGTTTGCTGATGAACGATTGCAGCGGCAATGACAACTGGCCCATTCTCGGATGCGGCGCCGATGGCAAAGTCTTCGCCGCGTCGTCCGGCCAGGTCAGCACCAGAGTACGATCGTCCGGCGCCCAAAGATACGCTTCACGGGCCATCTTGGGCAGCTCAAATCGATACAGGGTCTTTCCGTCAACTCTTGTTTCCCGGGCTTTCAGATCACCGACTACGCCGGGGAGGTCGTAGGCCTGAATTGTGCGCACTACAAGCGTGACGCGCGGAATAAGGCTTTTCAGGCTAACCCCTATAACGGCATGGTCGATTTCGTGCAGCTTCACGCTGGTCCACTGCTCCAGCGTATCCAGGCCCCACGTTTCACCACGTATATGGAAGCGCTTCAGGAATTGTTGCCCGGCCGGCGTGCGCGAGCATTCGGCCACGTGGACGGCCGCGACCAGATTGACGTCGCCCGGAAGATAACCCAGGCCCGCCAGGTGCGACGGCAAAACCGCTGGGACGGACAGCGGATCGGAAGGGTCGGTCGGTTTGGGGCCGCGTACCGGCCGCGTCTGGATGACAACGATGGCCAAGCCTACCCCGACCAGGACCATTAACGCCAGAAGCGGAATGCCGAAGCGGCTCGTCCAGGGCTCGGATTGGCCGGCGGCGCGTTTTGCCCGCTCCCGCTGGTTCCAGCCCCACACCACGGCGAGCACCATGGCCAAGACGTAGGCTCCCAGTGCAATACGGGCAATGACCGGCACCGACAACGCCTGGGTCTTGGGCAGTTGGAAGTCGAAACCACGCCGCACCAAAACCGTTCGCCAGGCATAGGCCCCGCCCAGGAGAGCCATCAAGAGCATGACGCCGAGCACGAGCGCGGCAATTCGGCCGTTTGAGAAAGGCGGGCGAGGCGGCATGAATTGAGCCGGTTCGCCGGCGGTCGTGGAGGCAATCCTCTCCAGGGAGAGTTCTTGAGAGCTTTCCGATTGCCTGGCAAACGTCTCATCACAGCGCGGGCACCGGATCGGGCCTGATGCATTCTCCGGCATCGCAAACGTGGAATTGCAATATGGACAATTAACGGTTCCCAAATGCATTCACCAACCTCCAACAGGGCTACCTTCCATATATTAACGCCTTCGCACCGGGTCCGGTACCCTCCGGCCTCGTAGGCCAAGTTTGCGCGGCCCCCTGGGTTAAAACCACCCGGCAAGTGGGTTGCCGCAGGGCATTTAACCGACCTTGAATAGTAGTGGTTATCTGGCCATAATTCGCCCCATTCAAATTGGGCTCGAATAGGTTGAAATGCATTGAACCCCACCCCCCCCGGCGCCGCTCCATTGAACGTCTTTGAGCGTCAATGACGTCGGCACTCGCCGGGGGCGCGGCCATGAGCCCTTAACCTAGTGCTCAAGCTCTGGTTTATCTCCTATTTCGTGCCCAAGCTGATTATTGGGTCACCATCGCTGGAAGGCTAAGAGGCGTCAAATGGACCACCAGGCCGAAAAACTATCTGGCATTCCTGCGGAACAATTGGCCTTGATTCGACAATGTTGCTTTATCCACAAACGGTTCGAGGTGAGTTCTGCATATCAGTCAATTGAGCCGCTTGGAGATTCAGGCAACAAAATCGAAGGTTTGGCGGGAACCGTATGCGATTTGTTTCAAGACCCACAGAGGTATGTTGAAATTGAGCGTGGTTGGGATCACGAGCATTGCGATGTCTGTTCCATTCGAATTGAGCCAGGGGATTGGTATTGGGCAAATGAAAGGCCGGGCGACGTAGATCTCTGCGAACGGTGTTATCATCAAGCTATGGTTCTTCTGCAGGCTTTGTAGGGTGGTCAATCCTACCCAGGCGAACGCGCCACGACGCCGTAAGCACGTGGTGCTAGCAAATGAAGTAAACCGAGTTCGCAATATGCTTCCTGGACTGAGACGGTTGTTGTAGTAGGCCTGACAACTTGTCTTTGTCGCTAGCCCTCTTGGGGACTGTCGTTGGAACGAGATGACACTGCATTCGCGGCAGGGTGTGATGCGGCGCGTGCCGATGTAGCTGCCGGCCGGCTGGTTTACCATTGGAGTGGGCATGCTGGCCACTGGGGCCATTGGATCGTGACCCAGTTGGCTGATCGTTTCGGCGTGGGCGTGGAGAGCTTCGGATTCTGCTTCGTCACCGAGTCTGGGCTTTCTTTCGATGAGGGTTACAACAGTGTTCTGGTTGCCGAGATCGATCACCGCCATGGGAGGGGAGCGTTCCAGTCGGTCATTGACGAGGCCAAAGTACAGTCCGAAGTCAGCCTGGCCAACGCGCGGCAGGCATGGTTAATGAAAAACGGGCTGGCCTAAAGTCTCTTTGATCTCGTCTCCCCAAGCACCTGGTGCATCCGCGCGAGTACGCTTGATGCACCCTACAGCTACTGAGCCAAAGGGACTGTATTGCCAGATTCGACTGACGTAAGGCAAAAACCATGACTGATGCAACGGACCCGGAAGACCTTTTTTACATCATTCCCAAGGAGCTTTGGGCACCTGAAGCGACTTCTCCATCGTCGCCTTGTTCTGATCCGCTCGTTATGCTTAAGCAATTTGCAGACACTCTCAGTGACCGGAAGCTGAGGCTTTTTGCAATCGCATGTTGTCGCCGTGTCCTTTCTTTGGTCAGCGACGAAAATGTGCGCGCAGCTCTTGAAGTGGCGGCAAGATTTGCAGATCACCAGGCGACCTCAGAGGAATTGACGAGTGCTCATGATGTCGCCCAGAGAGTATTGAATGGATTCCCTCCCTTGGACGCAGAATTTGATGCCTTACCCGTACCCGACCAAGACGCCATTGAAGCTGGTCGGATTGCATGCTGGGCGATTGTCTATTCGACGGAAGAGCAAGCATCAGAGGCTGCTGAAATGGCAGCCGTTGGAGCCGCTTCAGCTAGAGCATGGGAGTATAGACTCTCCTGTGGCCCCTCCGTCCTAGGCGCGGCTAGAGATAGGGCTGCGGATATGGGATCCGAGTGGGAACAGCAGTGTCAAATTGAAATGCTCCGCGACATGTTCCATAGGCCTTCTGACCTGTCAAATCAGCGTCGGGATGCCATTCCCGGAGCTGTGCGGACCTTTGCGGAGATGATTTACGAGCAGCAATCGTTCATGCGAATGAAGGAGTTAGCTGCTGTTATCGAGCAAGCTGGCGAATGTCCACAACCGATCGTGGACCACTGCATAGCCCCTGGTCCCCATGTCCGGGGGTGTTGGACGCTGGATTGGATACTGGGCAGGGAATAACTGAACAAAGTATTAGGGTCCGTCAAGCACACTTGGGCCGAGGCGCCAGATTCCCGCAAGCACTGAACAAAGTATTAGGGTGCGTCAAGCACACTTGGGCCGAGGCGCCAAATTCCCGCAAGCACCTGGTGCATCCGCGCGAGTACGCTTGATGCACCCTACAGCTACTACAGCTACTACAGCTACTGGTGAGAGACTAGAGCGGAATGCGCTGGCCTTCTTTTTCCAGCACCAGATGATAGCCGTAGGCGTGCGTGAGCTTTACGAAGTTGCTCAGCTTCATGTCCCTTTGCTCGCCCGAGCGCAGGTTCTGAATCACGGTCTTGGACACGCCTAGCTCGTCGGCCAGCGCGCGCACGGACTTAGCGTCCTCGGCCATGATGGCAAGCACCAGCTCGGAGAGCATCAGTTCCTTGTATTCCTTTGCCACGGCCGCCTTGAACCCTGGCTTGTGCATCCAGCGTGCGACAGTTGACGGTGCTTTCTTAGTCTTTGGCATAGTAACTACCCGCTTTCACGCGTTTCCCCTGATCCCCTTGTGCTCAAGCAGAACCCCCGACAGACCCTACACCTGGGTTGATGAAAAGCATCAGGGATTCGGCGATATTGATGCGTCCCATAGTCTCGGGAATTGTCGCGCCTCCCCTCTCCCCCGCCGCAGTTTGTTTTGCCATGGTTTTTGTGCCCAAGGCGGGGGAGAGGGGAGTCCGAGCGCAACGATTATCGGATGAACAACCTCTTTGGTTTTCATCAACCCACCCTACACGCCAGGCCAAGATCCGGCTCTTCGAAGTTCCGCCCTTGCGGCCATTGCTTCCTTTTCCGGCTATCGGTGTTAGGGCAAGTCGGCGGATCAGGAAAGATCTACGTCCTGGCCTCGACCCGCCCACTTCTTCTCAGGTAAGCTACGGCCTTCGGGAATAAATTCCCGGCGCCCGGTTCTCCCTTGTCAGAGACGGTTAGCAGCGATATCTTAGTTAAGTTAGTGATCGCTAACATATGGCCGCTCCGGATTGAAAGGCGCCGGCCCATGGAAATCCTCTTCTACTTGCTGCTTACCCTGACCGTCGTCACGTTGATTGGCCACGGCCTCTGGGTCTTGATCGGCAAAGTCTTTTTCTTGATAGGCGGCGAGCCCCCCGTTAACCGCTCGCGGCTGCCTCGCCAAGAATGCCGGCATTGCGGCTATTGGACTGATCCTGAGAAGGATGCCTGTCCCCAGTGCGGGCAACCTCGAAAAGCTGCGGAGCAGTTAGCGGACTTGCGGGTTACACTGCGGCAACTGCAACTCTTTCATCGCAACGGCGTACTCGATGAAGCGGGATATGAACGGCTGAACGAACATATCGAACAAACCCGTCTGAAACTGCTTGGACGAATCCCATCGGAAGGAATTACTGACGCTCCTCAGCGCACCGGGCCCCGCGGTGCCCCCCGGCAACCGTCTCCTCCTGTCCCGGTCCGGCCGCAGGCCGAATCGATTGAGCCCTTACCGGAGCAAGAGGAAGTTATGGAAGCCTTGCCGGTCGACGAGCCGGCCGTGGCTTCCATACGCGCTAGTGCGCCCGCGATCCATGTTCCGAAGAAACCCCTTCACGCTCCGCCCAAGCAGCCGAAAACGCCCAAGCCGCCCCGGCGAACGCTGGCTGAGTGGATGGCGGCGTTCATGGAAGAGCGCAACATCCTTTGGGGTGAGCTAATCGGCGGCTTACTCATGGTGGGCTGTTCCATCGCGCTCGTGATCAGTCTGTGGAGAACGTTGGAAGATAAGCTGCCTTACTTTCCGTTTCTCATCCTGGCCGGATTGACGCTCGCCGTTTTTGGCGCCGGCCTGTACACGCTCCATCACTGGAAACTGACGTCCACGAGCCGTGGCTTGTTGGTCATCGCGACCCTGCTTGTTCCCTTGAACTCCCTGGCGCTGGCCGGCCTTTCCAAAGGGGCGGAGGGAGGCTGGCTGGAAATTGCCACGAAGATCGTTGCCATGACCATCTTCTTCTGGATGGTCCATAAGGTCGCCAAAACCCTATTGCCTGACGACGGCAGCCCCTCGTCTTTTCCACGACATCTCTTGTCGCTCTTTCGACATCCCTCGTTTCTCCTGTCGGACTCGCTGGTCTTGCCGTTGGCCGTGGTGCTGGGGTCGGCCAGCCAACTGCCTGTTAAACGCTTGCTGAGTCCGCCGGAGCCCGGCTCGGCTTTTATGTTCCTGGGCTCCTGGGCCGTCGGCCTTTACGGCGCCGGAGTTGGCGGGGCGCTCGCCTGGCGCGCCCGGCGAAAGGATTTACCGGAAACCGAGACGGGATCGCTTCTCGGCATCCTCGGCGTAGCCACCTTTGCCGTGATCATGTCGCTGGGCTTTCTGGGTTACTGGATCGGCTCCAGAGGCGAGGAAGGGGCGCTGGCCGCTGCGCTCCAGCAAATGGCGTTTCTAGTCGTTCAGGTCGGGGCGCCGGTGCTTGCGGTTGGCCTGTTCGTGCGCCACCGCACTGGAGCTGCGCAAGCGGGTTCAAGTAGTTCGCACTTGCTGATGACCGGCACGGTGGTCGCGCTGGCCGGGATGGTGGTCATGCTCGCGGGCGTTTTCCTGGCCTGGCCCAATCCCAACACGCTGATCATCGTCTGCCTTTTCAACTTCGTTGTGTTGACGATTGCCGCGTTCGCCGCCCGGTTGCCGGTTGGCCATGCCGTTGCCTTGACCTGTTTGGCAATCGGGTACTTGACGGGATATCACCTCCTTGCGGGCGATCTTGCCAATGTCGCTCCAGGAGACATAGCTCATCAGCTTATGAAATTGGCTCCCGGTGGATCGAGCGGCGTGGCGCTGGCGGCGCTCTTTGCCGTCATCGTGGCTGCGGCGGAAGGACTGGTACTGCTCCGACGAACTGAAGATGCCTTGTATTACCGAGCCGGCGCTTCGGCGATTGGCCTGATCAGTTTGATGCTCGTAGCCGGGGCAAGTTTTCTCCAAATTGAACAGGCGGCTTGGATCTACGGACTTTACGCGCTCGCCGCCCTGACCTTGAGCTGGCGTTGGCATTGGATATGGCTGGAGCATGCTGGCGCCGGCTTGGTTCTACTGGCAACTCTTTGGGCTATGAAGGCCAGGTTTCCAGTGGAATACCCGGTGTGGGGAGCCGCTCTTGCGACTCAGGCCCTTCTATTCAGTTTGCTCGAGGCCGGCTGGTGGGTGGAGACAATTGCGGCGGCTGGCCTCGTGCTAATCATGGCATTGCTGGGGCGGGAGGCCGGGATCACGAGCTGGCATACGGTCAGCAGCCTGCTGCTCGCGGCGTCCGCGTTTGTGCAAGCGCGGCGTTGGCGTGCCCCGGCGCTGACCTGGCTGGGCTCGGGTTTGGTTTTGATAGGGCTCGGATATGCCTTCTTGATTCGCCTTCCCGATTTTGGCCTGGAAATCCCCGTTCCGATTCTGGCGACCTTACTCGTTAATGCCACGGTTGTCCAACTGGGCAGCCTGGCGGTTCGCCTTTGGCGCGGGGAGGACATTTCCATCTTTGCCATTCCGCTAGGGCAATCGGCTCTCGTAACAATGATCGCGGCATTTCCTTTTTTGCTCATCAATGTCCCGCAGGATCAATTGGCGGTGCGTGCCTGTTACGGCATTTGGCTGGCTATCTTGTGGCTGGCCAATGCGATCATCGAGCGCCGGCCGCGGCTGTTTCCGGTGTTTCAAGGCTCGGTGGTTCTCGCGGTTTTGTTTGGAGTCGCGCTTCTACTTGTTTCTCAGGATTGGGTCGCGGATAACTATCCGCGGGGGCTTTTGGATCCGCGCAGCATACAAGCCTTTGGCCTGGCGCTCACCGGTTTGAGCCTGATTTGGGGGGCGAGCCGATTGGCCCTCCGATCGAGTGCCGCTTCTCCCCTCTCCCCCGTACTCGGGGGAGAGGGGCAGGGGGTGAGGGGAACAGGGCAGTCCCAAGCGCAAACCCCCTCACCCCAACCCCTCTCCCCCGAGTACAGGGGAGAGGGGCTTCTAATGCCTCTGCAAAAACTCCAGGATTTGTTTAACGCGGTTGAACCAGGCCTGGATCGGATCCAGCTTTATGGCCTTATCGCCATTCAGGCCTTGCTGATTAATGGAGGAATCATCCCCGGGATCATCCGGGAAATGACGCCGCCGAGAGTGACGCTCGATCAATTCAGTGTTTGGTCCAATGCCGCTAGCTACATATTCGGAATCGGCGGCTGGTTGTGGCTGGTAAGTCTTGCCGCCGTGTTGGTCCTGTGGCTTTGGGAATCGCGGACAGCCCTCAATCAGACCGGCTTGCTTGTCGGTTTGCAATGCCTGGCCATCTTGACGGCGATGCTTTATGCGGGCCCGTTTTCGCAGGAAGCCGCCGCTTCCGCCCTGCGCTGGGGATTGGCTGTTTGCTTTGTCTTCATTTCCGTTCTTTTCATCCTGCGTACGCACCTGGCTGGTGTCGCGTCAACGCTGCGCTGGCGGGCGCCGCTTCCAGAAGCTCCCAATATCTTGAGAGCCATTCTGGTCCTGGCCACGGCTTTGCCGGTCATAGCTCTAACGGTCTGGATGGCTTTGGAGGTGTTTGCCGGTCAGCCTCCCCGCGGCGCCGATCCATCATCCTTCTATGCCCGCATCGGCAGCACGGCTTCGCATATTATGCCGCTGGCTCTTGTACTCATCGGCCTGACGGGCCACGCGCTTCGTGAGCGCTCGGCAGGTTATGCTTTCGCGGGCGGGATGGTGGCCAATCTGGTCACCATGGGCGGCTATGCGTTGGGGGTCATTCAAAGCCATCATTCGTTGGGCTTGACGCAGTATGTGTTTCTGATGCAGTTGGGAACCATCACCTCGGCAGTGTGGGCGCTCGGTTGGCTGACGGTTGTCAACTACGCTTCCCCGTTGGCGGGCCCCGGCGAGATGCGCTTACGCCTACCATCTTCTCGTTCACTCCTGGAGGTGCAATCGCTTCTTGGCGTCCTCGGCATGGCGGTACTGACGCTGATGCCAATGGTCCAGATAATTCTGTCCCCGGCTCACCTGCCTCCCGAAGTCGTGGCGCCGGCCGGACGCTCTCTAGGCTGGTTGGCTCTGGCTGTTTCCACATTGGCTGCACTTGGCTACTTACGGCGCATCGGGTCGGCCTATCAAGGCCATGTGTGGGGGCCTCTGGCCCTCGCTTTTGGCGTCTTAATAGCCTGCAGCCTCGCGCACCGGGACAACGGCAACTGGCTGGCCTTCCATACGTTGGTGACAGCCTGGATCATCGGCGCTTGGGCTTTATTACTCATCGGCCATTTCTTGGCAAACTCGGCTTCGCCCCTGCGCGTCCGCATCACTCCCTGGGCCGAGATCCTCGGCGGCCTCGGCGTCTTTGCGGTCCTTTGTGGCCAGCAGATGGATCCGCTTCGGCCCTGGGCGCCGAGCCTGGCTTTGCTGGCCGTTAGTTTACTGGCCGGTAGACTGGCGCTTTTGAAAAGGCGGCAGATAGAGGTCGTGGTTTCCGCCTTGCTGATGAACGGGGCAGGCTTGCTTGTATGGCAAGCGAAGGGCCCGGAAGGACTGCCCAGTTTTGCAGCGACCGTAGTCTTGGGATTGGCAATCGCCTCGGTCGTTTGGACTACTTTGGAACATCTTCATCGAAGGCTGGAGTTCGGGGACGCCGAAAATAGGAGCAACGCCCTCGATTTCGCTCGTCCCTTCCGCCATTGGGCCGCGGTGGCGAGCGTCGCCCTTTTAGCTTTGGTCGCTCTCGGCACGTACTTGATTCCGGGGTCCGACTCCGTCCATTTTGCGAGAAGCCCTCTGGCCTGGAGCGCCATGGCGGCGGCAGCAACCGCCGTCAGTTTGTGCTGCTGGGATTTTCGTGCCAAGTTCCCGTTGCCTTCCCTTTATGCACTGGGACTGACCGGTGTGGTTCTTGTTTTGCAAGCTCTCGATCTGCATGGTCAAGAACTCCAACGGGCCGTTTTGGTGGGGCTTTCAATGTTTGTGCTGGTCACGGCCACCTTCGCCGCCGTGACGCCCCGCCTGGGCTTTTGGCGTCAAGCCATGCGCTTGCCGGAACCCACGCCTTTGCAGCCGCCTTACTGGTTCGCCGTGGTGGAAACGTTAGTGGCATTCATCCCGTTGCTCCTCAGCGTCTTGATCGCCGTGAGTGACGATACGCAGCGCATGCGCCTGTTCGGCCCGTTGGCGGTGGGCTTGATAATCGTGGCAGGAGTCTTACTCGTCTTCCGCGCTGTAGGGCCGTGGAGGGTGCAGTTGGGATATGCCACCCTGGCTCTGGGTGTGTTATTGACCACGGAAATAGGTTGGGCTGTCATCGATCCGTCAGAAGCCGCCCAGGCCTTGCACCGCTGGGTCGCTTTGCTTATTGCCTTGGCCGTGACCACCGTCGCATATGGTTTTGTTCTACCCCGCCTAGTTCGTCGGGATAACGATTGGCGCGGTTTGAGTAGAAAAGCGGCGCCTGTGCTGGGCCTGATCGCCTGCGTTATCATAATGCCGGTAATCTTGCTCGAGGCGGTGGCATTTGACAGGCAGACGATGCGATCCGCGTTGAGCGGCTGGGAAGTAGGCGCGGTATTGCTGGCTTTGGTGGGCTTGATCGTAGCGGGGATTGCCTTTGCCGTGGTGCCCTGGGCCGATCCGTTTGGCTTATCGGAAAAACGGCGGCGCTACTACGTATATGCCAGTGAACTCCTGCTCGTGTTCCTTTTCCTGCATCTCCGACTAAATGTTCCCGAATTGTTTTCCTTGTTTAGCGGCAAGTACTGGACGTTCGCCGTAATGGTGATTGCCTTCGTGGGCGTGGGTCTAAGTGAGTTTTTCCGAAGACGGAAGCTTGACGTGCTCTCCGAACCCCTACGCCGCACCGGGGTCTTTCTGCCTCTTTTGCCGCTCTTGGCATTCTGGTTGAAACCGCCTGATGCCTTATATGCTCAGCTAATCCAAATCCTGCCAGGCAGCCAGCCGTTTCTGGACTACCTGGAAGGGCATACGCTTCAATTTAGTTATTCTTATGCGTCCTTGTGGTTCCTCTTTGGCCTCCTGTACGCCTTCTTGGCGGTGATGCAGCGTTCGTTTCGCTACGGTTTGTTCGCGGCCCTGGCTTCTAATGTCGGATTATGGATGATTTGGGAATATCACGGTATCGCCATCCTCGCTCATCCGCAAATGTGGCTCATTCCGTTGGCTCTTATCATCTTGGTCAGTGAGACCATCAACCGCGAGCATCTGAGCAATGAACTCAGCACGGGCCTGCGCTACCTGGGCCTGGGCATGCTGTACGTCTCTTCGACCGCGGATATGTTCATCACCGGGCTGGGAAATTCCGTCGTTCTGCCTCTGGTCCTCGCCGTGCTGTCGATCATCGGGGTATTGGCCGGCATCCTGTTCCGGGTACGCTCGTATCTCTACCTAGGAGTCGGCTTCCTGGTGCTGGTGATTTTCAGCATGATTTGGCATGCGGCCGTTGATATGCAGCAGGCATGGGTGTGGTGGGTGAGCGGGATTATCCTGGGCGCGGCCATCCTGGCCCTGTTCGCGCTGTTCGAGAAGCGCCGATTGCATTTGACGCGTGTTCTGGAAGATTTTCGCAGTTGGAATTGATTGCGTTTAGCGGCGAGCCTCCGGCGAAGGTGTTGCAACGCGCTCGCCGGAGGCTCGCCGCTAAACGGCTATTCGTCCTCGTCGGTTTCGGTGTCTGCCGCCGCTTCCAATTCCCGGATGATCGCCTCCGCCCGTTCGGCGTCTTCCTTGTGAACCCAGACCTCGGCGCGCATTCCGGGTATATTGCCCAGACCCGCATCCAGATAATCGCCGACGACCTTGCAGCGGATGCCTTCTTCCTTGAGGGCCTGCTCCCAGATATGCGCCACGGGGGGATTCGGCGCCGTGGCCACCCGAACGATTTCATCCGCTGGCAGTTCGGACATAATGCGGCTCCTGCAAAATTTAAGCACGGACCAGCGCCGTTCCTGAAAAGGCGGGAACAGATATAATCGCATTTTACTGAGTGCCCCTCCCATTCCCACTGGGAAAGGGATTCCCCAACGGAATTTGCATGCCCGCCGTCATTCCCACCCGCGATCAATTAGCCGAACAATACTTGGCCCAGCTACCCTTCGCACCCTATCCCGTTCAGGAAGATGCCCTCCTGGCCTGGTTCACTGCTGAGCAAGGCGTGCTCGTCTGCGCTCCCACCGGGACCGGCAAGACGCTCATCGCCCAGGCGGCCCTTTTCGAAGCGCTGCACACCCGCAAAGTCGCCTACTACACGACGCCGCTCATCGCCTTGACGGAGCAAAAGTTTCAGGAGATGCAGGCCGCCGCGATACGCTGGGGTTTTTCGGTCGACGACGTGGGGCTCGTCACGGGACATCGCCATGTCAATCCCGGCGCCCGCGTTTTGGTGGTCGTGGCCGAGATTCTACTCAACCGCCTTCTGCATCCGGAGGCGTTTCAATTCGACGAAGTTTCGGCCGTGGTCATGGATGAGTTTCACAGCTTCAACGATCCCGAACGCGGCATCGTTTGGGAACTATCGCTGGGCATGTTGCCGGCCCACATCCGGCTGCTGCTCCTATCGGCCACCGTCGGCAATGCGACCGAATTCCTGAGTTGGCTCAATCGCTCGCACGGCCGAAAGATTGAGTTGGTCGAAGGTCGGGATCGGAAGGTGCCGCTCACTTATCGATGGGTGCCCGATGAACTGCTGGGGGAGCAACTTCTCATCATGGCGAAAGGGGACGACAAGACCCGGACGACACCGGCTCTCGTTTTCTGTTTCAACCGCGATGAATGTTGGAGCGTCGCCGAGATGCTCAAAGGACTCGACCTGCTCCCATCCGGTGTTCGCGGCAAACTCAACGACGAGATTGACAAGCTCGACTGGACGCAAGGCGTCGGTCCGAAGTTGAAGCAGATGCTGCGCCGGGGCATCGGCGTTCACCACGCCGGGCTTTTGCCCAAGTATCGCCGGGTCGTGGAAAGTCTCTTCGAGCGAAAACTCCTCGCTGTCGCGGTGTGCACGGAAACGCTCGCCTCGGGAATCAATCTTCCGGCTCGCTCCGTCGTGCTCACCTCGCTGATGAAGGGGCCCCACGGCAAGGAAAAACTCGTCGATGCGAGCACGGCCCATCAGATTTTTGGCAGGGCAGGGCGGCCCCAGTTCGATGATCGTGGCTACATTTACGCCTTGGCACACGAGGACGACGTAAAGCTGCTGCGCTGGAAAGAGAAATACGATCAAATTCCCGAAAACACCAAGGACCCAACTCTCCTCAAGGCCAAGAAAGCGCTAAAACGGAAGAAGCCGGACCGCCGCACCAATGTGCAGTATTGGACCGAGAGCCATTTTGAAAAGCTAAAGGCCGCTCCGGCCGGAAAACTCTACAGCAAGGGCGGCCTGCCCTGGCGCTTATTGGCGTATCTTTTGAAGCTGTCGCCGGAAGTCTCCCGAATTCGGACTTTTATCGGCAAGCGCCTCCTGGACGAACCGCGCATCATTGCCGGCGAAAAGGCGTTGGAACACATGCTGCAGTCGCTTGCCAAGGGCGGGTTCGTCACGCTTGATCCGCCCTTGCCCCCGGCTCCCGCTGAGGGTAGTCCGGATATCGACGAAGCTCTCAAGAGTTACAAGGCTGCAAAAGCTACGCTAACTGCCAAGCTGGATCAAATGCTGGTCTTTCGCAGCGTGCATCCATTTTATGCCGTGTTCCTGCTCGATCACCTTGGCATCGCCGATCGCAACGAGCGCCTCCAATCCCTGGAGAGTCTGCTTGAGATGCCGCGTCCCGTCCTCAAATATGTCCGGGTCCCTTTTCCCGACGAGTTGCCGCCCGGTCCATTGGCCACGACGCGGCTTGACCAAGATCTGATCCAGCGCGGCTTAATCGCGGCCCCTCTGCCTGAATCGGAAGGCGATGAGGAGGAAGAAGATCCTTTTGAAAGAAGAGAACGGCCGCCGACTCTCTCTGAAAAGTTGCGGTTGTTATTCGATGCCAAATATCCCGAAGTCACCGATGTTCACACGCAATCGGTTTGGGCCGCCGGCGAACTTTTCCGCCACGGCAACAACTTCAATCTCTACGTCAAGACGCGGGACCTGACCAAACAGGAAGGCATCGTCTTTCGCCATCTCTTGCGCCTAATCCTTCTGTGCGGCGAATTCGCTCAGGTTTGCCCCGCTGATACAACGCCGGAGGCCTGGCAAGCGGAGATGCGAGATATCGCCAATCAATTAACCGAAAGTTGCCGCGTCGTCGACCCGGCCAGCACGGACGAGATCATGCAGAAGGCGAAGGAGGGCGATGTCGTGGAAGGGGAGGGAGAGGTGAAGGCATAGGCGGACGGCAGAGGCGTTATGGAGGATCGAGGATTGTAAATGAAGAACGAAGACTTGATCTATGGCTCGATTCTCGATCCTCCATCCTCTATCCTCGATCTTCATGAGAGCAATTCCCCTAGGCCGACAAGTCGGTCAATTCTCCGTTACTGTCGCCAAAGGATTTAATGGGGACGTCCATGCGGTTGAGCATGGCAACGAAGAGGTTCGTGAGCGGTGTGTCTTTCTTGTACTTGAGGTGGCGACCGGTCTTGATAGACCCGCCTCCCTTGCCCGCTAAGACGATTGGCAAGTCATCGTGGTTGTGGCGGTCGCCGTCGCCGATGCCGCTGCCGTAAAGGATCATGGACTGGTCGAGCAGCGTGCCGTCGCCTTCCTTGATGCCTTTTAGCTTTGACAGGAAGTAAGCGAACTGCGCCATGTGGAACTGGTTGATCTTGCGGAGCTTTTCGAGCTTGTCTTTGTTCTTTTGGTGGTGTGAGAGATCGTGATGCCCTTCCGGCACGCCAATCGTCTTGTAGCTGCGGTTGCTGCCGTCGTTGGCAAGGACGAAAGTGCTGATGCGGGTCTGGTCGGCCTGAAAGGCGAGGACGAGCATGTCGAGTAGCAGTCGGGCATGGTCCTGGTATTCCTTGGGGATGCCATCGGGCTTGGCTACATTGGCCGGCGCCTCGACCTTGGCCTGCTGCTCGCTGCGGGCAATGCGAACTTCAATTTCACGGATGGAACTAAGGTACTCATCGAGCTTGCGTTTGTCGGTTGCACCTAGCCGACCTTGCAACAAGTTGGCATCTTCGGCGACGAAATCGAGAATGCTCTTTTTGTAGAGCTCTCGCTTAGCGCGGGCCTCGGCGGTTTCACCATTAACCTGATTGGAAAACAGCCGTTCGAAGACTTGGCGAGGATCGACTTCCTTGGCCATGGGCGTGGAGTCGCCGCGCCACGATAGATTGGCTGAATACGCGCAGGAATAGCCGGAATCGCAGTTGCCCGCTTGCAGGCCCTTTTCAAGACCCAGTTCCAGCGAGGCGAACGGCGTATGCTTGCCGACTTGCAAAGCGGCCACCTGGTCGGCCGAGATGCCGACGCGAATGTCGGCGCCGGAGGTCTTGCGGGGCTGCTTACCCGTTAAGAAGGCGGACATGGCGCGGGCGTGATCGCCAGGACCATCGCCATGCGGCTTCGCCTTATCGACCGCCAGGCCGCTCAACACGAGCAGATCTTGCTGGACCGGCTGGAGGGGTTCGAGGATCGAGGGAAGCTTGAGATTAGCCCCCACTTCAGCCGGCGTCCAATCATCCATCTTGACGCCGTTGGGAACGTAGAAGAACGCCATCCGCCTGGGCGCGGCGGCCTTTATTGTCGCAGCGGGTGCTGAAAACAGCTGCGGCAACATTGCATCCAAGAAGGGGACGGCAATGGCGGTGCCGAGGCCTTTCAAGGCTGTACGGCGAGAGATCGGGTGGTTCATTTTTTCCTTCTCAATTAGGCGTTGCCGGTCCGTTCACCTTCGTCAAAGTAAAGTTCAATGACCTGCTCGCCCCCATGTTCGGGGTTACCTATAAGCCTTTGACTCACCAAATCAACGACGAAATCCAACATTTCTAATGGGAGTTGTCCAATTAGGACCGGGCATTCTTCTGGCAACTCTGCGACATCGCAATAACAATCACGATCCTGAATTGTTAAGCGAACAGCTCCATAGGTTTGTACCATGCGAAGGCCCGCGCTGGTTCGCGCCCGGCGTTGGCGACCAGGCAACAAGCCCAACTTCAAGATTAGACTTTTTGGCAATGACAAGCCTGTCGCCCCGGTGTCGATGAGTGCGTTAGGAATTTCGATCGTCCGAACCTGGTCTAATGCTGTTTGGCCGCGTTCAAAGGCATGCAAATCGCTGAGATTTTCAATTTTGGCTTTTACCGTAACTTTGCCCATATTTGCAGTTCCCATGTTGCCTCGGCGGTTCAATTAGCCCGGCGGCTAAACTATTTGTTTGCGGCAGTGCCCCGCCGCATCTGGAACGGCGCGCTGGTTACGATATTAATCACCAAACTCGAAAATCGATACTCATTCTTAGCTAGATTATCGGTTATCTGGTCCACCGCACATTTGTCGTAGGGCTCCAGGCCGCGACCCAGGGCGTACGTTAACATTCTATCGGCAAGGCACTTGCGGAATTCCTTTTCCTTGCTTTTGAGGATGGTCTTAAGTTCCTTAGGACCATTGAACGATTTACCGTCCGGCAATTCACCGGCTGGGTCGATGTCGAATTTCCCGTCTTTCGTCCGCCAGGCTCCGACCGCATCGTAGTTCTCGAAGCCGAAACCAAGCGGATCCATTTTCTGGTGGCAGGTCGCGCAGTTGGGATCGGCACGATGCTGCTCCATGCGTTTGCGAAGCGAGGCCGATTCAACAATATCCTTTTTCTCGCTCAGTTCTCCGGCTTCCGGCGGTGGCGGCGGCGGCGGCGAGCCGAGAATGTTTTCGAGGATCCATTTGCCGCGTTTGACCGGCGACGTTCGTGTTGGGTTGGAGGTGATCGTCAGAATGCCGGCCATGGTCAAGACGCCCCCGCGCTGATCACCGGTCAGTTTCACGCGGCGAAACTCGTCGCCCTTGACTCCGTCGATGCCATAAAGTTTGGCAAGCCGTTCATTGAGGAAAGTAAAATCGGCATCAAGAAAATCGAGGACGCCGCGGTCCTCGCGCATAATCCCCTCGAAGAAAAGCTCGATTTCCTTGGACATGTCCGCTTTCAAGGCCGGGCTATATCCCTTGAAAAGCCTGGGGTCTGGCGTTGAGGTTTCAAGGCGTCGCGTTTGCAACCACTGGCCGGCGAAGTTTTCAGAGAGGGCATGCGACTTAGGATCCCTGAGCATGCGCTTGACTTGGCCTTCAAGGATCTCCGGCTTACGGAGGCTTTCCGTCTTCGCCAACTCAAATAGCTCGTCGTCCGGCATGCTGCTCCAGAGGAAATACGATAGCCGGGAAGCCAGTTCAAATTGATTGATCGGATGGACGGCTTTCGGATCGCTTGGATCGCGATCCTGCTCGACGCGAAATAGGAAATTGGGCGATACCAGGACGGCCTGAATGGACAGACCAATGCTCAAGTCAAACGTGTCGCCGTTTTTTTGGCCAACCTCGAAAAGCTTTACGAGACGATTGACTTCATCGCTGGTGGCAGGCCGGCGATAGGCGCGCGTGACAAACGATTCCAAAATCTTGCGAGCGGCGACTTGTTTCGGTAGCTTGTCGCCAGCTTCACAAATGACAATTCGCTTGCGTGTTTCCGGTTTGCTGAATGCCTTCGCGACGATCTTGTCGGCGGCCGTCAGGTACTTTTCCATCAGGATGGGCGGCATCGAGAGCACGTCGCCGATGTTGTCGAATCCATAACCAATATCGTCGGCGGGAAAATCCTCCGCGGGGTGGAAATCAACGCCTACCAGATCCCGAATCGTGTTGTTGTATTCAACCCTATTGAGCCGTCGCAGGGTCGGCCTGCCAGGATCTTGATTGATCGTGCAATCGGCCCTGGGATGGGTGGAGTCGATCCAGCCGAGGATTGTGCCCCGCTCGGCTTCGGTTGGCTGCGGCTTCTTTTTGGGTGGCATTTCCTTACTGCGCAGCCGCTCGGCGATGCCATCCCAGATCTCGGGCATCTTTAGGGCGGCTGCTTCATCCTTAAAGCTGTCCAGCGCGAGATCGCCTTTGGGTCTGCTCCCGCTGTGGCAACTGATGCAATGCTTGGTCAAGAAGGGGGCTACTTCCTTGGCGTAGTCGACCTTAATTGTTGGTTTGTTATCAACTGACTTGGGATCGGCGGCGCTGACCAACTTGCCGATTTCGGGCAGGCTTACCAACAAAGCGAGCGGAGCTATAAGGAGCCAACGGCAGCGCATCAGGCAAACTCCTAGGTCGACTTTTTGTTTCGGGGCCGCAGGTTGGCTGGACCAGGAAGGATGTATGGAGGGAGATTGCTTCCCTTCTTCCAGGCGGAAGTCCGAAGGCAGTCCAGGCAGGATCAATAGCAGCAGTCGCTTAGCCAATGATATCTTGGTTCACTCAGATTGACAATAAAGTATCTTTTTGGGGGCGGCCCTTCAATGTGTCCTGACGGCTAATGTGCTAGGCCTCCCATTTTTATCCGGTCAACCAAGAATAGCATTCGTTTCCAATAGAACAGTAATCGTTTCTCGCCGACGCCACCTATAGTGAAACGATCTTTTTTGCTGCAAGCCATTGGAAAGTCTGGTCTTAGGAAAGATCGCTTCTCCACCCCCTGGCACACCCCCTACGACGGTCGGAAACGAACTTACCGAACTCAGTGGCACGACCCACGACCCCTGAAACGGCTTCAGTTTCCAAACAGCGGCGGGGGAATTGGCCGATTGACACTTCAAACTTGACATGGAAGCCAAACTGGCGTGATGATGATGGAACGGTTCCTGCCCCTCCCGCCACAGCGCTGCGTCCCTTGGAGCCACGTTCATGCTGAACATCCACGGCAACGGCATCCATTTGTGCGATGGTCTGACTCGGCGTGAGATTCTCAAAGTGGGTGGATTGGGCGTGTTTGGCCTGAGCTTGCCTCAACTCCTGCAAAGCCAGCAGGTCAAGGCTTCCTCGAAGTCGAGTACGGGCGGCAAGCCTCAAGCGAAAGCTAAAGCCTGTATCGTTTTGTTCCTCATGGGCGGGCCGCCGCAGCATTCAACCTGGGACCCCAAGCCGGATGCACCGCCGGAGATCCGCGGCGAATTCAAACCCATTGCCAGCAATGTTCCGGGCCTGCACATCTCCGAGCTGATGCCGCGTACCGCCAAGGTGGCTGACAAAATCTGCGTGCTGAGGGCAATGGCCAGCAACGACAATGCCCACTCCTCCAGCGGCTACTACATGATGACCGGTCAACCGCACCAGCCGATGAACTTCGAGAACGCCAATCCCGGTCCGCCCAATGACTATCCCAGCCTGGGCGGAGTGATCAAAAAGCTGCGAACGGGACGATCCGGCTTGCCGGCCTCGGTGACGCTGCCACACCGCATTTTCAATACAGACGGCAGCGTCTGGCCGGGGCAGACCGCCGGCTTTCTGGGACACGTGGCAGATCCGTGGTTATTCACCTGCAATCCCGCCGCGCCTGGCTTTCGCCTGGATGAATTCAGCTTGCCGAACGACTTGCCCGCAAATCGCCTTGAAAACCGATGTTCCCTTTTGCAGCAAGTCAACCAACGGCTCGATGCCGCCGACAGAACCGGCTTCTTGAATTACTTTGACAAGCAAAGTCAGCAGGCCTTCGACCTCTTGCGCTCGCCGCAATCGCGCCGCGCGTTTCAACTGGATCAGGAAGCGGAAAAGGTGCGCGAGCGTTACGGACACAGCCCCTTTGGCCAAAGCGTCCTGCTGGCCCGCCGCCTCGTGGAAGCCGGGGTCGCTCTCGTCCAAGTCAACTGGTACCGAGGTTCCGACGAGCCGCCCGACAATCCTTGCTGGGACAGCCATGTCAAGGAAAGCCAACGTTTGAAGACGAATCTCGTTCCCTCTTTCGACCAGGCCTACTCCGCTCTTCTGGAAGACCTGTCCCAGCGCGGCCGCCTCGATGAGACCCTGGTGGTATGTATGGCCGAATTCGGCCGCAGCCCCAAGATGAATGGCGCCGGCGGCCGTGATCACTGGGGATACGTCTATTCGGTCGCCTTGGCCGGCGGCGGCGTGCGCGGCGGCCAGGTCATCGGCGCTTCCGACAAGACCGGCGGCCATCCCAAGGAAGGCCGCGTCCAACCGCAAGACCTCACCGCCACCATTTTTCATGCGCTGGGTCACGCGCCCGAAATGGAGATTCACGACATTCTCGGCAAGCCACTGCCCATCAGCCGAGGCGACATCATTCGGCAAGTGTTCTGACCCGCTGCTTTGAAAACCGTCGATTAAACCTGGCCTGGCTGCATAATCGAGCACGGTATTCCAGTCATCTGATCCTGAAGTGAGTTTTTATTTTCAGGAGGCTTTCCATGTCTGTCGATACCCGCAAAGTCGCGGATCGCCGCCTATTGCATTTTGACACTTTAGAGAACATTCTTGCCGACCTCGACGATCTCTCGAAAAAGAAAGTCCGATCCCTTGGCAACTGGACTCCGGGTCAAGTCTACCGCCACCTGGCCATTACGATGAATTCCTCCGTGGACGGGTTCGGCTTTGTTGTGTCCTGGCCGTTTCGCGTCATTGGCAAGCTGTTTATGAAAAAACGCCTGATAAATGGATCTATGAGGCCCGGTTTCAACCTTCCTGCCCAAGCGGCTCAGATCTTGATTCCTGGGCCCACACCGGATGACGAGGGGCTTGGGGCCTTGCGCGGCGCCCTTCATCGCCTGCAAACCGAGTCAAAACGCATGCCCAGTCCTTTTCTCGGCGAGCTGACTCGCGAAGAATGGGATAAGATGCATTGCCGGCACGCAGAACTGCATTTAAGCTTTCTAAAGCCGGAGGTATAGCCGGAGCTTGGATCACGGCGCCCTAAGGACCAGTCTTCGCGACGAAAGGAAATCATGTTAACCCGGTCGCACTGCCGCCTTTTTATAACGATGGTTTGCATGCCGCTTCCTACGTTGTTCGCCGCCGGATCTTCCTTGGCCGGCGTGCCCGAGCGACTCGGAGACTCGCGGGCGACAGTCTATCCCATGGGCGACAATGCCGCGCATGGTTCCTATTTGGGTGATTCAAAATCCGAACCTTCCAAGCGCGGCGAGCCCGCGAAAGGGTTTGAGAAATCCACAGCCACGGCAGACTCCGCGGAAAAGTCGCCGGCGTCGGCGCGCGTCCGCTTTCTGCCCCAAAAAGACGGTGTCTGGTCAGTGGCCGAGACCGCCAATTTCCGCATCTTCTTCCGCGGCGACGTCAAGCCGATCGATAAGATGGCGCAAGTCCTGGAGGAGTCACGCCAGAGCGCTTATGAAAAATGGTTCGGCAAGGCCGAGGATACGTGGAGTCCCAAGTGCTATTTGTATTTGGACGACGCCGGGAAAGAGTTCAAGAAAGCGCCCAAGAACGCGCGCGGTTATACCAGTTCCTACCAGAAGGGCTGGAACTACCATCGCTATATAACAGTCCATGCCGACGATCCTGACCTGGTTGATACTGTTCTACCGCACGAGGTCACTCACGCCGTCCTCATCGGCCATTTCGTGGACCAGATTCCGACCTGGGCCGACGAGGGCATGGCTGGACTTGCCCAACGCAAGGCGGACCTCGTTGACTTCCACAAGCTCCTGGAAAAGTACGAACGCAAAGGCAAGTTGTTTTCCTTGCAAACCCTAGTGGAATTGGACGCCTATCCGGACGACGACGTTGACCTCTTTTATGCGCAGAGTGCCGCGGTCGTGGAGTTTTTAACGAGCGCGAAGGAGCCGAAGGTTTTCGTCGCGTTCGTGCGCGACGGCAAGAAGGACGGCTGGCTGCCAGCCCTTAAAAAGCATTATGGCTATGCCAATTTCGATGAATTCGAGAAAAAGTGGAAAGAGCACGTCTTCAGCAAGGAACGGAATGTGCCGAAAGGGTTCACGCAGATGACACCCAAGGGCGGTTTAATTTCTTTCCCAGGTCGTTTAGGTGATAATCCGGATTAGCCTGAGAAGCCTGCCACATTAAATGCACTCCTCTAGTCCGCTCGATGCCTGCCGGGTTCTCGCAGGCCCGATTCTCGCAAATCTCCGTTGCCCGGCCCGCTATTAGCCACGGTTCCTCATACACTTCTTGTGCTCTTGAAAAGATCGGTAAACTGGTTAACCTAGGGTAGGACTTGCGACGAGGTGTCACCCAACTCGCAACGAGGAGCTGCCCATGCCCGCCGCTCTCGCTCCCGCTTCTGACCTCAAGCTCAACAGCCGTCAATTTCTGAGGCGCGTCAACGCGCTGCGCAGGCTTGATAACACCACCAATTGGTTCTATGTGGCCCGTGAATACCTCTATCTTGGCCTGGTCACGGGTTCGGCGCTCGCCTTCTTTTTGCTTCGCGCGGACTGGGGATATGCCTGGCTATGGAACATTCCCGTCAGCCTCTTGGCGATCGTTTTGATTGGCGCTGGTCAGCATCGATTGACCACCCTGGGTCACGAGGCCAGCCATTACATGCTCTTCCGCAATCGTCTGCTCAACGAATTGGTTTCGGACTTCCTGTGCATGTTTCCCGTTTGGAGCACGACTCAGCTCTATCGTCTCCAACATCTGGCCCACCATCAATTTCCTAACGACCCCCAGCGCGACCCGGATGTGACGCAAATGCAAGCCAGCGGCCACCGCTTTGACTTTCCGATGCCGCCGGGCCAATTCATCTGGGAATGCGTGATCAAGCAGTTCCTCTGGCTGCCCGGTCTCATCCGTTATATCCGCATGCGCGCGAAGTTCGCCGCCACGGGGGAAGGTTCCGGACCGTATAAGACCAGGAAGACGCGGGCCAAGCTGCTGGTTTTGGTCGGCATCGTCTATCTCGCCTTGCTTTTCACCGCCACCACGGGTTTGGCCTACTGGGGAAACCCTTGGCTCTTGGGTCTTGTTCCGGTGTTGATGTGGTCGGCAGCCATGGCTTTCTTTGGACTCGTGCCAGGCTCGTATTATACCTGGACGATGATTCGACCCGATGTGTCACCGCGCTGGACTTCACTGGGCCGCCTGACCTACCTCACCCTCGTAACCATGGCGCTCGGGTGGTTGACATACTGGACCGGCAAACCTTGGCTCGCTTACTATGTCGTTCTCTGGATCGTGCCGCTCTTGACCTTGTTTTCTTTTTTCATGCTCCTCCGCCAAATCGTACAGCACGGCAATGCCGGCCAGGAGCGGTTCGGCAACACGCGCATTTTTCTCATTAACCGGCTTATCCGGTTCGCCGTCTTTCCACTTGGTATGGATTATCACCTGCCACACCATCTCTTCCCCTTAATTCCGCACTATCGTTTGCCTGAGTTACACGAGTTGCTTTTGGAGACCGACGAATACCGCGAACGCGGAACAATCGTTGAGGGTTATTTCTTCCATCGCGACCCACCACGTCATCCCACGGTGTTGGAGGTGATGGCGAGGTGATTAACAACATGACCCCGAAGCGCCGGTGAAGAAAACCATATTCCCTCGCTGGCGCTCGGGCTCATTTTAGGGCCTATTTCTTTTCCTGCGGCTTCGCAGCCAGATTTGTCAGCAATTCAATGAGCTTCACGGTTGGCTCCGGGACTTCCTTGATGCCTTTGCCGGAAACGATGTCGCTCGTGCTGATATCCTGACGCCGATAAAACGCCTCGTTGGATCGGTTATCGATCCGCAGGGCCGAGCCATCCAGGGATACGCCGGCGAAGAGTCCGCGGCTGCGGGAATAAGAATAAATCTCGGCCTTAAGTTGCACATCGGTGGCCGCGGCGGCCTGGCGGCCGAGCGGCCCCGCGGCTACCGCCGCGTCGGCGCCAAGAGTAAACTTGTCTTTGCCTTTTAGTATGCGCTCCACGCTCTTTTTAGTTTTAAAGACCAAGATCACGTCGGTGGCCTGCGCTCCCGCCTGCCAGCCAAGGCTGCCCCCGGTCACGGTCACGAAAATGGGACTGGTCCAGTTGCCGTCTTTGTCCTTGATAAGAACGACTCCCTTGCCATGCCGGCCGCCGACGACAAAGCCGACCTTGATGACATCCGGAATAATCGCCACCGCCTCGGCCTCGCGGAGCAGTTCTTGCGGAAGCCCCTTTTCCGGAATGGCAGCCGAATCCTTGAGAACATCGATCGCCGATTCCACCGTCCCAATGGCTCTACGAGCCTGAGCATGGACTGGGGTTAGGGGCGCCATCAAAAATGCCAGCGTCGTGAAGTGAATCGTCAACAAGCTTATCTTTTTCATAATAAAACCCTTTCGGACTACCTAGCACACTTGGCGCGTTTCGTTGGGCTATTGCCTTACTAATACTTGTGGTACTTCCGGATGGCCTTTCAGGTCAACCCCGATAGGCTCCTCTTGATAAGGATTACCCGTGTATGCTTTGCTGAATGCTTCGAAAGGAATTGGCATGGCCCAATGAGAATGGCTTGCGATTCGCGATTCGTTATTCAACGATACTCACAAGCGAACTCACGCCGGCGGTTGGTCGGACGGCGGAGCTGAATCGGCGACCGGAGCTGGTTCAGGAACGGCGTCATTGCCGATTGTTTTCCTTTTTCTCGAGGAAGGCAATGCCAGCAGCCCAACGCCCACCACGAGGGTGGCTATGCCCGACCCGAGCCAAATAGTTCCTTGTTTTTGAATAAGCTCGATTTCCTTTCTCGCATCGGCGATCTTTTTCTCTCCCGTCTCGCGTGGCATTCCCCGAGACTTCATTTGACCTTCAGCGGTCGTCACCTCGGCCTCGTATCCCTTTATTGAGTTGAATGCCTCGAGACCAAACCAGATAGGAATCACGGCAGCGACAGCGAGGAGAAAGCCCGCAATCCGCAACAGAATCTTAATCATCGTTGAATCCTCAGTTTAGTAAGAAGCACGCCTTCCAGCCGCTCCTTGCTTGCGCATAGCGCGGCTCATCAGGACAGATCCATTGGCCGAACTCGCGCAGGCCGCCGGCGCATGATCCGCCTTGCCGACGCGATTAGCAAGACTAATCCGGTCTTCGGCTGTGTTTTAGCTGGGCAAAAAGAGGACGCCCCGATGGCTGCAACGGAGCGTCGCTAGGGCAATTCCGGGTCTACATGAACTCCTCAATGCATTGCCACTTTTGCTCCTTGCTCAGAACCACCGGCTGATGGACCAGAGGGCCGGCCAGAAGGCCGGGGTCTTGCAAATCCAGCGAGGGTCGCGGGTTGGGATTCTTGTAAAGGAGGCCAATGGGGATCTTTTCATCCCACTCCATCGCCCGGTCCATGGCAGCATGGAAGTCGGTCGGGTTATGGCCCTTGTCTTCGACCTTATAGACGTGTTTGCGGAACCATTCGAAGGTGTTTTGCTTGTTAAACGTCACACAAGGACTAAAGACGTCGATGAGCGCGAAGCCGGGGTATTGGATGGCGTCCATGTAGAGCTTCATCAGGTGTTTCGGGTCGCCGCTGAAGCCTCGGGCGATGTAGCCGCAGCCGGATGCCAGGGCCAAGGTCATCGGATTGAGCATGCCTTCGAGATTGCCATGCGGCGTCGTCTTGGTCTTCATCCCGACCTCGCTCGTGGGCGAGACCTGGCCGGTTGTCAGACCGTACACCTCGTTGTTCATGACGATATACGTCAGATTGATGTTGCGGCGCATGGCCTGAATGAAGTGATTGAGGCCGATGCCGTAGCCGTCGCCGTCCCCGCCGGTGGCGATCACGGTCAGGGCGTGGTTGGCGAGTTTGGCACCCGTGGCAAAGGGCAGGGCCCGGCCATGGAGGCTGTGGATGCCGTAAGACTTGATGAATCCGGGTAGGTTTGACGAACAGCCTATGCCCGAGACCACGAGCATCTCGTGCGGATGAATCTCTAGCTCGGCGCAAGCGCGAAACAAGGCATTAAGCACGCCGAAATCGCCACAGCCGGGGCACCAATCCGGCGGCACCTCGGCTTTGAAATCTTTCACATCAAGTTTGATCGTAGCCGTTGCTGTAGCCATGTATCGTTACTCCAATTGAATGTTATGTAGGTATGCAAAATGGTTTACCCTATGGGTGGCCGGGGTTGAGGTACTCCGAAACCCCGGTAGGACGCTCGCCGGGGTTTCGGAGTACCTCAACCCCGGCCACCCGTCACTGCTATAGCTGTCTCATATCTGTCAGTGAACCGCTGTCAAGGAACGAACGCGTCGCCCTTCCCAATCGCCGCCGGTTCCGGTGGGATGCTCGGTCTGCCAGCCCGGCTCGGTCGAGAGGACATCGACAATTTCCTTGCCCGATAGGACTTCCTTGACTCCCGCGACAATGTGCTTGGGTTCGAACGGTTCGCCGTCGTATTTGCGAATGTGGCCGTGAGTCACAATGCCGGTCTCGGCTCGCAGGTGGCGGGCAAACTGGCCGCTCTGGTTGTTCTCAACGATGATGATGCGACGGCTCTTGCCCAGGATCGTTTTCGCGACCTCGGCATGCAACGGAACCAGGAACTTAAAGTGCAAATGGTTGGTCGAAACTCCCTCGCGGTTTAGACGCTCGCGGGCATCGACCAGCGCTCCCCAAGTTGACCCCCAACCGACCAGCGTCACATCGGCATTGGCGGGGCCTTCCAGTTGGGGGGGCGGAAGGTGATCGAGCACGGTTCTCATCTTGCGGACGCGTTTATCGACCATTTTCTTGCGGCGCACCGTATCGGTGTAAACGTCGCTGAGGAGTACGCCGTCTTCATCATGTTCGTCGGAGGCCGCGACATACAGATGGCCGGGAACGCCCGGCACGGCCCGCGGTGAAATGCCTGAAGGAGTGTTCTTGAAACGCAAGTAGGGCTCGCCGGCTGCACCGTTTTGGTGATCGGCGGCGGCGGCGGCCGTGAAATGCGAGCCTTGGGCAGCCATGTCCGTAAGTTGCTTCCCATTCATCGACCCGTTCGTCGGCGCGATCAATTCGCCGCGGTCGATGGGGAAGTCGACGTTCAAGAAGTTCACATCGACCGACTCGTTGCCCTCGCACAAGAGCAGGTCCGTGAGAATGATAACGGGACACTGATAACGGTCGGCTAAGTTGAAAGCGAGAGCCGGCATCGTGAAGCAATCGGGCATGCTGACTGCCGCCAGGATGATCCGTGGAAAATCGCCTTGGCTGGCGCCAAGGGCTTGCGTGAGGTCGCCCTGTTCCGTCTTGGTCGGCACTCCGGTCGACGGCCCGGCGCGCATGACGTTGATGACGACTAACGGCGTTTCCATAATGCCCGCCATGCCGATGGCCTCGGTCATGAGAGCGAAACCGCCGCCCGAGGTGGCGCACATGCCGCGGACGCCCATGTGATTGGCGCCGATGGTCATATTCACTACGGAGATCTCGTCTTCGACCTGGCGGACGCAAATGCTTAGCTCTTTGCCATGGCCGGCCATCCATTCGAGAACGTGGGTAGCCGGGCTCATCGGATAAGCACAGTAAAACTTGCAGCCGGCAAAGGCGGCCCCCATGGCCAGAAGTTCGTTGCCCGTGACCAAGGCGTATTTGTTGTCGGTTTTGACAAGGGGCTTTGGAAACGGCTGAAAATGCTTGGCCGCGTAGTCATAGCCGGCGCGGGCCGCATCGACGTTGACCTGGACGACCTTGGGCTTCTTGGCGAATGTCGAGGCGAGGACGGATTCGAGCCCGGTAAAGTCTAGCCCCATGAGCCGAATGGCCGCTCCGACAGCCACGGTGTTTTGCATGATCGGAAGTTCTTTGTAGGCCGGAGTCAGATCCGCCACCGGCAACGGGCAAAGTTGCACCCCTTCCGGAGGAGCATAGCTCGGTTTCATTTTGGCGCTATTGAAAAGGGCTGCTCCGCCCTTGACGAGTTCCTGGAGATGGCGGTCGAGGCTATCCTGATTCAAGGCAATAACGGCGTTGACCTGATCGCCTTGGTTGAGCGGCTTTTTGGCCGAGATTCTCAACCGCAACCAGGAATGTCCGCCGCGAATCACGGACTGGTAGCTGTTGTAGGCGTAGACCGCCAGGCCTTGCCGACCCACAGACAAGGCCAGGGTGTTGCCGGCCGAGGCGACACCATCTCCCGCGGCCCCACCGATTCCGACAATGACTTCAGGCTGGTCCATCGACATTTACTCCCATTTGGCTAGAGAAAGCGAGCCGATTAGCGTGGCCCAGACAATGAAGGGCGCGAGGCGGTCGCCTCTGCCCGTAAAGCTCAGGACATCGGTCATTTCAAAGTTGCGGACCGAGCGAGCGCGCCGGCCATAGCCGGTTGTTCGCTCGTCCAGGCGTTGAGCAGAACGTTATTCAGGGCCCAGGACTGATGTCCGGGAAACACTCTTCTCTGCCGGATAGGGAAATCAAAAGTGACGGAAGCCATTGTAAGGCAAGGCCGAAGCGGTGCAAACAGGAATTGCGCGGAGAGGCGACAACAAAGAAAAGGCCCTACTTAAGTAGGGCCTTGGGCGGGTCGGGCCAGGATGGGAACTCACTTTGTCGAGAACTTATAGATGGTCGTTTGCGAATAGGTCTTTCCCGGTTTAAGAAGCATCGAAGGAAACTTCGGCTGATTCACCGAATCGGGAAAGTGCTGACATTCCAGGCAAAAGCCCTGGTTCTTTTTGTAGACGCCGCCGCCTTTGCCTTTGTTGGAGCCGTCGAGGAAATTGCCCGTGTAAAACTGAACGCCGGGTTCGGTCGTGAAGACTTCCATGACCCGACCCGACTTCGGCTCATAGACTCGTGCGGCCAGAGCCGGGGACGGGTCGCCGCCGCGGAGCACGAAGTTGTGATCGTAGCCGCCTGGCTCGCCCTTCAATTCGCCGATGCGTGAGCCGATGGTCGTTGGCTTGGTAAAGTCGAGCGGCGTTCCTTTAACCGGCTTGATTTCTCCGGTTGGGATCAGCGTGCCGTCAACGGGGGTGTACGAATCAGCGGCGATCAAAACCTCATGATCGAGGATGTTCCCGGAGCTTGGGCCGGCCAAGTTGAAATAGCTGTGATTGGTCAGATTTACGGGCGTGGCTTTATCGGCAGTCGCCTTGTAGTCGATCTTCAGTTCGTTATTATTGGTCAGCGTGTAAACCACCGTGGCGGTCAAGTCGCCGGGGTAGCCTTCCTCGCCGTCATTGCTCACGTAGGTCAGCTTGAGAGCCACGCCGTCGCGCGTTTTGGTGGGTTCGGCCTTCCACACCTGTTTGTCAAAGCCCTTCTCGCCGCCATGTAGCGCATTCGGGCCATTATTGACCGCAAGTTTGTACTCCTTGCCATCGAGCGTAAACTTCCCCTTGGCAATCCGATTGGCGACGCGGCCGACCAGGGCCCCGAAGTAAGGGTGTCCGGCGAGGTAACCCTTCAGATCTTCGAAGCCCAGCACAACGTCGCCCAACTTACCGTCGCGGTCCGGCACGTCGAGTTCCGTGATGATGCCGCCGTACGTGATGATTTTTGCCTTCAAGCCGTTGGCGTTGGTCAAGATGTACTGATCGACCGCAAGCCCGTCTTGGGTTTTGCCGAAGTCTTTCTTTTCGATGGATGGCTCCATTTTCTTCGTGCCTTTCTCTTTCAGTTCAGCCGCCCGAACGACGCCGGCTGCAATTGCCATTACCAACGCGGACGTTAAGCAGATTCGCGCAAGCATGTATTGTCTCCTTCGTGACGATTGGCAGGGTCCTTAGCATTGTTGGAGAAGATTCTAACCTTTCGTACCTGCCAAGCCACTGTCCCGCTGATTTTTCTTTGCAGGAATCCGCCGACCCTCTTGACTAAGCCATGCGCGGACAGAGAATCCGAGGGTTGCTGGGTTGACGGCCCGAAGCCAGTCCGCCACTTTTTTGAGAAGGTGGCGGACTGCTTTTTTCGCACGAAAGACTTACGTGGCTTCCTGTTGCGTTTTGGGAAAAAAGCGAGTTCGCCACTTCGCCACTTGGCCGGCGCCATGCCAGCAAACGCCTTTGCAGCTGCGACAAGCGATAAACAATGGACCGGGCTTGATCAATATCCGGTGGTGATCGTTAGGAGACCTATATTGAGGAGAGTCGCAGGTCGCGCGATCACACTCCCGGCACACGAATTGCTGTAATTGCTCATGACAGACCTTATCGGTGACTGTCGGCAGGCGCCAAGCTATGAATGAGAAGTTGCTACAAGATGTGATGGCAGAGGTAGAACGCGGAAAAAAGTTCGTCTATCTGGGCGAGAGACTGCTGGCCAAGGCAAAGCAAGTTTCTACCCAAACGGAGAATCGCATTGCTCAACTGCACGTGAACGCTTGCCCCCCATCTAATGTGGATAGGCCTGACAAGAACTGACAGGATACTGCCCGCTCTACCTACTTGGCGCGCTAGCTCGCACCGGCGTCAACGGGTAAAGCGGGCTCTTTCTTATTTATCCTAAAGGTGATACAACGCTGGCCAAGCTCTGGCAATCTCCTCAAAAGCCGTTTCAACCTTCCCTCGCTTCCTGACATAGGATCGGGGCGCCGCGTGCAGCTTTTGAGCAACCCCATCCAAGACGCCGCATTTTAGAAGAAACACCTCGCAGCGCCAATGCAATTGGGAGTATTTGAAAGGGGCACGATGAAGTAGAATCTCCTTCAGCGCGCTCTAAGCAATTCACTTTTCATGCCCTGGATTGCAAAAGGAGCCTTTACTGAATGGCTCAGAACATGATTACCGCCACAACCGCACAACGGGCCTTTCAAATGCTCGAAAACGAGTCTCTTTGGGATGTGACCAAGCGCATTCATAGCTTGCTCGCCGGCAAAGCCATTGACCACGCCATTGTGGGCGGCGTAGCCGTATGTCTTCACGGCTACCGTCGGAACACGGTCGATCTCGATCTGCTCATTCGGCCCGAAGACACGGCCGGACTCCAAACCGCTTTGGAGGCTTTAGGGTTCAAGTGGAATGGGGCCGATAAAGAATTTCGCTCCGATTCGGGAGTGGCCGTTCAATTTCTGATCGCCGGTGAAAAAGAAGGGCAGGGGCAACCGGCAACGTTTCCGAGTCCCAGTGATGCGAAACATGTGACAACTATCGAAGGGTTGCCGGTCTTGTCGCTTCCCCAACTGATCCAAGCCAAGATTGCCTGCGGCCTAGGCGACATGCGGCGAACTCACAAGGATTTTGCTGATGTAGTCGAACTGATCGCGATCCATCGCCTCGATGGCTCCTTTGCGCGATTGCTGCACAAGTCCGTTCGCAAGGAATTTCGCGAACTCGTGCGCCGAGTGGGCGGTCGAGCTTGAATCGGGGAGCAAATTGAGAGGCAAAGGAGCGGATGGGGGAGAGGGCTTGCGAGCTTTTGAGCCAACCTAATCTCGCGCAAAGCCGCCAAGGCGCAAAGTAGAGGTTCTTTGCGCCTTGGCGTCTTTGCGCGAGATTCTTTGAGATTTAATGGTAACGCTCAAGGGCGCACGCCATACATACCCAAATGTGGTTGGAATGATCACCGATTGGGAGCAGACAGATGATGTGTGACTGCTTGGCGTGCTGATCGGAGAATGCCATGGGTGATACTTTCCGAATAATCGTTGACAGCACCGCATCGCCTCAAGAAGCGCCAGTCCTTGCAAAAGAGGTTATGGACTACATGATCGGGCGAAGAATCATACAAGCTGAGCGCGGTGAAGGTGTCCTAGGCAAGGATGGGGGCTATCGGCCTGGTGAAAACGTCGAGGAGGCCCTCGCGAGCTGGACTCCTCATCACAGTCCAGGCGGTCCTCTTGCGATTGATAAAATCGCGAGCGACCTGCGGAGGTGGGCGACGAACGGTGTCGAAGAAACCATCGGTCGAACTGTGTTCCACAACTTTGGCGCCGGACTTGACGTTGTCCGTTGCCCTGTCTGTCAAGCCAACAACGTAGAGAGTGACTGGGGCGACGCCGTAGGCCGGTGGTATCGAGGCGACGATCTAGCTCCGTTTCAATGTAGGAGCTGCAATGAGAGTAGTCCGCTTACGGACTGGACGTTTGATCCTCCATGGGCCTTCGGCCATCTTGGGTTCGAGTTTTGGAACTGGCCGCCAATGAAACGGAGCTTCATCGACAAGATCGCCGGCATCCTTGGCCACAAAGTCGTACTAGTGGCTGGTAAGGTATGAGCTTACTGCGGTGGAAAAAAGCATGGCGACAAAAAGGCGATATTCCTCTGAAACGGCAGGTATTGTGCGATGCTTCCTTGCCTCTGATTGTGCGCAGTACATCTCTCTATTCTGATCTAATAGCGCCCTGATATGAACATTGCAATCCCAAATCTCTCCCTCGTCGTCCTCATCGGCCCCAGCGGGTCCGGCAAGAGCACTTTCGCGCGTAAGCATTTCCTGCCGACCAAGGTTCTCTGGTCCGACGCTTGCGGGGCGCTGGTTGGCGATGAGGAGAACAATCAGGGGGTTAGGTGCGGACAAGTAACTTTTTCGTTCGACGTTCCACTGGGAGATGAGCTAGGCGGTTTTTTGGGGTAGAATGAGGTGAGCATTGTGAACGAAAGGAGAGAATTAATGAGCCTCAGCGAAGTCATAATTGAAGGAACTCTCAACCCTGATGGCACGCTCCAGCTCGACCAGAAGCCGAACCTGTCCCCGGGTCGGGTCAAGATCATTTTGCAACCAACTCAGGTCGGCACGGCCCATCAACGTGGTTTAGCAGACGTGATTGACGAAATCCGTCAGAGCCAGCAGGCCAGGGGATTCCTGGGCCGAACCGGCGAGGAGATCGATGCCGGGCGGCGCGAAGGCGAATCGGACTATGAAAAAAGCATGCAAGTACTCCGGTCCCAAACCACATCCGTGCCGCCTGTCGGGGGCGGCTAATGCTGTACTTCCTTGACACCAACATCGTCATCTATGCCGTTGAGGGACAGCCCGCCTTCCAGCAGCGTGCCCGCAATCACATCGCTAGGCTGGAAGGCGCCGGGCACGGCTTTGTGGTCAGCGAGCTGACTTCGACTGAATGCCTTGTGTTTCCATTCAGGACAGGCAACGGACCTGTCCTGCTCGACTATCACCGATTTTTCCTTGGACCGCATCTGACGAAGGTTCCATTGACGGCCGCAGTCCATCTTAGAGCGGCAATGATCCGAGCAGTCCACAACCATGGACTGGCCGATTCCTTGCATCTGGCGACAGCGGTAGAGTTTCGCATCGAACGATTCCTCACAAACGACCAAAACATTTCGGGATTTCCCGACGTCACTGTGGAACTATTGCCGTGATCGGTCTTTTGCAAGGCATTTCATTCCCATGGAGCGCTAGCGCAGGCTCTTGCCCAGCATCGAATGGACCAAAGCGCTTTGCCTGACGACCAGCGCGTGGGTTCCGGGCTCATAAACGATCGTGGCGCCGCCCTCCTCATCCCAGCTTCCCGGATCGGTGGACATTTTGATTAGGTCGATGAGCATGGCGGCATTCAAGAGTTCTTCCAGGCGACTCGCGCGCTGCCCATTTTGGCCCATAAGAGTAAGATCGGCGACCGGATAGACTTTGACGACCATCAGGGCCTTGGCCATTTCCGGGGTAAGGATTTCGAGGGTTTCGTCCTTGAGGACATAGGTCAAACCCAGGTCGCCCAAAATCGAGCGGAGGGCGGTCCGCGTGGCTACCGGTCTCTTGAACGTTTTCGTGACCAGTGTGTCGTAAGTCACCGACGCTTGGTCGAGCGCGTTTTGGTTGAGGAAGATGGTGATGTCGAGAGTGGTTTGGAGATAATCGACGACGTCTTGCAATTTGGAGTTTCTGAAGTCAACCTTGATCGGCGTTTCCAGGGCCTTCAAGATGGCCTTTTCCGCCTTGGTCAGGTTTTCTTTCTTGCGTCGTTCGGTGAGTTCTTGCCATTTTTTGGCAGCGGGGAATTCGATATCGCCGGCAGGGGCAAGAGAGGACCGCTCGACCTCGCGGCCGACGCCAACCAGGCGCTCTTCGGATTCCCGGCGTACGCGGCCCGCGTCGGCCACACGGCCCGCGATGCCCCCGGTGCGGCGGGCCGCCGCGACGGCTGGGCTGCCGGGAAGACGGCGTTCCAGGTCTTTGAGCTGCCGGCCGGCCTCTTCCGGCTTATCGTCCTTGAAGGCGTCTTTGATGGTTTTGAGGCGGCGATTCACGTCCTCGCCGTTGTCGGCCTTGTTGTCCGGCTCCGCCTTCTTTTCTGCTCCTTGCTGGGCTGTCTTGTCGGCAGGCAAGCGGAGAATGCGCAGTCGATCCTTGAAAACGCGCTGGAATTGAGCACGGCGCGCCTCGGGCAAGTCGGTGTCATCGTCCAGTTTGCTAAGCGATCTCTTGAGGAGTTCCTCGGCCTTTTCGGGATCCTTGGCGGCCAGCTTTTGGGCCTCCAGCAGAGCGGCCCGCATCTCACTTTCGATCTTTTGGGTTGCCGCCAGACTTCGGCCAGGCGTTTGGTCAGCAGGATCGTCCCCGCGAGACCAACCGGTCCACGCGCCGACAATCAAGACGCAAGCCAGCCATCGAACGCCGCATAATCGATTTCCTGCCAGCATAGGGCGCCTCCTCGAAAGCGATGAATGCACCTGCGTTCTTCCCGCCTGAGGGTAACTTCTTAAGCCGTCCATGCCAACAAAAATCCACGTCCTCTATCTCTCATGAGGCCTGGGCGCTACTTGACAACCAGCGACGGGCCGGTTCCAATGCGGCCGAGCGGCGACCGGCGCTCGATACCCTGACCGGCGCGCGCTCCCATTTGCCGCGGAGTGTAGCGTTTTCGAGTTTCACCGTCTCGCCGGCCGCCGCAGTGGCCAATTGGGATTAGAAAGTGTCAACTGCCGAGTTAAAGGAAAATATTCCGTCAAATCATTGTTAAGCAGCTTCGGTCCTCGTTTGGCGGGTGTCCAATGTTCTTGTCGCCTGATACGATTGTTGAACTCAACCTCGGTATTCGACCCGAAGCCGCTGTATCGGGCGGCATGTTGGTCCAGACTGACCAATCGACGTTTCTCACCTTCAACGCGATGCAGCTAACGGAGCGAATGAGCCCTCACGGCGGGCCTTACATGGAAAATGCGGGTACAGCGTTGTTCGAATTTCAGCGATGCCTACTAACCAGATTCGGCTATCCGAATGACGAAGCTCGCTGGGGAATTCCTCGTTTTGAAAAAGTTTCGTATGGGATCTATGAAGTGCGGAATTCTACGTGGATCAAGGAAGTGGTCCAAATGAATCGTTATCGGTTTCCCAATACCACCGATAACTACGTATCAAACCACTACCTGTTCGCGTTCCACGATAGTACATTCGAATGTCTCGCAGATGGTTTCAAGCATGAGGTTATCCAGGAGTCTTTCGAGATTGTCTTGCGTAGAATCACGGAGCGGGTAGCAATGGAATGAGGTGCCGAACTAGCGGCTGAAGCTGACCGGGGCTGGCATTTTGGTTTTCCGGGCATCAACGTTTCTAAAGGCGGGTCCGGCAGCTCAGCCTGGCCATTCGGCGGCGCGGAGGCGGTGTCCTTTGGCCTCACAACGAATCACAATCGTGAAGCTCGGCGGCGTCAGTGCAGATATTGCGTTACAGCGCCTCGGCGGGTGGGCCGGGGCGCGACGGATTGACAATCCAAACTTGTGGTCGCCCGAACAATGGCCTGAGCAATTGCGGAATGAGGCAGACGATTTCGCTGAACGACTGCGAACGCATGGGTTTGCCCTGCCAGTAATCCATTTTGTCGAATGGGCCGACATGTGGTCAATGGGCGACTTGTTCGTTCGCTGGCTGACGCCTCCGGATTGCCCAAGTCCAATCGGCGTGCATGCGAATCGGTTCGAGCTTTTCGCCTACAGTCTGCCAGACGGCGGACGCTTGGCGGAGTATCTGGCGGCCGCGGGCCCTCAGCAATGGGCTGAAACTGATTGGTTCGTCGCGCGTTTGCGCGAGGCAGTCGAGGCGTGGCAGAAACGTGTTGAACGCGCAGCGTTGGTGGTCTTGCGCTATGTCGTCGACGCTTCTGCACTGGATAAAGAAGTGATGACGTCCTTGCGGATTCGTCCAGCGTGGCTTTCTTGAAGGGCAGCCGCCGCCGAACCAGCGGCTAAAGCTGCCCGGGGCCGCCAATCTGGTTTTCCGGGCGTCAACGATTGTTCAGACGGCCCCGGCAGCTTGGCCTTTTTGTTCGGCGGCGGTCCGAGACAAACACTGTGTAATGTCGATGTGGTGCATCACGAATTCGCAGTAGTGGCGCGTTGATGCGTTCGTGGCCTGTCGGAGATGTGCAAGATGAATGAACCGGCCGCTGCGATCACAATCGCCCTTCGCATTCCGGGCAAGTGGTCGCATCCGAGAGAACTGATCCAGCGCCTGCCTGCCGGCTGCCGCTTGACAGGCGAAGAGCTGATCTTGCCGGACGCCACGCAGGTCGGATTTGGGGCCATGGCGGCTGATGATCAGTTTGCCCAGATCTTTCGATCCTCCTGCCGGCAGCCGGCGACGGAAGACGAACTGGCGACGGTCAATGGCTACACCGTGAACGTTCTCTTGAGCGGTCCCGGCGGTTCGATGCAGGCGGCCCGGACGATGATGCAGGCCGGCGCGGCCGTGGTGCGCGCCGGCGGCGCGGGCGTGTTCATCGACAACAGCACGCTCGCTCATGGCGGGGGAAACTGGCTCAAGATGACCGAAGACGGGGGCCCGGACGCTCTGAGCTTCGCATTCGTCGCCATCGTCCGCGGCCAAGCGGAAGTGTGGACGATGGGCATGCATGTGCTGGGCTTGCGCGACGTCCTGACGAAACGCGCCGACGTCGAGGTGGACGGCTTTGACATCATCGAGGTGATCCGCTACTTGGCACGGGGCGAAAAGCAAATCGACGACGGTCATGTGATAGCCGACCTGAACGGACCACGTTTTCAGGCCTTCACGCAGGCCAGTGCCGGCGAACTAAGGGGAAGTCCAATGCACAATCCCTTCGGACGATTGAAACTGGTGAACATGCGGGATGTTGCTGAGACGAATTAACTCGCGTCTGATCCTTGATTGGAGCGGTCTCCAGCATTACGGTGGAATGGGTCAAGAAAATGGTGACCCGCGGAACGAGTAACAAGGCTAGGTCCAGAAGGTAGCTTGCCGAACCAGCGGCCGAAGCTGACCGAGGCCGCCATTCTGGTTTTTGCGCCCGCAAACGTTTTTGTATGCGGCCGCGGCAGCTTAGCGTGGTCGTTTTGGCGGCTTTGCGCCTGATGCCACAATGACAATCGTCCCCATCATTCCAATCAGTTGCGGATTCGTGGGCTGCATTGCCGGCGCCGCATCTGGCGCTCGCGATTCGGTTGTGTTGGCATTTGTTGGCGCCGCCCTCGGGATTGTGCTCGGATTTGCATCGTTCTGGGTGTTGGTCATTCCCTACGTTTTGTTGCTAATTCAATATGAAAAGCGGCGTCACCCAGCGCCAATCACTGAACCGCCTCGGCTCTGGAAATACCTGTTCTTCCCAGTGATGATTTCTACTTTGATAGTGGCGGTGTTAGTGCCGTGGTATGTTGTTGGCCTGCTGAAGTAGACTGTCGCTGCCGAACCAGGGTCGAAGCTGACCGGGGTCGCCATTTTGGTTTTCCGGGCGTCAATATTAGTGCAGGCGGCCCCGGCAGCCTAGCCTTGTCGGTTCGGGGATATCCTGGACCGCACGATGAGAGAGTTTCAAGGTGAGCATGAAACCCGCTTTCTTTCAGACGCCGTCTGCTTTCCGCGAGTGGCTTGAGGAGCATCATGCCAAAGCTGATGCCTTGTGGGCCGGCTTCTACAAGAAAGCCTCGGGCAAGCTAAGCATTACCTGGCCCGAGTCTGTTGACGAAGCCCTCTGCTTCGGCTGGATAGATGGCATTCGGAAGAGCATCGACGATTTCAGCTACACAATTCGCTTTACGCCACGCCGACCTGGCAGTATCTGGAGCAGCGTCAATATCAAACGGGCTCAAGCGCTCATCGACCAAGGACAGATGCAGCCGGCCGGCCTCAAAGCCTATCAGGCCAGAAAAGAGAACAAATCGGGCATCTACTCATACGAGCAGCGAGGCGTGGACTTGGAAGAACCGTATAATCGGCTGCTGAAGAAGAATAAGGCCGCTTGGAGTTTCTTTCAGATACAGCCGGCATCCTACCGAAAAACCGTCAGCTGGTGGATAATCAGCGCCAAGAAAGTAGAAACGCGCCTGAAGCGGCTGGAAAAACTCATGGCGCATTCGGCTCAAGGGCAACGGCTGCCAATGCTCACGTCAAGAAAACCGGCTCGCTAAAGGCAAAAAGCGCCGAACCAGACGCTGCCGCCATTCTGGTTTTGCGGGCGTCAACGTTTATGCAGGCGGCTCCGGCAGCTTAGCCTGAGCGTTCGGCGGTAAGGGTGCAGCTATGCGATACTTACATGTTGGTGGTCTGGTTGCGATGGGCTTTGACCCCACCGGCGAATACCTCCTGACCATCAGCCATGCGGGTCGCGGCGTTTTCTCCACTCGCACATGGGAACGGGCAGCTCGCGACCCGGATTTGGCCTATCCGGAAGGCGGTCGCGCAGTCGGGATCGGTCCGATCGCCGGTGTCTCCGTCGCGGTGACAGAGATAAATTACGAAACGGAGGAGCTAGCGCTGACCAGCGCCGACGGCAGGATATCAGTGGAATACGAGAGCGGTACAATTACTGTGGTCGTAGAGTAGTAGACCGCCGAACCAGCGCCCGAAACGGACCTGAACGCTATCTTGGTTTTCCGTGGGTCAACGTCCTTGCAGGCGGCCCCGGCAGCTTAGCCTGGTCGTTCGCCGGCGACCGCCATTCAGGTACGAACCTCGATGGAGACGCTACTAAAAGCCATACTTGATGACGACCGCACAAAGGTCAAGGACCTGTTACAGGCGGATGACGCGCTGGTAACTCGCCTCATCGATGAGGCCAGATTGTACGAGTCTAAAATCTTTCACTGGATTTACGTCGGAGATACCGCGCTTCATCTGGCTGCCGCCGGGTATCGCGTTGAAATCGTCCGATTATTACTTGCCGCCGGGGCCGACCCCAACGCGGCAGGGAACCACCGTCAAAGCGGTCCCTTACACTATACAGCGGACGGTTACATAAACGGCCCCGAATGGGATGCGAACAGGCAAGTGAAAACCATCCGATGCCTGCTCAACGCGGGGGCCGACATCAATGCCCCGGACAAGAATGGGGCTACCCCTTTGCACCGCGCAGTTCGTACGCGCTGCGCCGCTGGGGTACAATGCCTTCTCGAAGCGGGCAGCGATCCGATGCTGAAAAACAAGAGCGGGTCGACGCCGTTTCACCTGGCGGTCCAAGACACCGGCCGCGGCGGAACCGGCGCGGAGGAGGCAAGAGCGGCACAACGACGGATCATCGAGGAGTTCCTGTCGTTTCATATAAGCACGGCACTCAAAGACGGCAAAGGCAAATCGGTGTTGGATTGCGCCAGGTGCGCTTGGATAAAAAATATGCTTACCAATAATGCCGCCGCACCTGACCGTGGCGGCATGTAGCGTTTTCGAGGTCCAACGTCTCACCGACCGCCGACGTGGCCAATCCGGATTAGAAAGAGTCCAATTCGGATTAGCAGGAATCAAGTGCCGAGTTAGACGGAAAATATTCCGTCGAATCATTATTCGGCGGGAGGTTGCGGGCACAATGCAGCGAACGATTGCTCGCTGGCTGGTTGACTTTGATCCCGACGTGACCCGTCGGTGTTACGCGCAATTGGCTATCGGGACTGGCTGCGGCTGCGACCAATGCCGCAACTTTGACAAAGCAGTGGAAAAGGCCTTCCCGCCGGAATTTCGCTCGCTTGCCGATGCGCTGGGACTGGATATTGCGAAGCCTGCGGAATTGTGCCATTGGTATCGGGAGCCGTCCGGCCTTTATGTGACGGGTGGATGGTTTCACTTCGTCGGTTCGATCTTAGTCGGCGATGATGTGATGCAGATGTCCGGCAGCACGGGTACGTTTCGTTTTGAGCAGTTAGTTCCTGGATTCGAGTTCGGTCTGGGCGCACAATTGGCGCTGGTGCGTGAGCCGTTTGACGGCCACCCAGTCGTGCAATTGGAGTTTCAAACAGGCGTACCTTGGGTGCTTGTTGAGCCTGAGCCATCATGCGATTGAAGGCGAACGCCGCCGAGCCAGCGGCTGAAGCGCCCGGCGCCGCCATCTTGGTGTTCTGGGCATCAACGTTTTTGCAGGCGGCCCCGGCAGCTTGGCCTGTGTGTTCGGCCCCTTGGGAGTGCACTAATGGTAGCTGGCCTGGTCCCTTTCTATGAGCCACAGGTTTCAGCTGAAGCGCGGTATAACGGGGACGGCAAAGGCTTGGCCGAAGAGTTTGAAGCGCTCAATGAGATCGCTGCCGCTGCCGGACTCCGTCCATTGCGCGACTTCGCAGAGAACGAGTTCGAGGCGTATGTGGACGGTGAGGGATCCCCGGAATTGCCGTATCACCCTATTTGCGAGGGATTGTCCACCGTTGAGGGCTTGCTCCGAGAAATCCGCACAAGGGCCGGCAGCGCCTCCAGGTTATCTGACCCTGACTACACGCTCGAAGAGCTCGACGAATTGGCCAGAAGTCTACGCGCAGCCGAACCGAGCGGAGCGCGCTTCTGTCTGTTTTTCATGTAAGATACGGGCCGAACCAACGGCTAAAGCTGTCCGGGGCCACCATTCCGGTTTTCCGGGCTTCAGCGTTTGTACAGGCGGCCCCGGCAGCTTTGCCTGAGCGTTCGGCCACGAGTGCTCCACCATGGGGGAGTATCTTGATGGGTGTCGTTGTTCTCCGTTGCGGCGATTCGGACCATGAGATGCCCCTTTCGCATCGCGACGTCCATCTCCTCGATGGTCGGTATTTCTTCCCGGGCGGCGGCTGGGCCTATCGGCAGGCGCTCGGGCTGGATTTCATTGCTGGCCTCGGCACGCCAGCCGTCGGAGTTCCACTAGTTAAGCATCCCCGAGGTACTCTAGCTCTTCTCTTTCGGTCGTTGCTCGCGACCTTGGAGGATCAGAAAGATTTGTTATCGTACTCGTATTCCTATGGTTTTACGACGGAGCCTGGCCGACGGCACGGTGGTGGCCAATCCGGCTTCCGCATTAATGGGTATTCTGGCAGCATTAGCGTACGTCCATCAGGTTATTGCGACCTGGCGCTTTCCGAAGTAGCACCCAATGGTCGAGGGAGAATCGTGGAGATTATTGATATGCGCGTCAAGAAACACCTTCAAACGGAAAGCGAAGGATCACTTGTAGTCCATCGCCGGAAGGCTGTAGTTGGATGGTTCGAATTGTTGCCAAAAGCCTTAGATTTCTTGGAACGTTGCTCGCACGTTGATGTCGAAGTTATTCACCGATAGCCCGGTCATGGTCGAACGAGCCGATGAAGCTGCCCGGGACCGCCATTCTGGTTTTCCGGGCGTCGAGGTTTCTGCAGGCGGCCCCGGCAGATTAGCATGGGCGTTCGGCGGCTGGAGGTACACGATGGAAGAGTTCGATGAACTTGAAGCGTACCTTCGACGCATTCCCGCCATCGAGGTCTCCATGCGCGGCTGCAAGATGGGCAAAGGTCGGTTTGACAACGACAACTGGTGGGTCAAGTTCTCCATCGACATTAAACATCCTTTGGCTTGGAGTGTCGTGCAGGAACTAGGGAATGTGCTGAACTATCTATCGGTTAATGAGCGGCTACCCACAATTTTCATGCCCGTGTCCCCGCCTTCGTATCTCAACGGTGGTCCGCGTGAGTTTCTGTCATGGGTAATCGAAAGCAAAGTGCCGGATTTCGCCCCGAAGACCTGCTTGGAGTGGCTGGAAGGCCGGCTCCCTCGACCGGTTGATGATCTCCGTCAATGGAAAGAGGAGTAGCCGCCGAACCAACGGCCGAAGCTGCCAAGGGCCGCCATTTTGATTTTCCGGGCGTCAACGTTTTTGCAGGCGGCCATGGCTGCCTAGCCTGAGTGTAAGTCAGCGGAGACAAGGTCAAGGCAGTGCAAACAGCGATCGGTCAACGCCTGAACTCGTCTTCCGTCAGATTGGCCACGGCCAGCGCCGTCGCGGCCCTGGTTGTCGCCTCGGATCTCGCCCTGGTTCGCTGGAACCTCTATCCAGAGAGCATTCAAGGAAGGGATTTACTGGCCCTTATCGCCCTGGCCGTCAACGTCCGGTTGGTGGAAGGCGACTTGGCATCTGTCGGCCTTAGACTGACGCCCATACAGGGCTGGTGGTACTGGGGCCGGGTCTCCGTGCTGATCGGCATCGTTGTCGCGGCGTGTATCGTAGTTGGCCTGGGAGCATGGGTTTTGTCAGGTCATGACCTGCCGGTATACACGACGGGGCCCGACCACATTGACGCGGCCTTCCTGCGGATGTGCGTGTTCGCTCCGGTGCTCGAGGAGACCATCTACCGGCTTGCCCTCTGTATGCCCCTGGCCGCTCTGTTCGGACCGTGGAAGACGATAGCCATCAGCGGGTTGGCGTTCGGCGGCCTGCATTTCGCCTATGGTAATCCGAGCCCAGAGAACTTGGTCGGCGGCTGGTTCCTGGCCTGGGCGTACCTGAAGAGTGAGAGCATCGTCGTCCCGGTCATATTGCATGGCTTGGGCAACCTGTGTGTCTTGGCATCGCAGGTCGGCGCTTGGTATTGGTTGAGGGGCGCCGGCTAACAACCGAGTTGCAGCCGACCGCGGCCCCATAAGTTGGTTCCGGGCATTACATCCACCAGGGCTGCGGCGGCTGAACTTGTTCGTTAGGCTTCAAATGAATGAACCGAATACCCCTGTGGAAGTCTACAAAGCCATCATCGACCAACTCGTCGGTGAAACACGGCTGTACGGTTCCTGCTCCCATGTGGCGAAGAGCGGCAAATATTCGAACGCGCCAGCCCACAGTGAGTACAACAAATTCATCGGTTCACTTTCGCCGCAACAACGAGAACTACTCGCGCGGATGTTGCAAGAAGAGCGGGATGGAACTATCCACGACGTATTGGCAGTATTGACATGGTGGATCACTGCTCGGGGCGTTGGCTTCACATTTCATGGCAAGCCAATGCCCGTCGAACTTAGCGGGATGGGGTTACAGGGCGATTACGTTGGCCGTCGTGATGGTTGGGAGTGGCCGGCCAGCGAGCAAGCAAGTGAAGCCTGACTGGCCGCCCCATCTGACCGGGGCCGCGTCGCGGGTTCCAGGGTTCAACGTCTCACCGGCCGCCGCGAAAGGTGAGGTTGAGCGTTTGGCGGCCGATGAGTCAGCTTGGGCAAATGAATGACGAACTGCGACTGTGCTGTGTCGCCTTGTATTGCGTCGGCCCTGTGGTCGCGTTGGTGGCCGTGTTGCGTCGGGGGTTGAAGCCGTTGGGGAAGCTGAGCCGGGTGAAGGGTTGGCGCGGCTACATCCCGACCCTCTTGCTTCCGGTTGAGTGGTTGCTTCCCCCTGCCTTGATCTTCCTCGGCGTCGGCGAAATTCCATCTGATTTATTCTTACTCCGCCTTGTGGGGTTCGCCGTCGGGCTGTCTGGCGCGGTGCTGCTGGTCTGGTCTTTTGTCGCGCTTGGCCGGTTCTTTGTTCACGACGCCGCCATCCTTCAGGACCACGCCCTGATCACAAGCGGCCCTTACCGGTTTATGCGTCACCCCGTCTATGCGGGCTATCTCGCGCTGTTGCTTGGGACCGGCGTTGCGTCCCTGAATTTGTGGGTGTTGCTGCTTTGGCCGCTTTCGCTTTTGGGGATACTCGTTCAAGCGGGATCGGAGGAACAGCTTTTGGGGACGAGATTCGGTCAGGACTACGAGCGCTACGTTGGTCAGACAGGCCAACTCGTCCCCCGATTCTGGAGGTGAGCCGCCGAACAGGGGCTTCACCTGCCCGGGGCCGCTATTCTGGTTTTCCGGGCGTCAACGTTTTGCAGGCGGCCCCGGCACCTTAGCTTTTTCGTTCGGTCTCAAGTCTCGCGGGGTTCCTCATGGGACATGTAGTTCTGCTGGGCGACTCGATCTTCGACAACGCCCGGTACGTTCCGGACCGCCCACCGGTAATCGACCAGCTACGGCAAGCTCTCCCGCGAGGCTGGCATGCTTCTCTTTTGGCTGTGGACGGTCATATCACCGAGGATGTCGCGAACCAACTCAAGGACCTGCCTGCGGACGCCACGCACCTTATCGTAAGCGCGGGTGGCAACGACGCCTTGGGCGAGAGCAGCATCTTGAGCGAGGCGGCTTGCACGGTAGGGGAAGGGCTCAGTCTCATCCATGATTTACGCACGCGCTTTCGACATTCCTACCGCGCAATGTTGCAAGCTCTCTCCGCTGTCGGGAAGCCAACGGCGGTTTGCACCGTTTACGACGCGATACCGGGACTTGGTCCCGCAGAGCAAGTTGCATTGGGCGGATTCAACGAGGTAATCCTGCGCGAGGCGTTTTTGGCAGCTCTGCCGGTGATCGATCTTCGGTTGGTGTGTGATCGGCCGTCAGATTACTCCCATGTTTCACCCATCGAGCCGTCAGTTGTGGGAGGCGCCAAAATCGTGCGAGTGATCGCGGAGGTTGCAACAACGCACGACTTTAGTAGGCGCCGAAGTATAATCTACATTTGATGGCGCGAAGCGCGCGCAGTGAGTCCGAATCAGGGGCTGCACTTGACATCAGCGGCATTCCAGTTTCGCGCGAAATCAAACCCTTGCAGCGGCCCCGGCAGGTGAGCTTGAGCGATCGGCTTACAGTGGTCTGCCAATTCGAGTTGGCTCGCCTTTTTTCGGGATGCGACAAGTGTCCAGGGACAGCAGACAGAAACGCGAAATGCACGCCCTCAGTGACGACGGCATGGTTCTGTGTAACCCGCGCGACAAGGAAGCCGCTCATCGGGCCGAAATGGAAGGAATCGCCACTGACGACCGCGCCGCGGTAGTTTGCCGAAAGTGCCTGTCGTTGCTTTACGAGCGCGACAAAGCCCGGAATGAGGGGCGGTGACACGGCCGAACCAGGCCCTGCACCTGACCGGAGCCGCATTACGGGTTTCGCGCGAGATCAAGCTCTTGCAGCGGCCCCGGCAGTTGAGCCTGATCGTTCGGCCGCTCCTTCTGGCACGCTGAACGAAGATCTCAGGACAATACCTATGACGCTCCTGTCCATCAACGTGGGACTTCCGCGAGAGGTCGATTGGCGGGGAGGGACCGTTCGGACATCCATCTTCAAGACGCCGGCGTCGGGCCGAGTTCGAGTTACGAGGCTTAACGTCGAGGGCGATCAGCAGTCCGATCTCTCCGTTCATGGCGGAATCGAGAAGGCTGTTTATGCTTACCCATCAGAGCATTATGCGTTTTGGCGTGAGGAATTGCCGGGGGTGGATCTTCCCTGGGGGATGTTCGGCGAGAACTTCACGTCGGAGGGGTTGCTGGAAGGCGCCGTTCGCATCGGGGACCGCCTTCGGGTCGGCGCCGCCGAGTTCGTGGTGACGCAGCCTCGCATGCCTTGTTTCAAGCTCGGGATTCGCTTTGGCCGGCCGGACATGGTGAAGCGCTTTCAGCGCAGCGGGCGGACCGGTTTCTATCTTGCTGTCGTTCAAGAAGGGCAAGTCGGAGCCGGCGACTCTTTCGAGTTGATCGCCCGAGACGAGCACGGGATCACGGTGGCCGATGTCGTCGAGTTGTTCACAGCGGACGCTATGAATCAGGATCAATTGCGCCGGGTCAGCCAGCTGCCCGCGCTTCCTGAGGGCTGGCGGGACTATTTTCGCAAGCGGCTTTGGGAGCCGGATGCTTAATCCGCCAGAGGACCCTGTGGATCAGCTTTCGACCCTTTGGATCAAGTGACCACCCTCTGGACCAACAAAACGGGGCTCTAGGCCGGGTTGTGCGGTAAGCGCAGTCGGTGTCTTTGGATGCCAGATGGCCATATGCTTTTACAGCTGGACCCTCTGGACCACCTTTTGACCCTGAGGGTCAAGCGCCGACCCTCTGGGCCCGCACCAGTTGGTCCACAGGGTCAGAGGGTGGTTGTTCCAAGGGCGTGTATATCTTGGCAGCAATCATCCTGTGATGCCTCAGGGGCTTGCTCCCATCCGCTTATGGCGAAGCCTCCACCAAGCGGCAGTCACCACTACGGAGAGAAGGCCTATCACCACGAACCAGGGAAGGGTTTGACTCTGGATCGCCGAGACAATATTCTGGCCGGTTTTCTTTTGCTCGGTCATGTCACGCGTCACCTCGCCGGGATCGCCGATCAAGATAAACCCAGCCCAGTAATAGGGATGGTCAAACGGCCTATCCTTCAGTTCCTCCCCGGACGAATCGTTTTCAAGATCCTCTCGGAACGCGTCGATGGATCGCCCTTCTTGTAGGGCCTGGCGCAGTTCATTCGCCTTTTCTCGATCCAAGCGGCGTAGCCAGCGCTTGGCTTCCTCGAGTGCGAAGGCCTTAGGCATCGGCTCGTCAAGGCCCGCGCGTTTGCCCAGGACGTTTTGATAAAACCGAACCATGAGCAGCGTGGTCGCGACATTGGCGTCCACCGGCCAAAGGCTCAAGACCAGCGAGCGACTGCCGGCCACGAATAGGGCCTGCGAGAAACCGAGATACCCTTCGCCGCCGGCATATGGACCCAGGCCGCTCTCGCAGGCGCTGAGGGTGACCAGATCGGCGTCCAACTTCCAGGTGCGCAGAATCTGCTCCGCCGTCAGCTGGCCGTCGCGCGAATTTGCCCCCTTGAGCAATTCAACGGATTCCGAGACGGGTTCTTCCGCTAAATACAGCGTCGAGCGCATCGCCTCGCGAGGATTGGCCAGCCCGTGCGTGGCAAAATGAATGTAATCATATGTTTTCAGACCATCCGATGCGGCCAGTTCCTCCAGTTGGCTGGAGTTGGCATTTTCCCCTAGTAGTTTTTCAGATCGAGGAAACAGGGCCGCGATGGCAGTCACCTCTTCTCGGGTATGCGGCAAGGGATTCTGAAACAAATCACTACGCAATGTCGTTTCAGCCTTGGCTTCGCGTTGCGTGCCTGGTTGGCCCGCCGCCTTGAACTTTGGATCACCCAGAGCCAAAAGCTGTTCGGGCATGCCTATATTCACCTTTGCAGTTGCTTGTCGTTCCCGCAAATAAGCAAACATGGTTCCCGAAGGGGCGTAGCTGACCGTGAAGTCAACGGGCCTCTGCGACCAAGCTGCAATCACGGGTTCCAGGGGAAGGCCGGCGAGCGCGGACGAGGGAAGCACGATCAAGTGCCGCACGGCCGGGAGCGTATCCGTGGCCTGCAACGCGTCGATCAGCGGCGCAAGACGCTGTTGGGCGAGCCGGCCGCCGAGATCACGCCAGACGGCCTCGTCTTTGGGCCCCTTCAATAATAAGCGTTTCAAGCCGTTTGCCGCCTCGTAGTCAGCCTCGGACCAACTCTGATCCGATCCGCCTCCGGGGATCTTGATCCATCGGGGCCGGCCATCCCTGCGCAGGATACATGCCCAGTGTTGGCCATTGGGGTCGGCGCTGCCGGCGACCGTGTCCATATCGAGCCAGCACACCAGGGCCCCGTTCTCGGGCAGGGCCTTCGTGATTGTCCCGATTTCATAAACCTGGCCGCCCTTCGCGCCGTACTTCCCGAGGAGCTCCTGCTCGAAGCGCGCCAGTTCATCCGTCAGAGCCAGTCTTTGCTTGTGCCATTGCGCTACTTCCTTTGCGGCTGCATCGTTTCTGGATTTGTCGCGCGGAGAAACGCTCGCCCGAATTATTTTCTCGTCAAGCTTGCGAAGCTTCCACAAAAGCTGTTGCTCGCGATCGCGCTCGCTCGTCTTCAAAGGACGAGAAACGTCGTCGAACAACCCGCGAGCCAGGCTGGCTTCCAAGTTTTTCCAGGCAGCCAGAAAGTCCCCGCGCCGAGCTTGCAACGTGGCCAGATGAACAAGAGGCGAATGTTTGACCGCGTAATTAGCACGGTCCAGCCCCTGCCGGGCGGTTTGCAGCCGGACCTTTTCGAACAGCGGAGCCGCCTTTTCAAGTAGCGCCTCGGCCTCGGTATAACGGCCCCGATCTCGCAGCGCCAAGGCCAGATTGATGTAGCCATCCACTGTATAGGGATGGTCTTCACCCAATATCTTCAGCCGAATATCCAACGCTTCCTCGTAGAGGCCTAGGGCCTCGTCGAGCTTGCCCTGCCGCGCGAGGACGTAGGCCAAGTTGCTCCTCGTAAGTGTTGTGCGGGGATGGCGCACCCCCGGAATGCGCCGATTGATGGTCAGCGCCTTGCGGTACAATTCCTCGGCTTCGCCAAATCTATTAGCCTTGTCCAAGACATCGGCGAGGTTGTTATAGCTAAGGGAGGTATTGAATGTGTCCGCACCAATTTTCAGGCGAATCGTCAGGGCCCGCCTATGGATCTCCTCGGCCTTTTTTAAGTCGCCCAGCCGAGCGGGAATAAGAGCCAGGTTGCTGAGGACATCGGCCGTATCGCCATGATCATCCCTTCCATTCTTCTTGTAGATAGCTAGCGCCTGGCCAAACAAGTACTCCGCCTCGCTGTATTTGCCTTGGTTGGAAAGATTGAGGGCCAGATTGTTGAAATAAGTCCCCGTATCAAGCGCGTTACTTCCGATTAGCCGCAGAGCCAGAAGTAGGGCCTTACGCAAATACGGTTCGCCCTCGGCGTCGCGCCCCCGCGCCGTCAGGCTATTGCCCTTGGCGTTGTAAACGGCAAGGACATCCTCATGTTCTTCCTTGCCGGCTTTGAGGAACGTATCCAGGGCAAGCTGTTGAAAGCGGTCCGCCTCGGTAAACCGACCCAACTCGCCAAGGTTGATCGCCAAGGCGTTGTAACTCTGGCCGGTTTCGCGGTCTTTCTCGCCCCTGTGCTTCAAGCAGATTCTAAGGGCCTCTTCGAAAAATGGTTGGGCCTCGAGGTTCTTGTTTTGATTGAAGAGATTAAAGCCAACGTTGAAATGGGCCGCGCCCGTTGTGAGGTTGTCTTCACCCGCTTCTTTCCGCCAATATGCGAGCACTTGGCGATATTTTGGTTCGGCATCCGCATGGCGGCCCAAGCTCGCAAGGCGATCCGCATCGAGCAACGTCAAGCGCACCGTGATCGCATTTAATCCGGAATCAGGCGGGGACTTCTTATTGTCCCCTAGGGATGGCTTCGGATTGGATGATTCGTCCGCTAGACAATGGGAGAGAATGAAGAGAAGGACGCTTGGCGTCCACATAAAGAAGAGGGAAGGGCGCATGGAGTGTTCCTTTTACGGGCCCGTAACCTTACTTCTTTCCCGCTGAAGCCGGCTTCTCCACGGGAATAACAATAAAGGCGAAGATTTCAACATCCGGCAGATCTTTCAAATGATCACGCAGTTTCTCCAGGGCGCTGATGGCATCAGGGCCGGCCAGGGGGAGCCCTCGCTTGGCGTCGATTGGCTCCAGCCGGCCGCTGTCGCCATACCAGGAGAAGTCGTCGTTCAAACCTCGTTTCCAAGGCAAGGGCCCGTGCGTTGTGCGCCATTCCTCAAAGGTTGGCAGTGGGTTGCGGGACGCCACGAAAACAAAAGCCTCGAGACCCACGGCGCCGTCGATTTGATAGAGATTTCTTGCTTTAGGCGGAATAACAAACTCTTTTTGCCGAGGAGGCAGCACGTTGGTTTCGGCGGGGAAAAGCAGGTGTCGCTTCCCATCCGGGTTGAGAACGATCAAGAAGCCATGCGCCGCTTCGCTTAGATGAATCTCGACTTTAACTTTGTCGCCTGGATGGACGGGAGCATGTTGGGTTAATGCATCGATCCTCAGAGGCGCCAGCAGTTCATTGTCTTTAACTCGGTAATGCAGGATTTCAAATTTGGCAATCTTCAATGGCGGCAGCGCGGCAGGCTCCTCGCCCAAACCGGTGCGATGTGTCTTCCAGTAAATCAGGCCTCCGGCGACAATTGCGAGGATCGAGACCCCCAACATCAAGACGGCGCCGCGCCGCCAAGTCCTGCTTGCCGTCGGCGGCAGCCTGGATTCTTTGTCGTTGGCCGTGGCCGGGGCAGGCAGAGTTTTGGTTTCCTGGTTGAAGGAAGCGACCGGAGCCGAACTCGGAATTGTCGAGGGGGGGAATTGCGGCAGCGTCGCGGAGATCGGTTGCAAGGCATCGGCTAGCTCGGCAGGTGAACCAAACCGTTTTGTCGGTTCTTTAGCGAGCAGACGATCAAGAATCGTCTCCGCCGCCTGGGGAACATCGGCACGGGCTTGCCGTATTGGCGGAACCGGTAAGCTCGTATGCGCCCGCATCTTTTTGAATGCCGACGCGTATTCAGGCCCGGCGAAAGGAGGATGACCGGTCAATAGGTAATGCAGCGTGCATCCCAGACTATAAAGGTCGGCGCGGATGTCCACGCCGTGCGAGTCATCCCATTGCTCCGGGGCCATGTAGTCGTAGGTGCCGAAGACCTGCCCCGTCGCTGTCAACTCCTGCGTCTTGGTCGGCCCCTCGCGAATCAAAGCCAGGCCCAGGTCCAGCATCTTCACCAGCCCGCCGGGGGCCAGGAGCAGATTGGACGGCTTAATGTCGCGGTGGACAAGGCCCTGTTCATGCGCGTGCTGCAAGCCCTGCGCGGTCTGCTGAATGTATGCGCACGCCTCGGCCACCGGCAGCGGGCCACGGTCACGCACCACCTCCGCCAGGTTCGGCCCCGCGACGTACTCCATCACGAGAAAATGCTTGCCGTCCACAAAGTCGGCGTACTGAGCACGGACGATGTTGGGGTGAGTGAGTTTTGATAGCGCGCGAATCTCCCGATGAAATCGCTCCACTGCGTCCGATCGATTCAAATTGCTCGAGTGAATAATCTTGAGGGCGACGACTTGGTCCATGAGCCGATGCCGAGCCTTGAAGACCTGGCCCATGCCGCCTTCGCCCAGTTTGAAAAGCAGGTCATATTGGCCAAGTTGCCCGAGCAACGGCTGCGTGTCCTCGCCGGCCGAAAGCGATTCGGTCGATGGGGCGGAGGGGACGGGCGGTCGTTGGCCGTCGGGCATCATCAGGAGGCTCTCGACTTAGTTTGGCGCTTGCAAGCGTCGGTATTATGAAAGAGATGCGATCATTGTACTACAGGTTAACCTTCCCAGATAGCAGTCCCGAAGAGGGGTAGTTGGTCGAGTTGGCAACTTGACTTACAAATAAGAAATGTCCGGTTGGCAAGTAGACCCACCACCCGAAATGGCCTTGAGACCACGAATGTGCCCACAATTGCCCAACAGGGTTGGTCGAAGAGTGCGGATTAAGAGATTTTAAATTGGGTTGTCTCGAACAAGGCCGAAGACAGCGTTTGGCCCAAGGCCATTCACCACTACCGGGGGAACTTCGCAAGTTGATAGGACTGGCATGGTTCTAGGTATGATGAAATAAGTGGAGGAAGCCAAGCTTTAGGGTATCCTAAACCGGAGGGGTGAAACATGGCCAGCGATCAGTCTCTACGGAAACACCTCGTAGACTTGCTGGAAGGCGGCGCCGCTCATGTCGATTTCGAGGCAGCCGTTGCCAATCTGCCCATCGATCTTCGCGGCGCCCGTCCGGCATCGTTGCCGCACTCGCCCTGGCGGCTTCTCGAGCATATGCGCATCGCACAAAGGGACATTCTGGAGTTTAGCCGCGACCCCCATCATGCCTCCCCTAAATGGCCTGAGGGCTATTGGCCAAGAGGGGATGCTCCGCCGGATGCGGCCGCCTGGGACGGAAGTGTGGAAGCGTTTCGGGCCGACTTGCAGGCTATGAAAGAGCTTGTGACGAATCCAGGAACTGATTTGTTCACTCCCATTCCACACGGCCAAGGCCAGACTATCTTGCGTGAAACACTCCTGGTGGCCGACCATAATGCCTACCACCTGGGTCAGCTCATCATTATCCGTCGCCTGCTGGGAGCTTGGCCGAAGGATTAGCACCGGCGAACGTATCGCCAGACCGTTGTCTTCCTTTTGGTGGCGGTTGTTGTTCTTCAGCACGCTCTTCTCGCGTGAGGCACAACCCCTCGGCTCCTGTCGCACCGCCACGAGTTAGGCTGCCGGAAATGCTTTGGAAACTCCACGCAGCGATTGGAATTCCGGGCGGCGAGCCAGCGGCCGGATGCTATCGGGATGAAGACTTCTACCTGAGCTTGCCAGGCGGGCCGAACTAGCTCTGAGGGCTGTTGGCGCGTGGGAACGAGTGGAGGATTCGCCAAATTGAGATGAGGCAATCCAGTTGGTGAAGGTGTTGGGGTGCGGCTCTGTTCGACCCTTTGCAATTCGGATTTCGGTTTTTGAATAATGAAGATTATCTCAGATTTGTCTTTCGAAAAAAGGATATTAAGTGTATAAACATCACCAACTATCTGGCCGGTCCTTGATTGGTGGTTGCTTAGGCCCCCGTGTTTTACTCATTTCTTAACCAGTTTTTTGTGAGGAGCACTCTCCATGCTTCGCTTCAAGCTTCGTTCCTTTTGGGGGAACAAAAGAGGGTTCACGCTGATTGAACTCCTCGTCGTTATTGCCATCATTGCGATTCTCATCGGTCTTCTTGTCCCCGCGGTTCAAAAGGTTCGGGAGGCGGCCAATCGAATCAAATGCTCCAACAACCTGAAGCAGTATGGTTTGGCTTGCCACATGTACCAAGATACCCACGGAATTCTTCCTCCAGGCGGTCATTCGACGCCGGGTACGCACAATATCTGGGGCAATGATAAAGGGAGTTGGTTGGTCAGTACTTTGCCCTACATGGAGCAAGACAATATTTACAAGCAGATCGTCGGCTTAAATCCGGACGACAATAGCGATTCGATTTGGGAAAGCGATCAAGATACAAGCTGGTATGGTTCTCCCACTAATGTTCGAGTTTTGCCAGTCGCGCTACCCTGTGGCCGGTGCCCAAGCGATGGCTATCTGATTAGCGATCCTCACTACTCTAACTACAACGCGAGCCTCGGTCCTCAATGCGGCATAGGACCTTGCTCACAAAGCGGTGCCAACCCATTCCAACTCTATTGCAATGGCCAAACCGTGCCTGGCACGCAAGGCACTTCCACTCCTGCTCCCTTGATCCCTCCTACATTTCCAGGATATGGACCAAGCGAAAATCAAGGAGACACGGAAAACCCTTCCCTGGCTCGAGGATTGTTCACTCGGCAAGGTTTAAAAGTTAACTTTGCCTCCATATCGGATGGACTTTCGAACACCATAATGATTGGCGAATCCTTAATTGAACAAAACAGCGATATTCGCGATCAAGCGCAGTGGGCTCGGTCGGGGGGCGGCAATTGCACCGCCACGACGATTATCCCTATCAATTGGGATTCCAGTGATCAGTACGGCGCGTTACCTGCCGGTTGCGCAGCGGGATCTTGTGATTGTGGACCCAATGCCATCCACAATGCGAACAACTGGAACGTTTCGTTTGGATTTAAATCGCGACATTCCGGCGGTGCGAACTTTGTCTTTGCGGATGGTTCGGTCCATTTTCTGAATCAAGGCATCAACCATCAAACTTACCAGTATTTGGGTTGCCGAAATGACGGCCAGGTTCCGGGAGAATATTAATCTCGATCTTCATCGAAAAAACTAAGCTCTCCAATCTCATCCGGTGGGGCTTAAGGCAAGTCGAATCATGTGCGCTGGCCTTAAGCCCCAATTTCGTATTGGCGGGAATTTAAAGCATTTCAAAAGAGGTGGCACAAAATGAGTCGCAATTGCAGATATTTAATGGTGGCAATCTCGTTTGCATTAGGAATGGTTTCAGGCTGCAACAAAAGCGGCCTTCATTCCGTCAAAGGCGTCGTAACGCTGGACGGGCAGCCTGTGGAAGGAGCATCGGTTCAATTTTTGTTGATTGGGGGAGAGCCGCGCCCGGCCATTGGAACCACCGATAAGAATGGCGCCTTTACCCTAACGACGCTAAAGCCCAACGATGGTGCTGCGCCTGGGGAATACAAGGTCCTTGTCATTAAAACGGAAGTTGACGCGGCTGCATCCAAGACCGAGCCATTTAATCCAAAGGCTGGCAAAGCGCCTACAAAAGAACAGATCGAAGCAATAAAGAGCGGTGAAGCGCCCAAGGCCGGAGGCGGACAGGGTGGCGACAAATATGGTCCGCCCAAGAAGGATCTTTTGCCTAAAATCTATGGTGATCCCAATAAGACGCCGTTGCGAGCGACCGTTCCTTCGTCGGGGGAAATAAAACTCGAACTGAATAGCAATGAAAAATGATCTTGGGAACTCCCTTCGAAATTCACCCCTGGACTTTGGCAGTCGTCTTTTGTGCTCAGGCTCGATTGCCGGGCAAAGACCTATGCCGATATCCAGGGGTGTTTCGATTTGCACAGAACGCCTGACAGCCTATTAATCATCTTTTGAACTGAAACAATTCCCACGAACAAATCCTTGTGGGTTAGATTGGTAAATGGCTCCTAGCTTTATTTGAAGGTCGATTCCGAGTAGCGGAAGTAGCCTTGCCATGAAACTAATCTCTTTTTCATACGGGAAACCTCTTTCAATCTTTCTAGGTCTAGTCTGCGCCTCCTTTTTGGTATTCTTCCTCTTCGCTCGTCTTTCAACCTTAATCTATGGCCCCCCTCTTGAGGTGGAAATAGAGCCGCCCTATCAGCCTATACAAGTATCCGGGCCTGTCCGACCAATTACGGTCGTGGCCACGAAACCGGTAAAGGAAGTTTGGGACGCTTTGCAACCCGATGAATTGGTTCTGGGAGTGGCCATTGGCGATCAGGCGCGGGCGTATCCCTTGAATCTTCTTAAAGACCAGGTTCAAAACGAAGTGCTGAACGACGTCTTAGTCGGGGAGCCGATTGTTGTCACATTTTGCAGCTTTTGTCATAACGGCGTCGTTTACAGTCGGATTGTCGATAGTCAGCTATTGAGTTTTTGCCTATCCGGGCGGCTCTGGGAAAAGAGCATGATCCTTAATGATCAGGAAACGGAAACTCAATGGAGTCAGTTGACAGGAAAAGCCAAGGCCGGGCTCCTAATCGGAAAGTCCCTTAGACCGATCCCGTCGGTTGTTACCGCCTGGAAAGCGTGGCGACAGGCTTATCCGGCCGGAACCATCGCAGTCTTGGACTATTCCTCAAAGAATTTCAGCAAAGGCTATAACCTCACGTGGGACCGGTTTGTTTTGGGGATCGCCTCGGAGAAACGGTCAAAAGCCTGGGCTCTCGATCACCTGGCTCGATCACGCATCGTTCATGACGATTGGGAAGGTGGACCGGTCGTGGTCTTTTTCGAGCCTGAAACGGGTACGGCTCGTTTGTTTGAAAGGCAACTGCAGGATAAGGAGTTAACATTCCAGAAGGTCGAAAATACACTGATCGATGATCAAACAAACTCCACATGGGATCCATTAACGGGAAAAGCCTTGGCAGGCCCGCTGGCGGGAAAAGAGCTTGCTGCCTTGCCGGCCATGGTCGTTTATCGTAAAGCCTGGCACATTTTTCATCCCAATGGCGTCATTCATTGAGAGGCAGAATGCTTTGGCGAGTAGCCAGTGTCCATCGGCCGGTTTTATGACTTATTGGCTGGCGACCGGTTTATGGCGGCCGATTTGCACGAGCCCTCGCCTGACTGTATATTCATGAAATAAAATGCATAAGACCTTGTGGAAATCGATTGGGCTATTGGTCTTTCTCCTTTTGCTCGCTTTTGCCGGAGTCAAAGGATTCTCCTTTTCGCGTGACCGGTGGGTCCAATCCCAATACGATGCCGCCAAGGAAGCCCTTAAGCATCGCCATTTTGCGGAAGCGAAAGCCCACCTGCGGATCTGCTTGGAACAATGGCCTGACAATGCGGAAATTCATTTGCTGGCGGCGCGGATAGAACGTCGAGCCGCCGTATCCTCACCGTTGTTCACCCCGCTTCCTCCCGGCTGGGATCGGGAGGCTTTTCTTGAGTTAAGTAAATGCCGGCAACTTGATCCGCAATCGGAAGCGGTCAAAGTAGAATTTGGCCTCCAAACCGCTCTAAGGAGTTGTCCCCCAGAATTAGAAAATTATCTCTTGTCTCTGGTTGTGCAAAAACATCCCGATGCGGAACAGATTCTAGAAACGCTTGCTCGGGTCAACATCGATGCCACCCAACCCTATCGTGCTCTACGCTGCGTGACATCGCTTCTGGAACAAGATCCTGATAATACCCTGGCCTTGTCATGGCGAGGGATTATCATGGATACCTTGCTACGAAACACTCGAAAAGCGATGGAGGATTATCGTCGTGTGGTGGAGCTTGAACCCGGTCAAGACGAGATGCGGATAAGGCTCGCGACGACCTTGCTTCAGCTTCGCAAATGGGACGAAGCCCAACCGCATTTCGAGATGCTGTATGAAAGATTGCCCAATAATGAGGCCGTGCTGATGGGTTTGGCGCGATGCCGATACAATGCAGGCAACGCGGACGAAGCCGAAAGCCTTTTGGATCAGCTTCTGAAGTTTATGCCGCGCCATGGTGAAGCGCTCGGCGAGCGGGGAAAAATGGCTTTGGAAGCAGGCCGACCAAAGGAAGCCGAGAAATGGTTGCGCGAAGCCGTCGCAGTCGCCCCCCTGGAAATCGAGGGCAATTTCAGTCTCTCTCGATGCCTTATGCAATTGGGCCAGCAGGAAGAGTCCAAGAAATACCGCAAGGTTTGTGATCAAATCAACGCTGACGCTTCGCGCATGAAGGTCCTGGCTCAGCTAATTCGTGATGCGCCGGACGATCCCGGGCTGCGCTGTGAAGCCGGCATTCTCGCTATTCGCCACGGTCGCGAAGACATCGGACTCGGCTGGTTGACCAGCGCCTTGCGGATTGATCCTCAGCACCCCGGCGCTCGGAAAGCTTATGCGGATTTCCTGGCACGAACGGGCAAGCCAAATACGGATGATTCTTTTCCCGGCTCCGGTGAAGACCGCGATAAATCAAAAGACCACAGGGATCAACCTTAGTTGTATAAATCTGTGTTTCTCATTTAGGTAACGACTGCGATAGAGTAGCCACTTTTTGCTTGGCATTAAGATCTAAGAGCCAAGCATACTCAATTGAGCGCTCTTATGATAATGGCGTTTTTCCGGTCCACCGCTTGTGGGATTAGTCTGGCGGCCTTGACCGTATTGGCAACGGCAAGTTTGGGTTGGGTATACTTTCGGGCTCCTGGGGTTATTTCCTCCTCAGATTCAGCCAAGCACTCGGAAGACAGGAAATCCGGGGAAGCGGAAATGCCGGAATTGGCTGAAAAGGAGCGGGAGCGCTTATGGCAAATTGAGCATCACGGCAATGTGCTCAGCAAAACGCCTAACGGTTTTCCAAGTCTTGGCCGTGCCCTGCGTCAAGCCGATGGAGTCGCTTTGACCCAGCTGCTCGCCAAAGACTTTAAAGGGCAGACGCTTAATGAACCCAAGGAGATTAGACTGGATCGGGCCTTTGCCAACGTGGTTCGAAAGGAAAAAGGAAGCAAATCTTCCAGATCCTTGGACGGGCAGCAATTTGTCCAAGAGCTTCAGAACTACCGCCGTCTGTTTCACAAGCCGCCAAATATTCACACCGCCTTGATGACCCTTTCCCCGTTGGATCCTGACAACTTTGACAGCTTGTGGGAAGGTTCTTGTGTGCTCCGCATTTACGGCGAAAAGCAAGCCGGAATGCCTGCCGAAGTTGTGCTGACACTAAGTTTTCAAGTCAACCGGCCCACGGAAGAAACCTTGGCTCTTGGAGGCTGGTTGCGAGAATGTTCCGTTTCGCAGTCGCTCCAAGGAGAAGTGAGCCAACCCGGTTTTCTTTTTCGGGAGGCTGCAGCCGAGCGCGGTATCGACCCAAGCCGATTTCATGACAACTGGACGCATTCCGAGAAGATCACTAATACGGGCGGCGTCTACCTCTGCGATTACGACCGCGACGGCATCGTGGACATGTTGATCACGGATGTGCAGACATACACTCTCTATAAAGGTTTACCGGATGGCAAGTTTAGAGATGTAACGGAGCAAGTCGGCCTGCCCCGCAATCGGCTTGTTTCATCTCCGCTGGGGATGGTCGCGGCTTTTGTAGATATAGACGGCGATGGTTGGGAAGACTTAATCCTGGGTGGGCGAATATACAAGAACGAGGAAGGAAAAAGGTTCGCCAACGTTACAGGCCGAACCAACTTGTTTCTGCCTCCCGATACCTCCGGATTGGCCATTGCGGATTATGATCGCGACGGCCGGGTGGATATCTATATAACACGGCCCGGAATTGCCAAAGCTGATTCCTGGCTCGATAGCAAAAGCGGGGACTCTCAAGGAAACCAGTTGTGGCGGAACAAAGGCAACTGGCAATTTGAAAACGTGGCTGTCGCCAGCGGGACTGATGGCGGGAGCCGTTCGACGTTTTCCGCCGTCTGGTTGGATGCCGACAATGATGGTTGGCCGGATCTCTATGTAATCAACGAATTCGGCAATGGCGTTTTGCTTCTCAACAACGGCGACGGCACCTTTCGGCAACATAGTCTGGTTGAAGGACCTGGCGATTTTGGATCCATGGGCGTTACCTGCGGCGACATCGATAACGATGGCAATATCGACTTGTACATTGCCAACATGTATTCAAAGGCTGGCTCCCGCGTCATAGGCAACTTAAAAAATGAAGCTTATACTCAGCCGGTCATGGATAAGATGCGCCGTTTCGTTACAGGCAGTCAATTGTACCGCAACCGGGGTGGGCTCAAGTTCGACCGATTGGGGCAGGAATATCAGGTGGCAAGTGTCGGCTGGGCCTACGGAGCGGCCCTCGTTGACTTGGACAATGACGGTTGGCTGGACCTGGTCGCTACCGCCGGTTTTATGAGCCTTTCCCGAACCGAACCGGACGGGTGAAACTGCGCATGGTTGGCTGTCGTGTCACAGCCATGTAACCGGAATTGTGCGATAGGGCAACCCGGCAAACTCGACAAGAAACTGGGTGAATTCTGGGTCGAGAACCCCTGGGACATTCATGAAAACCATAACTTGAGCTGCTATGAACGCAAGCGGGTCTATCTCAATGTCGAGGGAGGCAATTTTCTCGACGTCAGCTACTTGAGCGGAGCCGACAATGACGGGGACGGCCGATGCGTCGTAGCGGCCGACTTCCGCAATATCGGCCGGCAAGATTTGGTGATGCGCCAAGTCGGTGGAGGGCCTGTTTTGCTATATGAAAACAATTTCCCACAGCGCCACTTCCTCAAGGTATCCCTACGAGGGATAACCAGCAATCGACTCGGAATCGGCGCTCGATTGACCGCGATCGTCAAGGACCAAAAACAAACCCGCGAAATGTATCCGCTCAACAGTTATCGCTCGCAAATGCCTAATTTGGTGCATTTTGGCTTGGGTGACGCGACCCAAGTGGACCAGCTCAAGATTCGTTGGCCCTCGGGAAAAGAGCAGATCTTTAGCAATGTCCCCGCCGATTGCCACATTGTTATTGACGAAACCAAGGAGGGTAATGCCGCACTCACCAAGGTCATTCCTGGAATAACCATTGCCCCGTAACGCCGAGGCTTGCCATGTTTGGAATGTTGGGTTGTGGCAGACTTGGAAACTGGGAGGTTGATGTTAATCAAAGCTGCACTCCATCCTTCTCCTCTTTGAGCCTGGTAATAAGCCATCCTCAAATGCATCTTCAATTCCAAGTTTCGTCTATTGCTGCCGTGCTCGAATTGGTGCGCTTCCTGCAAGACCGCGTTAACGAAACAAGGCAACTTGTATTTGGAACATTTCTAGGAGGAAGCTTAGTGGTAGTAGTTGACGAAGGCACCTTAAGATTCAAAATTGTCAATCTGGAGACAATACATGATTCCAGACCGCCCTCGTTGATCGAAGTCTCTTTTGGAGACAGCGAAAGTTCAGACTTAGCGGTTGCCTTAATTCAAGCGATTGAAGATGCTGGACTACAGGGCAAATGACGGGGACAAAGGGCCGAGGCGGCGAGGGAGTTGCTTCCCGCCGTCTTCCGAAGGTCCGACCTCGCCCGATTACCGCAATCCGGCTTGTCAAGTCAGGGCTTGGCTGCGTGCGGTGACACCCAAGACCGATGCCGCCAGCAGGGACATACGATCCCGTTGCACACTTTCAGCCGTAGATGACCCCAAATGCTTTCCATTTCTTTCCACAGGGGGTCAGGCGAAATGGAGAGAACCAAATCGGAGGGGCTTTCCGGGCGAGACCGTCTATTCCATTGAGGCGCGCGGGTCGGATACGAATTCGTTTCAACCCGAATAGGCGTCGGCGAGTGAAGAAGAAGCAGAAAGAGTCGATGAGGCGCACCGGCCCGCTGGGTCTGCCGGTCAAGACTAGGACGGAACGCCGACTGGCCGGAGGGGGGGGTGTGTGAGGGTGTGGAGAAACGATCTTTCCTAACAGCAAAAGCGACAAAACCTTCCGGCAAAAAAGATCGTTTCACTACTGGTGACGGCAACATGAAACGAATAACGGCGGCGGGAAACGAAAACGCAAGGCGCACCGGACCGCTAGTGGAGATGCTGAGGGACGTAATCCACGCAAGGAAACTGCACCAGCGGACGGTTCATAAACCCCCAATAGGGATGGTAGTTGACAAACTGCCCGACATAAGCCTGGGCCGTGAATACGATCCACATCAAGGTCAGAAGACCATACAAGGCGAATCGATAGGGCCAGCGCGCTGTGAACCGGGCAATTGTGCCGAGCGTGCTCGGGGCGGCATCGGGTTTTGGCCAGCAATCGAGCCGATCGAACCAGTTGGCCAGGACTGGGTGCAATTCCTCGTGCTTTACCCTTCCTCGACGAAGGACTTTCATCACGGCGGAGCGATAGATGACGGCGGCCAACCCTCTAAGCAGAATCAAGGATAAGAAAAGGACCAACCCGCAAACGATGAGATACTTTTGCAAGAATGCGAGATGCTCCGCGTCAGAAGCTTCTTCGGGAAACATCTGCATCTGATAAAAGTACATCGGTAGAAACTTGAGGATTTCCAGGGGCAAGGCGACCAACATGGTCAGCGCCGCCAGGAATGCATACGCCATAAAGCGCGCCTGGATTAGCTTGAACACAAACCGAAAATCGAAGAATGCCCGCGCCTGCCCGGTCACGGCCTGATGGACCTGGGCCATGGGGACATAGATCATCGCCAGGGAGAATAACAATATCCCAGCAATGCCTACCAGCGGCCCCACCAGAGCCTGCTCGTAGCCCTTGTTGAACGAATTCACCCAGCCGAACTCCCAGGAGGCCGTCATCATGAGACAGCCCCAGCCGGTCAAAAGATACGTGCACAAGATCGCCCGAAACCCAACGCCGAAATTGAGCCAGAGGGAATGCCAGGGAAGCTGTAAGACCTGGCTCAGCTTCCTGGGTCCATGCTTGGGATACAGGACCTGACGAATATGCTCTCGAAGCAGCCAGCGCGGCCGAGCCACAGGGCCGCCTGGACCCAGGCTTTCAAGAAAATCCTGAAATGATTGGCCGGCTTCGGATCGCCTCTGTTTCCACCACCCGCGCAGGGCAACCCCTTGCATGAATCGGTATGTCCAGCCAGCGACAAGAATACTGCTGAAATAATTGAAGCACAGGACGGCGCCAACAGCCAAGCGCCAGAGCCAGCCTACGACAAAAACTAGAATCCGGGTCAAGAAGAACGGCTTGGGCGGGTGGACCCGGTCAACGCCGTTCTGGGCGGATAGAGCATCAACGATCAATGGCTCATCGGCCGGCAAGGCCTCAGCAATGGTGGAAGCCTTCACGCCAGCATCTCCTCCAAAACGCCTGCATCGACATGCTTCGTTGGGAAGCCCATGATGCGTCCGACCGTCGTCGCTACGCTTATCTGCTGGCGCGGCTTATCGATATTCACACCGGGATGGGCGATCCCCGGCCCGGCCGCGACGACGAAGATCTCATGAGCCGACTTTGAGTTAAAATGATGCTGGAAGGGCACTGAAACGAAGCGATTATTGTCCCGGCCGCAGTCGGGCACGATTAGAAACACAGTGTTGTTGCGGTATTCCTCGTCGGCCTGCACGGCTTCATAAATCTCGCGCACGCCCTCATCGATAATGGAAACAGCCCTCGTGTAAGAAGTGGGGTTGCCCCAGTGGACATAGTCAGGGTCTTGATAATTAATCATCAATAGTTTGGGGCGCAGTTCGCGGATGGCTCGCAGGGCAAGCGTCGTCAGAACTCGATCGCCGCGCGGATTCACGAAGCCGGTCTTGCCGTAATAGTTCTTCCAGTTGCTCCAAAACCGATCCAGTTCAGGGCCGGCCACTTGCGTGTCCGCGACCCGATAGTCTTTGCTCTCCATTTCATGGAGCTTGGCGGTCATTTCGGCACGCTCTTGATCGCCGAGGGAATCCTCATTCAACTGCTCGCGCAACAGATAGGTCTTGAATCGATACAGGCTCAGAACCGTGGAGCGGTAGCGGACGCCGTACTGATGGTGGTTGCTGAACGTGTAGAACTCTTCATTAATGCGATCTTCGCCATTGATGATGAGAGCCTGATGCTGCGGAATGTCGTAGGCTTTGCGGAAGTATTCAAAAATAGTCGGAATCTTTGCTTCAAAGCGGTCGGCGAAGGGCTTGTGAGTGATATCCTCGTAATGATCATATTTTCCGGTGAGGAGGTAGAGCGTGCCTTGGCCATGGCTAGTGTCCACGCTCGGGGTGGAATCGATGGTGACATTAGAAAAGAGAACGCCCTTCTTTTTGGCTAACTCGTGGTAAACGAACGGACAGTAAGTCTTTTCAGGTTCGAGAATGGTTTCCAGCCGGCGTACACCGCCGCCGAATCGGACGAGGATCACCCTGGGGCCCTTATAGGGCATCGGCGGTCCGATAATATCCGCCGTATCCTCCGGCTTAGGATCCGGGCCTTTATCGGTCGGCGCTTCAACAAGCTTGCCGCCGCAGCCGGCCATCAAGCCGCCTGATAGAGCGCTGACGGTAGTTGCGGCCTTGAAAAGAAATCGCCGTCGATTGAGGCGCTTGCAAGACATTTCCAGCCCCCGTCGGAAGTAAGGATAAGTATTGGCTACTTGAATCTACTTTGAAAAGCAGCGCCGCGTTTCAAAAAACCGAGTCTTTTCTCGGGCGGATTCATTCGACTTTGGCTTGTAACCCGCACTCTTGTAAGCCGCGGATAGGTCCAAATCGACAAGGTCCCGCCTCTGGCTAACTCCGCAAGCCCTCGATTTGCCGACCTTCGCCCTTTGACAGGCGCCTACTGCGCACGTCGCCTAGTCGATAGGCTGGGTGTCTTGGCCGAAAACAAAAGCCGGCGTTTCCGTTAGTTAATAACGGGGACGCCGGCTTTTCATTTGCTGACGGCAGCGTGACCGCTGGTTATCGTTCCACAGGAAGGCTGCCCTGCCCAGGGGGGACCTCAATGGCCCCGCCAGGGAAGGGACCGGCCCCGTTTCCCGCGTTGTTAGCTCCATTCCGCGGAGCAGGCAAGGCAAACACAAGCGTTCCTTCCTTGAGAACCCGCAGGTGCAGAGGATCAACGGGCTCGCCATAAAGTGAGGCCATTGCCACGGTCTCCTTTTTGATCAGGTTGGCCAGCTCACTTTTATCAATCTTTTTTCCTTTGGTGTCGGTGACCTGCACGTCGGCCGGTTCGAAGCGGTGAATCTGGATGGTGGTAATGTCGTCCGCTGGGGCGCGAGCACGGGCTCCTGGGCCGACCGGACTGGAGGGACGGCTTCCAATCGTCATCTTGACGACAAGCTTGCCATTTTTATCCAAGCGAACCCGGACTTGCGTTAGAGGAAGACCGAAAGGCAAGTCAACGTCGTCGTCGTCCGCGGCGTCCCCCTTGGCGGGCGTTTCCGGCGCTGGGGCTTTGGCAAGCGCCTTGGCAGTCGAGGGATTGTCGGCCGCCGCGGTTCCTTGATAGGCGCCCCATCCGAGCGTCACCAAGCCCAGCGCCACGACTAGGCCAATGGGGATCTTCAGTTTTGACAAAAGCATGGTTTTCATCACTCCTTTCGCTAACGCGGCCACCGAAGCGGAAGCCGCCGTCGTGACCGCATGACCGGCCGCGACCCGCGCCGCGGCCTGGACCGTCGAACTAATCAAAAGGGCCGGCAAACTAGCCGAAGCCACGTTTTCTGCAATCGCGGTCGCCACACCACCGCATGAAAGGGCTAGTCCGCGGCGCGACAGTCGTTTGGCCAACATCAATCGCGCAGCAGCGAGGCGGCTTGAGAGCGTCCCTTCGGGCAAGCCGAGTCTCCGGGCCGCCTCCTTGCGAGACGTGCTTCCAAGATCGCAAAGAAGGACCGGGCCACGGTACTTTTCGGGCAGTCGGCTTAGCTCGAGATCGAGCAGGGGGGCCAATTCGCCGCTGTTAAACGGATCGTTGCGGGCTTCGGTCACGGCTGCCTCCCGTTCTTTTACACGCCGTCTGGCGGCCCGAGCCCGCGCCTTTACCGCGGTCCGGTAGGCGACGCCGTACAGCCAACTGCCAACCGCCGCTCGATCACGCACGGTTGCCGCCTTGCAAGCCAGTACCAGAAAAGTCGCCTGAAAGGCGTCTTCCGCATCATGCCGCCCGCCCAGCACACGGCGGCAGACGCCAAAGACCATAGGCCCATGCCGCTGCACCAAGGCCTCGAATGCCGCCTCATCACGCTCGGCAAGGAAGCGCTCCAGGAGTTGAACGTCCTCCGGTCCTCCCCCAGCTTGGCGCAGGGCCATCCTGCGAAGATGGCGGAGGATACGGCTGGGGGGAATGACGGGCATCAGAATGCGCTCTCCAAGGAAATACGAGCGGAGTTCACGTAATAGTGCCTTGCGGAGGGCGGGCGCGTCGGTTATTTCCTCAGCCGACAAGGAATAGACTCTGAAATCAGTATTAATGCCAGCAGCCAAATATACCCTTCCTGAACGGCGCAGGCACCATCCATCACGTCTCATGTCCCCGGCCGAACCCGTTAATGGCCTCCCGTGTCAATAGCACGCACATCGGAATTGAGAAAACTTGTCTTCTTTTCATGTAGCGGCTCGGCACCTTAGTATAAGGGTGAGGCATCCCCCAGACATCCGTCGTCAAAGACAACCTTCTCTTACTTAGGCTAGGAAACAGCGATGGACCGAAAGGCATTAATCCGCAACTACAAGGAGAACCGGCGCCCCATCGGCGTGTTTCGAGTGCGGAACACCGTCAATGGGAAGTCACTTGTCGGCGCGAGCACGGATCTCCCGGCGATGTTGAATCGCCAGCGATGGCAACTGGGCCTGGGCTCTCATCCCAGTCGGGAGCTCCAGAATGACTGGAATGAAATCGGCTCGGATGCCTTCGTGTTCGAGATTCTCGACACGCTTAAGGCCCCGGACCAGCCGGATTACGATCCGTCTGACGATCTTCGGGCCCTTGAGGAGTTATGGCTTGATAAGATCGAGCCATTCGACGATCGAGGATACAACAAAAGGCCCAAGTCGGCCCGTTAACCCGGCTTGGGGCTCATCATCCTGGCGTAGGGTTTCGCAGCCGACAATGTTGACAAGCGCGTCGCAGAAGTCCTCGCGCAATTCAATGCTCTTTATCACCTGTTCAATGGCGTTTCCGTATCCATTGGTCCGCGAGCGCAGAAATAGAATGGGCCTACGGCCCAGGGTTGCTGCTCGCATCCTTGGTCGGGTCGTCCTTTGTCCACGTAGTCGGCACGCGCATCGAGCCGTGAAATAGCATCCGCGATGGTTAGACGAACAGTATCCTCTTGGCGCACCCACAGAACTAAGGAATCGGTCTATTAGCGTTTCTGTTTCGGCTCGTCTACCTTTCGCTTGACTGCGGGTTTCACACCGTCCAGCTCGTCGCGCAGCCGCTTTGCTTCTTGTTGGAGACGCTCCAGCTCCCGCTGGAGCTTTTGATGTTCCTGTTTGAGCATGTCCTCGACGCTGGCCGCGTCGCCTCCCTCCTGGCGCAGTCCAGCATGGACTTTGCGCAGGTCTTCTTGAAGTTGCCGCACGAGGGTTTGCGCCTCGTCTACTTCTTTGCGAAGCCTCTCGTTGAGGAACGTCAGCTCCTCCTTCTCGGCACCAGGCGCTGGATCGATCAGATCGTCGCGGTCGTACACTTCGCCTTGGTTGCGCGTGATCGCCGCGCGCATCGCGGTTTCATTGATTTTCTTCTTGAGCGCGAACACAGAGCCGTCGGCGAAGGCGGCATGGATCACGTCCTTAAAGGCGCCGCCGAGCACGGGCAGCTTGCCGGTAGGGGCGTAGGCGAGGTCCTCCGGTTTGGTCCAAGGGACCGGTGTTCCACCTTCGACGACAAGGAGGGTGTTGCTCGCGCCATCGGGAATGTCTACGAGGCGCATGCCCATGCCGGGTGGCTGAATGCCACCTCCAAGTCCTCCAGCCGCATCTCCTCCTCCAGCGGCCCCTGCGGTAGGGGCACTACCGCCCGCGCCCTCGGGGCCCCCTTTGCCGCCAATCGCTGTCTTGCGCCGCTCGAAAATTGTGTCCTCGCCGACGAACACCTGATAGTAGGTGCGGGTCCAATCGTCGTGCCCCGGGACGTGGAAAACTTTAACTTTGGAATCAAGAAGCTTCTTGTTATGCTCGCTGTCCCACGGCTCATCCAGGTGAAACTGCTTGTAAAGGTTGTCTTGATTAAGAAAGGGCAACAGGGCGACGCGCCAGCTGAGCAGCGGTTTGCCGTCTTTGCTGTAGATCGCCGCGGCTGGGAACGCGCCGTAGGTATCGTGATAATTGTGCATGGCCAGGGCGATCTCCTTCAAATTGAGCCGACTCTGGGCGCGAGCAGCAGAAAGCCCCTTGGCATCCGCGGCTAGTTCATCCTTGTCGCCGCGATTCTTCCGCTTTGGCGCCTTTTCATCTTGCGCGGCGGCGGCCGTCTCTTGTTTCTCCGTCGTCTGTTCAGCCTGTCGGCCGCCGGCGAGGAGACCGATGCCGCCTCCCGCGAAGCCCAGCGCCAACACCACTGCCACCGTTAGTTTCATTTTGTTCCACAACATTGTTTGAATCACTCCTTCGGTTAGCGCGATGACTTGCGGCGAGACCAGCCCGGCGAGCGTTTGACCTGCCGCGATCTGTAATCCGGTGCGTAACGTGGCCTGGACCAGCGCCGCGGGCACGACGGCTGACGCTGTGGCCGGCGCGAGGGCCAGCGCCGACAGGGCCACGGACAGGGCCACCCCGCGCAGCGACAGCCGTTTGCGGAGCAGCTCGCGGGCTCGGGCCAATCGTCCGGCGACGGTCCCTTTGGGCCAGCCGAGCTGTCGTGCCGCTTCTTCGTGGGTCAAGCCTTGGAGATAGCAAAGGACGATGGGTTTGCGATACTTCGCGGGCAGCCGTTGCACTTCCTCGTGGAGCAATGGCCGCAGTTCGCGCAGTGAGGCTTCATCGCGCAACTCCGCGACGGCGGGCAATCCCTCGACAGCGACGCTGGCCGTTTCCCGCTCGTTACGTTTGGCGGTTTGGCCGCGTGCTTTGAGCGCGACACGATACGCCACCTGATACAACCATGCGCCCAGCGATTCGCCCGCGCGGATCGAAGCGGCCTTGCGAACGAGGGCGAGAAACGTCGCCTGGTAAGCGTCCTCGGCGGCATGCCGATCGCGGGTCACGTCTCGGCAGACATGAAACACCATCGTGCCGTGCCGCCACAACAGCAGCTCGAACGCCGCTTCATCATGCCGAGCGACGAAGCGTGCCAGAAGCTCCCCGTCGGTGACGTCTCTCGTCCCCACCGCGCCGGCGGCGCGGCGGAGGTATCGAAGAATGAGATTGCGCTGCGAATGCGACATGGGACGCCTGCTCCCGGGAATGGTCCTCCATCATGATAGAGGCCGAGAAAGGGCATTCGCATACACATTCCCCCAATAGTGTCGCAGAGTGGACGCAACCGTCCCGTTGCGTTCAGTTGATCTAGCGGATTTACGTCGAAGCCCAGGCACACGTACTTCTTAAGCGCGCCATCGGGATCGATCCACGCGCCGAAATAGTAGATCTTACCCCTAATCTTCTTGGCCCAGCGCCGTGTCTGGTGAGGGAAGAGGGGGAAATTGGCGAACGGCTTGGCGGGCTTGTCAGACTTGCTCTTACGCTTGGAACGGATAGACTTGGCCATTGGTGGCATTCCTATCTAGTGCTGCCCAGCCTCGGGACGGTTGCACGTCGCCGGGGCATTTTGACACCTGGACTTTTCCGAATGGCTGTCAAAACAGGTGTCACATATAGGAAAGTAGAAAGGCAACCGGGGTCAAGAAGATTCAGGAGCTTGGTATTTACACGGTTAAGTTACGTTTATGGGCCTATAGCTCAACGGCAGAGCAGGGGACTCATAATCCCTTGGTTGCAGGTTCGAATCCTGCTGGGCCCAGTTCCTTCACCCGGCTTCTCATCCGCTCTCACGCCTTCGCACTCGTCACCAATCGCCATCATTTCCAAGGGGTTACGTTGCAGGTTGCCTGTAGTCTTTTCAGCTCTGTCATCATCTGCATAGTCATCATGCGCTATCAGCCGCGATCCATCCGCCATCATGGTTTTGGTCAAGGCGCGGTCAAGGCGCAAAATGCTATCTCCACTTGAACTCCCATTGTAAGGCGTCTCGGACGCACCCTTAGGACCGAGAACTTGATCATGATCAAGTTTTACCTTACCGTCCGTCCCAGTCGCAGCCAAGGCTTTCTCCAAATTGGACACCATGTCCAATTTGGCCACCTTCGTATTCTCCACAGCCTCTTGGCTTTTTTCCGGAGGCAGGAAGGAAGGCAGAGATTTAAGGGCCTCCGTTTGGTCGAAAAGCCGAACGTGGGCGTAGCGATCCATGGTCAGGGTGATGGTCGAATGTCGAGCCAGGGTCTGGGCCAGCTTAGGATGAATGCCGCTCTGGGCCATCAAGGTAATGAACGAATGCCTAAGACCGTGGAAATCGATTACTCGGCACTCTGTATCGCGGTAGGGAATGCCGGCGGCTTCCAAGTCGATCCGTAGCATTTCAGCCGCATCGTCGGCCCAAGTGCCAGGCCAGACAGGTCCTTTCGATTTATCTGCCAGATAGCCCCGGAGGCCCTCGGCGAGGTCGAGCGGCAAAGGCTGCACGGCTTCCTGGCGGTTCTTGGCGTATGCGGCCTCAACCGTGGCCGTCGGCTGAGTAGCATCGAAGTCAAAGGATCCCGAATGTAAACTAGCCAACTCGCTGGCGCGTAACCCGGTCCCCATAGCCGTGGCATACAGCATGGCGCGGTCAGGACCCGCCAGACCACGGAACTCCTTTTCGCTCTTTGCGGCCGCCTGAAGGAGTAACCGCAGTTCTTCAATGCTCAGCGGCCGGCGTTCGTGTCGGAGATCGAGACGGGCATTCCCGGCCGAAAGGTGCTGGAGCGGATTAACTCCGGTCCGCCGATCGCGCAACAGCCAGGCCGAGAACGCTTTGATCGCCCGGAGATACGCGTTGCTGGTGCCCGTACCGGGTCCGCGGGAAAGACGCTCCTGAAGGTAGAGCAGCGTTTCACGTGGATAGCGCCGAGCCTTGCCGTTACCCTTGGCACCGGGCCCATGCCGTCGGAGGAGCGATTCTACGCCATTCGGATGCACGCCCAAAGCTTTCACCATCTCAACCTTCGTAAACCACTCCTGCCCCAAGGGCAATTCGGCGCAGGGTCGTCCCTTCCTCCGCAGGTCGGCAAGGAAAGCTTGTACTGCCGACGCCGACAGGTCACGGATGAACGAGAACGCGCATCCGACCAGAATGCGCTGAATGCGGGCCACGGTCTTCTTAACATGTTCGGCCGTGTCACCGTCAGCCAAAAGTGCGGTCCGGAAGTCTTCAAGGTGTTCAAGCAGCGGCCGGGAATGGTGTCCACCGAATGGATTCCCCATGCCGTGTTTTTCCATGCCAGCATCAGTGACCAGCTTGGCCAGCATGTCCTTTGCCGCCTGTTTATTTGAGCACAAAGGCGCTCGTACAAATGAGCCATCAGCCGACTTGTATCGGCCGTACCAGATTTCCGACTTGTGCGATACTTTGACGGCGCCACATGTGTTCTTGGTGACCCGCTTGCCGTCGGGTGTCCGGTGCTTACCACTGGCGAGCTGGTACGTCGTGATCGTGGGTTTATAGAGGGACGACATCAGGGGGATTCCTTTCTGAAAACGCCGCCGTTACCTGGGTGGTTTCCAAGAAGACCATTCTAACATGCGGCAAAGCATATGCTTGCAATGACGCCCGTATCGAAGCTTATGCGACCGTCGGCAAAGTTGTCCGAAGTTCGGTCACCGCCGACCGGCGAAGCCAGCGATCCCAGCGTGGGTACCCACATTGACGAACCGTAATACTGCATCCCGATCTTTAATGCAGCATCCAGCCCATGGAAAAACAGCAATGGCTCAATCTTTCCCTTTGTAGGTTTGCAAGTCTCTGCTTGGCCTTCACAAGAACCACCCGCGAGGCCTCAATCCCGCTCCGGTAGCCCAAAAGCACCTCAGTATGAATGGTAAAGCTGCGCAACAACGGCTTCGCGAACCAGAAAAACACGGGAAATCACCGGTTTTTCGTTGCACCGAAGATTCCCGGCTGTTCTCTTCATCCCAAAGCGAGCCTTGCCAGCCTTGGGCGCGACCCGTTTTGACTTGGTAACCCGGGCAGGAGGCGGAAAAAGGCCTTTCCTTGAACATTAGAGTCTTGCCGCGCGCATTCGGATGATCCCTGCTCCCGAGGTCACTGTGGCCAAGAAAAAAAAGCAAAGCAAGTTACAGGAAGCCGGCACGTATCGGCACCCCGAAGCGGAAAGCCCCATGCGGCCGGAGGTCGGCACGCAGCCGCATTTTAAGAAAATGAAGCCGCCGCAGACTTACCGGTATGATTCGTCTCTGTCGCCAGCGCTCGATTGGGACGGGCAGAATGCTGCACGCGAACAAGGCGAGGCATTGATCCGCCAGATTCTCGAAGCAGGATCGCTCGAAGACGCCAAGGCCGCCGCTGAACGGCTCAAGACCTTGGCCCGGCCCTTCCTTAACTGGGCCGGCAAGGCGGAGCGACTTTCATTCGACGTTCCCACTTTGCCGCTCTTTATCCACGAACGCCTTTCCACCAAGGCCATCATCGACACGCTCACCGCTCACAAGCGGGACAAACAGCCCACCCTATTCGACCTCTTCGGCGACCCGGAGCATCCTTTCGCCGACCAGGCCCTGCGTGCCTACGAGCACAAAGATAAATGGGTCAATCGCATGGTCCTAGGCGACGGCCTGGCGGTTATGAATTCGCTATTGCGCTACGAAAACCTGGGCGGCCAGGTCCAGATGATCTACATGGACCCACCCTACGGCGTGAAGTTCGGCAGCAATTTCCAGCCCTTCATCCGCAAACGCGACGTCTCCCACAACGATGATGACGACCTCACCCGCGAACCGGAGATGGTCCAAGCCTATCGCGACACGTGGGAGATCGGACTGCATTCATATTTGACCTATCTGCGGGATCGCTTGTTGCTATGCAGGGAATTGTTGCATCCGAGCGGGAGCGTGTTTGTCCAGATTAGCGATGAGAATGTGCACCACATACGAGAGCTTCTTGATAGCGTATTTGGAGCGGATAATTTCGTGAGCCAGATCGCCTTTACAACGACTACCAGTGAAAAGACTAATCGCGTTGCCGGAATCTGTGATTACCTTCTTTGGTACGGTAAACACGCGGACTCTCTCAGGTTCAAGCCGGTATTCACAATCAAACAGCTTGGCGGCGAAGGTGGAACCAAGTACCGCCTTGTCGAACTCAATAAAGGCAAGATCGTGCCACTTTCTTCGTTTGAGGAAGACGAACAGCAAATACCCGAGGGTGCGCGAGTTTTTCGTCTCGACACAGTCACATCACAAAGGCCTGGAGGCCGTTACACAGTTAAGTTCGAAGGGCGAGAATACCGGCCAGAACCCGGATATTGGAAGCCAAGTGAAGATGGTTTTGCTCAACTTATCAAGGCCGGAAGAATTCGGAAGGAAGGCAATCGCCTTGCGTATGTACGCTATTTCAAAGATTTTCCGTTTTATCGTATTACAAATGTCTGGGACGATCTTTCCGGTATTCAAAGCCGAAGCGACTCGAAGATCTACGCCGTTCAAACGCCTACAAAGCTGATTGAGCGGTGCGTCCTCATGACCACCAGGCCCGGCGACCTGGTCCTAGACCCGACGTGCGGCAGCGGCACCACGGCCTATGTAGCCGAGCAATGGGGCCGCCGCTGGATCGCCATCGACACGAGCCGGGTTCCCATGACCCTGGCCCGCCAACGCCTGTTGACGGCCACCTATACCTGGTACGAGTTGAACGACGAAGCACGCGGGCCCGTCGGAGGCTTCGCGTACAAGCGCAAGCAGAACAAGAAAGGTGAGGAAGTAGGCGGCATCGTGCCGCACATCACGCTCAAGAGCATCGCTAACAACGAGCCGCCCACGGAAGAAGTCCTGGTCGATCGTCCGGAAACGGTGACCAACATCACCCGTATAACAGGACCCTTTGTTTTTGAGGCAACAATTCCGACCGCAGCCGACTGGGAACAGGACGGTAAAGAAGACAAACAAAGCGCTATGACCGCGATCGATGCTTTATTTCCCGACCGCATGCTGGAGGTCCTTCGCAAAAGTCCGGTCCTGCGTTTGGAGGGCAACAAGGCCATCACTTTGAAAAATGTTCGCCCACCCGCTAAGACACTTTCCCTGTCAGCAGAAGCCATTGTCGAAAACGGCGAACCCAAATCCGTCGCCTTCGTCTTCGGGCCCGAAAACGGGCCGGTAGGTGAGAAACTCGTCCAGGAGGCATTGAAAGAGGCCTACATGAAGAGCTACACCCACCTCTACGTCATCGGCTTCGCCATTCAGCCCAACGCTCGCCTGCTCATCGACAAGGCGATGGACATCTTCAATGTCCCGGCCACTTATCTGCAAGCCACGCCCGATCTCCTCATGGGCGACCTTCTCAAAAACATGCGCTCCAGCCAGATTTTCAGCGTCTGCGGCCTGCCTGAAGTCGAGGTTCACCGCGTCAAGAACAACGGCAAGAAGGCCAATGGCAAGAATGGGGCAACGCAATATCAAGTCACGCTTCTCGGCATGGACGTGTTCGATCCAGTGACGCTGGATGTCATCCATCGTCAAGCCGGCGATGTTCCCGCCTGGTTCTTGGATACCGATTATAACGAGAGTTGTTTTCACGTTTGCCAGGCGTTCTTCCCGCGAACGGGTGCTTGGGACAACCTCAAAAAAGCGCTCAAGACCACCTACGAAGAGGGACTGTGGGACCACCTGGCCGGCACCACCAGCGCACCCTTTGAAGCGGGTGCGCACAAGCAAGTGGCGGTGAAGGTGATAGATGATCGGGGCAATGAACTTTTGGTCGTGAAGCAACTGGCCTGAATATGGAGACTGCAATGAAAATTCTGGCCTACGGCGAAGATAGCCTTACACTCTGGGCGCTTACGACCCATCTCTCCCATATACTTAAGTGGCTGCAAGACGATACCGATCCGGCAGATTGCATGGCTTTCTACCGCCCAAGTTTCGGTCGGTCAGGCGGCCCGAATAGTCCGCAGTTCGGCGAATTCGACGCGATTCTCATCACCCGGTGGGCACTTTATCTCATTGAGAGCAAGTGGGATAACGCCTCAAACAGCCCGAAAGACGCCGTGGTCCTCGAAGAGGTCCAAACGAGACGCCATACCATCTTCACTTGGCTACGATCCCGATGGAATATGACTCAGCCGGGAAATTGGGAGGCATTCCGCCAAGCAGCCGCGCAGGATTTCAAGGCCATTTTTCCATACAGGCCGCTTGCGAATGCCAAACGGCTGCTATCCCGCAACCTCGGTTACCTCCTCAAGCTGCTGATGCAGCACCCTGAAAAGATTCGAAATGTGCTCCTCTACTTCCATCGTTCAACAGTGGCCCCGCCTAAACGTGTGGTGGACGGGACCGGAGCTGTGATCGACCCCCCTTTTGACCTGATCTGCCTCCCTTATTCGAGCCTTGAGGACACAGGCTTTTTTGAGTTCAGCCATGAATAGTTATGAAGTACCCAAGCCGATTTTGAACTCCCCCTTCGAAGTACCGAAGGAACACTGGTACATCGTCGAGGGCGAAACCCCTGAATGCCGACCGGGAAGACGGCCGGCTGTCTACTACTATCGAGATCCCAGGGCCAAGTTAGCCAGCGGCCAAGCCGGCGCCGGCGGGATTCCCGTGGAATTGACCTTGGTCAACCTCATTCGTGAGCGGGTCAACGCCTGGCGCCAACAGGGCTATCCAGGGGTCTCCCGCACGTCTATTGAGCTCTTGCAATGGTGGCAGCGCGACGGACGCGAAAAACGACTCTTCTTCGCTCAATTGGAAGCGGCGGAAACCATCATCTTCCTTGTCGAAGCGCGGTCTGACTTTCGCCAGGGGATTGACATTCCACGAGATGAACCAGCCAGCAGTGAAGACTCCAAGTCCTATTCGGGTTTCCTTCGCTACGCGTGCAAGATGGCCACCGGATCAGGCAAGACCACTGTAATGGGAATGCTGGCGGCCTGGAGCATCCTGAACAAGGTGAATGACCGAGGCGATGCTCGATTCTCGGATGTAGTCCTGATCGTCTGCCCCAACGTGACCATTCGTAGCCGATTGGCAGAACTTGATCCCGAAACTGGAGAAGCAAGCCTGTATCGAACCCGCGATTTGGTTCCCTCTCACCTGATGCCTTTGCTGACGCAAGGCAAAGTCTTGACGACCAACTGGCATGTTTTCGAGCCCCATGGAACCCAGACAGCTGGCGTGAGCGCTAAAGTGGTCAAGGCTGGCGTGCGCGTGCGCACCACGGAAACGATTATCATCGGTGCAAAGACGACCACGGCGCGCGGCAAGCGCTATTTGACCCAAGATGCCTTCAATCTCCAGGTAGCAAACGGCATGCTGACGATTGTTAGCGAGGAGCGCGACAATGCCGGAAATTTGATTAAGGCCAAGGTGGATGCGGATCGCTTTGTCGAAAGCGATACTGCCCTAGTCCAACGCATCATAGGCCGGGCCGTCGGCGGAAAACAAAACCTCCTCGTTATGAACGATGAGGCCCACCACGCCTACCGCATTCGACGGCCAGAGCCGGATGAGGAAGAAGAGGCCGAACTTTTTGGTGAAGAAGCAGAGGCAGAAGATTTTTTCAAGGAAGCCACAGTTTGGATTGACGGACTTGACCGCATCCACAAGCTTCGCGGCATTAATTTTTGCTTGGACTTGTCGGCTACCCCCTACTTTCTAGGGCGCGTGGGACAAGACACAAATAGGCCCTTTCCCTGGGTGGTTAGTGACTTCGGCCTGATCGACGCCATCGAGTCCGGCCTGGTCAAGATACCGCAGCTCGCTGTTCGTGACTCAACCGGGGCCGACATACCCGGCTATTTCAACATATGGCATTGGATTCTTCCCCAACTTACATCCGCTGAACGTGGCGGCAAGAAAGCCAATCCGAAGCCGGAAGCGATTCTCAAGTATGCCCACACTCCAATCGCCATGTTGGCGGGGTTGTGGGAGAAGATGCGGGAGGAGTGGGCCAAATACGAGCCGCGCCCACCCGTGTTCATTCTCGTTTGTAAGAACACGAAAATCGCCAAGATGATCTACGAATGGATAGCCGAAGATAAAGCACCTACAGGTATCCCACCTTCGAAAATGAAAGGATTCCGTAATCAGAATGGGAAGATCAACACCATTCGGGTTGACTCCAAAGTGGTCCACGAAACAGACACTGGCGAGTCCAAGGACAATGAAAACCGTTGGATGCGCCTAACCCTTGATACTGTGGGTAAGCAGTCGTGGCCGACGGATCGGCAAAGCCGGCCCATCTACCCCGACGGGTTCGAGGACTTGGCCAAGAAACTGGAAAGACCAATTCACCCGCCTGGCCGGGACGTGCGCTGCATAGTCAGCGTAGGCATGCTGACCGAGGGCTGGGATTGCAATACCGTCACCCACATCGTTGGCCTACGCCCATTCATGTCCCAACTTCTGTGTGAACAAGTTGTTGGCCGGGGGCTGCGCAGGGCAAGTTACGAATTGGACGAAAACGGGAAATTCACCGAGGAAGTGGCCAAAGTCTTTGGAGTGCCCTTTGAAGTCATCCCGTTCAAGGCCAATAAACAAGGTGCACCACCGCCATCAGTCAAACGCTTTCACGTTCACGCGCTTCCGGCCAAAGCCAATTTCGAGATCCAATTCCCCCGCGTGGACGGATACAGCCAGGCCATTCGCAATCGCGTTACTGTTGACTGGAAGAGTGTGGCAACCTTGATCATTGACCCCCAACGAATCCCTCCTGAAGTCGAGGTAAAGGGTTTGCACGTGAATAATCAAGGCAAAATGTCACTTACCGGGCCAGGGAAGATAAGCGATGTAACATTGGAGGAGTTTCGCTCCCAAAGGCGGTTGCAGGAATTGGTCTTCGACCTGGCCCGGACCTTGACTCGCGACTACTTGGCTCAAGCCCAATGCACCGTGCCTGCTCATGTACTTTTCCCGCAAGTAGGGAATATCGTCCAGCATTATCTTGCTCAAAAGGTTCGCGCAGTCGAGCCCGCTGACATCAAAGACGCATTCCTGGCCCCCTATTACGGCTGGGTGGTCGAACGATTGTTGGAAGCCATCCGGCCCGATACCTCGCAAGGGGAAGCGCCGGAGGTCCCGCGCTATGAGACAAACCGTGAACCCGGTTCAAGCGCAGACGTAAGCTTTTGGACCAGCCGCGATGTCAGAGAAGTAATACGAAGTCACGTAAACTACGTTGTAGCCGACACCGCAAGATGGGAACAATCTGCCGCCTACATCATTGACCGCCACCCTGCCGTCGAATGCTTCGTCAAGAATGCAGGACTTGGTTTCGCAATTCCGTATCTGCATAACGGTCAAATGCACGATTATGTACCTGATTTCCTCATCCGGCTGAAGGGGGACAAACCGTATCACCTAATTCTCGAAACCAAGGGTTATGATCCGCTGGAAGAGGTCAAACGGGCCGCCGCTGAAAGATGGGTCGCGGCAGTGAACGCCGATGGGACTTTTGGCCGCTGGCGGTACGCTTTGGCGAAGAAAGTGTCGGACATCCCCCAGTTAATTGACGGGTAAAGCGTGGCCTGGCCTCCCGGCTGGCCGCACGACAAACGAAGAAATCGTCCGACGCGCAAGAAACTGGGTTATCACTGGACAAAGAACCGGCGCCATTGGTGGGAAAAGCGGCAGGAGGACTTGAGCAATCTGACCGAGCCGCAGTTTGCGAAGAAGTATCAGGGGGAAAGTTGGCGTCGTTCGATATGCTCGGATACCATGAGGGGCACTCGACAGGAAATGCGCTCCCACTCCAGCGAAGTTTCGAGTCTACCCGGTGAACCAATCCGCAAGGGACAAAGAACCATGAGAAATCTGACAGCGGCAGTGTGTTCCGTGTTATTCGCCGGTCTCACCTGGGCCCAGCTGTCCCCGGTTGCTGAAAAGAAGCCGCCAACTCCCGAAGCCTTGAAGGCGGAGATCGAAGCCCTGAAGTCGTCCAAGGTCGCCTGGCGCGAGATTGCCTGGAAGACCTGCCTGATCGAAGGGCTCAAGGAGTCGCGTGAAAAAAACAAACCCGTGCTGCTCTGGGTATTCATCGACCGGCCAGCCGATGACGCGCGCTGCTGAGTGTTCGCGGGTGCCGTCCGTGAGGCGGTTTTCTCCAATCCCGACGTGATTAAGCGCGTCAACGCGGAATTCGTGCCAGTAGCCCTCAAAGCGGGCTTGGTCAACAACCCGCCCGACGACGAGGAAGGGCGGCTTTACCGAGAGATCGGCCGCTCCAAGCTCGCCCCTCAGGGCATCTGCGTCGCCAACTCCGCCGGGAAGGTGCTGGCCTGGACGATGGCGTTCGACGACGACAAGAGCGTGCTCGCCTTTCTTGACCATAGCGCCAAGCGGTTCGCTCAGTTTCCCGACGCGAAGAAGCCCGTCGCAGCCGAGCGCTACGGGAGGTTCCCGAGCCAGCAGGGCGCGGACGTCGAGGACAACGGCAAAGCCCCGGTCATCATCGACCGCCATCCCGAGGGGAAGCAATGTCCGGGCGCGACGCGCGTCCGGCAGGGGACCGTTCTGGCCCGTGTGTTCGGCCGGGCGCTCGACAAGGATGGCAAGCCCTTGGCCGACACGGTGCGCCAGGAGCACTACGTCGAGGACCGCTTCCACGTGCCCGTTGCCATGCAGGAAGCACTGGCCAAGGCGCTCGCCGACGCCGGCACGGAGCGCTTCCGCTTGGCCGACGATCTGGCCCGGTTGCTCGTGAGCCATGCGTTCCTGGGGCAACTGGACGTGAACCCGGTCGGCGACGCTCCCGGCGGCGGCAAGGGCAGTCTCAAACAATGCGAGTTCTGGGCACGGAAAGTTGATGCGGACGGCAAAGGTCCTGTCCGGGTCCGCGTGGAGGGCAAATCGGAGGCTGCCGGAGGTACGATCGACGCCGGCAGGGGCGGCGACGGCGCTTTCTGGCGCCACGAGGTCAAGCTCGCGTGGGAAGGGATCATCGAGATCGAGAAGGACCGATTGCTCCGTCTCCTCCTCGTGGCGAGCGGCTCGGAAAAGCTGAAATGGGGGAACAAGAACCTATCTGAATTGAAGGGACAGGCCGACGTGACTGTTCTGGTGGGGGGCCACGCCATAGATCTCAGCTGTGGGGTCCGCTATGGCATTATCGGCGAGCCAGTCGCCGCGGACGAGACCGGTGATGCCGACGAGCCAGAACGGCCCGCCCAGATCCCGGACGAGGCGGGTCGCCAGATCACCGAGATGCTCGGGCCGCCTTTCCTGGTGTTCCGCGACAAGGTCCAGGAAGAATTAAAACTCTCGGACGAGCAGAAAAAGAAGCTGGAGAAACGGCTCCAGGACACGGTCCAAGACGCCATGCAATTATTCCAGAAGCTCGGCGACAAGGAACAGGAGGACCGGGAGAAAGAACTCCACGCCTACAGGGAGAAAGCCCAGGAGAACCTGACGGCGTTCCTTCAGGGTCTTCTTCAGGAAGAACAGTTCAAACGTCTGCGACAGGTGATGCTCCAGCGGGAAGGCTTGTTCGCCCTGGGCAACGCGGAGGTAATGAAGGAGTTGGAAATCACCGAAAAGCAAAGACGGCAGTTCGTCGAAGTCCTGCAGGAGATGCAGAAAAAGATCGAGCCGCTGCTGAAAGAGGTTCAGAAGGGCGGCAAGCCCGACGAGATTCGGCCCAAGGTGATGAAGATCCGCAAGGAACAAGAGGGCAAGATCGAGGCCCTCCTGAGTGACGCCCAGAAAAAGCAGTGGAAGATAATCCTCGGCAAGCCGTTCACTCTAGAAGATTGACCCCACTCGGCAGGGGCGGGCGGCCAATAGCCGGGTGAACTTCAAGCAGGCTCGATCAACTCCTGCCCCTGATTCCGCGGGTTGTTCACCAACTTGCTGACGGGGCAGGCTTCCATTTGGTTACCAGAGAACGGCTTTAGAAGAGGCAGCAGCAGTTCGGTTGTTGGAGCGGGATTCAGCCAAGTCCCATAATCCTCGGGCGCCAGAATAACTGGCATCCGATTGTGGATCGGCGCCATCAGTTCATTTGCATCGGTCGTGATAATCGCACACGATTGGACCGGTTCCCCTTCCTCCGGTCGCCACCATTCCCACAGGCCGGCAAAGGCGAAGGGCTCTTTGTCTTTCATGCGTATATGAAACGGCTGCTTGCCATCTTCGGTTTTCTGCCATTCATAGAAGCCGTCGGCTGGAATCAAGCATCGCCGTGATTTGAAAGCGGATCGGAAAGACGGCTTGGTGGCCACGGTGTCGGCCCGGGCGTTGATCAATTGATTGCCGATCTTCATGTCCTTGGCCCAAGAGGGGATCAGGCCCCATTTGGCAAGAACCATTTCGCGCGCGTTATCCTTTTGCCTCACAATAGGGACTTGCTGAGTAGGGGCGATATTGTAGCGCTGGCCATCGAAGGGAAGGTCCGGCGTTTCTGGAACGTCAAGGCGCTTGGCAAGTTTTCGGGGGGATTCGGCGAGGGTGTAACGTCCGCAAACAGCAAACCTATTAGGGCTAGTCAAAGCATGCAAGAATGAGCTTTGGCGTAATCAGATTATTCGGGACGCTCCGGTACCGAAACAGGCGGCCAGCGCTTTAGGCTACGTCACGGGCCGCCTCCAACGTCGCGCTCATGTGCTGCTAAGCTCAGTAAAAAAGGGCGAACGGAGATTGCCAAGAAGGCAGCTGCCAATCGCTGGGGCAAGACGTTTGGCTAGGGTTCTGTTACTTGTTCGTCCTCGGGGGGGGAATCAGGATACTCTGCCGGATGTTCCAATTCGGCCAAGTCTTCGTCGAAATTGAAACTCATGTCAAGACGAGCGCCGTACATATTGTTATCATTGTAGGAATCCATGTCCGTTTTCGTCTGGACCACTTCGCCTAGAGCGCCGCGCCTCCTCTGCTGAAGCGATAGCTTCATGTGGTCCGGTGGGGCTGTTTCGATGTCTGCCCATAGCGATCGCTGCTTTTCATCTTGGGTAAAAACTATGGCGTGCTTTTTCCGTACTTTTCTGCCCTGCGGATCGGTGTAATACTCCTCACGAGCCGCCCGCGCGACTTCCCGCTTGAAGAGGGTAGCTAAAGTCGTTGACGGAGGCTCCCAAAGATCGTTTTTTCTTGCCCACCTGAAAACGTCGTTCAGATCGACGCGGGCGTCGCCGTGTTCTGCGATGTAGTCGTTCAGCAATTTCCGAAGGAAATCCCCTCTTGACCGTTGGTTTGCAGCTTTTTTTCGCCGATTCATTTGAATACTCTTGGGTCAATGGTTTGTCCCCAGCCATCCGTAACAGCCGAAGGGACAACAAGGTCTCGTATTTTGACGAGCATTTCACGGTTTGCGTGAAAGCCGATTTCTCCGCGATGCTGCAACTGGCCAACTATTAATCCGGGGTGAATCTTGATTTTGTTGGCAAACTGTACTATCCGTTCTTTCGATATCATGGGGGAAACGCGCAGAATAAATGACTCAAATTCTTTAGGCGGAATAAACATTGCCGCCGCTTCTGTATCGGCACGTCGCTCCGTCGGTGAATTCACCGCAACTGGCAATCGGTCTGCGCCAACAAGGTCACTGTCGATTGAAATCAGATCTCTATGTTTGATGTGGGACCACTCGTGTCCCAAGTTAAACCAGAATGCGTCAACTCGGTCATACCGGAGCGAAAGCGCGATTACAGGAGAGCCTTCATCGATCCATAACGCGGCACCGTCGATCTTGCATCCAGGTAGCGGCTCGATGATGATGAAGCGAACGCCAAATGAAGCTAATAGCGACGGGACCTTACGGGCCTCTTGTGGGAACGCGGCTAGACGACGCAGGTCCTTTTCGCACTCGCTCATTCTTCGGTGATCAAACGGCGAGATTCTTATCGCTCTGGCAAGATGCTTGGCGCGGAAACACCATGCTTTTTGGGAGGGCGTCAGTTCGCTTTCCGGTGAAGATTTGCGGAACACCGCAAGGGCCGCCGGTTCGTCCGTGATACTTTCCATCTCGAAGAATCGAAGCACTTCGCGTTCCAACTCGTCCGGATCATCGGTCGCCGCAATCCAGCCACGCTTTTGAAGGTCTCGGATGGGTGCAATCTCGTACATTCGTGCACGGCGCCGGACCACTTCAGTATCGGGATTGGAAACCGTGGCTAGTCGGTAAGCGGCCTCGCGACGAAGCCATTCATCAGGAGTTCCTCCTAATGCAGCAGACAGGGCTAATGCAACGTCGGGGGAAATGAACAACTTACCCTGAACAAGCTCGTTAATGCGCGAGGCAGGACGATTGAGAACGCGAGCAAGGTCATCCTGTCCCCAGCCGCGTTTTCTCAACTCTTCGCGAATGTATTCCCCAGGAGAGTTGTTCATTTAGGAGTACTCCTAACTAGGAAGTCCTTTTCCATTTCTGGATTGAGTTTACAGAATACGAATGATACAGTCAATTACGCAATTACGGAAGTCCGTAAGTTGATGCCAAAATTAACGGTACAGGTTGGAGAAATCGCCGAGCAAGTTGGAGGGGGAAAGCGAAGGTGAGCTTGCCAAATGCACCGCCGACTGAATAGATCGTCCTTTAATTCTCATCATTATTCCTGACGAGCCAGCCGCATAGGATTAATAGGGGTGGGGGATAGGACCGATCATCCGAAACCCGGACAGCCTTGCCGGCAGCCCCCGCCCTTTCTTCTTCAAGGCTCCCATAAAGGCATGGGATCATGTCTACTGCAACTGAACTATTTCCCTGGAACAAATTCCTAAAAGAGCATGGCCGTTTAAGCGAGTGGATGGCTCCCAAAACTGCCATGGAGTACATGGGCGTCGTCAAATCAACGCTCTTCGTCTGGAGTCGAAAAGGGTGTCCATTTCTTGTCGGCCGGCGATTGCGGACCAAACAATTCCAAGTTCGCGGCAAGGTCTACGTCAACTGCTACTCCCGGAACGACCTCGACGAAATAACACAAACAAGCCAATCGTTGCCAACCGCTGCCAGTTCAAATGGCAACGCGGATTGGATGACCAAGCAAGAAGCAGCAAAGACCGCCGGCTGGGGCGAGCGGTATCTGAGGAAAGTACTGTCTAAGGGCAGCCCATACCTTCCAAGCAGGTGCATCACCACGTGCAGGAAACGTGCGTTGAGAGGGCAAGGAGGGACGCACCCCATCACTCTAGTATTGCGGAAGGACATCGAGGAGTTGGTCCGAAAACGCGATGCGTGCCAGGTTCCCGAAGGGTTCATTCCAATCCGGAAAGCTGCCAAAACTCTCGAAATGAAGCTCGGGACACTTGAGAATTGGTCTTCGTCGGGCTGCCCGCATTTGGACGGCCGCAAAATGAGGACTAAGGTAGCGCCCATTAAGACTAGCACCGGCCACTACAGGCCGGGGGTCTTCCTTTCTATAGACGAAATTGAAGAGATCAAAAGAAAAGTTCAGCACGGACCGGATGAGCCCTTTGCCGACAATCAAGGCAAATGGTTGACTGTTGGCCTGGCTCTAAAGAAGTACCGGAACGCGAGCCACGGCCTGTTGTATTTGCATAAGAACAGGGCTTGTCCGCAATTGAACGGGCAGATTCTGCATGCCAAACAAGTAAGCCGCACAATACCCAACACCTACCGGAGGTCGAGGGGGTGGGTGTTTCTTGAAAGCGACCTCAGGGGTCTTGCTCCTCCACTAGCGGGCGGGCGGCCACGTAAAATCCCTCCCCAGGTTTCATCCCCTGAACACCTGATTGGCGTCGCAAAAAGCCAGAGTCCTAGCGCCAATGGTCCAACCAAGTCTGTTTTCTCGGGAAGGCAAACTAAGAGTTCGGGGGGTCGACCGCACTCCGAGTTGGTAGAGGAAATCCTTCAATTCTGCTACGAGAGTTACATCAGAGGCGACAAGCTCCCGAAGATTCGCGCGGCGGCGGTTCGCATCTTCGGCAACAAAAGAGCCCCGAAGCAGGACGGCCATGTAACCCGAAACGCGCAACGATATGCTGCCCGCCACGGCCTTCCTTTAGTTCGTCCAAATCATGTAAAAACCCCGTAAAAACGGGGGTTCCCAAAACCTTCCCAAAACCCCTTTTGGGAAGATCTGGGAATTATTTTCGCCTCCTCACCTCTTTAGCATGGTCGCATCGCCTGTAAAGGAAATGCGACCATGAACCAAAAACCCATTCAGCCAGGGCAGGTCAGTCAACGGGCATCCGTAAACGGCAATGGCCATGCTGCGGCTCCGCAAGGTTTGGCGCCTTTGGCCGTGGACGTCAGGGGCTTGGCCACGCTCTTACAGCGGAGCGTTGCAAGCCTGGCACGTGACAATGCGGCTGGCAGATTGCCCGCTGCAGTAAAGATCGGATCTAGCGTCCGATGGCTGGTTCGGCACATCGAGCTCTGGTTGGAGTGGGGCTGTCCGAGCCGCGCCGAATTTACGGCGCGATTAGCCGCCATGAAGAAATGAATTACGGGCCGGCAGGGCGGCGGTAACGCCCTCAGCGATTGTCAGTGACGATTCGCTTTCTGGGATTAACCAGGCCGGCCCATTCAAACTTGCCAGAGTCTCGAGGCGGAAGCTTGACCCTGGCAAACGGAACACGCTTTCATGATTGACCAGTTGGGACAATCTGGCCCACTAAACCCGCCCGCCATGGTCCGCGAGTCCGAGTCAACGGTAGAGCTCGTTGCTCGGGCCAAGACCCTGCTACGGGAGATCGACGATCACGAGCAATCCGCCCTTATGAAATCCGTCGAGATGGGAAAAATTCTCAACAAGCTCCATGATTCCTCGAAGCATGGCGATTGGACTGACCGCCTTGCGGAAATAGGGATCGCTCAACAACGAGCCTCGGAGGACATGCGGATCGCCCTACTGTCACCTGCTCAGCTCTCGCGATGCCTAAGCAAGAGAGGCGCCTTGCTCTTAGCCGCCGGTGAAAAAGACAGTTCCAAACTACCGGCTGCCGGTGGTTTACAAACGCAAGATAGTCAATCAGTTACGACGTTGGGAAATTCTTCTAATGGGAATTCCAATTCTCAAGAATCCGGTGTTTTGGCTGACGGCGTGTTCCCTTGCCGTGAGTGTCGACTCCAGGGTCACACCAAGCCAAATCCCAATTGCAAAGTATGCAAGTCACGTAACGCCCAGACCAACGGTAAGCCCAAAGGTGGTTCGACGGGCAGAACAGGCCCTGGCGACGATTACGAAGCCGAGGGAGAGCCCGGAGCCGATCCATTGGTCAAGCGGCTCGATCGCAACCTCAAATCATTTGGCAAGGCCAGTGCCGACCTGATACGGATGCGGGAGGTTCCCCGGTCAGACAAGGAGGAGCTTTACCGACTTTCGGGCGAGATCAAGGCCAGCGTGACCAAAATCGCCGCCATGCCACCGCACATCCCGAAGCCTCCTTCCCCGGGCAAGTGCAAATACTGCAGCTTGGCAATCCTTTGGACCGAGACGGCCAAGGGCAAGAAGATGCCGCTCGATGCCGAACGACGAAAAGGCGGCAAGTGGGACATCATCGCCAACGTGGCGACCATGATTGAGGCCAATGGCCAAGCGGCTTATTTGAACCATCACCTGACCTGCCTGAAGCGACCGAGGAAGAAGTGAATTCACCGGCAAAGGACCGCAGTCGTGGAGAGGGCATTGGCTGGTATTGATATTAGCAAAGCGGTGCAAAATTGTTGCCGTATGGGTTCGTGGCAATAACGAGCGGCCATGTGATTTGGTTGCAAAAAGACAATAAACCACCCAGCTAGTCCGCAGACGTCTCGGAGTTGACGACAACAGACACAGCAAGTGGACAATTCATGATGCCCAGCGAGTAAGGATATGACCGCCGGCATAAATCAGGTTGCTCAGGACTCTCCGGAAAAAGCTGGGCAAGAATGTTTCGCGGCCGCGCTGGATTACAAAGCTCGTGGATGGTCTCCGCTGGCTCTGTGTCCGCCAGACCATTGTGGGGTCGGCGAGGCGCACGGCCGCAACTGCGGGTCACATGGAAAGGCTCCCTGGGGACCATGGAAGAAGTTCCAGGACACGGCGGCCTCGGTGTCTGAGCTAGAACGCAAATGGCGAGATAATCCGCAGCTCAACGTCGGAATGGCGCTCGGACCCGTGTGCGGGCTCGTGGGTCTCGACATTGACGGCCCTGGCGGCGAGAAACTGCTCCAAGAAATGAGCGGCGGAGCCTTGCCAGCCACCCTGGAATTCCGCCGCGGGCCGGGGCGAAGGCTGCTTTACAGGATCCCCGATAGGGAGATCTTCCGGACGACGCCGCACAAAGGGAACGGGAAACATGAGGAAGTGCGTTTCCTCGCCAAGGGCGCCCAGTCGGTAATGCCGCCGTCTCGGCATATATCCGGCGACCGGTACCAATGGGTTGAAGGGCATGCACCCGGCCAAATCGAGCCGGCGCTCGCGCCGGATTGGCTAGTCAAGCGTATGCGGGAACGAACGGTCACGAGCAACGGTAGGGCAACGCATTCAAAAAACGGGGAACTCCGAAAACCAATAAATCCACTCATTAAGCGAGCGATAGCCTACCTGGCGAAGTGTGCGCCAGCAATCGCCGGCCAAAATGGTCATAGCTCCTGTATGGCAGCGGCCAGGGCGATCGTATGGGGGTTTGATATCGGGCCGACAGTCGGCTATGACCTTCTTGCTGAACATTACAATCCGCGCTGTCAACCGCCTTGGAGCGATGAGGAGTTGCGGCACAAGTGCGAGGAAGCCGACCAGGCGCCTTTCGACAAACCGCGCGGATACCTACTCGATAAAACCGGCGAGGACATTCATCTCACTGATTTGGGCAATGCTAAGCGTGTGGTGAACGCGTACGGCGACGATCTGAAGTACTGCTATCCCTGGAAACAATTCCTTGTCTGGAACAATGTGGTTTGGCAGGAAGATTCCACGGGAGAAGCCGTCCGGTGCGTCAAGAATACGCAGGCGGCACTTTACCGTGATGTTATCGAAAAACTCAAGGAACTCCGGGATGCGGGCGACGACGAGGAACGGAAGGGCGAGGTCGCCAAGCTGATGAAGGTGCTTCAGCATGCCCTCAAGTGGGAAGGGGCGAGGCAGATCACCGCCTGTCTGGACCTGGTGAAATCGGAAAAGATAATACCGATCTTGCCCAAGGACCTCGACAAAGACCTTTTCCTTTTCAACGTGCGGAATGGAACAGTCAACCTCAAGACAGGACAACTCCAGCCCCACCGGCGAGAGGACTTCATAACTAAGCTCGCTTCCGTCGAATATGATGCGAGCGCAAGCTGCCCGCTGTGGAAAAAATGTTTGGATCGGTGGATGGATGGTAATGGCGATTTAATTGATTACCTGCAGCGCGTTGTCGGCATGTCCCTGACCGGTGACGTTTCCGAGCAAGCCCTCTGGTTCTTTCACGGCGGCGGCGCCAACGGCAAGAGCACCTTTCTTCTAGTCCTGCTTCATCTTTTCGGCGACTACGGCATGCAAGCCGTCAGCGATTTGTTGATCCAAAAGAGAAACGAATCTCATCCCACGGAGCGGGCCGATCTGTTCGGCAAGCGATTTGTCGCCACGATCGAGACGGAGCAGGGTAAGCACTTAGCCGAAGCCCTGATGAAACAACTGACCGGCAGTGACAAGCTGACTGCTCGGAAACTGTACAAGGACTTCTTCTCGTTCGATCAAACTCACAAGATCTTTCTTGCCGCCAATCACAAGCCACAAGTCCGAGGGACCGACCACGCGAACTGGCGGCGCATCAAGCTGGTGCCGTGGGATGTCACCATTACCGAGGAAGAGAAGGACAAGCACCTCGTGGAAAAGCTAAAGGAGGAACTTTCTGGCATTCTGAATTGGGCGATCGAGGGGTGCATGCAATGGCAACGCAATGGCCTGGGAGAACCGGATGAGGTGCGATTGGCGACCAACTCCTATCGGGCCGAACAGGACACCCTCGCCCAATTCATTCAAGACCGCTGCTTCGTGCACCACGACCACTCAGTTCGAGTAAGGCACACCGACTTCTATGACGCGTACCTCGAGTGGAGCGGCGAAAAGAATCTGCCTCCGCATGGGCTCAAAGCGATGATGGAGGCCAAGTGCTATGTATCCGCGCCCGGCAAAGGCAACGCCCGGGTATGGCTCGGCATCGCCTTACGTAACGACAATGAGCCAGAGGACATGGGATCACTCGGTTAAGGGGGGTTAAGGCCAATCTGAACTTCCTCTCGCGCGTGCGCGTGTAAGAAAAGTTCAGATTGGCCTTAACCTCCCTTAACCCGCACGAATCCTGGCCTATTGAAGTCGCTGCTGTGGCCCGAACTATTTGACCCCGGACGCGAGATTTTGTCGGAGACGGTCGGAAAGTCGGCTTAAGCCGAGATCGTGGCTATTGCAGCTCGCCAGGCGGCAACAAACCCATCGACCTGATGCGACCATCGGTTGAAAGCAACCCCATGAACCCTGTCGATCAATTAAGCCTTCTCCAGCGGCGAATCCTTCGGCGCCTGCTGGACCTAGAAGTGGATAACCCTGAGCCCGCTGGAGAGCCTCGCTGCATTGCCGTCAAGGACCTGCGGGGCCCTGGACCTAAGACGCGGGCCAGCAGCGCCACCTTTTCCCGGGCCATCCGCCGTCTGGAAAAGCGCGGCTACTTAATCCTCTGCAACCTCCGCCATGGTATCCGCAGCGGCCCGAACACCGGCAAGGTCACCATCGCCCCCACGGACAAGCACGTTCGCGCCGATCATCTTCTTCTCACTAAGGTGGGAAGAGAGATCGCCGCCTGCGTCGCCTTGCCACCCCCTCAACCAAAACTGGAGATCCCCGGCTGCATCGCCTCACCGCCTTCTCAGCCAAAACGGGTAGAACCGGCACCATGGGAAAACGAGATGCTTAAGGCAGTTCGCGAGCTGCAACGCGAGCTGCATGGGGCCGTCCCAGTCTCACCAGCCCCTCAACTGAAACCGGTAGATCCGCCAACCCGAGTTCAGGAACTGCCCGGGATCCCTGCCCGCATCGCCTCATCGCCCCCTCCACCAAAGCCCCAAGAGGTCCAGTGCGTCCATTGCCACCAAAAAACACCTAGTATCGGCAAACGGTTCTGCGAGGATTGCGTTCGCAAGCTCAAATCGCTCTACGGATGGCCCCAGTTCAACGGTTATTAATATTCGCCACCAAGCTGCAATCCGATTGCGGCCTATCGGGGCTAACAGCTGCCAACCACCGGACAGTCCGGTTGGTCAACGCGGCACCGATTCCTGAGGCAAATGCTTCGGTAAGGAGGGGCAAACACACCGCTAGCCTGAGGCATTTGCGCCGCGAACCGACCGCTAAATGCGCCGCTAAAGCGTCGGTTAACTTGTGGCATGTTAAACCCCCTCTCGAAGTCGCCTAGGGCATGGCCTCTCCTACCTGAACCAACTAGAAACCCTACTAGAAACCCTACTAGAACCACACCAGACCGTGCACCAGCCCTGACACCGGCCCTGATACCAGCCATGGTAGTTTCCATGCTCCAGCATGCAGGTTTTCCATGCCTGAAGAGGGGCCGATTACGTTAAGGGAGTCCCATGTCGCGCGGCCGGGTGGTCTGGTTCATTTTCCCAAGACTTTTGCCTATAAAGGCTTATGTTTACGCGTTTTTCCTGAAAAAAACGTGTTCGTCAAGGGAATCCCTTGCGGACAAAAACGATCGGGTATAATGGATTTTGCGAAAAGCGTGGCCCGAAAGCGTGGTCAACCGTGACGGTGGACTATGCTGGGCCAGTCCGGCGGGATGTTCCCGCTGGCTAACAAATGGGCCAAGCGGTGCTGGAAACACCCTTGGCCCTGGGCACCGTACTTCAGGAGTACAGTACCATGACCGAACGTACAGAGTCCGTTCCCGTCGAGCAAGTCGAGTCCGTTCCCCCCGTCGAGCAACCCGAACCCGTGCCCCCGCCTGAACTGGCCAAGCTACTGGCCCGGTTCCGTAGGCTGTGCGCCAGTGCCGCTGAGGTGGCCCTGGACGAAGGCAGGGTGGCACGGGAGTATTTGGCCTCATGGCAGGGCCAAGGCGACAACTACAA
>Ga0185299_10000269_pt1 | contig 156579 bp, 136 predicted proteins | sample PaiPotPPA55metaG_FD_128002 | JGI IMG/M metagenome (GOLD analysis project Ga0185299, IMG submission 128002) | Iron sulfur acid spring bacterial and archeal communities from Banff, Canada, to study Microbial Dark Matter (Phase II) - Paint Pots PPA... ...
TTCGGGTGTGAGCTTCAATTCAGTCATGACGGCCTCCCTGAAAGAAAAAGGCGGGAGCAATTTCCAGGACTCGCCGCCCAAAGCCTGGAGGCTACCATTTTTCCACCCATTTTGCAGCTGCCTACCCATGCGAGGCACGCAGGCCGGAATTCGCTTTCTCTCACGGCCAGCGCCCGTACAATAGTCCCATTACACCTGCCCGGGTTATGGGCGTGACCGTCATCTGGAGGGCTGCTCGCTGATGGAATTGTTGGACAAATGGAAGACGCACGATGCCGTGGAGACCTATGGCATTCGCCACTGGAGCAAGGGCTACTTCGGCATCAACCACTCCGGCCATGTTACGGTTAACCCGAACAAAAACCCGGAACAAGCCATCGATCTCAAGGATCTCGTGGATCAGCTGCAGGCACGCGGCATCCAGTTGCCGATCTTGCTGCGCTTCACGGACATCCTCCGCCACCGCGTGGGCGAGATCCACGACGCCTTTCGCACCGCCATCAAGGAATTCGACTACCAGGGCGATTACTGCTGCGTGTACCCGATCAAGGTCAACCAGCAACGGCATGTTGTGGAGGAGATCCTTGACTTCGGCAGGCCGTTCAATTTCGGCCTTGAAGCCGGCTCCAAGCCTGAACTGCTGGCCGTGCTGGCGATGACCAACGGCTTGAGCACGCCCATCATTTGCAACGGCTTCAAGGATGATGAATTTATCAAGATGACCGTGCTGGCCCGCAAAATCGGCAAGGAAGTCATTCCGGTGGTGGAGAAGTACACCGAGCTTGAGACGATTGTCCGCTATGCGCAGGAACTAAGTGTCCGGCCGGTGATCGGCGTGCGCGTCAAGCTGGCGTCACGCGGCGCGGGACGCTGGAAATCGAGCGCTGGCTACCGCTCCAAGTTTGGCTTGACGGTCACGGAAGTTCTCGAGGTCTTCGATTACCTCAAACAACGCGACCTGGCGGACTGCCTTCAGCTCGTGCATTTTCATCTGGGCAGCCAGATCACCAACATCCGCAACATTAAGAGTGCCTTGACGGAGGCGGCGCGCGTTTATGTCGAACTTGCCCGCGTTGGGGCCAGCGTCAAGTACCTCGATGTGGGCGGCGGTCTCGGCATCGATTACGACGGCTCGCAGACGGATTTCGAGTCTTCGGTCAACTACACGCTGCAGGAATACGCCAACGACGTCGTCTTCCGCGTCAAGAGCGTTTGCGACGAGGCGGGCGTGCGCCATCCCACCATCATCTCCGAGTCCGGGCGTGCGGTGGTGGCTTACCACAGCCTGCTGGTCTTCGACGTGCTGGGGGTGTCCAACTTCGACCGCTACCAGGCGCCGCCGGAAATTCCTGCCGATGCTCCGCAACCGATTTCCGACCTGTTTGCCATCTATCGCGACCTGAGCAAGAAGAATTTCCTGGAAGCCTATCACGACGCTGTGCAGTCGGTAGATGAGGCCATGAACCTCTTCAACCTCGGCTACCTGACCATTGAGCTGCGGGCGCTCACGGAGCAACTTTTCTGGGCGTTGTGCGGCAAGCTCCTCAAAATCGTCCGCGAGCTGGAGTATGTCCCCGAAGAATTGCAGGGTCTGGAGGCACTTCTTTCCGATACGTATTTTTGCAACTTCTCCATCTTTCAGTCCATGCCCGATAGCTGGGCCATCAACCAACTCTTCCCGATCATGCCGATTCATAGGCTCAACGAGGCTCCCACGCGCCGGGCCGTGCTGGGCGACATCACCTGCGATTCGGACGGCAAAATCGACCAGTTCATCGACCTGCGCGATGTCCGCAATACCCTGGAGCTGCATCCGTTTGACGGCCAACCCTATTACCTCGGGGCTTTCCTGCTGGGTGCCTACCAGGAAATCCTGGGCGACCTGCACAACCTCTTCGGCGACACCAATGCCGTGCACGTGAGTCTCGATGAGCAAGGCGAGGTCAACCTGGACACCGTGATCAAGGGAGACACCGTCCGCGAGGTATTGCATTACGTCCAGTACTCCGCGGATGAGATGGCCACGCGCATGCGCAAAGATGTGGAGCGCGCGGTGCGGGCCGGGAAAATTTCGCTCGATGAATCGCGGCAGCTACTGAGCTTTTATGAATCGGGGCTGGAAGGCTACACCTATCTTGAATAGCGCAATCGGATTGCAGATTTAGGATTTGAGATTGCAGATTGCAAAGCAATCTGCAATCTTCAACCTGCAATCTTCAATCTGCAATTCCCATGGCCGACCTGTCCGTCACCCTTGGCCGTCTTCACCTCCAGAATCCGGTGCTGGTGGCTTCCGGCACTTTCGGCTATGCGCGCGAGATGGCTGGGATCGTGGATTTTGCCCGGCTGGGGGGCATAATTCCAAAGACCGTTACGCGCCGGCCGCGCGCGGGCAACAAACCGCCGCGTACCGTGGAAACGGCTTCGGGAATGCTGAACGCCATCGGCCTGGACAACGACGGCATCGAGCATTTTATCCAGCACCATCTCCCGTACTTGCGGAGCCTGCCGACCGCGATCATCGCCAATATCGCCGGCAAGAATGAAGACGAGTTCCTGGAAATGGCCGCGCTGATCGGCCGGGAGAAGGGATTGGCCGGACTGGAACTGAACCTGTCCTGCCCCAACGTGGCCGGGGGCGCCGATTTCGCCACCGATGCGGAAGTGACGCGGCGAATTGTCGGCGGAGTTCGTGCGCTCTGTCCGCAACCCCTGATTGCGAAGCTGACGCCGAATGTGACCAACATCGTGCCAATTGCCGAGGCTGCCGCCGCCGCCGGCGCGGATGCGGTCTCCCTGGTGAATACTTTCCTCGGCATGGCGGTCGATTGGCGGCGCCGCCGACCGATCCTGGGCAATGTCACCGGCGGTCTGAGCGGCCCGGCGATCAAACCGCTGGCGCTGCGCCTGGTCTGGCAGGTCGCGCGTCATGTCCGTATCCCCGTGATCGGCATTGGCGGTATTGCCACGCTTGACGATGTCATGGAGTTTCTGGTCGCCGGCGCCAGCGCCGTGCAACTCGGCACCGTGAACTTCTATGATCCCACGGTCGCCGAAAGAATCGTCAACCAGTTGCCGGGAGCATTGCGGGAGGCAGGCGTTGACAGGGTTAGTGAAATGATTGGCGTGTTGAAGGAGGCTTGATAGCGTCCCTTGGGAAGACAGGGCGTTTACGCGCCCCGCGCGCCAGCGGACAAAGGGCACTTCAGAACCTCTATGACCGTGCGCGATTCGGCTGCACCTTAGCCCGACGCGCCAGCAAGGCCCTTGCTTGCGCGGCCGGCTAGGTAGTGCAGATTTCCGTATGCTGCTTTAGGCTGCCTGGCCCTGGATTGCAGGCTCATCGGTGTCTTCGAGCAACAGCCGGGCTAGTCTTTCCACTTCGTCGCGCAGCTCCTGAAGGCGCTGCTCGCAAAAGTCCCGCTGGACGCGCAGGCCGTGCATTTGCTGGTGCAATTCGCGGCGCTCTATTTCGGCAAGGGCCTGCTTCTCTTCCGAGGCCGCCTGCCGCTTGGACAATTCGACTTCCAGGGCCACGCATTTCTCTTCACGGTCTTGCAGGTGACGCAGTTCTTCCTGGAGTCGGCGGCGTTCGCTTTCCAGGTCGCGGCGTTCCTGGACGGTCGCTTGCTTAATGGATTCCGACAACTCGCTCCAGCGTTGGCGTAGCTGCTCCAGACGTTTATCGGCGGCCACGGGATCATCGGCCTTGTTGATACACTCCAGACGATATTGCTCCAGGGCGAGCGATTGTTCGGCAACCTTGCGCTTGTCGACGAGGAAAGCAGCCTGACGCTCATGGTACTCTTTCTCAAGCGCGCTGCAGTGCCGGCGCAGTTCGACGCAGGCCGCGCCGGTGCCGCGCAGCCACGTAATTTGCTTTTGCCGCCGCTCGAACCAACGCCCGCGCAGTTGTGCCAGCAGGCTCAGGCGCTGCTCGAAGAGTTCTTCCTTGGCACGATGTTCGGCGCGGATTTGTTCGCGTTCGGCCTGCCAGGCGAAGGCCTCGCTTGCCAGTTTCGCGCGGCGCGCTTCCAGCTTCCGCCCCTGCCTGGCGTTCTCCGCCGCGCGCCGCTTCAGGACCTGCTCGCCGGTCTGCAACGCCTGCACGCGCGGCAGGAGCGCTTGTTCCTGTTCTTGCAGGTGCTGTCCAAGAGCATCCAGCTCCGCGGCAATGTGACGGCGGTCCTGTCCCCAGCGTTGACGTGCCTGCACGAAGCGTTCGAACTGCTCCGCCAGATACAAGCGCTGATCGGCCAGTTGACCGGCCAGGCGGTCAAGGTCGGCCGCCCGGGCGCCGAGCAATGCTTCCGTCTGGCGGATTTGCCACTCCCGTCCGAGCAGGCTGGCATCCGGAGCGACTGCCCGTATGGATGCTTGCAGAGCGTGCGGGGCAACCGCCACGGTGGGGCTGGCAGGGCTTTGAAGATGGGACTTCAATTCCCCAAGAGCAGCCTCCAGGCGCTCGGCTTCCTTGCGTTGCTCGTCCATCTTCTGGCGCTGGTGAGCAATGCGGTTTTCAAGTCCTGCCATTTCGCGTTGCCGCAGCTGAGAGGCTGCCTCCCATTGCTGCCGGGCTGTGGCCAGGTTTGCCTCTGTTTCGAGCAACCGGGACTCGCGCTGCTTCAAGGAGCGCGCCAGTTCCTCGAGTTCCTGGCGCCGCTTGCGCAGGAGAGTCCGGTCGGCATGCAGGTAGCGCCGCCCCAGCTCCATATCAGCATTGAATCTTAATTGCTTCGCCGTGTTGCGCGCTAGTTCCTCGTGGTGACGGCCGCGCTCCGCCTGCAACTGCAGTTGCGCGCGCGCCAGCTCGGCTTCCCTGCGGTGCATGGCGGTACGCTCGGCGGCCCATTGACGGTGCCAGCGCCGCTTCAGCTTATGCCGCAGGCTTAGCAGCCGATCCCGCTCGACCTGATTTTGCCGTTGGGCGTCGTTGGTCTCCTGGCGCGCCTGCGCCAATTCGCTCCTTACCTCGGCGACGCGCTGCTCGTGGGCGGCGCGTTCTTCACGCAGTGCCGTGTGTGCCTTCCTGGTTTCGTCCCGCAGAGCCGTGAGCCGCTGCTGTTTCTCGTCGAGTAGAGTGGCCAGCTGGTTCTCTTGTTGTTCAAGGGCCTGGCGACGTTGCTGCAGGCGAATTTCATCCTCCGTCAGGGAGGTTTGCTGAGCAACTACGGCAGCGGCCTGAATGCGCAGCGCCTCTTTCTCTCGTAATGTCTCCTCGGCTCGGGGCGCCATTTCGGCAGGATGCCAACGAACCTGGAAGCGAAAGGACCCTACCGTGACGACATCATCCGGCCGCAGGTGACAGGCCGCAATCGGTACCTCGTTGACGGAAGTGATGCTGCCCCTTTGCAGGTTGCGGAGCAGCGGCCCCATGGGCGTCAAAACCAAGGCACAATGCAGCGGCTCGACATTGTCGCCATTCAAGTGAATATCGCAATGGTCAGCGCGGCCGATCAAAGTGAGCGGAGAAAGCAAGGGCCGGCGCTCTTTTACCTCCCGGCCATGGAGAATCACTATCTCCCCTTGCGGAGACAGAAATTGCGCAGCAGATGGATCGGTTAACTGGTCCGGACGTGCTTGCATCCCGGGAGTCCTCACCAGGCTTACTCTCTGGGGACTCTATTGTTATCGACCGTCGGACTCCGGGAGGTTAAAGGAGGAGCAGATTACGGCAGAAGGCGAAAGCCGGGGAAGCTACGGGATAGGCCCGGTGTCCCTGGCTTGAACAAACTACTTGCTTTCCAGCACCTTGTTGACAACCTTTACCAGGGCGGCTTCGGATTGCAGACCGACGACCCGCTCCTGCGGTTGGTCGCCGCCCTTGAAGAACAAAACTTGAGGAATTCCAGAAATCCCGTACTTGGCCGCCATATCTCCATGCTCGTCGGTGTTGAGCTTGCCGACTTTGACGCGGCCGGCGAATTGCGTGGCGATCTTGTCGATGGTCGGCGCCAGCGCCCGGCAAGGTCCGCACCACGGAGCCCAGAAATCGACGAGCACGGGCTTGTCGCTGTTGACGACTTCCTGATTCCAGTTGTCCGCCGTGAATTCCAGCACATTTTCATTGGCCATGTCGCTTCCGCCTTTCGCTTTGGGCTTGTCTCGAATCGCTCGCCCGAACTGGGACAAGCCTGATTTACGTCCCTTCATTATAGGCGGCGGGCAACAGTTCGGACAACCGGGGGCGAACTTGACGGTCCGGAAGGTGTCTTCTAAGATGCGCCTACTGTTGTGAACGTGGAGTGGCCCCGTCGTCTAGAGGCCTAGGACACGGCCCTTTCAAGGCCGCGACACGGGTTCGAATCCCGTCGGGGTCAATAGAATATCTCGCGGGGATTTGCGTTCACTCGCACCTTTTTGCATAACCTCGCAAGCCTCTTCCACTTCCAACCCATCTTGCGAATCGTTGCTAACCGATGCGGTTGCTGACTGCATCGGAATTTGCAGCGCGCGTGCACCGGATTTTGCAGCGCGCTCAAAGTCGGTGTCGGTAACCTGCAGGTAATGCTCTGCCGCCACGGCCCGCTTGTTGCCAATCCAGGCGCAAACAACGTGCAGCGGGAACACCGCCGCAAGTTCTGTCTGCCGACTAGCGCGGAGGTTGTGGAAGGTCCGCGGCCATGGTGTCAATCCGGCACGTCGGATGATCCGGTGAAGATGCGTCCGCAGGTTTTTGTTGGTGTCGCGGTATCGGGTGATAACGTGCACTGCTCCTGCCTCGGCTAAGTCGAACGCTTCTTCCAGGTAGGGCCGCAACTCGGGGAATATCGGCACCCAGCGCTCGCCGCCGTCCGCGAGATGTGCTGTCTTGGGGGACCGTACGCGGAACCTGGCCCGCTCCCAATCCACGTCCGCCCAGGCCAGCCCAACATGCTCCGAGGGGCACCGCAGGCCACCGTAGCGACTGAGGGCGAACAATAAGCGCCACTCGGCATCAGGGCATGCTTCGAGGACCTTGCCAGCCATCTCTTGAGTGACAAAAAACGATCGGGCCGGGTTGCTCTGATGACCCGCCTTGCAGCCGGCGAATGGATTCTTGGCGAGAATCTCTTTGCGGACAGCCGCCTGAAAGAACTGCTTGGCACGCTTGATTGTCCGTGACGCCGTCGCCTGGGCCCGATGTCCTCGGATCCAGCTGCAGAACTCGTCGGCGTCGCCAGATCGGACATCCCCTAACACCTTGTGGCCGCCGAAGAACTCCAGCAACTTGGCGGCGCACGCATTCAAGTGGCGAAGCGTACCGGGCTTCAGGTCGCATCGGCTTGTGACATAGGCGTCGAGAAAGTCTTTAAGGCCGCTGTTCGACGAGGCCCGCAGGCCCACTAATCCCGTCGCCGCGAGCCGACGGTGAAGCGCGTCACTGAGTCCTGCCAGCCACCTCGCCGTATCAGCGTCCAGAGCTGTCCCGCTCCCCTTGGCCGCGACGACGTACTCGATACGACGCTTCACTTCGTCCGCCGTTTTCAGCGGGACTTTGCCGAGGCGGACCGACTTGCGTTTGCCGTCTTGGGCAACGAACTGAACCGTGCGGCGCCCATCGGGGCCTGTGGAAATGCTGGCCATTGAATTATGCTCCTTGGTGAGATGGCAGGCTGCGACACGTGCGGTTCACAACTCCAACACGGCCGGGCGACGAAAGCCTCAGCAGGAGGAATCTACCTCACTCATCGAGAAGCTGTCAAATGACTTCATTTCCTGGCGAATTCTTCAAGAGCGCTTCGGGCGTAGAGCACCCGTCTTCCGATCCTCCTGCACGGGATTTCCCCGCGCTGCGTCAAGCCCCACAGCGTTCGGGGACTAATGCTGAGCAGCTTGGCCGCTTCGATGGCGTCGACCAAAATAGGAACCTGAGCTGGAGGCGGTGTTGCGGCCTCCTGCTGTGCTCCGGCAGAAGTGTGGAGTCTGATCGCTTCAGCCGACATTCGTTCGCCTCCTTTTGCAAGCCCGTCAATTGTGGCGAGCTGCGCCTCGTCGTCTCCTGGCATTTTTTCAACTGCGCACCGCCGCCCCAAGCGTCACTCCCTCCCTCCCTCTGAATCCCGCAGCCCTTGAAGTTCTTTCTTGGATTCCGCTTGGGGATCGCGTTCGCCCCTGTGCTTGCTCTTGCCTGAGTCTTCTTGAGCTTAATCTGCGGTCTTCGTCGGTCGGTCGGTCGTTGCTTGCATTGCTGCAAGCCGCTCTTTCCGATTGGTCAGGCGTTTGCCGCTTCGCCCCCGTAGGGACTTTCCCGAGCCTGGGCGGAAACTGCCCCCGCCAGGCACGTCTAACCTACTCTCGCTGGAACCACGGCTTTTAGGGCAAGCATGCGAGAGTCGCCTGCCGCCGTGTTCGCTGGTCGCTTCTTTCCAGCTATCACGCCGCCGGGATGCGAACCCCGGTTTACGCTTCCGGCGCCTTCCCGCTAGGTGTTTAAGTCGTCCGTCGTGCAGAGTTCGGCTCGGCCTTTCGATTCTTAATCCCAGGACAGCGAACGTGATGAGGGAAGTACTCGCCGCCGGTTTTGCTGTACTCCATGCGTCCGTCGTTATCGAAAACGTACTTGCCTCGCCCTTTCTCGTAGGCGACAGGTTTGCCGCTCTTGGCGCTTTGAGCAACAGTGATCAGGGCTCCGCACCGCCGACAGTTGCGGTCAAGGGGTTTCATGGCAACACGCTTGGGCGCCTTATATAGCTCCCAGACCGCACCGATGAGCGAATCGGCCTGTCTCCGCAGTGCGACGCCATCGGCTTCGCGGATCTCGTGGAATACCTCGGCCTGGTCGATGTGCTCATGTATGACCCGCTTGGCGCGGTCGAGTGGCTCCTCCTTGTCTCGATGGACCGCTTTTTTCCCTGGCTTGTCCTCTTCATCTTCCGATAGGGCTTTGACTACTCGCGACAGCACGTAGTATGCAGTGCTGCGGGCAATCCCTGCCTTCTTCAATTTGGCGCTCCATTGTCCAGGCGGGCATTTGCTCTTGGCTGCGATAAGCCATCGTTCCAATTCAGCCGCATCTTTGCCCATGCGGTCGAGAACCATTCTGACCTGACCCAAGCAATAGTCCGTATCGAGGTCTTCCAGCCCGTTTTCAGTGGGCGGCTCGTTGTCTGGTCCGTCAGACTTGAATTGAGGCTGTCGGAACAAGGTCTGTTGACGTAAGTCCTTATTCGAAGGGTGTGTGACGCGCCCAAACTGGGCGCCTCCAGTGACAGGGGTCAGCCCGTTGCCGAGCCCCAAAGCGCGATTTGCCATATAGCGCGTACTCCTTTCGTCCGGGACGAAGTGAACCTGCGCGAAGCTTCACCCCCGGTCCAGCGGTCGACTTGGCGTACGTGCCCCAAGTCGGCGCCCGCTAACCACCTGCGGTTTCGGGATGCGTCCTGCCTGGACGGCGCGATCGAGCGTTGCTGCGGTTTGCGGCATGGCGCCGTCGCCAGCGGTGCCGATGGGAACGTTGAGAGCAGCTTCCTCGCTCACTTGATCATTCCTTTGCGGCGCAACGCGTCCGCGATGGTATCCAGGTAATCGCGTGGAATAGCGCGCCGCCCGCCGATGATGGGGCAGAGGTCGTCCTGCAATTCGCGATGGTAAAAAAGCGTGGAGATGTCCCGCGGCCGCACCGTGCCATGAACGATCGTCGCAAGCTCGCGGGCAGCTTCGGAGACAGTTAAGATTTCTGGCATGGCACCCCTCTGTGGTGATGGCGACCGTCATTTCTCGGCCGCTCATCCTATGAAGGGTTGGTCACCGGTTGGGAATCCGCGGGAGACTTGCAAAACGCCGGCTTAACTACGAGGGCGGTCGGCACTTGCGGCAACACGATTTTTTTTGAGAGAGAGGGTTGGAGGCGGTTGGGATCCCAACCGTGTTCGGGGACTTCATCCGGTAGGGAAGGATCAAAGGAATCAGTGGTCCGAGGACTTCATTTCCTGGTACGTACGGAACTGGTAACGGCCCGATTGATCGGTTACGGCATAGCCGATCTTTATCTTGGCGGACCAGCCATCGCCAGACCACGGCAGCGGGTCGTCGTTCAGGCAAGACGCATCTGTGCCGTATGCTCGCGCGATCCCATTCCGAATCGATGCGCGGATCTTTGAAATCTCTGACTTGATAGTCTTGAGCAGTTTTGTAGCCTTCTCCAAGTTTCGTTCCGGCAGGCCAACCGGATCTGACTTGACAGCATCGCTTCTGGAAACGTGTCCGCCGCGCTGAGCGAACTGCTCCAAGAGCTTCTTCTGTCTGCCTGCGCTTATTTCCAGTGGAAGCTGGTCGCGATATTTGTCTTTGAACTTTCTAAATAGGATGCATCGTTCGGCGCCTATCCCAACGGCCCACTCCGCCAACGATATCGGCTCACCAGCTTGACTGCGTGCCGGTTCGGTAGGTGCGGCAGTGTTGCCAGGAGCACGGGCGGTACATTGCGCCAGGAGACCACGCATGTGGGGAAGAAAGAGTCGCAGCAAACGTTCTTCAACCGGTTGGTTTTCTCCTGGCAGCGATTCCAGCCGATTGAGGTGGTCACGAATCACGACTAATTCCTGACGTGACAACTCGTTTTCAGACACGACTGAGAATCGGGGATTAGCGGACAGAAACCATACGTCATTCTCGCATAATCGGCTCTTCGCGCCGATTGTCCGAGCAAGCTCAGCCACCTTTGCTTGAAGCACGGTGACAGCGAGTTCCGCAGATTCTTTCGTTTCGGAGGATGCCACGGGATGCCGGCGCGAAATCCCGTGAGGCAGTACTTCCGAATGCATCGGATGTCCCCACCCAGCACAGGAAGCAATGTCTTCAAAACTCGGTACGTCCTTGTGCGATTTCCTAGTATCAACCGGCTCTACCCTCGCCCCGGAGATTAGCTTCATCGGAGTGCTTCTGCCCGGCCTCGCTATCGCCGACCCTTGCCACTTTTCTCCTCGTCTTTGCAGTTCTTCACGCATCTGACGGAATGCTTGTCGGTTCTTGGGGTTCCCCCACCACTCTTGTCGTAATTCCTCAGCAGCCGCTGCAACGTCTTGATTGCTCCGGTTACTGAAGAGCTCAAAAGGGAATGAATCGGAATAATTCACGAGAAGCGAACGAAAACAAAGTGTTCAGGCATGGCCCGCTGTTTCCTGGCGTGAGCGCCTGCCCGGTCAACCCCTCTCGGAAACAGCGAAGAGAGATTGCCGGGCAAGCCCAGCTGGTTCATGAGGCCAGCCGTCTCACGTCAGCCATATTGTAGACAAGCCCGCCGACCAATCTCTATGTACGCAGCTCCGGAAAACCTGCCCCATCCCCAGGAAAGGCAAAGCGTCGTCCCGGAAGGATTACCCCTGCCAGAGTTCGTCCGCCAGGCCTCGCGTCCCCCGTCCCGCTTCGTTGTCCCCATGGCACGCTTCTTTGGGACGCAAATAGCGGCCGATCTTACCGCAAAGTCTGTGGTCGGCCGAAGTGCTCGTGGGAGTGCCGGAAGAAGTGGCGAGAAGACCGCAGCGTGCTTGATCCGCAGCTTCGTGGAAGAGGTCGCGCCGAAGAGTTACTCTGGACGGGTCATGAGCTACTCGAAGGGCTTCTTGAGCCAGTCGATGAAGCTACTGTGGCGCGATCAGGTCCGAGAATGGAACGCGCGCCGGGTTGCGTCCTTTGACGCTGCCGCTCTTCAGGCGGAGCTTGTTGCGGATCCACGCGACGGCCTGAAGCATGGCGGCAATGACGGCACAGGCGGCGACTGAGATGAGGAGGTCCTCCCATGGATCGCTGCTCTTGGGGAACTTGAACATTGCCGCTGACACCTTTCATCTGAAGGCAACGAATTTTGCGATCACGCGGCGGGAAGTAACGCGGTGGGTCTTCTGGTCTTGGTTAGCTAGCTACGGCCGGCAGACATGGCAGGGCGCAGCAGGTCACACGGCGATGATCTCATTTTCCGTTCGCTGGCACAACGCGCGTTCACCCGCCGACAAAGAACTCCGGTGTCCCTGCGAACTGAACTTCGAGTGCCAGGATGTCCAGAGGCGAATTCACCCAACCCGCGACTTCCATCGCCGCCACCCTCGTTCCCCTGTGTAATAGGCCAAAGTAGAATTGCAAGACCACATCGGAGCGGAACTCCTGAGAGCGAAGTATGCTCAACGCGAGCGCCCCTCGACCTGATGACGGGAGCATGTCGAGCCAGAAGTTGATTTCGCTGCCACTGCCTGGGCGGCCGAGTAACTGGAGGTAAAGAGACTGAACAAAATCAGCGTCAGGCGTGGCCGACGTGCCCACGGCTGTCGCGTGATCGTAATACTCAGGAGCACTCAGGAAGCCGACCATCACCTGTTCCTCGGTACCGCCTCCATTGAGGAAGTTAACCCAGGCCGTCTCACCGCTCGCATCTGCCGCCCGTCCCAAGAACTTCACATAAAAACCATCAACCAGCCGGCGGAGCGCCTCACCCGAACGGGCAATGGCATTGCTGACCCCGATCTGGTTAAGCTTGCTCAGTTGTCCTACCCAGTAGTCGAGCTCGTTCACGGAGCCGGTTCGTCCGAGGAAGTCGTGATAAAGCGTCTGGACAAATTGCTCGTTAGCGGTCAATTGCATGGCGCCGACATCCACCAGACCCGTGCCTGTCGGACCGCCCCCGGCGTTCGTGTTATGAGTGCCGTCTTTGTTGACCGCGTTCGGATCAGCCACGCCCCAGATGTTGTTCTTTGCGCTGACGGTAGTGGATGCATTAGTGCCGTCGAGATAGACGGCGAAGACTCCGTTGGCAGTTCCTGACGCCATGAAATCACGAAAATTGTTGCCGCCCGTGCTCGTGAGTGTGCCGCCGCCTAAATCGACGGTCTCAGCGCTGGTACCATCCCCGGAAATCTCAACACCTACGTAGTTGCCGTGAAAGTCATTCCCTTGAACTTGAACCTGGAGCTTGGCCCCATTCGCTGCAGCGAGAAGGCCGGTTCCTAGGCCACCTGTGTTGATCAGATTGTCGCGGATGACAGCACTCGTGGTGGAAAGACTGGAGTAGACCAAAATCGCGCTAGTGCCCGGTGTCGGAATCGAGCTGCGGCCGCCGCCGAGCCTCAGCACGTTACCGACGACGATCACGTTCTGGCTGTCGCTGACAAAGACGGCGTTCGGAAGGGTAGTGGGAATCCCCTCGAAGTCATTCCCCTGAATCATTGCCCCGTCGTTGTTTTCCACGCGCATGGTCGCACCATCGGGGAAGTGATTGTTCACGACCTTGTCTGCAGTAAGGTCTCCGGGATCATTCCCAACGAGGAAGATTGAACTCGTCAGTGTATTCCCGCTGATGAGGTTGTGCCCGTTGTTAACACCGCCGCCCGCTTCATCAACGCCACCCACGACGGAGTTGGTCAAAACCGTTCCGGACGACCCAGTGTCGAGTTGCAGAGCGCTAAAGTCGAGGTTCCGAAGCGTGGCGCCGGTCGTGCCGATCCAAACCTCGATTCCTGTTCGCGCTGCTATGTTTGCGGGCGGCGCGTTTGGATCCCCCTGAAGAATAATGGTGTTATCGACACCGATCGTGGTGCCCATGGCGACGCCTTCGTTCAAGGCGTGCGATACAGTGAGCGGGGTGTGCAACGTCACAGTGAATCGGCCGCCCCCAGCTGGGGTAATGCTGTCACCGAGGGCAGTTTCCGCTCCAATCGTGAGGATCTGTGCTGGCGCGAGTAAACCATTGACCGTAATTTGCTTGTCGCCGACGCTGGCACTGGCGGCCAACGTGGTCCCTCCGGCAATCGCGGCCGTGTTCGCACCTGGCTCAATTTGAACAACGTCATTGGCCACCGCTGCCGACAGCGCGTCTTGAATTCTGCCGAAATGAAGGCTGTCGATTGGGAAGCCGCTGGGGACAACGAACAGCGTAGCTGGCACGGTTCGAGCCTCCAAGCTTTCCAAGCAGAACCGGCGGCGCTCTTTTGGCTTCCGTTCGGGCTGGTAAATGCGTTTCTTGTTAGAGCAGCCGATAAATCTGGTTACCGAAAGCAAGCCCATGCCAGTACTCCTCGAAGAAGAAGGACCGGGCTTGTGCAAGAGCATTGCCCGGCACGTTTGGTGTTGCTTTGCAAGGCCGCTCACGAAACGCCTGCCAAAGCGTTGAGTGGACCAGCGGCAACCAAGGAAGGCGGACTTGAAGAAAGGTCGAGGGGGTTAGCTTCTGGCCCCGACTATACTTCAGGTTTCCGTCACCAGATCGGCCGCGCTTGCACCGGCCCGATGATAGGCGGCCCAGGAATCACCGGTCCCAAAATCTCCCGCACCTGCACCGGTCCCACGACAGGCGGACCGGGAATCACCGGCCCCAGGATTTCCCGCGCCTGCACCGGTCCGATCACAGGCGGACCGGGAATCATCATCGTCGAGGTCGGCCGAAACTGTAATGGTCGGACGAGTGGCAGGACCGCGCACAGGTCCGGATCAGGCGGCCCTGGAATCGCCGGCAGTTCGGGCGGCCCCGGAATCACGGGCAATGCAGGCGGCGCTGGAATCACCGGTAGGACCTCCCCGGCTTCGCCCGGTAAGGCGGTTGGCATAGTACGCATCTCGGCAAAATGACCGATGGGCTGCGGGTCAATGGACGGAATCGACCTGCGCGCATTCGCCCCGCGGCTGTAAATGCCCTCGGGGTCGATGGACATGAGTTTCTGGTTGATTTGATGCAACGCCCAGATCTTTTGCGCCCCGGTCGTGTACGGGTCACGAGTGATGATATCCGTCGCTTGCTCCAATTCCGCGATCTGCGTTTCCGGGCTGACCAAGCGTGCGGCTGGTTGCTCCTGCGGGGCGCGGTGAAGCGCGCACCCCGTCGAGACCACGCAGAGCAAGGCGACAAGGCTGACAACTGTTTGCCGCATGGCTTTACGCCCCCCTTGAGAGAAGAACAAAAACCCGAACGCACTCGGTCCCGAAAAAAAAAGGAGCGCCAAACCAAGGCCGCTCCCAGAGCCCCCGCCAAGGGGCGCAACAGAACAGCACCTGGCCGACGCTCCCTTTCGGGAGCGCGGTCCAAGCACTGCTTCTGTTGCATGAGCCTTGCGGCTCAGGTTGGCGGTTTTCTGGGAAGCAGAACTTGACGCTCGCGCGTCTTTCAGATTGTCACCGTGGCCAGCATTTGCACGGCCACGTTTCTTGCTCCGAAGGCCTCCATTTCATGGGCGAAAAGAACAATCCACGGTCGGCACTTTACCGAACGCGACTCAAAAGTCCACTCGATTCTGTTACAAGCCAGGATTCCTGGCGCTGCCCTTTGCCCCCAATTTGACAGAATATCCGGGGCTTGAAGGAGTCACGTTGCACCGCTGCATGATCATTTCGACGCTTACGGAATCGACTAGACCTTGTGGCATATCTTCCCGAAATTGGCCCGGCCCTTCCTGCTCTACCAGCATACACGGCGTTAGCATGTTCACGCGACACCCGTTAGACGTTTGCTGGGCGAGGTCGGGCCTCTCTGGAGCAAGCGAGGATCGGCAGCGGCACCCGGCCCATCGAATTCGAAGACTAGGGGCCACATCTTCATGGGGCTAGCCGGCAAGCGAAATGATCCGCCGGCAACGCAAGGAGTTCAGGCGGAAAGCCGTTCGTCATTCGCCTTGCGTTTGAGCGATTGTTCGGCTTTCCCCTTGCGTTCCGTGCGACGATGGTGTGTCATTGTGGCATGACTGGGACTGTCGGGCGGACGTTTCCGGCCCGTGCCCAGATGCAACTACGCAATATTGTTTGTCCCTGCATGCCGAACGGCCACATCCTGCAGCTCGAAGATCTCCCCGCGATGCACCCGCCATGTGGGGTAGGTTTGCGCCACGCGTTCGCGGCCCAGGCTGTTTATCGACTTTGCATTGACCCGACCCCTCAGCCGCTTGGTACGATGGATAGGACGGTCGAGATCGACTGGATAAAACGGCCTGGAAATGCCCCGGCCGTACAGATACAGCGAAGGGTAGGATGGACCAACCTGCAAAACCATCTGGCCAATCTCAACACCATCCTGGTACACCTACCTTTTACGTTGAATGCGCATGATTTGACGGCGCATGCGGCCCTTGCCGTCATGGCCTTGGTGATCCGTGATTTGGAGGGCGCAGTCCTTCAGACGGTCCTGCAAATCGGAAGCGGCGGAGACTATCTCGTCCAAATCCAAGGTGGCGCACGGCCGACACAAGTGGAGGGGAGCGGGATTCTGAATGCCGCGATATCTGGTGTGGCTCAGGCCCGGTTGCATCAAAAGCGCGTGCAGGTACTGACACGCAGTCCTAACGGCTTTGTATCTATCACGACTTTCGCTCATCCCGGTGGTCAACAGCCTGGACCGATCGTTCACAGCTACATGCACTACGTCGTTCAAGGACCTTCGAAAAAAGCTGGCGGTAAGCGAGGCGAGAAGAGAAAGAGAAACAAAGGTAAGAAGAAGTGACGACCCCCGTGATCGACCGAGATGGACGTTCCACGGTCGCAGCAGCCGAGGCCCAAGCTGCTTTGGCGTCCGGTGACACACCCCGCGCGCAGGAAAAGTATCGCGAGGCCGGCGCGCTGCTGGAGCGCTGCATCCCTAATCATCGCAGGCAGTCAGAGAAGCATCTGATCCGGTTTCTCGCCGCAACGCAGTATTATAAAGGCGGGCTTTACCACAAGGCACTGAATCTCTGCGAGCACATCCAAAAAAACCTATTGCCGCCTGATGTTGTGTCCCTGTTCCCGCCATTCATCCGGGACGTGAAGAGCCGCGCGTCCGCGGATTATACGTCACGTGTTCGAAAGGAGTTGCTGCGATCCTGGACGTCGCAAGACAATCCGCGCATCCTGGGTCTGCTTCAAGATCATCCATACGTCCTCCCCCCCGGCGGTGTAGCATTTTTCAGGGCGGTTATTTGTGAGAATATGAAAAGCTATGAAGCGGCGGCAGCATTTTACGCAGAGGCGTTGCGATGGAACCCGAACGACCCGTCGCTGATTTTTGCGGCAGTCGCACTCCCCCTGAAATTTCCGTCCGAAGCTCGGATTGATGAGGCGTGGGAATACGTCCAGAAGCTACTCAAAACCATCCCGCACGCGGCGACCTTCGCAGTCGCATCTATTGTCTGCTTTCACCGCGCGACGGCGGCGGCCGACGACAAAGAGCAGCGGCGGCTCTCAAACGACCAAATCCGTTATTTCGACGAGGCTTGGGCGGCTTACCTAAGTCTTTCCAAGGACCAGGCGAAAGACCCAGAGCTTTACTTGATACTGGATTTGGCCTTCGAGACGGCTGCGATCAGCCTATTTCGGCTGGGGGAGCAGCTGCGTGCAAAACAGGTTTGCGACGAGGCGATCAGACTTGGCCCTCATTCCCCAAACACCTGGACAGTTCGAGGAATTGTAACCTACCCAAGCGATGGCGCGGTGGCCGACTTCCAAAATGCCATCGCGCTCGGTGACGACACCTACTTCCCGTATTTCTATCTGGCCCACAACGCTCTGGCGAGAAGCGACTACAGCGGGGCCGTTCAATTCTGCCAAGAGGCGCTAAAGACGAGAGCGAAGCCTAACCGACGCATTGAAGCCAGTCTTTATGGTTGGTTGGCGAGTTCTAAGTATGTCCTCGGTTCCGAAAAGGACGAGGTTGAGACGTTGTTCCACATAGGGCGCCAGATTGACCCAGAAAACCTGGACCTGGAGGAGAACTATCGGGTCTTCCGGGAGGGCAAGAAAGAGCCCCGGGTGAGACCCGCACGCGAATGGGGACAAGTCGCAATCCAACACGCACTCGACCGAATGAAACACTTCCCAGTGTCGTCGCCAAACCCTAAAGTCTTGGTGAGCAGCTGACGGCAGCCGTGCCGTGAGGCATTCCTTTGAGGGGATGGCCTGCTCCGCGTCCCCCCCTCGCCACGAGCACTGCAGCCCGCGCCGTAGAGGCAGCCAGGGAAGTCGGGACATGAGCCGATGCCGCCTTCTGCGATAGAACCAAGGCTAGGGCGCCCGAAGGAGCCAATCCGTACCGTCCCAACCGTCGGGCTAACAGTCGGCGTGCCCTCGTTAGCCGACCCGATAACGTGCCTTCGGCCACGCCCAGTTGCCGTGCTGCTGCCCGACGGCTGACTCCCTCAAGGTCGCAAAGGATCAGCGCCACGCGGTAGCGCTCCGGCAATCCATTCAGCTCCCGGTCCAGCAGCGGTAGCAACTCCTGCCAGCCGTCGTCGGAGGGCGGCTTAGGGCTAGCTAACTGCCGCGCCCGCTGCTCATGCTTCTGTCGTCGGGTGTTCATGGCCTTGGCCCTCAACGCCGTGCGGTAGGCAACGCCATACAGCCAATTCCCGACCAATTCCCGCGCGCGTAGCGCGGCCCCCTTGCGCGCCAGCACTAGAAATGTCGCCTGAAATGCGTCCTCGGCATCGTGGTGGTTACACAGCACCCGGCGGCACACCCCAAAGACCATCGGGCCGTGACGGTGTACCAACTCCTGGAAGGCCCCCTCGTCCTGACGGACATGGAAGTGCTCTAGCAGCTGGCTATCGGTCACGTCGTGGCCCCTGCAACGGAGGGCTAGCTTTCGCAGGTGGCTAATGACATCGGTCATTCCGTTCGCCCCGTTTGGTTGCGATGCCCGTCTCCCTTATACTCCCGTCAGCTCGGCCGGCGCGCCCATTTTTTTTGGGCTGGAGCGCCAACAATGCACTTCCCCTGTCTCTGCTCCTGGAGCCTCGCAACAATGGAACGGTCGATCAAGTAACTTGCCGACGTGCTCGCCTCGATAAAGAAAAAGTGGCTGAAGTTCGGCAGTCGATCCGTCACCGGTCGATGAGGTGGGTCGATGCTTCAGGAGGCATCCTCATCCTCTCGGTGCACGGTAACAGCAGGAACATCGTCTCTCATCCCCTTGAAGCTGGGATGACGCATGCTGCCGTCACTGGTCCAGCACGAAAAGGAAACCTCGCAGACCAGCTCAGGCTTGACCCACCGCACTGCGGCATTCGGTTTCGGCCTCGGCTTGAACGGGCAGTTCTCTTGAATCAGGGGTTCAAGCCGTTCGCGCACCCCGGCGAGTGTGCGCTGGTCGAAGCCGGTCCCGGTATGCCCGATGTATGTCAGATCCTTGCCGCGGTAGACGCCCAGGAGCAGGGCGCCGAGCCGCCGCCGGCTGCCGCGTTCGATCGTGAAGCCGCCGATCACGGCTTGTTGGCGCATGTGCGTTTTGATCTTGAGCCAGGCCCTCGTCCGCTGCCCCGCGACGTAACGGCTCGTGGCCAGCTTCGCGACGATTCCCTCAACCTGCCGCTGCGCCACGGCGTCAAAAAAGGCCGTGCCGTGTTCCGCGATGTGCTCGCTCAGCTTCAGCCCCGGAACGTCAGCAGCGATCCCTGCAAGCAGTTCTTTGCGGCGCAGGAGAGGTAGTTCCCGCAGGTCGTGGCCGTCCAGATAGAGCAGATCGAAGACGTAGTAGGTCAGGACGCCTTCCCGCGTGCGATAGTTCTGCAGGAGTTGGAATTGTGCCTTGCCTTCGCGGTCCAGGACGACGACCTCGCCATCGAGCACGGCGTCATGTCCGAGTCCAGCCAGCGCCTGGACAATCGATGCGAATCGTTCCTTCAGGGAGAGGTTGTTGCGGGAGTAGAGGCGCACCGATTGCCGCTCGACCTCAGCAATGGCCCGGTAGCCGTCCCATTTGATTTCGAATATCCAGTCCGGATGATCGAACGGGTTCGGGACCCGACTGGCCAGCATCGGCTTAATGCTCCTGGGCATGGGAGCGCGCGGAGCATCGGCCAGGTCAGCGGCATGAGCCGCTGAAACCGGGTGAGAGTTGTTAAGGTCGTGCTTGGAGAGCCTCACCGATTCGGGTCGTTCCTTTCAGGCACACCTAAATTATATTGCGGTTCGCCGAAGGCGACGATTCCGGGGATACGAATGCGGTCACAGCTCTCCTGATTGATCCGGCTCGCGCCGGCAAGGATCATCGACACGCTCACTGCGAGCCCCAGGAGCAAAAGCAAGGCAAGCCAGACGTACCAGCGCTTGAGCAATTTCCGCATGCCCCTTTTCCTATCTGAGCAAGGGAATCGCCGTCGAGCCCGCGCCAGGCGGGGAGTTCACGCCGCGAAACCAATGTCGTGCTACCTTGCTCGGTTTCAGCCATTCGTCAGCGAACAATCGCGCGGAACAGTACTGACGTTACCTCCCACATTGCTGCAGCCATTATGGATGCCAAAATACCAATCGCAAATCCAACCATGGTTGAGCGATGCCGTCCCCACCACGAGCAACGCGCAACGGCCCGCTCGATTCTCTCTGCAACGAGACCAGCAGCCTTCTCCATTGCACGGTCGTATGCTTCTTTAAGGGCCATGCTCCCAATTTCGGCCGGGTTCGGATCGGGTTTCTTGATCACCGAAACGGCGTGGAGATCCTCGTAAGCTGAGATTGCATCTTCAAGAATGGCCTTGCGTGTAAAGAAGGCAAAACCGATCTTAGACGCTCGGCGTAGCTCACGCGCAAGCTTAAAACCACCCTCGGACGATTGCCCCATTTTCGCTAGTACAGCCCTGAAATCTGCATTTGCTTTGAGCAGCTTTTCCCGTGCTTTGTGGAGGCTTTCGAGCTGCTCTTGGGTAGGTAGCGGGCCGTCAGGGATATACATGTCGAGGAGAAATAAATCAGGTGCCCCTTTGCCTTGGTGTTGCAGGTCTAGGCGTGCCTCCCTGGGAGAATGACCCACCCCAATTTCAAAGCGGTCCTTGAAAACGGTTTTAAAACGCGTGAGTTCTTCAGGGTCATCGTCAACGAAGCAGACGGCGATTCGTCTCATTATCACCTCGCGAACAATCTGCTCAGCATCGTGAATGTTGCAGACGGAATATCCTCGTCAGGGCTTACCGACGCCGTCAGCGATCATTTTACCGCTTCACTGTTTGTCCCGATCAGTTGCAAGTCGAATTTGCCACTGACATCAGTCGCTCGGTCCTGGTGCTGGATCACCTTCTGCAGGTTCACGAGATCGCGCACCCGGTCGGTCAACTTACTTCGGATCGCATCGAAGCGTCGAGTGAGGACCTCGGTCTTGCAATCCCGCAGCTTCACGTAAAGCGAATCGTCGCGCCGAGGCGGCGGAAGACCCGCCCCGAAGAGCCTGAGCGCTCCAGCGAAAGGCACTTTGTGGCGTTTCAGGCGTTGATAGGCCTGCTCTGAGAAGTCCAAGGGAAGGTCCTCATCGAAGAGATCCCGGTGGCTAGCCCGTGCCAACTCCACGTAGGCGGCTTCAATCAAAAGTTGCCGGATCTCTTCCTTGAGCGATGACACCTGAGCACGCTGACGGTCGCTGGCAGCCTTTTCGTCTTGCAGGAGCCGCTTGCGGACGGCGTCAGCGAACATGCACCTCAGTTCATCCCGCTGCTCAGCAGTAACTCCCGACGCAGACAGATCGTCCAACACCGTGTTCAAGTTGCCTAAGGACGGGACCAAGGCTTTGTTTTTGAGGCGGAAGAAACCTGCTGCCGACCAGGGACCGGCCACGGAACAGCGCGCTATGACCCCGCAATCCTTTCCATCTTGCGGCGGATCAACCGCGTCGAGTAGTTCTTCGAGCAGCCCGTTGCCGTAGGAGAGTAGTTCCAAGGTGTTGGGATGTTCGTCGAACAACCTCGGATCAAACGTGATTTCTTTCCAGTCGCCGTGCCAATCCAGCAAGTGAGCGCCAGCTAGATGGGGATGCGGTTTCAGGCGGTCGCGAAATGCCCCCGACTCAGCGATGGTCCGCTCCAGCTCGGGCAAGGTAACGGGCGCCGGCGCCTCGGCCGCAGGCTCGATAGCATCGGCGGTCAGCGTGTCCAGGTCGAGTGCTGCCGTTTCTGCTGAGCGCACTTGCCGGTTTATTTCCTCGATCTCTCTGGCGATCAGCTCCCCGCGGCGCTTGTCGTTCGCCATCGCGGCGGCTTGGATGACCTTCGCAACCTGACTCAGGATCGGCTGTAACTCGCCCACGACGCTCTCAAACGAGGCGATCCGATCATCGAGGCGCTGGTAGACCGTCGCCTCCACGGTTCCATCGTAGAAATAGTTACGAATCCACACGCGGTCATAATCCTGGCCGATGCGATCGATGCGTCCGATGCGCTGCTCGACACGCATGGGATTCCACGGCATCTCGTAGTTGATGAGCACACCGCACGTCTGCAGGTTCAAGCCTTCCGAGGCCGACTCCGTGCACAGCAGAATCTTGATTTCCCGGCTTTCGCGGAAGGCGGTCTTGATGTTCTCCTTGCTTGTCCCCACCCATGCCGTGCCGTCAAAGCGCTCGCCGCCCCGGCCGCTATAGCAGGCCACCTCTCCTCCATAGACGTGCCGCAGCTTGTCGCGCAAATAATCCATGGTGTCAGTGTACTGGGTGAAGACAATCACTGCGTCCCGGCGCCGGAGGATGTCGTTCAGGTCTGTGCTGAGCTGTTCAAACTTGCTATCCGTGCCCAAAGCGCGAAGGTCACCGAGAAAGTCCTGGACGTATTCAATTTCTCCGGCAAAGAGCGACGGCACTTCCTGTTCAGGCGTCTCTTCGGTATCGTCGGCCAGCAGCAATTCACTGACATCCTCGTCGAGATCCTCCTCTTCCAGATCTTCGTCGGTCAACCAGCCGGCCTCTGTTTCACCCTTCAGGTAGGCGAGCCGCCGTTCCAGGCTGCGCTCGATCGCGTAGAAGCTGCTCGTCAACCGGCGGCGATAGACGGTCATGATGAAGCCTAGCCCCCTGCGCTCGGCTTCGTATTTCTGGTAATGGTCGCGGATGTACTCTTCGATCCGGTGGTAAAGCTCTTCCTCCTCGGGTTTCATCGCGATCCATTCGGGCTTTGGGTCCCGGTACGGTATCTTGTCCTTCAACAGGCCGCGCCGCTGATATTCGCGCAGGAGCGCGCGGGTATTGCGAAAGACGTGTCTGCGCAGGGGAGTATGGCGTGCCGCGAGTTGCCGTAGCACAGCCTGCCCCTGGCCCCCAAGCTGGCGGATAACAGCGTCCGCGTTGGACGCGCCGTGCAAGCGGCGCACCTGGTCCCATGCGACCGGTCCCAGCCGGCTCTCGGCCACACGGCAGAAGCGCTCGTCCCACTCGCCGCCCGTCGCGAAATAGTCGTCCAGCATCCCCAGAACAAACGGCCAATCGATATCCTCGAAGGGCTGGCGCAGCTCCTCGAAGTAGCGCAGGAAGTTCCCTTCGACGCCCCACCGCCCTCCCATCCCCAGGAGCTTGAGCAGGTCAAACACCTCGCGCGGATCGATTTGCATGGGCGTGGCGGTCAGCAAGAGCAACCCGCGCGTCTTCTGGCACAAGCCGGGCCGGTGTTCAGGGCCCAGCAGCAGTTCCAGCAGTCGGTTTGGGCGAAACAGGTCGGTGTTCTGAAAGTCCTTGCGCCGTGCGTGGTGGGCCTCATCGACCACCACAAGGTCCCAGTCATTCGCGGCGAGGAGTTGTTGTTGGCGATCGCGCCGCTTGGCCAGGTGGCTTGACGCGAGCATGATTGGATGAGCGTTCCACGGGTTGTCGCAGTCATCGCCGTGAACTTCGCGACCGAATACGTCAAAGAACGTCTCAGCGTCGTAGCGTGGCACGTTGAGGATGAATTTTTCGTACAGTTCTTCTTGCCACTGCACGAGCAAGCTCTTGGGCACGAGGATGAGCGCACGCCGAACGTGCCCGGAAAGTACCAGTTGCCGTATCGCCAGGCCAGCCTCGATGGTTTTACCGAGGCCTACCTCGTCGCAGAGCATGAAACATTCGGGAAAGCGCTGAACGATCGTGTCGGCCACGCGCGTCTGGTGCGGCCAGGGTCGAACCGTGCACGTTTCCATCCCCAAACGCCCGGCATTGAGCAGGTGGGGTACGTCGCGCAGAAATTGAAACATGACTCGCTCGCGCTGATCGGCGTCCACTTTCGCGGGCGCCGGTGGTTCCGTCGGAGGCGGTTCGTCAACGCCGAACTCCCGCATTGGCGGCGTGTTCGGACGCAGCTTCAGCAGCTTCAGTTTGACAGCTTCCGGAATCGGTATGGCAATCCAGTCCCGCTCCTTGGCGTCCCAGAGACGGTCGAAACGATGACCGATTTGGGCCAGGTGCGCAGAAGTGCCGTCCCAGGAATGGAAGACCATGAACGATTCGTAGTTGTCCTCCAGGGCCGTCGCCGATTCGTTGACGCTGCCCGAAAAACCGATACGGTTGCCAGCGGCATCCTCGAACAGCCCTTCTTTGGGATGGTAGTAGCAATCGGATTTCGACGCCGGCAGCGGCTGCCCCCGCTTGTCAGTAGGAAGGACTACCTTGATTTCGAGCTGTCCAGTGCCGACGAGCCAGGCCAGTGCCTTGAGCCGGTTCTCGATGTAGTCGTTTTCTGGCAACACGATGCGCGTGATGAGCCGCTTCTCGACTTGTTCCGCCAGGGTTGCATGCCCTTCGTTGATTGCGGCCACATCGGCTTCGGAGAGGTCGGCGCCGCACAAGAGACGCATCTTGCCGCCGTTGGCAATCAGCCTCGTGACGCCGGCGGCGGCTACGGCGAGCATTGTGCTGGAAAAATAGCCGGCGGCCCGGTCATACCGGATGCTGGCGGACATCGCGGGAATGAAGAACTCGCGGAGCCGATTGTCGCTCGGCCCGTACGAAATCTTCAGATTCAGGTCCCGCAGATTCCCCATGTGACATACTCTCGTCGGGTCATTACCGCGCCGCAGTAATATTCATCCCAAAACTGTCGGAGAATTTGGTGTTGAAGCGACGACGGAATCTAGCCGTCTCCTTCGACGCCTTGAGTCGAGCAAGGTAACGCTGAAAAACACGCTCGATTTCGCTGAAGAGCTTCCAGGGATCGATGACTACTACTGGGCAAGGAGCGCCTCGGGGTCCAATGTCGCGATACGTCGCCAGACTCTTCTTTGTGACCGCAAACCGACGGTTCTTGATACCAGAAATAACGCCGCAAAGGGGTGCGTGTGCCGAGTGCAGGATTCCGTTTCGGTAGACGTAGTACAGCACATCGGCGATATTCTTGAGCTGTCGCGTTCTGATGGCGCCAGTCATCGCGTCAGTCTCATATACACAGTTGCGTGTATCAACTTTCGGAAACTCGATTGGCGGATTGACTGTCCGCCTGTAATGAGGCAATCGTTTTTTGATGAACTTGATGAATAGGTCCCGGTTGGAGGTAACCTTGCCGGCTTCGAACTGACAAAGGCAATCGATCAATAGGCAGCAAATCGACAATGCTGCGAAAGCGCCGTGTTGCCCAAGTTGATCCCGCAGAAGCCGAACTGGTGCGAGATACCATTGATCAATCCGCCGCTCAAATGCACTGAGCACGTCGGCGAAACAGTCCCAATTCACGTCGGAGTACTTCAGACCAACAGCGAAAAGTCGGTTCTTACGCACCGGTTCGTACAGCATGCCAACGCTCATTCCTCGTCTGCATCCTCATCCGATTCTTCTTCATCCTCGACCTCTTCTTCACCTGCGTCGAACAGCCCAGTCTGCGCGTCGATCTTCGGCGGCTCCTCTTCCTTTGGCGCCGGCAGGTCTTCCCAGAATAGCAGGCGCATGGCGTCGAGCGTCGTCATCTCGGGGCGGAGAAACTTGCCGTCTTTGCCGCGCGTGGTGGGGATGGCTTCCATCATCGCCTGGACAAGGGCCTTCACGCGGCTGTCGTTGCGCAGGCCTTGGCGATTCACAAACACCTCGCAGGCCTTCGAGCCTTCCTCGTCGTAGATCATCATGGCAGTGTGCAGGGCGTCGATCACTTGCGGGAACGAGTCCGCGTCGGGATCGACCATGTTCTTTTTGCGACGGTCGGTTGGCTTACACAAGACCACCGTGCCCGACTTTTTGGCCACGAGCTTCTTGTCCTTGATCACGTCCTTTTCCAGGTCCAGGCCCAAGGCGAGGGCTAGCTTGCGCGCCTCGTCGGCGGGGAACTCCTGGGCCCGGAAGGCGTCCCAGGCCATCAAATACCAGTCGGTAAACGGATCGAACTCCACCGAGCGGCCAAGGAGCAATCCTTGCTTGCGCAGATTGATGACCTCTTCGCGGGCCAGGTCGAGCGCCTCGCCCGGCTTGAGCGGCAGTGGAGCGCTGGTCTTCGGATCGGTCTCGCTGGTCAGGACCGGCCAATTCTCAGAGATAATTGACAACACCGGGCCGAACGTGCTGATATAAAGATCGACCCCCTTGATGCCTTGCTTTTCGAACTCAGCCGCCTTCTGCCGTGCGGTCCGACGTACTTTGGTCTTGAGGTCGTCCCACCAGACAGATTCGGTGGATTTGTCGCGTTTTCGGCACGCGAGAAGTATTGTGCTCGCCGCAGCGTTCTTCTTTGCCTGATGGCTACTGTGGGCACTCTCAGTAGGAACTGGCCAAGAAGCGTCGATCCGAAATCCTGCTCGGATGAGTGCAGTACCAAGTGTATCCCAAGCCTCTACCTGCTTGTGCGTAAACATCACCGTAAGGACGCCATCGTCGGCTAGGATGCGGTTCATTTCTCGAAAACAAGCGAGCATCTTGTTTTCGTAATCAGCCATAGCTAGTTGCTTCGCCTTCTTGCCGGCTTCCTTAAATCGGGAGACGTTCATGACCGCTTCGTCGTCCACATTGGTCAGCTCCGCCGTGAACAGTTCGGGAAAAGCTGTACCCAAGGTACGCTTGAACCAAATGTAAAAATAATTGGAGCATTCGGCGTAGTTGACATTGTCGTAATACGGCGGATCGACGGTGATACAGCGCATTTCGCGTGAAGCTATCTTCGTGAGTGCTTGAGCTGGCCCATTGTGACAGGTCAGTCGGACCACCGGGGGTTTACCGGCCGGACCAAAAAGAGACGATGGCGGTGACGAGACGAGGACCGCCATTTCGCCCATGGCTTCGCACACCTGTTCGAGCACCCACGGCGCGAGATTCTTGCTGGCGTCAAATTCTGCAAACGACCATCTCATCGAGAGATCATGCCGCTTAAAGGCATGTTCAAGAACGGCGCGTCCAGGATACCATGCGGTTTGCTTGGAGTTGTAATCAGCCGCTTTACCTATTGCCAGGGCCAGATAGGTCCGAACCGCAATAGCTCGCTCTTGTCCCAGTTCTTTCACGAGTGTCGGGAGAAGTTCGTTGACAAGTTCTACCAACGTGACCATCGCAAGTAGTTGGCGAGGCGTGTACGTGTCGCACCACCGTGTAAACCCGTATATCTCGCACGCCCAGTCCGCTCTGCCTTCGCGACGCGGCTCCGTCGGCAACAGGCCGGCTGCTTCCCATTGCGGCTTTCGTTTCTTGCATTCGCTCTCGGCTCGGCAACATGCCTGCTCATCTTCCGCTGTCGGCGCCCGGAAATTCACTTCACTTCCCTTTTTTATCCCGACGGCGACAAGCTGCTGACTCATTTGACCAGCTTGGGCATGGGCCTTGATGAAATCCCCGTCTATGCTCTCGCCTACTTGCCAGGGATTGATTGCTGTCCCGCGGCGTATCGTGCCTTTATCCGGGTTGACCTTCGCGCATGCCGACTTCCCAGTAATGATTTCAAAACGCACGAATTCAGCGTTACGTTCAGTGATTAGCTTGACCGCCACTGGCTTGTCGCCTTTCAGCAGCCACCAATTCGGTGCAAGGGGAACTGGCCTTCCTGTTGCCGGACAAGGGATTGTGCGGGCCCATACGTAGCAGAAAATGTTTTCGTTCGGATTGGACTGAGGGAAAAAGGACTCCAATCTGTCGCGAACACGATCGCACCAGATTCTTCCATATTTGCGGATGTCATCGGCTAGCGACACGCCAAAGCGAGCCGGGTAGTCAAGCGTGGCTTTGAGGATTACGCTAGCAACCGGATTTAGTTCGTTGGCGTGAACTGTCAGCCCGAATCGTAGCGCCTCGAAAGGAATGCTGCCACCTCCGGACATCGGGTCGCAAAAAGTGATTTCACGCTTGCCCCATGTCCACTCCAGGAGGTCATATAGTGTTTCAAGTTGCTCTAAAGTTGCGGTGTACGTAAACGCACGCGGATAGCCGTAGGGTATGCTGATTCCCATATCGCTCGGCAAGCCTGCCTTCCATGCCGGCGCCAGCCTGCCTATGATCGCGGGTGTTAGTTTGATTCCTTGTGTCTTGGCCCACTCGATGATCCGCCGGCTGGTGGCGGGATTGCCGAAGATACCGATCAGATTTAAGAACCACTGCTTATAGACGTCGAACGTCGGAAATCGCTCAAGTAACTTTTGTGGCCAGCGACGAGCATTGGTGTCATCATCCGTTGGATACGCCGGAAGTAGGCTTGTTAGAATCGCGGCTCGGCTAACGGTTAGCGGTCGCCTCGCCCACCAAACGTGCAGTCTATTGAGCGGGGGTTTCTGCGCAGCGCTCGTGTCGCGCATGCACTCGGCCCCAATCTGATCGATCGGCAGCCACTGCTCGATAAGAACCCGCGGGCGAGACATTCTATCGCCTCATGTTGGTAGGATGGATGTTGTATTCGTTCGTTGGCTCCCATTCGCTGACGGATGGATCGAGGTTATGCGTAGAGACGGTCTACGACACGTCGCAACAGCCCGCTGGCTTTCTCTCGCAACTCTGGCGGCAGATTTTCCGTCGAGACAAAGACGCTCCCATCGTCGTCGATCACGAAGACAAATCCCTCAGCAATCAGCTCATACGGGAACCATTCACCCTGAAGCCGCCAAGGTGCCTTTTCTCGAAGGCCGTCGATATTCAACTCGTGGCAGTCATCTGTCGGCTCAGCAAGCAGGCCCTGGATCGCTTCGCGCAGCCCCAGTTCGTGGACAATGCAGTGCCGGCCGGAGTCGGCAGCAATTTCTTCGGTGGCACCAAGTTTATGAACTCTTCGAGACTCCGCGAGGTTTTCGGCCAGGTCCTGCATTTCCTTTGCTGGGAAACGGAGCTTGTCGCGCACGGTGGTCGCATATCTTCCAAGATCAATGTTCAGTCGATGCCCACGCAGCGATTCGTTCACGCTGTGCATGACCCGATCCAGGGCAAGGTCGAGAATGTCGCGGCCACGGGCAAGGTGCGGCTGTTGGGCAATTCGGCGCATCTCAGAGCGGACGAGTTCGCCCAGCGCGAATTCGAGGCTCAGAGCGTACTTTTTCCGGTCGTCGCGTTGCACGAGCGTACCGGCCATTTCGACAATTGCTGCGAGCCGTTCGGCATCCACGGATATTCGTTTTATTCTCATACGAGTTGCAGCTCGATTATATAGCAGTAATATTGGATTTCCGAGACAAGGCACGTCCCAACGAGCAGCCCCACAACGGGCCGCACATCCAGTTGACCGGCGGATGAGGTGAAGGATGCCAGCCGTGGCAGTTCACCGTTCACCACGCTTTCGATTCCTTCCTCGATGGATTGCAGCGTTGCTTTCGCCTCGACTAAGTAGGTCCTTTGTTGACTCTCCATCACGACATCCGGATAGTCGTGGTTGGGGCGAGCCAGTTTTGTGCATTGGTAAAGGCGTTGTGCAATGAATCCGGCCATGGCTTCGCCAATCGCACATACTGCCGTCTTGTTCGGTGAAACACGAGAAGATCGATCTCGGCTGTAATAAAGCGGCGGATACCCGGGCTCAAGGAAGGCGCCCGCCGTGTAGGTGAACCAATATCGAATCTCTTCGAGCGGCTGAAACACGAGTTGTTCCGAGTATTTCACGACCATACGTTCCAACGTCGGCTCGCTGATTGAGAGAGACAGGCGTGACTCGGTCGTTCTCGGAGCGATCGCGGCGACGAATTCCGGCGCCATGGCCGAACGCGTATAGGCAGCCGTCGCCAGCCCTTGCTCGTGCGATGACAGCGTGATGATCTTTCGTCGTATGTCAACTGAAATCATGGGGGCGTCAACGTCCTGGTATCGAGGTTCCTTTCACAACAGTATTCGCGTGGCCGACAAGGCCTTCACGGGTGGGACATTTTCGCCCGACAATTCAGGGGGATGCTAAAGGTCGGCCCACCTCGTCATCGCCCATGCTACGATCGCGGCTTCGCGTGCTTCGATCTGATCCAAAGTCCAATCAGTTTCTTTGCACACGTCCTTTATCATTCGCAGATTGTGCTTCTCGTAGATGGCTTTTTTCTCGGCAAATGGCTTTGTCTTTGCTTGCTGGTTGAGCAAAATCGGCAGAAGCAAAAGATTGCCCATTCGGCCGACATGTTGTGAGATCTCTTCGTCGGGCTGCCCTTTCCGGCACATCTTGCCCTGCCAGGCGGCTACATTCCAAGGATTCTGCGGAAAGATATGTTCGATAGAGTCGGACGCTCGCTTTTTCCAGATGGCGGCTCGCTCGTGTTCGTCAATCGTGGCGCCGGCGCCGAGTGTCCTGGCCAGATGTTCTTCGTAGAGCCAAAGAATGTAGCGGCAGAATTCTGGGGATTCCTCGTAGCAGTCCTTTTTCACCAGGCCTTCGTCAACAGCCGCATTCACCGGGTAATCTTGGCCCAACGTGTGGAGCGCAGCCATGATTTGGTTGTACGTGCGTGTCTGTAGGTCGTTTCCGACAATCTTGACTGCCAGCCGAACGTATTCGCCGACCTTATGGCGAGAATCCTTGCCGTAGAGCCCGAAGATCCGGAACGTCACCCTTTCCCATTGTTCAAGCAGGTTCGCACGTTCCGGTTCAGTCACGCCCTTGGCTACCATGATGGCCACCGCCAGAAGTCGCGCATGGAGAATCTCGGTCACTGGACCAAGGTAGATGTTGCCATGTAACGAGGTGAGCCTCTTTGCATAATCGAGTAGCCACTCGGAGAGCTTTCTGGGCTTGTCGAAGGTGTCGCAATTAGCGCGAAGCTGTTCCAGGGCATCTTCTGAGGAGCGTGGCTTACCAGCGCCGGCCCCGAAATGGAGGGTCGCAGTTACCCGAAGAATCTCGTCGCCCCGAACGTCATGTTTCGCAAGTTCGCGATAAATCTCACCCCATAAGTTTTGCAAGCCTTGGAGTTCAGCCGCTGCCGCCGACGGAGAAGCCGCCAGCTCGAAGGCTCGGCCCATGAGCATGCTCTTGGTTTTGTCGAGCCAATCCACGTCGAGCCCACGGCTGTTCAGGACTTCGAACACTGTATAGACCGCTCGACTGTCCTCCGTGTCGTGGACTACAAATCCCAAACGGTGCAGCACAAGCCCTAGCAGCGACTCCAAACCGCGTTCTTTGCCCCATTGCTGCACGAATGCACCGCATTCCCCAATCGCCGCTGCCAGATTCCAGTCCGAATTCGTTTGCAAATCGGATTCCTCTGGTACGGCGCCCTCTCGGATAAATCGATTGAAGATTCGCTCATTGGCGTTATTCGTTTGCAGGAGGATCAGGTGGCCATCTCTTTTGACCAGAATCTTTGCCAACTCCTGTCGATCTTCTGACTCCTTGGACATTGCCAGCTCGATGCACTTGAGCAGAATGATGAGTGTAGTGAGACGTTGTTGTCCATCGACGACATCGAACACCCGATACTGGTTTGCCCCGACCGATTTCGTTTCCATCGTCTTGAAACAGACGATGGTCGCCATGAAGTGATGCTGGTCCGCTCCTTGCTGTGCGAGCTTTCTCAGGTCGGAAAAGAGATCTTGCCGTTGTCGGCTCCGCCAGCTGTAGAACCGCTGGTAATGAGGAATCCGAAAAACGCGATCTGCAAACAGGTTCTGCAGGACGCCGTAGGTGGGTTGGATCATTTGTCACATCCAAGCAAAAAATACCAGCGGCACCGAGGAAGAAGACTATCCGCCATCACTCACTCTGCGCCGTGAAACGGAAACTTCCAAGCTACTCCTTTGCAAGGAGAATCCGCATCGCCTTCTGCGAACGGCGACCAACGCGATGGTCTGTCGTTTTGCTGAACCAGTAATAGGCCTCTTCGGAAGCCATCGATTGGACCTGCTCAGAAATATCAGTCATCCGCGATGACTTTCGCAACGGTTTCACCGCGAGCATAAGCAGGCCGATACGAACGCCTAGCTCCTCGGTCAAAAGAAACGGTGTTTTTCGGCTGCGCGACAGCTCGGAGGGACGATAGCCGGCGAGTTTCAGCGTCGTGAGGATTTGGTCCATCACGGCTCGCATTGGCGTTCCATCGACGCGCACGACGAGCTGCCAATCGTGGCCAGAGCCGTTGACGCTTTCGCCGCGGGCCGGCACACGATAAAGCGCCAGGCCATAATCGACCGGTCGATCGGTTACCACACGAAGCTCGAATGGTTTCTTTGTCATGACTTGCCTCCATCGCTTTGAGGCTGGCCGTCGACGACAACCTTGCCCATCCCGAGGCTATCGAGCACCTCGCGGATCGTCTGGAATTGGTCCCCTTCGATGGAAAGTCCGCCTTCGAAGTCCGCCCGAACCGCCATCTGGACACTGGCGTTCGTTGCTTCCTGACTGAGCTGATCCGTAATGCTCTTGATACGTTTGTAGCGGTCCCAAGAGCCGTTGAACTTGACCTCGAATTTTTCGCCACCGTCAAATTCAAGCACAAGGTGCTGATCGAGCTGGTATTGGGCTTTTCCCATTTGCGGAATGGCGAGGCCCAGTGAACGGACATCACGAGCGGCATCCTTGCCCATGCCCTCGACTTTGATGAACAGCCGCACAAGAGCTTTGACGTCGTGGTCATGGCATTGATCGGAGATAGCCTGGAATGCCTGTGCGGGCGTGCCCTCGCCGAGAACACGCTTTGGCTTGCTGTCTTCGCCGCCGCCGGCTTCGTCGTCCTGATCGCAGACGCACGGTATCTTGTTGCACACCGGACAGGTTTGCGGCTCCGGCTCGGCGCCCTTGATCTTGATGCCGACGCGCTGAGCCTCTTCGAGCGTGTAGAGCGTGGAGTCCTCGCAGATTTCGATCATCGGTGTAGGCGAAGGCTCGCCATAGCCGATTCCTTCGGCCGTCGAATAGTAAACCCAGTTTCCTTTCTGCACGCCTTCACGGATCGTTTTCTTAAGCTGATTGATGTCGAGCAGCATTTTCATGCCGAGCCGTTTGCAAAATTCGCGGCGCAGGTCCTCCGTTGAAACGGACGCCGCGTTCATGGGCCATGCCTTCGCTTTTACGTATTGGGCGTTGAGCGGCTTGTCGTCGGCCGTCAGAACCTTTTCGAGATTTTTCAACGCTTTCAGGACGACCTCCGTCTGATCCTGCTGCACCTTCCCCTGTTCTTCGGCTTGCAGCGCTTGATGAGCAAGATTGTTGTGCTTCTTCGGGGCGTCGGTGGACGGATAATAAAGATGCCGATAGCATTTGGTAATTGCAACGCGAAGGTCTAGCTCAGCGGCTTCACCCATTTGCTTGAGCTTGTCAGCCTGCGCTTTGTTGAATTCCTGAATACGTTCTGGATCAGATGTGATTCGACGAATGGCCAGGTATTGCTGGGCTACGTTTACCATGCGGTCGATCTGGTCTTCGTCAGCGACCAGGAACGCCAGGTTGTTCTTGTAAGTACGGTATTCCTCCATCGTCCCCTTATGCTCGAAAAGTTTGACGACCAGGTCCGGCGGCGCCGAGGCCTCAGTCGCCTTCACGTGTGCGGCGTCATAATGGAGGACCACGAGTTTCGGGAGCTGGGCATCGTCATCTACATCGGCGGCTTCAGCCGGAAAGTAGACCGGGGCGAAAATGCCTTTCTTCCAGATCTTCTGAATGCGCTCGTCGAGCTCACCCTTGGCTTTGATCGTGCCAACGAGCCCCATCTCGTCGTCCACGATCTTGCGAAGCGACGGCTCGGTCTTGAAACGATAGCGGAGACCGTCGTAGTCGAAGAACCAGCAACGCTCGATGAGCCGCTGGATTACCTTGTCCATGAGAGCCGGATCATCGTCTGGTTGAAGGACGGCCAAGCGCAGGTCGGCAGGATCGACGCCGCTCTGGCCCGTCTGCACGAGACTGTGCAGGAACGCGGCCGTGGCGACGCGCCGGGCATAAGCGGGGCGTCCAGACTCGGCCGATTCCAGGTCGATCTCCTGGGCGTGGGACAGCGTGCCTTTTTTAGGGCTGGCAATATCTGCCTCGATGACCTGCTTGTACTGCGGGCGGTCGAGCCGGCTGGTCAAATCGTTGGCTAGCTGCTCGTCCCCCAGGTTGAGATGGTGCGGACAGATCAGAAAGCAATCCTTTACCTTTGACTTCCATAATTCGCGGATCGTCTGAGCCAGCAGGCGCAGGACGCCACGGGTCTTCTGGAAGTTTGGGATCGTCGATGTCTTGCGGTTGAGCGTCGTGAGCAGCTCCGGGTGAAACGGGTAATCCTGAGCCATCTCGAATTGGTATTCGGGCCGGATCGCTCGCTGCGGAAGGTCCACGCCTTGCTCGATCATGCGCGCGCTGTACGTAGACCAGGCTTTGGCAGTCTCCTGGGCGGCCTTGCGATTCACGCTGGCGAACATGCGGTGCGAGACGATTGCACTAATTTCGTTCTCGGCCGTGGGGGTCAAGACATGTTCTTGTCTGGCCGAGACACTCCGCGCCTCCCCAAGTTCCTGGCGCAGATCATCGGATTCCTTACCGAAGGCGTCCGAAGAGTCAGCCAGTGTGTAGACGACGACTGCCCGCTTGCTCTCCGACGTAAACTTGAGCAAGGACATCAGAAAGGCAACGGTTTGTGCAGCGACACTAGTTTTGCCCGCCTGGTACGCGGCGCCACGGGCGACCCGCAGATAGTAAGCAATCTCGTCGATCATGAGCAGGGCCGGCTCGTCGCCGATAAGTGTCTCCCAGGCCTGGGTGCCCGGAGCCGTCCGCTGTTCGTCACTTTTGCGGAGCACTTCATAGGCCGCGCGCCCGCCTTCCGGCCCGCCTGCACTGAAACCGAGTTGCCAGGCCAATTCCCCCCAGAGCGTGAATGTTCGCAATTTACCGTGATCCACTCCGTCGGCAACGTCCATGTCCGGTCCGACGACTCCGCCAATTTTCTTGATGGGTTGCGAAGGCAGTAGTTCCGGCGATACGAAGCTCCCTGAAACACGCGAATCAACGCGTCCGCGACAGAGATGATAAAGGGCGATGAGGTTGTGCGTTTTGCCGCCGCCAAAGCTCGTTTCAAGCCGGATCACCGGTGCGCTACCCGGGTTGACGCCGCTCAGTCTACCCAGGCTCTCTGCAAGCAACGACTTTAGGCCGCCAGTGGCATAGGTATTCGCGAAAAAGACGGCTGGATCGCCGTAGACTTCGTCGGCATTTCCACGCAACACTCTGGTCAGTGAGGCGGCAAATTGTTGTTCCTGTAATTCGCCACGCAGAACTTCTTCACGGGGGACACATGTCTCGAAAATGCTCTTCATGGTCCTCCTCGATTCATCGCTGGCGACTGAGAGTGCTCCGCCGCGCGCGGCTTCTTATTTTTGCCGAAGCGAAAGCCGCAGGCGGGATATTGGCACTCCAGGAATCTCCTCGCGGTAGTGCAGAAGTTATCACTTCGTGCGGACTAACGCAAGCAACTCCAATGACGAGGCGGGGGAACTTGAACTCAATCGTTTTGTACCGGAATTGATTCAATCGGAATCTCCATTTGCCATCGCAAAAGCACCGGAGCATGCCGCTTCGCGGTTCTCCCACCTGGATGAACTGAAAAGCCGACTGGTGGCCGATGCCCGGATTCTAGCCCGTGCAGTCGCTTTTCCCGAGAAGTTGCTGTTAACGACTCGGCGTGGGAGTTAACCGACTGGGGACCCATTGCGCGCGACCGGGTGCTGTGGCAAGATTCCCCCGGCTCGCCGGCCCGTCATTTCTTGAGGCGCGGCGCGATTTGACCGCGCGCCGAGCGGTCGGTTAGATTTGCTTTCCCGTTAATGGCAAATAGCCGGGCGGGGAAGCAAAGGTGTTCGAGCGTCACGCTCGAACACCCCAAAGAGGGCCAAAAAGACCGCCGGCTTGAGGGCTACCTGGCAGAGTAAAGCGTCCAATGAGGCGCCAACGGCACCAGACGAGACGACGGCTTTTGGACCTCTGTCGAGGGAAACGCCGCGGATGATCGCTACCAACGGGAACCTGTGCCTTGATCAGGCGAGCCAACGCGGCCAATCACGCCGAGGGGTGGGACCCTTCTGAAAGGGCGTTCCCACGTAACTAGTCTTATAGAGAAAGCCGTCCTTTCCTCGTTCGAGCCCCGGATCGGTAGCCAGGAGACACTCAATGCAATCCGGATGGCCTTTCTGGCGGCAGCGAGGACAAAAGATGGACTTTGATACGGTTGGCTCAGGAATAGGCTGGGGCGCAGCTTGCCGCCGGGGTGTTTGGACCTCTTGAGTAGCTGCTGCGGTTGCCGAGGGTGACCCAGCGCGGAGCAGGGCGAGCAACTCAGACTTATTCTCCTTAATAGCCTGGCGAATGCCTTCTGTCAGCTTGTTTGCAGGGGCAATCCGGATGCCGGTTTCAGAGGCAGCCACACTGAACCTAAGACGAGTCAGAATGACGAGTAATGAGGCAGCGCTCATAGGTCCACCCAATCGTCCTCAGACGGCGAAGCTCCTGGCGGTACACGAGAACCTGGACACAACTGCAGAAGCTGTTCCTCTGTGGTCAGCCCTGCCGTTTTTGCCCGCTCCTGAATCATCATCCACCTGCATTTGCCTGGCTGGCAGGATTCTCCCACCGGGGGAATCCCATGCTCCCGCTTCATCCCTAGTAGACAGTCGTCGAGACGCTTCATGCACTCCTTCCCAATGATGTTCTCCTCCGTCCTTTCTTTTTCTTCGAACTCCTTGCTGCCCTTCACGAGCAACGGCACGTATTCCTTCAGAAACTCCCCCTGGTGCTCCTTCGCCCAATCCAGCAAGGCCTTCGCTTTACCGCTCGGTGCCCTCGGCGGCTTCGCATCTGACATGTGTTCCCAGACCCATTCGACAATCTTGCGGTGGCCGACCAGCTTCTTGCGGTCAGGCTCCTTCCCCTTCTTTTCCCAGCGGTTCGGAGTCTCGTATGCTACAGTCCGGGACCCATCCAGCGGTTGAAACTCTGCAACCAGATGACGCCGAACCTCCCTCGGCGCTCTGCCCTCAGCGGTCAAGGCATGCCGACGCGACTCGGCGTCCGTCTGCCGGCCTTCGCGGCTAACTCGTTCCCAAAACTGGCTCTGTGACTCACGCTTCACCGCTTCACCCATGCGTCAATCCCTCCGTGCAAATTGTACACATAAACGCAGGACCTGGGACGCAGGACTCACGCACAGCCGACGCAGAAATGAGGCAGTCCGGTGCCACCCAGATGGCGACCGGGACCCAAGAAAGCAACCGTGTACACGAAGGCCGACTAGTCTTCGAGGGGACCCAAGGCGATGGGCCGGGGGTCTGGTTCAGTTTTCCAGGAGAAACGCAAGTCCATTCCTATCAAGAGTTACGGAAATGCAGGCCGCAAGCCGTTCGGAAGGGAACGCTTCCGAACGCGCGCTGCCAGAATTGGCCGGAAAGAGCGGGGGAACAGCATGGAAACAGCGCGCGAACAACGAACGCGCGAGAGCAAGCAGCGCGAGAGAGAGAGGAGAGACTAGTAAAACGACCCTTTCCGCGGTCTGGAAACGGTTAACATTGGGCGCCGCGCGCAGAATTCGGCCATGATCCAATTTGGCTACACGGGCTGCCGTACCACGGTACCGAAGCGCGGAGCGCGCCGGTTTGCAGAGAATTTCGGCTTGCAATCCATATTTGCTACTGAAGGGGTGCGCTAATAAACGATAGTTGGTTCTAGTCCGATTGGTTTCAAAAGAAACGCGGACCTGGATTGTTACTAGCAATCCAGACCCGCTAACCAATCCCCAAACCTGTTATGGAGGTTTCGGTCATGGCTGAAGCAAGTCTATTCCATGCGCCCTTGTCTGAAAAGTACCGTCCTGGCACGTGGCAGGACGTGGTAGGGCAGGACAAGGTAGTTAGCCGCATTCTGGCGATGCGGGAACGCGGTTCCCTGGCTGGTCGTGCTTATTGGCTATCGGGTAGCTCGGGGACGGGCAAGAGTACCATCGGCCGGCTGATTGCGCTGGAAGTAGCCGACGAATTCATGGTTGAGGAAGTAGACGCCAGCGCGCTGACGGTTTCCGCGCTTCGCGAGTTAGAGCAATCCATGCAAGTAAAGGGTTGGGGAGAGAAAGGCGGCCGCGCCTATCTGATCAATGAAGCGCACGGCTTGCGGAAAGACGTTATCCGGCAATTACTGGTTCTGCTCGAACGAATCCCCCCGCACGTGGTCATTATCTTCACGACGACCACGGAGGGGCAGGAGAGCCTTTTTGAAGATATTGATGATGCTTCCCCCCTCTTATCCCGTTGTTTGAGGCTTGATCTGGCGCGGCGCGACCTGGCGAAACCGTTTGCCGAGAGGGCAAAGGCAATCGCGGAGAAGGAAGCGCTGGACGGTCAACCGTTGGAGCGCTACGTCAAGCTACTGCAAACCCATCGCAACAATCTGAGAGCAGCCCTGCAAGCGATTGAATCAGGCGAAATGGCAAGCTGAGCGCCGCGGCCCGTGGCGAACGCTCTCCCTGCGCCCGGAGAGCGCTGCCATTAACCGGGCTGTTTCTGGCCTATTTCCATTCTCTTTGACCGCTTTTTAGGAGCAACGAACATGCCAGCAACTATCGACCGGGAACAAATGCAGCAAGAGGCGCTCAGTCGAGCTGCCTCCGGGCAATCGCTCGCCAATTGGCCCGCGATCTTCGCCGGGTTCATGGCGAAGGGAATCCCCGAGCATGAAATCAAGCCGCGCGAGAATGTCTTCACTTACAACGCTTGGCGCGCGCTTGGCCGGCAAGTGCGCCGCGGGGAACACGGCGTCAAGGTTACAACGTTCGTGCCGATGACGAAAAAGGACAAGGAAACCGGGGAAGAGAAGTCTATCGGCAAGCATGCATGGACGGCAACCGTCTTTCACGTCTCGCAGACGGACCCGGTCAAGGCTTAGTCGCCTGTCGGGAGCGCGGCCAATCGCGCCGCGCTCCCACTTTGGAGGTTATCGATCATGGCGATTCGCAAGAACTACCGAGTAGGTCGGCGTTATGGCACGTTCGAGGGACACGGGGTTTACGAATACCCGTGCACCTTCGCCGGATTTGGCTGGTGTTGTCACTTCTGCTGCCGAATGGCTGCGCTTCGGAAAGCAAGACACGCCGACACGGCCGAACAACTCGAACGCAACTCCAAAGCACAGGACTGGCTGCGCCACTGGGGCAAGCTGCTTTACGATCCGGCGGAACATGGGCGCGATCCGAAGCGCCGGAGTGCGGCCGCGGCGATCGTGCGCGAGATGCGGCGCGGCAGGGCAGATTTTGCCGATGCCGTTCGCGCTGGGGCATGGACTGGCGTCGCCTTGTCCTGAGCAGAGGGCGCCGGTCCCCAGGCCGGCGTAATGCACGGCTGCCGCTGTGGCGGCCGCGGTCCCAAGTCCGCACTTATGAGGATCAGAGTATGCGCTTACCCCTCGACCGATTTCAGAACTACCGCACCATAACGGCGCGGTTCGCTTCCAAAGCTACTTGCGGCCACGAAATCAAGGCCGGTGACCAGGTCGGTTATAACCCCCGGCTAAAGCCGGCAAAGACCGTCTGCGCCGAATGCTGGCGCCGTTGGGTGGCCGAAAACTGCGAAGCGGAAATGTACGAGTTCAATCTGCCTTACTAACCCCCGGAGTATTACTCATGCCCGCGACCATGCTTTCATTTTGCGACCTGCCCGACCGCATCCGCTTGCCCATCCTCGACGCGGTCTTTGAAGCTAGCGGCGATGTCGCCGGCTACTTCGGACCCTATGTCCAGGTCGCCATTCCGCGCCCGTCCGGTCCGTTCTTCCGGGCGATGGAAGACGTCGGCCTTGAGCTCGACGAAAACTCCTTGATCCTGTTCCCGCTCGGGACGGACAAGCCGCCCGAGCATTTGCGACACCATGCCGGCTATTGGTTGTACGGCAACTTTTCACCCCGCCCATAGGAGGACCACGCCAGCGAATTTGACCGCCCTGGCTGCGTTGAAAGAAGCCTGAAACGTGGCTGAAACACCCGTGAACCAAAACTGAAAGAGGGCTGAATCAAGCCTGGAAAACTTGTAACGATTCGGCGAACCGAATCGAAAGCAACACCTAAAGGAGGATCTCATGAACGAAAGATCGAATGCATCCCTGGCTGAAAAGTACCGGCCCAGGTCCTGGGCTGAAGTCGTTGGACAAGAAAAGATCGTCGCCCGCATCCGGGCTTTGATCGAGCGCGGTTCCCTGGGCGGCCGCGCGTACTGGATTAGCGGCCCCAGCGGGACGGGCAAGACTTCGATTGCCCGCCTCATCGCCGCCGAGGTGGCCGACGAATGCATGATCGAAGAGCTTGACGCGCCCGCGCTGACGGTCGGCGATCTCCGCCGCATCGAGGAGAGCTGGACCGAGGACGGATGGAGCGATAGGCCTGGCCGCGCCTATCTCGTCGACGAGGCGCACCTGCTCAAGTCGGATGTCCTCCGTCTCTTCGTCGTCGTCCTGGAACACACACCCGCCGACGTGGTCTGGATCTTCACGACCACGAAGAACGCCGAGGAGGCCATCTTCGGCGATTATGACGCGGGCGCCCCGTTCCTTTCCCGATGCTTGAGGCTCGACCTGTCCAGGCGCGACCTGGCCCATCGCTTCGCGGAGCGCGCGAAGGCAATCGCGGAGAAAGAGGGACTCGACGGCAAGCCGGCCGAGGCTTACGTGCGCCTCTTGCAAGCCCATCGCAACAACATGCGTTCGGCTTTGAATGCCATCGAGGCCGGCGAAATGGCGAGCGAGTAACGTTGCGGCCCGTGGCGAACCGGCTCTTGCGCCCGAGAGCCGGCTGTCATCGGCCGGACTCTTTCCGGTCTGTTTGAACCCTATTACCAAGGAGAACCGTTCATGACTGCGCTTGCGAAAATCGACCGTGAAACTCTTGTCCATGCATTCCGCGAAGCGAAAGCCGCGGCGCTGGCCGGCGACCCCGGCCAGGATGCCGACGGCGGAACGTGCAACTTTGACACGCCGGCAATCCGACTTCCCGGCATTCGGGAAAAGTTCGTTGCCGAATGCGCCGCCGAGGCCGGCATCAGCGCCAGCGCCTTCGACTGGCTTGGCGGTCAGCGCTGGTTCTTCGTGCACGTGCCGACGCACGGCCAGGCGAACCGGCGAAGCATCATGGCCGAGGCCGCTTGCCGACGGCTGAAGGAACTCGGCTTGCAGGCCGTGATGTATGCACAGGCGGATTGACACCCGGAAACACCCCGGCGCCATCCGGCGCTGGGGTTCTTTCTTTACCCGAAAGGAGAATTGACCATGATCGAATTCGGAAATGACATCCCGCTTGACCTTGCCCAGGCCGCGCACGGGGGGACCTCGTTTGTCCCCGAGCGCCGCGGCCAACAGGAACGCAACGAGTATGCCGATACGTTACGGTCAGACTATGCCGAGCTGTCCGCCCTGGCCGACACGCCAGAGAAGCAGGCCCAGCTCGTCGAGGAATTCGACCGCTACCGCGCTGGCTACCGCAAGCGCAGCCTGGCGCTGCTGCATTCGCGCTCTCGCTGCCTGTCGCCGATGATTACCGGCGGGGCGCGCTTCCCGGTCGAACGCAACCGGAAGCGCAACGAAATTGCCCATAGACGGCTTGAAGAGTTGCTAGACTTCCGAACGCGCGCCCTGGCGGCCATTCGGAAAGCACTTCAACCGGAGTTGCGGCCAATCATGGCAAGCGATGCCGACGCAACCGACCGGCTGCGCGAGAAGATCGCCCAAGCCGAGGCGCTGCAAGAGCGGATGAAGGCAGCAAACGCGGCCATTCGCAAGCATGCAAAGACTGGACAAGAAGCGCAGGTCAAGGCGCTGGTGGATCTCGGCTTTGAAATCAGGAGAGCATGCGAACTGCTCAAGCCCGACTTCTGCGGCCGGATAGGGTTCCCAGGTTATGAACTGACAAACAATAACGCTAATATCCGGCGGATGAAGGAGCGCGTGGTCGGCATCGAGAAAGCCCAGGCGACGCCGGACACGGTTCAAGAAGGCAAGGCGGCCCGGCTAGAAGACTGCCCGGCTGAAAACCGCATTCGGCTTTTCTTTCCCGGCAAGCCCGGCGCTGAGGTCCGCGACCGGCTGAAGGCGAATGGCTTCCGGTGGGCGCCGTCGCTTGGCTGCTGGCAAGCTTTCCGCAACCCGCGAGCGCTGCAGACCGCCGCCGAGGTCGCCGAGGCAGGCCCTCGCCCCGGCTCGCTGCGCTGGTGGGCTACCGAACGCGGTTTCAAGGTATTCATCCGATGCGGCCGGGTCTATGCCTGGCACACCGGCGGCGCTTCCGCCCAGGTCGCCGACGTGGACAACGGCCGATGGATGGAACACCACGACATCGCCGCGGCGCCCTGGCGACAAATCGACCTGACCCCCGAGCAATTCCACAACTTCGAGGCCGCGGCCGCGGACTGCTACTGCTATCGAGGCGTGGACCGTTGCGACTTCTGCACAAGTATGAGAACGCCCGACGGCGCGCCTTCGTCCAACGGCAGCGCCTTCTATTCGGAGTCCAATGAACCTCCCGCGGTCTTCTGACAAAACCCTTATTTCTGCGCGCTGGCAGCGATCTGCCGGCGCGCAGAGATGGTCAAAATCCCGAATCTGACCCGGAAGAAAGAAGGAGAGCAAACATTATGGCTACGAAACTACATCGGCATGTTGTCCGCGAGACCACGGCACGTGACAACCGCACCGGCAAGCCCCTGATGGTCGAGCTGGTCGAGGGCGGCCGGCTCATTCGGCTTTGGCCCAAGGGCTGTCGGCGGCGGTACACGGTAACGGTCGATCAAGTCTATGTGCAAGGCTGGAAGAACCAGGCAGCGCAAGAGAGAGCTGAACGCGCTACCCGACGTGCTCGAAAGAGAACCGCCAGCGTTTGACCAGGTGACCCATGGCCAGGATCAAAACCGTACTGGCTACCGTCATTTGCCTGCGCTGCAGGAGGACGTACAAAGCAATGATTTGCGCCAGGTACGCCAGGAAGGCGCCACGCACAACATTCGGCTTCCCCGAACTCATGCACATGGACTGCCTGCGCAGGCTGTGTATCGAAGGACAGGCGAAACTTGAATCGTCTCAAAGCAACACCCACTTACGGAAGGAGAATTGCTGATGACACCCGCCATCATTTATTGCCGGTACTCCCCAAGGCCTCGGGCTGAGGAATCCGAGAGCATCGAGACCCAGGCCGCTAGATGCTCCGCCTATTGCGAATCCCAAGGCTACACGCCGATTGTGATTTGTTTTGACCGCATCCTTTCTGGCGGACGCGCCGACAACCGCCCCGGCCTGCAGCAGGCCATCGAGCTTGCCTGTAGGCACAAGGCTGTGCTGGTCGTTTACAAACTAGACCGAATGGCCAGGAATACTCGCGACGCCTTGGACATCGCAGACGTACTTCACAAAGGGAAAGCTGATCTGGCCTCAGCCACGGAACACATCGACACGCGAAGCCCGATGGGCAAAGCATTCTATGCCATCATGGCCGTTTTCGCGCAACTGGAGCGAGAGCAGACCGTGGTTCGCACGTCTGACGCCATGAGGCAACATCAAGCGAATGGACGGCGGATGTCAAGACTCGACTGCTGCCCTTATGGTTGGAAGCCCGACACCAGCGGGCCGATGATCCCCGACCGCGACGATCCTACCGTCATGCGCCCAGCTCGCTTGGTCGAGGATCCTGCGGAGCAAGCCGCAGTGGAACGTATGCGGCAGGAACATGAGGCAGGCAGCAGTTTTCGCGAGATTGCCCGCATTCTGGACCTCGCGGGCGCGCCATGCCGAGGAAAGCGCTGGTCGCCTTCGACTATCCGGGCGATTCTAGCCCGAATCCGATCAGGCCTCGCGGAGACTTCTTGAAGCGTTCCACCAACTCTGCTTCGTTTCGCCTCCTCCGAAGCAGTGCCCACAAGCCGCCAGCATTTCGTGTGCATTCGGTCCTGCTTTTGCTGCACCCAGGCTATTTTGGCTCCGGCAGGTGAAAATCCGGCCAGATCGCCTTGCCGAGGCTCTTGATCGTGCCCGCAATGTTGCCGGTAAAGTCCTTTACATAGTTCGAGGCTTCGAGCAGTCCCTCGGCCGAGACGGAGTACCACTTGCGATCGGGTTTGTCGCTCGTCGCCTCCTTGACCAGCAATTCCAGGTTCTTCGCCACCTTTGGGGCCTCGTCCTTCTTGTCCGCCGGCAGGCTCTCGATCAACTTCTTCGCATCACGCTGCAATTCCTCCAGCCAGGCCCGCCGCTCTTCTGATGGCTGCATCTGAATCATATTCGTGCAGTTCGTCATTACTTCGGCGATCTGGCCGAAGTTGGTTCGAACGTTGATTGCCGTTTTCTTGTCTCTCATAAACTCTACCCTCGCTCCAGGTGAATAGTGGTGGTGGTGTGTTGCGCCAGACTCTTGCAGAAATCGATCATATGCTTTCTCTCGGTCCGCAGGTAATTCTACTCCGTCGAGCAACCCAGAGATCGGGCGGTCCACTCGCTCCCCATCGATCGTCAATCGTACCGTTGTTTTCCCCGCCCGTGAGTCCAAAATCAGGTCACGATAAGGCACGGTTACATCGGGACGGCCGGACACGGCGACCTCTTCCTTGGGATTCAAGTCTTTGATACGTCCGTGAATCTGGTCGAAGTTATAGCGGACCACGTTTAGCAGTGCCCGCCGCGCGTCGCTATGTGAACCGCGAACCCAAACGCTTAGCACATTGGCATCATAATCGGCCTTGATCAGGGCCTCGGCATCCTCATTGCCCACAACGACGCCGGAGCGCCACCGCAATCGTCCCTTACTTAGACTGTGGGTTTTAGTGATAAAACGCGGCAGTACACCATGGGGAAGTATCGTGTACTTGTAGAGGAACACGACGCACTCTGCAGCATCCCAATCCGATAGCGGGGGTGTCTCATCTGGCAACAATTCCGAGACCAGTACCCCATCGTCTTCGTCCTCCAACGGGAAGCACAGCTCAAATTTTTCCATCAGGTCGAGGAGATATCGCAGGTGATTCGGCTTCGGCCACCGTTTCTTCGGTAACAATTCTCTTAAGGTCTTTAGTGTGAGCTTTCCATGTTTCCCCTTCCGCAGAATGCGATTCGTTATCACGCGGTAAATGCCATCCGTGACCCACTCTGGGTTCAGCACGCTCAGTTCCTTGAGTTTGATCTCATCGGGAAAGCTGACGACGGTTCCTAAGTCGGCCAGACGATGCAAAAGCTTTTGTTGGTCCATTTCGTCCGTGACCCCGTATTCTTTACAGATGTTTGCATATTCCTCATCCGAGAGGTAATCCTCGTTCATGCTTGCCAGTCTGTCTTTCACGTCCCAGCACGTCGCTGGGAATCGCTCCTCCAGGCTCAGAATCCGCTCCGCTTCCTTCAGGATCGCCCTCCGCACCGGTTTGACGGATCCTGCCATTTCGCAGTCCGTTGGGAAGAAGTGCTCCAGCTTCACTCCGTATTTCTCCGCGAGATACTGTCGGTCCATGTCAAAAGGGTGCGCCTTCTGGCGGTTCATCACCACGACAACAGATGACTGCCCACCGAACGCACGCGCCAACTTGAGCCAGTACTCCGCGTCCTGCTTGTGCCGGTCGTGCCGCCCATCAACCACCACCACATACAGGCTGCGATGCGTCAGAAAGAACTGGTGAGTTCCGTGCAGTATCTCTTGCCCGCCAAAATCCCAAATAAGTATCTTTGCCGGTCCATTCGATAGCTTCGCCTCCCAAGAAGAAATGGCGATGCCGTCCGTGCGCTTTCGGTTTCTAATGAACCTCTTCCCTTGCAAGACGTCGGCTATTGAACTTTTTCCAACCTCGCCACGCCCCACGAGAATTAGCTTCACCTCCCGAAGGACCCTGCCCTCCGGTCCGCGCGTACAGAAGTAATAATCCAGTATCTCACCTGGCGACTTTGGCTTGGCCTTGTCAAATCTGACCTCCTTCGATGTGGGCCCTAGCATTTCGACTGGCAGTCCGAGGCCGGGATTGTCATGGAGGTAAAGCTCATTTAGCGCTGAAAGGCCTTCGATCTCCGGTGGCAGCGCGATGAGCTTGTTGCTGGCGAGGTTAAGCGTCGTCAGGGCCTTTAGGTGGCCGATCTCCGGCGGCAAAGTGGTAAGCATGTTGCAGTGTAGGTCAAGTTCCGTGAGCGCTGAGAGCTGCCCAATCTCTGCAGGCAGCGTAATGAGCTTGTTGTCATGCAGCGCGAGCGACGTGAGCGCCGAGAGTTGGCCAATCTCTGCTGGCAGCGTAATGAGCTCGTTCTCATACAGCACAAGCCACCTCAGCGCCGAGAGCTGGCCAATCTCCGGAGGCAGCTCGGTGAACCCATTGCTGTTCAAGACGAAGTAAGTTAGCGCCGAGAGCTGACCAATTTCCGGCGGCAGCAAAGTGAGCTGCATGCTGGAGAAGTTAAACGTCGCCAATCCCCTAAGCTGGCTGATCTCCGGCGGTAGCGTAGTGAACTGGTTACCTCCAAGGAGAAGGTTCTTCAGCATAGTGAGGCGGCCAATCTCCGGCGGTAAAGCGGTGAGCCGATTATTCCAGACGGAAAGATCAATCAGGGAAGTGAGTCGGCAGATCTCCAGCGGAAGTGTCGTGAGCTGATTGCCATCGAGGTAAAGCCCCACCAGCGCCGAAAGCTGGACGATTTCCGAAGGCAACGCGATTAGCTGATTGAGGTTCAAGTATAGGTGAGTCAGTGCCGAGAGCTGGCCGATCTCCGGTGGCAGCGCGATGAGGTTGTTGTTGGCGAGGTCAAGCGACGTCAGCGCCTTTAGGTGACCGATCTCGGATGGCAGCGCAAGCAGCTCGTTGTAGGCGAGGTTAAGCGTCGTCAGGGCCTTTAGGTGGCCGATCTCCGGCGGCAACGCATTGAGGCCCAGTCCGCTCAGATCGAGCGCATACCCCCGACTGTGCATCTTGCGGCAGGATTCGATCCGCTTGTGGGCCTCGACAAGTCCGTCACCGGCTCTTGTTTTGTTTGTTGGCATATTCGCTTCTGTGCGCCGGGATACTGACAAAAAGGGCGCAGGCTTGTCCCGACTACTTGGTCTCCGGTAGCTGAAAATCCGGCCAAATTGCCTTGCCCAGGTTCTTGATCGTTCCTCCGATGTTTCCGGCAAACTCATTCACGTATTTCGAGGCTTCCAGAAGTCCGTCGGCGGAGACGGAATACCACTTGCGATTTGGTTTTTCGCTGGTTGCTTGCTTGACCAGCATTTCCAAGTTCTCCGCTATCTCGGAAGCCTTCTCTTTCTTGTCCTCGGGCAAGTTTGTGATGAGTTTCTTCACATCTTCATGCAGTCCCTCCAGCCATTTCCGCCGCTCTCCCGCTGCCTGCATTTGAATCGTGTTCATACAATTCGTTAGTGTCTGGCCGACTTGGCCGTAAACGTCGCCGCGGATATGGATGCTATGGTCATCGGTCATGCCAGTCTCCTCCTTCTCGTTGTATTTGGCGCCCGGGTGTACATGAACAATCTTTTGAGGTCCAACCGCGGATGCATGGCGCTGCTCCTCATCGCGCTTTTTCCTGGCCGTGCCGCGAACGCCGTCTAGCGCTTGGCGAACGTTAACCAGGATCGTCTGCCCAAATTCTATCCCCTTTGTCGGAAAGTCGACAATACCTTGCCATTCAAGGGAGCGCACAAATTCGTAATCGAGCATAGGTGCAGTGTGATGGCCAGGGACGGGGATAAGTTGCTGTACTGGAAGATTTTGCACCGCGCCATGCAGTGCCTCGAAAGTAAAACGCACCTGGTCCAGCGCGTCGCGCCGGTGCGCGTCCGGACCAGACACGCTGATTAACACCCGCTTTTGTTCCGCGTCGCCAATCACGCGCACTTTGCAGCTCCTGAGTTCCAGCACACAGCCTTGTCGCCAGGGACCAACAGTCTTGCTTAGCTGCTTGTGCTGACGCGCCGTAAACGCTGGGATCAGACCGGCTGGCATCACTTCGTATTGATACACGAATTCCAGCGTGCCTTCCTCTGGCCAATCAATCTTTGGCTCCAGTGCCGGCAGCATTAGCGGGATCAGCATGCGATGCTCGGGCCCATAGTCGCTCGAATCGTAAAGCAGATCGAAGCGACGCATGACTTCCTCGATGATGCGCTCGTGCCGGATGGGATAGCCGCGACTCCTAAGGATTACAGTCATCTCGGTCCTGTCTAGCAGACCCCCTCTTTCTTTAAGTGACGTGTCATCCAGAAGGGCATAAATGCCAAGGGTGACCCATTCGGGATTCAGAATCGCGGTCTCGGACAGGTCGGGCGAATTCGGCTGCGTCGTTGGAAAATATCGCACTGTGCCAAGGCGGTCGCACAGGTGCAACAGTTCCCGTCGCGCTATGTCGTCCGAGACTTTAGTGCCGCAAAGGTTGGCCCAATCTTCTAGGGAAAGCGTGTGCGCATTCATCGTCTCCAGTTTCTTCTTGATGGCAAGCCAACTCTTGGCGACTGGCAGCCGCACGCCGTTCAATTGCATCGCTGCGCGTACGATGGTTCCGCGCGCCTCAGGTATGCCGGCCAAATTATCGCAACTCGTTCGGAGAAAGCCACGCAACTGCGGGTATTTGCGCCGCAGCGCGTGCTCGTCGGGCGCGTGGCCGACAGGTTCATCCTCCTTGTTGACGACAACGTAAATGACTGCCTCAGGGCCGCCAAAGCTCGTCGCCATGCGAAGCCAGTAGTCCACGTTGTTTTGCCGTTCGTTGTCCCGTTTGCTGATGACAATTAAGTATATAGCTCGATGGGTCAGAAAGAGAGTATGTGCGCTGTGATAGATTTCCTGTCCGCCGAAATCCCAGCAGTTCAGACGTAGCGTCTCGGAACCGCGCATCCTATCGGGCACCAAAGTTCCGTTTTTTACCGAGACCGACCAAAGCTTGCGAACGATCCCAGAAGTTCCCTTGGCATCTACGTTCCTCCGCGGCTCTCCTGCGGTGAGGGCAGCAATGAGACACGTTTTGCCGACGCTTGCCTCGCCCAGCACCAAGATTTTTGCCTCCATCAGCGGTTCAGTGCCTCCCTCCTGTGCCGCCAGGAGGTGTGCAAAGTAATAATCCAGTATTTCGCTCGGCGGCTTCTCCTTGAAAATCTCCTGATCCATCGACGTCAGATAATCTTTGTGACGCTTCGGCCCCAGAAGCTCCTCGGGCAGGCGGAGACCGGGATTGTCATGAAGGTAGATGGAGGTGAGTGAGGTGAGTCGCCGGACCTCCGGCGGCAGCATAGTGAGCTTGTTGCCGCTGAGGTCAAGCACCTTCAGAGCCGTAAGCTGGCCAATCTCCGGCGGCAGCGTGGTAAGCTTGTTGCTGCCTAGATTAAGTTGCGTCAGAACCGTGAGCTGTCCAATCTCCGGCGGCAGCGTGGTAAGCTCGTTGCCGCCGAGGTCAAGCCACGCCAGCGCCGTGAGCTGTCCAATCTCCGGCGGCAGCGTGGTAAGCTTATTGCCGCCGAGGTCAAGCGACATCAGCGCCGTGAGCTGTCCAATCTCCGGCGGGAACGTGGTAAGCTTGTTGCCGCCGAGGTCAAGATGCGCCAGCGCCGTGAGCTGGCCAATTTCCGGCGGTAGGGCCGTAAGCTTGTTGGCAGTCAGCTTAATCTCCACCAACGCCGTGAGCCGGCCGATCTCTCGCGGCAGCGTGGCAAGCTCGTTGCTGCTCAGCGAAAGTACCTTCAGCGCCGTGAGCTGGCCAATCTCCGGCGGGAGCACAGTAAGCTTGTTGCTGCTGAGGTCAAGACGCGCCAGCGCCGTGAGCTGGCCAATTTCCGGCGGTAGGGCCGTAAGCTTATTGGCAGTCAGCTTAATCTCCCCCAACGCCGTGAGCCGGCCGATCTCTCGCGGCAGCGTGGCAAGGTCGTTGCCGATCAGCGAAAGTCCCTTCAGCGCCGTGAGCTGGCCAATCTCCGGCGGGAGCACGGTAAGCTTGTTGACTAGAAGTTCAAGCTCTGTCAGCCTCGTCAGCTTGCCGATCTCGGGCGGTACAGTCGTGAGCGGACCATTGAAGACGTGAAGCTTCGTCAGCGCCTTGAGCTTGCCGATCTCGGGTGGCAGCGTCGAAAGCCGGCTTTCTGCAAGGTAAAGCTCCTTCAGCGCCGTGAGCTGGCCAATCTCGGGCGGCAGCGCGGTGAGGACCAGTCCCCGCAAATCGAGCTTGTTGGTTTCACGCGCATTGAGGCAGACTTTGATCCTCTTCAAGGCCTTGGCATCGCCGTCATCGTCATCTATGGTCTTTTTTGCCATATTCGCTCTTGTCTCCGGAGCCAACAAAGTGGCCGTGAGTCGATAATGCGCATCATGACTTGGAAAATACCTGGTCTCGGCGCTTTTCGGCTGCGCTTTAGGGAGAAGCGCCGGTCCGCGTCTGGGGAACAGTTTCCTGATGGATCGTAAACACAGAATATCCGCAGATCAACAGGGGCCTTCGGGGAATCCGGACGTTCGGTAGAAGACGCGGACGCAACCCTCCCGGGGCCAATCAGACGCAGATGACTCAAAAACCTTCTGGCGCCACGGTCGATTCGGCCCGCGGCCAGAGGCGGGCAGTGATTTTTTCGGGACAACGGGCGGGCCGCGCCAGAGTCGATTCTATGCGGCAGAAACGGCGATTGCCTCACTTGTCGTCAATCGTCCTTGCGGATGTGCTCGGGCAGCGCCGGCCAGGACTTTATAACGCGGGCCAAGCCAGCATCGACCTGGGGCGGGTTCGGGGATAGAATGGTCAAGGCGCGATCAACGGCGCGCCGCGAATCGACGTAAGTACTGCCCGGTTAGACGTTAGGCGAAACACCCAAGAGATTTTGGTTCTCTTTTCCAGGTTCAGCGACTGCCGGCTGCCGGCGCATGAGGCCCGCCTTAGGGAGTCGGCAATGCGGTGTCGACCAGCGCGTCCATTGCCCGCTGGATTGGAGCCGGCAGCATTGGCCAAGCCCCGATGATGCGGGCTAGCCTTGGGTCGATTTCAATTTTTTTGGGCAAGGCGCGGTCAAGGCGCTTGTCCTGATTGACAGAACTGGTGATGGGTAACAGGTTAGGTTCACCCTCAGACGTACTCTTAAGCAGTTGCCGGCTGGTCCCCCCGTGCTAAGATGAACTTGCGGCTAGTCCTCTGTTTTCTGTTGACTTTTACCCTGGATAATTGGAGGATTCTGCTGGTCGCAGGATAGCGGCCGAGGGGGTGTCATGACTTCTGCCCTTGAAGTGGCTCGGTACTTGATTCACCTGGCGGCCCCGTCCGAGGACGAGGATGCTGATTATCTCGGCCACATGCGGCTTCATAAGTTGCTTTATTACGTCCAGGGATGGTATCTAGCTGCTCTCGGTAAGCCGCTCTTCTTAGAACGCATCGAAGCTTGGCGGTTCGGACCAGTCGTCAAGGATCTTTATCCGCATTTTTGCGAATTTAGCAAATGCATCCCGCCGAGCGAAGGATACGAGTCTCCATCGTTGTCGGTGAAGCAAAAGGCGTTTATCAGGTCCGTATGGGATGAATACAAAAAATACTCGGCCACGGCGCTAAGCGAAATGACGCATCGGGAACTGCCCTGGCGAGAAGCTAGAGGCGATCTTGGCCCGTCTGACCAGTGCAGCGCGGAAATACACCTGGACAGCATCCGAGACTACTTCGCGCCGAGGTTAGTGGGATTGCTTGCCAAAAAGGACCCGCGAATAAACCGGTCGGCATGGAGAGAATCCGCAGAGGCAATACACTCCGCACGGGTAAAGACAACCCAGGAGATCCGCCGTGAGCTTCGTAGTGGTCGTTCCAGACCCGAGGCGCGAGGAGATTCGGGCTTGGGGAATGTCGATTGAGGCTGAAGACCTGCTTTACGAACTGCTAGAAACCAACTTAGCTGATGAGCACGAAACCAAATGCTCGCGGCTCGCTGCCCCTTCACCAACGTTCGTATACGACCTTGATTTTCAAGACCCGCTCATTCTCGGAATCACCCACCGGTGTACATTCTGGCTTACATATGGCCCGCGCGACGATGCCCTTTACGTGCACCAATGCACTCATGAGCAATTGGAATGCTGGGACCTGCCGGATTTCCCGGCGGAAGACTAGCCACCTATTCGTGCTGCAGATCGCAGGGTGAACGCAGGCGCTGCGCTCCCGAGGCAGGACTGGGCCACGAGGTCATTACGCTCCCGTCTGTGGCGTTCCTGCCGCGTCTGACGAGCATTGCCCTGCCGATCGGCTAGACCCCGGCCTCAGCGCCCGGCGTCGAACAACCTCACGGCCGGCGCCAGCAGGTCGATTCCCGTGGACTCGCCAAACCGGCGTGCTTCCTCCGGGCTCGTTAGGCCAGCGGCCAGGTCGGGGGCCTCGTCATGGATCTCCGAGCCCGTGCCAATGTCGCCGATTTCGCCCTCCGCAAGGATCGACGGGTGATGCTCTTGAGCGCCTCGACGGCCTCCCGTGTTTGGCGAACGTTTCTGGTCGAATGGCAACGACGAAACGGCGAAGACTAACCGCGTCATAGCCGGCTTTCGCCGCTTCCACGCACTCGCGAGCGAATGGGTGTGGTCGGCGTTCAGGAAGATCGGGAAGTCGTAGTCTTCGCGCAGACTTCTTGCCAGCGCGGCGAGCTGCCGGGTTCCGATGAACTCGCGCTCCCCTTCAGACGCGCCGACCAACACCGGAACCTTCAGTGCATGCGCGGCCGAACCGCTTTCAGCAAAACCAGATCGGCAATGTTGAAGTGACCGACCGCCGTCCCTTTCGCTTGCGCCCCGCATCAACACTTCGCGTAACGAGCACATGGACTTGCCCTCTTGTGGCCGCCAAGCATCGATGTCCGCTCCCTGTCGCGGCGGAAATCATCGCCAGCATTGCCCCGGCGGATCGGTGGCGGCAGAGTTGGCCAGGCCTCGACGAGGTGAGCAGGGTCGCCGCCTTGCTGAGCAAAAAGCAATCGTGTGGACGCATGATTCGCCCTGCCGCTTAGCCCGCTCTGCGATAGCGGCTGGCAGGTCGTATTCGGCAACAATCAGCAACGATCCGACTACGTGTGACGGAGTTCTTAAACAACGAAGGTAAAAAACTGCTTCGGGTAACGCCTGCTGAGTTCGGCGTGCATGTTCACGAGTTTGCTGCCCGGTCGAGCCGGGCGGTGGTCAGCGCAGCGAGGCCACCAGTCAGGGGATTTCAATCGCTCTCAGCCGCATCATCCGGCGGGACAGGCTAGTCCCATGCGCTTTGGGCCGGCAGGAGGCAAGTCAGTTCACCCCCCGCGCACGTACCCTCGGGAAATGTAGCGTAGTTCTTCGGGCAGTACGTCCAATAGTCCATACCACACGCCTCGTTTGGCGCACGTCCGTATTGCCAATAGAGATAGTTGGTTCGGGGATCTTGATAGGGGTGGTTGCCCGTCATTTTACCATTGTTTGTCTGCGACACCGGCTTGGCTTTCTTCATCGCCTCCAGCACAAACTCTTCTGTGATGTAGCTCAGATCGAGCTTTACTTGTCCCTTTCCGAGTAGTTTTTGCGTTGCCATTTTGATTGCTTCTACGTCGATCTTGTTGTCCTTCTTCTTGTCCTCGCCAACCGGAGCCCCGCCGCCCATGCAACAATCGGAACTAGCGGTGTAACAGCAGCCTTTTGCGCGTCGGCGGTGGCAGGCCGAAGCCTCCTCAGTCACAAAGTCTGCAACGACAACTGCGAACAGTGCGAGAACGGCAGCACGACACATAAGCAACCCCTCCGCGAGAAGGAAGAAGTGCTGAAAGAACCTACGCACGGTTATACTAATCTGCGCAACCTGCTTGTCAATTCCAGTTTACCCATTTTCTGGATGAACTGTGCGCTCCATCTGTTTGGCATCACGGTCGGTGTCGGTGCTCATGAAGACCCTGTTAGCCCTCCGTAGCGGGCTGTTTCTGCTTCCGAGGTGACTTCCTGGCCTTCTGGGGGCGTTTCCTGGCACCTTCTGAGGAAGAAGGAAGCCACCACGGGGCCTGGTGGCAATCCTGCGCGATCCTATTGGCCCGATGGCGTGTCTTCATTAGCGACCAGCGCCTGGATTTCCATTTGGATCGGCTTTGGCAGTCTTGGCCAAGCTTCGACGACGCGCGCCAATGCCGGGTCGATTGCGGCTTCATGCGAGTCGGTTCTTGACCCTTCTGCACCGCTTTTTGCAGCGCGCGGTTGCCCAGGATTCCGCAAGTCGCTATCCTGTGAGGTAGTTGTGACGGGTGAATCGAATCCCGTCGGGGTCAGGTTTCCGTGGGGCACGTTTCCAAACGTGCCGTGCAAGGCACGTTTGGAAACGTGCCCCACATCGCAAAGCTGGAGTGGCGGAATCGGCAGACGCATCGGACTTAAACCTATTTTGAGCGCCGAGGTAGGAAACTCCTCAGGTGGATTCAGTCGAATTCGGGGGAACCTCAGCACGTCCGGGTGGTGGCAATCCCGAGCCAAGCTTCTTCTTGACGGGCGTTAGGACGGCAAGTTGGAAACTTGCCGCCACGAGGCGCTCCCTCTTATGTCCTGGCCCCTTTGGCCAAAGAGGCAAGAAGAAGAAGGTGTAGAGACTTTGCGGCTGAGGCCTAAAGCGGACATCCACGGCCAAGAGAAAGTCCAGGCTACGAACCGCAAGGGTGGCGAAAGCCATCGTAGTAAGAAAATCCGGTGGGGCGAAAGCCCCGTGAGGGTTCGAGTCCCTCCTCCAGCACAAGTCAGTCCGGACTAAAAGGGTCATTAGTCATTGGTCATTAGTCATTCGCAGCGAATGACTAATGACTAATGACCCTGACTACTGACGAACCTATCTGCCTTCGTTGTGCGGTTTGTTGCCGATCATGCTTGACTTCAAGGTTTGCAGGTAGCTATAGAGATCCGCCAGATCCGCGGGCCGCAAATCTTTCAGCAGGCCGTCCGGCATCAGCGAACGATTGCCCGGCAAGCGCGAGACGATGTCCGTGGTCGCCAGCCGCACCGTCGTGGCCGCGCCCGTTTGCACAATCAAGCCGTCCGCCGATTCAAAGGCCACGATGCCCGTGACCAGTCGACCGTTGCGCGTTTCGATCACCGAGGTGCGGTACGCGGGCGCCACGTCGCGGCTCGGGTAAATGATGGCGGTGAACAGGTCGGCACGCGAGAAGCGCGTGGTCACGCCGGCAAGATCGGGACCCAGGGCCCGTGAGCCGGTGTGGCAAGTATGACAGGCGCGTGTGCGAAAGAGCTGTTCACCCCGCACTGGGTTACCCCCGGACCAGTCGACGCTCCGAAGAAGCCTTTCCCAAACGGCGGGGTCCTCTCCGTCCGATTCATGCAGTGCTTTCACGAGCGCCGGATACTGCCGGTCAAACCAGCGGAACACCGGTTCGTAAGCTTGCTTGAGGCGGGGCGTATCTCTGGCGCCTTCATGCACGTCGAAAGTGGCGCCGGACTGGCGCATGAGCAGTGCCAGAGACTGCTTGCGCAACGCCCATTCCTTCGGCTCCTGTTCGAGACGGTGCAAGAGCCGCATGATGGGCACCATCTCCGTCGCCGTGTCATCGCGTGGCAAGCTTTGCAACGCCGACAAAGACGCGCGGATTACCTGGGGGTCGCTCGACTCCAGCCCGACAAGGAACTTCTTGCGATCAGCGGCGTCCGGTTTTTCCGCGAGACGCAGCAGGATGGCATCACGCAAACCGTAATTGGACCACTGCGTCCGCAACGCGGGATAGACTTCAGCCGCGGGCAACGGCCTGAAAAGGTCAATGAGAGGACCAGACCACGCGAAGTCCGAATCCCTTTGCGCGGCTTTCAGGAACATGCCGGCCGCTTGCAAACGCTCAACAGGGTCAAGAGCCGCCGCCAGCACAACGTGGCCGGGGTTTACAAATTCGGCACTCTGCAGCAGTTTCCGGGCCAGCAGCGGATCGCGCTGCAGGAGATTGCGCAGCAGCTCGGCCAGGCGCTCTTCCCATACCTGCTTGATGCGCTGCTCTCGCCCCGCCAGTTTGCGGTGCAGGCCCAGTAAAGTTTGCGCGACCTTGGTTGTAATCTCGGGCGTGCGCGCACCTCGCAAGCGGGACAGCACCACCAGATAGTGCACGTCCTCGGTGGGGGTGCTCGTCGATGTCCAGCGCGCCGCAACCTTGCCGACGGTATCCGGCGCGTCGTCTTCAAGCATGGCCAGAAGCCGCGCGCATTCTTCATTGAGATGAATGTCTGCGGACGGGAAGTTTTTTCGCAGAACGGGTAAGATTTCTCGAAGCAAAGGTTCGCGGCCTTGCAGCGTAGGAGCTAGCGAATAGCCTGCATAGATTTCATAGGAGGGAGTGTGCAAGTTGTAGTCACCCAGGGCTATCATGAGCATCCGCACGGCTTGAAGAAGCAATTCCTGCGCATGACTGCTGCGCAATACTCGCAAGGCAGTGTTTATTGCTCTGTCATTGACGGAGACGCCCTGGTCGCGCCAAAGCTCGGCCAATGCCGCCGTCAATTGTGTCTGCAGATCCTGACTGGCCGCCTTGACCGCAAGCTGCATGAAGCAATCTTCCGGCAGCATGGACGCGATTCGGGCAGCCGCCTGGCGTACGCGCTTATCGTGATGGCCGAAATTGACAAGCAGCATGTCGACCGCGGAGGTCCTGGACCTGGCAGGAATCTCATCGAACCGGTCCGCCCAGGCCTCCAGAGCGCAGCGGCGAACCAGGGGATGCGCATCCAAAGCAAGCTTGAGCAAAATGTCCTGGAAGTCACGGCAAGGCACACGGCCAAGCGACCAGGCCACTCGCGCCCGAACCAGGTGAGCCTTCGCATGCGCGCCGGACCTTGCCGCGTCTGCCGGCAATCCGCCGAATAACTCAGTGATCACCTCTACGGCGCGGATCTGGGCCGGCACGTCCCCTGTTTCGCCGGCCAAAACTTCGGCAAAGGCATGGGCTCCCAGTTTCTTGGCGAGCGGCATCCAGCCTGCTCGCGACCATGCGTCGAGAGGTTGGGGCGCGTGCAGCACGGCTTCAAGTTCCGAAACGGCGGGGGCCGCAGGGCCTTTGGTTTCGCCGACATGGTCGATCCGGTAAACCGCGCCATGCGTCCCGCGTCCGCCCATGCAAACGAACAGCGCGCCGTCCGGCGCGACGACCACATCGGTCGGGTCAAAACCGTTGCTGCCTATGGCTTCGAGGAAGACTTCTGGCTGAGTGCGATAGCTGGCGCCGTCGGGCTGCAGCGGGAAAAAGTAGACTTTGCCAAAGGTCCAGTCCAACGCGAAGACGCCGCCCTGATAGTGCTCGGGAAACCGGTTATGCCTGTAGCAGGTAACCCCCGTTGGCGAGCCGCGGCCAACGGGCCAGAGCATGTCAACCGTGTCGGCGTAGAAATCGCGGCGGCACCAACTTCTCAGATAGCCGGCGAGACGCCAACCGTGGTGAGAGGCATGGCCGATGTGATACATGCGTGTCGGTGTGTACCAGGGCAGGAAGAATTCGCGCTCGCAGTCGCTGTCATATGTCAAGATGTCCCCGGCTGCGTTGAAGTCAAAATCGTATGGATTACGGAATCCCTGGGCGATCACCTCGCACTGCCGGCATTCAGGCGGCAACCGCAGCAGAGCGCCGCCTTCGGGGTTCCTGATGGGCGAATGCGGCAGCGTCGCATGCTCCTTGCCGAATTTGCTGTCGTTGCCGCCAATCACGTACCACCACCCGTCCGGACCCTTGCGCATGGCATGGCCGCCGTGTTCCGCGTAGGCGATGGGCAGGATCCTTTCGGGCGGACCGACGGCTCGTCCCTGGCCGTCCGGGTCGCGGTATCGAGACAGCCAGCCGCCGCCACAGAAATAGAGGTCGTTGCCGTCAAAGCACATGCCCATGCCGCCCTGGGCCGGCGTCGCGAAGGTGCTCGCCCGGTCGGCCTTGCCTGCATTCCTGGTGTCATGCAGTATTTTGATGTAGCCCGGCCCCGTCACCACGACGCGGCCGTGGCTATCCAGCGTCATGGCATAGATGTCGTTTGCCAGTTCCTGATCTGCGTAGAGCGCGACACGAAATCCTGGGGCGACGCGTAAGCCCAGGTCTTCTGCTCCTTGTGCCGCGTGAAATGTAAGGAGTGAGAAAGCGACGAGCGCACTCGCTTGCGAGCAATGGTTCTTCAGCATGGCCTGGTTGTCGGCTAGCAGCCTGTTGAAAAAGGTGTCTGGAACCTTGCGGGTAGAATAATCTCCGGTTTTTCGCACGCCTTGAAGGTTTCAGACACCTTTTTCAACAGGCTGCTGAGGGAGGTAGTCGTCAAGGCGTCTTTGGCCGTTGTACCGTGCCTGCGCCTGCTTGTCCATCCTTGGCGGCAATCCATACTCTTTGAAAGGGGCTGCCATTGTCGCATGATCGCGGAATTGAGCATCGCCCAGTCGGGAGTACTCGGGTTTGGGGAAATCGACACCTCGCCCTGGCGAGATTAGCAAACTGCTGGCCCGCCTTGAGCAATGGCTTGTCCAGCATCGGGCGCAGTATCACCACGCCTTGCGTGCAGGCGCAAATCGGGGCGCAGTCAACGCCTTGAAGCTGCAACTGGGACGGTCCGTGCCCGCAAGCTTGCGTGCGCTGCTTTCCTGGCACAACGGCCAGGACCCCGACGCCGTAGGCTGCTTCGAGCAGAATCGGCGGCTGATGGGCTGCAGCGCAATTGCCGCGGCTGTGAAGGAGAGGATAGCAGTATCGTCCGCCGGCAACTCGTCGGATTACTGGGACCCTGCCTGGATTCCTTTCCTCGACGACGACGCCGGCAACTATGTCTGTCTGGACACCAGCCGTCCTGGGGCGCCGCTGCGGGAAGTCATCCTGGGCCGATCCAATCAGCAGCTTCTGGCTCCGTCCCTGCTCGCCTGGCTGGCCGATTTCGTCGCAGCAGTGGAGCGAGGCAACTATGTTGAAGACCCGGAGCGCGGTGAGTTCTTTCGAAAACACGCCCAGTGAGCGAGCCACATTCAGCCGTTGGCCACGACGAAATCATTGAGAGTCGTGCGGAGCTGGTTCCTGGCCCGGTAAAGAAGGCTCTTGGCCGCCTTGGCCGTCACCTCCAGCTGAGCGGCCACTTCCACGTAGGTATGGTCTTTGAATTGATGGAGCTCCAGAGCGGTGCGCTGCCTGCTCGCCAGTCCTGAGACAGCAGTTCGCACGGCACGCGCCAGCTCGGCGCGCTCGATGGGCAGCGAAGGGGAGCCGACGCGATCGGGCAACCCGTCCGCCGTGCAGTTCCCAGCACCGGGCTGGTGCGCCAGTGAATCGAAGCGCACCGTGGGATGCCGGCGTCGCGACCGCAAGGCATTGCGAAAGACATTCTGGGCAATGTGGAAAAGCCACGTGGCGAATTTGGCGCGGGGCTGGTAGCGTTTGCGATGGCGATAGAGCCGCAAAAAGACTTCCTGAGCAAGATCCTCCGCTTCCTCCCGGTCGCGCAGGCGGCGATAAAACTGGCCGAACACCTGCGTCCAGTAGCGGTTGACAAGCTCTGCGAAAGCAGCCGGGTCGTCGCGCTGGACGAGCAGCATCAGGTGCACTTCGGGATCATTCAGCCACGATTTGCTGGCCTTGGGCGGGCGCGGCCGAGTAATGCGTGCGGCTGTGGTCAGGGTCATGGAATCCTACTTTCAGGCGTCTTAGCTCAATGGTGCCAGTCGTTCCTGACTTTGCAGGGGCAATTGCAAGCGGAAGGTGCTGCCCTTTCCAAGAGTGCTTTCGACGGCGATGCTGCCCCCCATCAAGTCCACGTAGCCTTTGACAATGGCCAGGCCCAGGCCGGCGTGCAGTCCATCGGCATGCCGGGAGGGATCGGCCCGGTAGAAGCGCTCGAAAATGTGCTCGCGCGCCTCGGCCGCGATGCCGATGCCGGTATCGCGCACCTCGACTTGCAAATGGCCGTTTTGCCTTTCCACGCTCAGGTCCACACTGCCGTTGGGGCCGTTGTACTCAATCGCGTTGTGCAGCAAGTTATTGATGACCTCGCGGAGTTTGTCCGGATCGGTTTGGAACTGAATCGGGCCGTTGCGATGCACGCGTAAATTCAGGCCGCGCGCCTCGGCCAGGGGCCGTACCAGATTGGCGCATTGGTCGGCGAGGTTTGTAACGTCCACGCTGCGCGGACGCAGGGTGTCCACGCCTGCGTCCATGCGCGCCAGGGCCAGCAGCCGCTCGACCAGCTGATTCATTTGCTGCCCGGTGGCATGGCAATCTGCGAGAACGTCCCGATACTCTTCCGCCGGCCGAGGTTTGCGCAGGGCAACCTCAATCGTGGTAAGCAAGGCGGCCAGCGGCGTACGTAATTCATGCGAAATATCGGCGGCGGCTTGCTTTTCGCGCGCAAAGGCGCGTTTCAAAAGGTTCAAGGTTTCGGTCAAGCGCTCCACGATCGGCCGAAGCTCGGCCGGCAGATTACGTTCCTCGAAAGGCAGCCGAAAGTCTTTTGCGGATACCAGGCTGACTGCCTCGGACAGCCTCTGCAAAGGGAGCAAGCCAAGCCGGACCAGCCAGAAGCCTCCCACGAGAACCGTGGCGAATGTCACCAGGTTAATCAACAGCAGGCGATTGCGTAGACTTCCAAGTGTTGTCTTCGATTCTGCCTTCAGACTGGCTAGATCGTTCTCCAATGCCAATTGCAGCCTGGCAAGTTCGGCATCTCGGTGAGTCGTTTCCGCGGCGCACTGAATCAAAATTCCCTGCGCAGAGCCGCGTTCCGGAGGATCCGCTGCCGCTGGCATGGGGCGCTTGCCGCGCGGGAATACCAATACTCTTGAAGTATCGCCCTTCCAACTTGCGCGCAGGACATGAATCCCCGGCTTCAGTTCCGTTTCGTCATATTTCAATTTGAATGGTTCCATTCTGGCAAACGCGGCCGAATCGAAAGGAAATGAATGCTCACCCATTGACCGGGAACGCCACGCGCGGCCGCCTTCGATGTTGATCTGAAAATACTCAGGAATGTTGGCCTCTTTCTCATGATGCGGCAAAATGGCCTCTTCATTGAACTGGAAATCGATCGGCAGGTTTGACTGGGGGCGCCTCCCAGGCGGATGAAGTTGGTATTGGACACTGCCGGCAACCCTTCGCGACAAAGCGTTAAGCCGCCATTCGAGACTCCTGCTCTCATTCTCGGAAGCTCGATGATAACGGTCGTCCAAAAGAGCCCGCCTGCTCTCTTCCTTGCTGTCCAGCACTCGCTCCGTATAGCGGTACGCGAATACAGAAACCGCCCCCAGCGCAGCAGCCAGCAGCGCCAGGAAATACAGCACCAGCGACAGGCGAATCGACTTCATGATTATTCCTCGCCACGGAGCATGTAGCCCTCACCCCAGCGTGTCAGGATTAGCGGTGGATCATAATCCTTGTCGATCTTGTTCCGCAAGTAGCGGATATAGACATCCACGACATTGGAGGTGTTTTCGTCGTGTTCGTCGTAAAGGTGCTCCCAGATCATCGACCGGCTGACTACCTTGCCGCGATGATAGGCCAGGAACTGGAGCAGCGCATATTCGCGCGGCGTCAGGTGAATGGACTTGCCGTCGCGCTTCACTGTGCGCGCGGCAGTGTCGATTTCCAGGTCATGGATCTTGAGCATCGGATTCTTGACTTCGTGACCGCGGCGAATCAGAGCACGGAGCCTGGCCAGAAGCTCCTCCAGCTCAAAGGGCTTGGTTAGATAGTCGTCGGCGCCGAGGTCGAGGCCGCGCACCTTGTCCTCAATCCCACCCCGCGCAGTCAGCACGAGCACGTGCGCCTTCATACCCGCTTTGCGCCAGCGCTGCAAAAGCGACAGGCCGTCTTCCTTGGGCAGCATGAGATCAAGGATGATGACGTCGTAGTCGGCGGTTTGGGCCTTGTAGCCGCCTTCCTCGCCGTCATAGGCGACGTCCACGGCAAAGCCTTCCTCCTCAAGCCCCTGCTTGAGGGCACGCACGAGCGGCTTGTGATCTTCGATCAGCAACAAACGCACAGCGGTTCGCCTTCTCAAATTCCAGAAAGTGGTTAACCACGGACGGCCAGGGCGGCCCGTCTCCAGGTTAGCAAGGGCAGCCACAAAAATAACATGGCCGCCATTAAAGCATCATGAGAAGCGAGACTTTGCCGCGATAGCGGTGTTAGCAGCCTGCTGAAAAGCTGGTGTCTCGCTTTGCCGATTGTCGCCTTTCGCTCCGCGAAAGGACGCGCTTTCGCGGAGCGAAAGCCGACAAACTCAGACACCGCTAAAAAAGCGGTCAAATCCCGGTGCCGTTGCGATTGGACCAATTCAGGAATTCATAGGAAGAGAGGAAAGCCTGTTCGACAGCGTCTAACGTAACTAGTTTCTGCTGAAGCTGTTGCAGCCAGGCGCGTTCTCCGGCTTGATCGGGTTGGCGGTGCAGCACATTGACATAAAGGCTGTCCAGATTCCGAAGATAGTATTCATCCGAGCTGAGGAACTCCTTGACGGCCTGACTGCGGTTCATACCAGCACTTAGATTCTGAATCCAGGTTGCCGCACCCGCGGCATCGGGATTACGCTGCAGCACATCCTGGTACAGAGCGAGCACAAAGGACGCATTGTCGCCGTTATCCAGTTGAAATTCGGTCGAGGAAAACAGACCGTATTTCACGTCGGTCAGGCTTATGCCATTCTGCTGGATGGCGTGGACCCAGCTTGCCAGGCCACCTGCATCCGCAGCACGGTGGAGGATCGTTTGATAAATACCGGCGACCTCTTTGTTCAGATGCTCCGTCGACATCCAGATGCCTTGCACGACCGATTCTGCGGGCCCGCCCTGGCTCAAGAATTGTGACCAGCCATTCAGACCTGCCTGGTCTGGAGTTCTGTCCAGGATCTGGCCATAAAGGCTCGCCACATAACCGGCGACGGTACCCGACTGGGTAGGTTGATCGCCGAAATTCACGCCGGTGACGCCGGCGTTCGCCGCCACCTGGACGGTGATCGCATCGGAAGCAGGCGAAACCACAATCAGGCTTGGCGAGGGCAATTGCTTGACCGTGTACGTTCCAGGCGCTATCCAGCCGAACGTGTAGTTTCCGGCGGGATCGGTGATCACGGACGGATCGCCCAGGTCGAAATGTCCCGAACCATGCATGTCCAGGTAGACAACCTGATTGGGAATGCCGAGTTCGCCGCCATCCTGGGAGCCGTTGCCGTTGTAATCGTAATAGACCGTGCCGCTGATCATGCCGTTGTAGAGGTTGACTCCCGGCAGGCCGTTGCCGTGATCGGCGCCCCCCAGCGGACCAAGGACGGGATCAATGTTTCCGGAATCGCCAGGCGGCTGCGGCGGAGGGTTCGTGTAAAACGTCACGGTAAGCGAAGGCCCGCCCGGACCCACCTGGACATAAAGCATCTGCACGGCGTGGTCCCACAGGTTCATGCCGAGGATGCCGTCGATGCCGGCGCCCACATCAAGCACCGACACGGGAACATTGGTGAACTCGATCGTTTGTCCGTCCGCGGTCGGCAGATCCAGGGTGCTCAGGACAAAGCCGGGCGCCTGCGTGCTGCCGTTTGCTCCCGTGACACTCGTGACGGTTGTCGGATGCGTGAGATCGAGGCCGAGCGCCTGCGCCAGCGCCGTCGAAATCACCGTCACCTGGGCGCCGGTGTCGAAGAGAAAACTTCGTCCCGCCACCGACTGGCCGGCCATACCGACGGTCACACTGTTTTGTACCGGGCTGGGCGCCTGGGTGACGCCGTAGGGCGCCGTGCCGTAGGCCGGCCCGACCAGCACCATGGGAATGGTAATCGGCTGCGTGGTGTTCTGCCCCGCGCTCAACTGCGTAGCGGGGTCGACGAAGCTCAGGTTCGGGAGGGACAGCCGCAAGCCCGGGACGGTGCCAGTGAAATCGAGGTTGGCGCCGTTCATGTTCACCAGGGCGGCATAGGGGCCGGGATGGCCGGACGTGCCGCCGTACAGAATCGGCGTGCCCGTAACGGTGGGCAGGTTCGGGCTGCCATCCGCTGTGCCGACAAATGCCTGGGCGCCCGGAACGGCAGCGCTGCCCGCGCCAAATTGAGGGTTGAAATTAGGCGCGCCGCTCGGGTTCAGGGTGACCGTGGTCGACCCCAATCCTGTGGCCATGATCGTTCCAGGCTGCGATACATCGCCGGTAATAGGACCGTTATAACCCTGCCCGTGTGCGCCCCCGGGGATTTTGATGGGAATGGGATGCCCCAAGTTGGCGAACACGGCCTGGTCGTGCGCCGAGAACGTGAGGGCTGTCGCGCCGGTGTCAAAAATGCTGTAAGCCGAGCGGCTGCTATCCTGGTAAGCCTGAATCGCCACGATCTGGTCGCCATAGCGGTCGGCGGACGGATCGAGCGGCACGGTGAGCAGAGGTGAATTCGTGAGCGCCAGGCGTTGCTCGAGTGCCTCGAGGTCAAGCGGAAATCGTCGCCGCTGGGTTGGACGTAGCCCCATGGGAAGCAAACCTCACGGTGTGTCGCCACTATGATGAGAGGGCGTGCTATTGGTTATGCCACTGCAGTTTTGTTCCTAGCCAGATTTTCCAGTATAACCGGCACAAATTGACTTGTCTAGCAAAATGCTTTGAAATTACAGAAGACTGGCAACTTCTTTTCCCCCGCCTATGGTAGCAGAGGATCATCTTTGGCCGCGGAGGACTCATCCAATGTTTCGCATGATTTCCTGGACTTGCGCTGGCCTTCTCGTGCTCGTCCTCATGGATTCAGCCCGCGCCCAATACGGCGATATCAGCGACCTGAAAATCGCCAAGCCGGAAGATAAGGAAGACGTGAAGAGCACGCCCGCGCCTCCAGAAGCAATTATTCTTTTCGACGGCAAGAGTCTCGACCTCTGGACCAGGCGCGACAGCAAAGACAAACCGGGCTGGAAGATTCTCGAAGGCGGCGTCGCGGAAGCCCACGGCGGCGACATCATGACCAGGCAAGAGTTCGACGGCAACTTCAAGCTCCACGTCGAATTTCGCGTGCCGTACAAGCCGAAGGCCAAGGGGCAGGCGCGCGGCAACAGCGGCGTTTACGTGCAGGGGCGTTATGAAGTGCAGGTTCTGGATAGCTACGGTTTACAGAGCAAGAACAATGACTGTGGCGCCATTTATGAGGTTGCGGCGCCGCTGCTGAACGCCTGCAAGGCGCCGACGATCTGGCAAAGCTACGACATAGATTTCCAATCGCCAAAGTGTGAAAACGGCAAGCAGGTCGAAACACCCGTCATCACGGTGTACCAGAATGGCGTGAAAATTCACGACAAGCTGAAGATCACGAAAACCAACACGCGTGCGGGGCGCGGCGGCGATCCCTGCAAAGCGGGGCCCATCATGCTGCAGGATCACGGCGACCCGGTGCAATACCGGAACATCTGGTTACTCCCCAACAAGGAATAGCAGCCTGTTGAAAAAGGTGTCTGGAACCTTGCGGGTAGCATAAATCTCCGGTTTTTCGCACGCCGTGAAGGTTCCAGACACCTTTTTCAACAGGCTGCTAGGCGCGGCTATTTCGAGGACAGGGAGATCTTGTATTCGTGCTGGTCTCCGGTCACCTCGACGAAACACGGACTGGTGGCCGCGACGGTGTACACGGAAGGAATCTGGCCGGGCTTCCCGGGTGCCGGGGCGCCGGCGGCATCGTCCTGGTCGCTCCCCTGTTCTCGCCCCTGCGGCACCACGACCCGCTGCCTGCCAATGACCGCGCCTGGCTTGCCGTTGTCGCAGGCCAGCGCGAAATTGCCTTTTTCGTCGGTGACGCCCATCGACAGCGGACACTGCAGGTTCGGTTGACTGGCTTTCGGTTCGGGAACAAACTGGATGTTGACATTAGCCAACGGCTTGCCGTCGAGCGTGAGCGTGCCACGCACGTCCTTGTTCATGTCGAAAACAGGTCCCTGGCCGCAACCGAGGCTCGCCAGCGACAAGCAACAAACCGAACCCATAATCAAAGAGCGCCAGTTGACGAACATGGGTAAAATCCTCGACCGTACTAGTATTGATCCTGATTAACCACCTCATTGCCGGCTCGGGTGCTGAGCGGTTGCAGCACCTGGACCAGAGCTACGTTTTGCGACACAAAACGGGCAGAGCCGTCGCCCATGGCGAAGTTGGCGCCGCCGCTGTGGCCGCTGCCGAACGCATTCAGGCGGCTGTCAATGTAGAAGAAGGTAGGGTCGCTCGTGATGCCGGGAGGAACCGTATAGTTGATCGGCACGGCTGCACTGAAGATGTAATCAAAGCCGCCGAAGGCATTGGCCCAGGCCCAGCCGGTGCAGTTCGCGATGGCGCCGCAGCCGCTCTTGTTGATCTGGTCGAAGTTCGGGTCAAAATGGAAGCGTTCGCCGATCAACAGGGTATTGCTCAGGCCGTCAAGCACGTCGGCAATCTTCACCTTGCTGTTGATGTAGAACATGCCGTCCTGGGTCATCGTGTTCCAGAATTCCGAACGCCGGCCGGCATTGCCGCCGTAGCTGTTGGTTCCGAAGTAAAAAGTCTTGCCGCCGGTCGTGAAGGTCACTTGCTTGGCAACCACGTCGGAAGGGCATACCAGCGTCTTGATCCACGAGGCGCCGGGAGCATCCGGAGCCTGGCAGTTGACGTACTGCGTATTGAAGCCCGGGTTGCCCGGATTGGTCAGGTCGGTAACGAGGTCCAACTGCACATATATATTGTCTTGTTCGATGAAAGGCAGCATGGCCTCAAACATGGAAAAGCCCTTGCCCGGCACGACGGCGGGCCCGGTGATGAACGTGCCGCTCTTCTGCGCCTTGGCGAGATTCGTCCCCGGCATGAATTTGCCGTACGAATCATGATAGTTATGGCAGGCCAGCCCCAGCTGATGCAGGTTGTTCTGGCAGCTCATGCGGTTGGCCGCTTCGCGGACCTTTTGCACGGCCGGCAGCAACAACCCGACCAGGATGGCAATAATGGCGATAACCACAAGCAGTTCAATCAGGGTAAACCCCTTGCGCCTCATGACTCGATCTCCTAAAAAAAGATGGAAAAAATGGAGAGAATAGCTGCGAGCAAGTCCCAAGTGTTGTACAGAAACGCAAAGGCAAACGCGAGAAAATTCTGTGAAGATTTTCATGAATACCCGCTTAGGATTCCCTAGTGACGAGTGACGAGTGATGAGTGAACGAGTGCCAACTCGTCACTCGTCACTGGCCACTCGTCACTCCGCCCTATGTGCCGGTTTTGCTAGAATGATGGAATTGATGAGGTTGGTCATTTGGCTGGCAAAGATCTCCTGGGAGGAAAAGTAACGGCCATGCAGCAGACCCTGGTTTTACTGAAACCCGATTGCGTGCACCGTCGGCTTGTCGGCGCGATTACGCAACGTCTGGAAGCAAAAGGGCTTCGGTTGGCCGCCCTCAAGCTGATCCAGGCCAACCGCGAGCTGGCGGAAAAGCATTATGCCGTCCACAAGGGCAAGCCGTTCTACGAAGCGCTTGTCAAGTTTGTCACGGGCGGACCGACGGTAGCCATGGTCTGGGAGGGCCGTGAGGCGGTGAAGGTCGTGCGTAACCTGATGGGTCCGACGGACGGAACGCAGGCGGGTCCGGGTACGCTGCGCGGCGACTTCGCGCTCAGCATTCAAAACAACCTGGTCCACGGCAGCGACAGCCCTGAAAATGCAGCTGCGGAAATCGCCTTATGGTTCAAGCCGGCGGAATTGGTGATCTATCAACCGGTCGATGCCCCGTGGGTCTCCGGAGGCTGACTGCGAGCCGCTGTACGCATGTCCGAGTCTGAGCCGCGAAATCCGTTTTACTTGCTGCTTTTGCTCGCCAGCTTTGTTTTTGTGGCGACAGCGCTGGCTTACGGGGTGATTCCGGCCCTCGAGGAGAAGGCCGCTCAGGCAGGTCAGCCGCCGCCGCCCTCGGCGTTTCGCGACGCTCTGCGCATCAACGGCTGGAAATGGCTCCTCTATGAGCTCGCTGTGATGTCCGGTTTTGCTCTTCTGAGCATGGGCCTCGATCGCATCCGCAGCTTGAAAAAGACGCGCTCCCAGGGGACAAAGGCGGATGGTAGATTTAAGATTTGAGATTGCAGATTGAAAGTCAATCTGCAATCTTCAATTCCCTGGAGAGTCCCTATGTCTGCGAGCGCCAGGCGGGCCGAGGAGCTCCGCCGCCTCCTCGATCACCACAATTATCTTTACTACGTCGAGGCCAGGCCCGAGATTTCCGACAAGGAATTCGACGCTCTCTTGAAAGAGCTGGAAGCGCTCGAAAACGCCCACCCCGAGCTAATCACTCCGGACAGTCCAACCCAGCGCGTCGGCGGTCAGCCCGTCGTCGGCTTCGTCACGATCAAGCACCGCCAGCCGATGCTCTCCATCGACAACACCTACAACGCCGAGGAGCTGCGCGAGTTCGATCGCCGCGTGCGGAAGCTTCTCCCCGGCGAGCCGGTCGAGTACGTGGTGGAGCTGAAGATCGACGGCGTGGCCATCTCGCTGACGTACGAGCAGGGCCTGTTCAAGGTGGGCGCCACGCGCGGCGACGGGGAGCGCGGCGACGACGTCACCCACAATCTGAAGACGATCCGGGAACTGCCGTTGCGCCTGCGCGCTCCGCAGCCGCCGGCATTATTCGAGGCGCGGGGCGAAGTGTACATGACGCGCGCCGAGCTGGCACGGCTCAATCGCGACCGCATTGCCCGCAACCTGGAGCCGTTTGCCAACCCGCGCAACTCCGCGGCCGGTTCGCTCAAGCTGCTCGATCCCCGTCTCTCTGCCGAGCGCCGCCTGCGCCTGTTTGTTTACTCCCTCGGCGCCGTGGAGGGCGTTGCCGTCAAGACGCACTGGGAAGCTCTACAACTGCTCCGCGAATACGGCTTCCCCCTCAATCCCAACACGGCCCGGTTCGACAATATTGATGCGGTTCTGGAACATTGCTCGAGCTGGGCCGAGCGCCGTCACGACCTGCCTTACGAGACGGACGGCATGGTCATCAAGGTGAACGACCTGGGCCAGCAGCGCCGGCTCGGCGCCACGAGCAAGGCGCCGCGCTGGGTAGTCGCCTTCAAGTACGCGGCCGAGCAGGCCCTGACGAAGCTGCTCAAGGTGGAAGTGCAAGTCGGCAAAACGGGGATCTTGACGCCCGTGGCTCACCTCGAGCCGGTCAAGCTGGCCGGCACCACCGTGAGCCGGGCCAGCTTGCATAACGCTGATGAAATCGCCCGCAAGGACATACGCGTGGGCGATATGGTGCTCGTCGAAAAGGCGGGGGAAATTATCCCCTACGTTATCCGCTCCGAGCCCGCGGCGCGAACCGGCGAAGAAAAGCTCTTTCATTTCCCAAAGAAGTGTCCGGTCTGCGGTGCTGCGGTCGAACGGGAAGAGGGCGGAGCTTACTTCCGCTGCACGGGCCCGGCTTGCCCGGCGCAGCTCAAGGAGCGTCTCCGTTTTTTTGCCCACCGCAATGCCATGGACATTGAGGGGCTCGGCACGGCCTTGGTTGACCAGCTCGTGGACGCCGGATTGGTCCGCTCCATTCCGGACCTCTATCGTCTAACTCTGGAGCAACTGCTTGAGCTCGAGCGCGTGGGCAAGAAATCCGCCCAGAACTTGCTGGACGGCATCGCCGCCAGCAAGGAGCGCGGCCTGACCCGGGTCTTGACCGGCCTGGGCATTCGCCATGTTGGCGAGCATGTAGCCGATCTGCTGGCCCAGGAATTCGGCAGCATGGACAAACTGATGCACGCCACGGCGGAACGCCTGGCCCAGGTAGAAGGCATCGGCCAGGAGCGCGCCGAAAGCATCCACAAGTTCTTTCAAAGCACCCCCGGCAAAAAAGCCCTCGATGACCTGCACGCGCTCGGCCTCAAATTGACGGAAGATCCGCGGCCGACGCCTGCCGAAGTGGGAGGCAAGGACTTGAGCGGCAAGACTTTTGTTGTAACAGGCACACTGACCCGCTACAGTCGCGACGAGGTTGAAGATTTGATCAAGAAACTCGGCGGCAAGTCGACCGGCAGCGTGTCCAAGAAGACAGACTACGTGGTGGCCGGCGAAAAGGCGGGAAGTAAGTTAGACAAGGCAAAAGAGCTCGGCGTGCCGGTGCTGACCGAGGAAGACTTTGACAAGCTGATTGGCCGCTTCCGAACCTTCTCATGAACGATTGCTGCCAACCTCTGTGCTTCTGCTTCTTGTCCCCCCGCAACCGAAAAAACTTCGGCTTTCTTCTTGTGCCAGGGGGAGACAGGCTGCTATACTGCCTGTATCCACTGGGTGGATATCCTCGCAGGGCGCTGTGGTTCCGGCCCCTCCAACGCGATCCCGCCTCACACCTCTTCCAGGAGAGTGCCTTGATGACCCTGCTTTCTGTACGTCGCGGCCGCGCCTTTTGCTGAAACCGGCGCAGCCTGCCCCGCCATTTTGCTTGTGTACGCTTCCTTGAACTTGCTATACTTTGGGATGTGGTGTATCCGCATTGATCCCAGAGGTGTGTAGCGCATCAGTTGTCGACGACACCGCAGCCGCAGCGCCAGCAAGGGCCTGCCCGGCATGCGAGCGACGCCGACTTTCATCAGGATAGGAGACAATCATGGGCTCACTCAGCCTGATCCACTGGCTCATTTTTGGGATCATCGGCATTCTGCTCTTCGGCAAACGCCTTCCGGAAATGGGCCGCTATTTCGGCAAGACCATTATCGAATTCAAGAAAGGCATGAAGGGGCTCGAGGACGACGTGGACACCAGCAGCTCCCCGCCTCGGCACGAGCCGCCCGCGGCCATCGAGCCGCCTCGGCCGCCCCAGCGCCTGAGCACCAACGTGCCCAAGTTTGAAGACAACCCGGCCAACATTACGCCGCCGCCAACCTAAACTTTAGCCCCGGGCATCCCCCGACGCCGGCGCAAGCCCACGGCAGCGCTCGGCAGGCGACGCCCGCGGGCCTCGGATAGATGAGGAGACAACCATGTATTCCCTTTTGGCATTCTTGCCAGGTCTGGAAAGCCCAGTCCACTGGATCATTTTCTTGGTCATCGGTATTCTGCTCTTCGGCAAACGCCTTCCAGAGATGGGCCGTTATCTGGGCAAGACCATCATCGAGTTCAAGAAAGGCATGAAGGGGCTGGAAGACGAGGTGGACAGCGGCACCAGTATGGTTCGCCAGGAGCCCTCGGCCGCCATCGAGCCGCCCCGGCCCCCGCAGCGCGTGACGATGAACGTCCCGAAATTTGAAGACAGCTCCAACAACGTCACGCCCCCGCAGTAAACGTGCAGCCGGGGCTGACTCTTCGAAGCCCCGGCCACGCAAAGTAGAAACAAGCAAACCCTGGGCGGCTAACTCAGCGGCTAGAGTGCTATCCTCACACGGTAGAAGTCACAGGTTCGAATCCTGTGCCGCCCATTTCGAGGCCTTGACGCGACTGCAGTTGCGTTGGGGCCTTCTTCGTTTCGCTACGGCACCACGGACCGGCTCTCCGCTTCGGCCCGGGCTGCCTTCGAGTTGCCCGCACAGGGACCCAATCATGACTGCAGCGCATGGCTACATACTCGGCCAGTCCGAGCGCGCGGCGCGGCGGCTGGAGATTCAAGACGCCCACTTTGCCGAGGTCTCCGAACGGTTGCTTGATGAGCTTGCCCTGCAGCCGCGCGACCGCGTGGTGGAGCTGGGCTGCGGGCCGGGCGGCTTCAGTCGCCGCATCCTGCGCCGCTTGACGGCAGGAGGCGTGCTCGTTGGCGTGGATTCCAGCGAAAGCATGCTCGCTCAGGCGAGTCGCGCCCTGGCCGATCCCGGCGCGGCGCGTTTCGAGCCCGTGCTCGCGGATGTCGCAGAGCTGGGAACGTGGCTGAAGGGCGCGGAGGTCGTCGTTGCCCGGGCCGTGCTGCACCATTTGCCGATGGCGGAATTCGTACTTGGCCGGCTCCGCGCCGCGCTGCGGCCGGGCACGCGTGTCGGTTTCATTGAGCCCGATTTCCGTTCGCCGCTCGGCCGCCTGGCCTACCTGGAGGCCACCGGCCGCCCGGAGCTGGCGCCTCTGCACGTCTGGGCCATGGCCATTAATCGCCTCTACCTGGCCAACCGGATTTCCCCCGACGTGGGGGCGAACCTGGCGCGTACGCTGGAAGCGGCTGGGTATCAGCGCATTCGCCTGGCATGGTCGGAATGCCGTTCCGACGGGCTCATGATCGAGAACATCCTGATGTTCTACGACGAGGTCCGCGACCGCCTTCAGACGCTCGGCGTCCTGACGTCGACGCAAATCGATGAGCAACAGCGCCTGCTGAAGGACCTGCAACCAGAGGAGCTGCCGCCAGCCTGGGGAATTTATCGCGTCAGCGCCGAAACTTGAATTCTTCAGGCCCAGACGTGGTCCGGAGCCACGTTCATTTGGCCACCATGAGAAAACGGATGCGGTAGTCTTCCGGCGAAATAAGGCGGTTCCTCTCTTGTGGATGCCGGCGGAACCAGGCGGCGACGAGTAAGACGGCGTCCATTTCGTCGACAGGCAGCGGATCCTTGTCCAGCGGTTTGCTGTGGAAAACCTTGCGGATCACTTGGTCCACGGATCGGCTCCGGATGCCGTCCGTGGCGGCAGGGACCGCGGCGCGAACCCGGCCGCCATGGATCAGGTACCAGAGTTCTCTGCCTTCGTGTCCGCGAACTGGGTAGATGAATGACTGCTTGTCGCGAGCGTTGCGCAAACGGCTGAGGCGCTCTTCCAGCCAGCGTAGAATGTCCAGCCGATCGCGCAGGGCCGCGGCCTTTTCAAACTCGAGGGCTTCGGAAGCGCGAGCCATGTCGCTTTCCAAGGAATCGAGGAGAGATAGGTCCTGGCCGCGCAGAAAACGCTGTGCGGCGCGAACCTGAGCGTGGTAGTCGCGCCACGCGCAGGCGCCGACACAGGGGCCAAGGCAGGTCTGGATCTCGTAGCGCAAGCACCCGGCAGCCCGCGACAGGGGAAATAGCTCAAGCTGCTCCGCAAATACCATGGTCTGCGCTTGCGGGCAGTCCCGGAGCCGGTAGTAGTCATTCAGGCGTCGCACCGCTTCACTCGCCCGCCAGGTAGCGGGGATCGGTCCAAAACAGGCCAGGACATCCCGGGGTGGAAAACGCGACAGAAAGAGGTACGGGGCTGGCCTGCGGCCAACGCAGACGTAAGTGGGCCGGCGGCGTCCAGGCTGGCCCTGGACATTGAAGCGCGGTCGCCAGCGGCGGATCAATTCCAGTTCCCGGAGCAAGGCCGCAAACTCGCTCGGCGCCTCTTCCCAAATAATGCCTGCTGCTTGCCGCAGGATGCGTCCCGCCTTGGGGTCGCGGCTCTTTGGACGGAAATAGCCTAGCAGTCGCGTGCGCAGGCACTTTGCCTTGCCTACATAGACCAATTGCTCGTTGCCGTTGAGCATTCCATACACGCCCGGTAGGCGCGGACAGAGCTTTCGCACCTGGCTACGCGATCTTGCAATCCGGCCGCCGGGACAGCGCGCAGGCAAGTCGGCATTCTTACTCAAAACATGCGGCCCAAAACCGCCGAATGCCTCAGGGGTGAAGAGTTCTTGCATTCGGATCCTTCCGAGCTCAGGCGCGTCCCGTGCACTGAGTTCCAAATTGCTAAGTGAACTCTTGACCACTGAACAAAAAGAAGGTGCAGTCTGTGGCGACATCTCGGTGATGTCAGCAGCGGAGCCGCTCAGCTGGGAATTCGGGGCGGCTCCGGCTGCTTTTTTTATGCCGCCGAAGTGCAGGCAATTCGAGACTTCTTTCGCCTAGCGCCTACGCGCGATTCCGCTGCCTGAACCAGCCCACGGAAAAGCTGGATATCCAGCCCGGAGGCGCTGGTGGAAGCGGGTCGCCATTGCACCGCCATGGCGAACCAGATGGCACTTTGACTTTCAATCGCCTCGATGACACCGTCCAGCGCCGTGGCACCTACTTGAAAGCCGTTGGCTACACGAGCGATGCCTCGACGGTGCTCGCTGTTGACGGCCAATTCGCCTTCGCCGTAGATGCTCGCGAGGCGCGTGCCCGGCACGATATTGATCGCGTGGCGCAACCCATGTTCAGGCGGATGGCGATGTTGCAAGGCTTCCGGCCGTTCACGGGCAAGATCAGCGTGAATGGTTCCACCAAAGGTCGTGTTCAAGCCGTGCATGGCATGGTCCACAGCCAGCAAGGGAAAGCTATTTTTGCGACACCATTGGCAAAGACGCTCCTCCTCGCACGTGGCATAGCCGTTTTCGTGTGGTTTCCCCGCCCAGACAAGGCCGTGCAAGTCGCCCAGAACGTCAGCCCAGGAGTGCCGGCCGATCTTGTCGCGGAGCATGACGGGCATCGCTCCCGCAGCGGTGACAGCGGCGGAGTAACCGACCGGCCACAAGGCGCAGCCTCGGTTCCCGGGAAAGGCGTGTTCTTCCAGACCGTAGATGCCGATGCGAAGAGTTGAAGAGTTGGCAACCATTGGAGGACTCCTTTCCTCAAGAGGCAAGTGGCTTGAACATTCGAGCGGAGGTCGCTTCACGCCGCTCCCTCGAATTACAGCTGTTGGACTGAATCAATATAGCGACTCGAACTGCGGATACCAGCAAAATCTTGGAAAATTTGGATATACGCTTCAGCTGCGCTCTTGGCGTTGGGCGGGCGGATTGATTTCAGGCGCGGGGCTGTAGATCACGTAGAGGAGAGCTGCGAGGTCAAAGAGCGCATGCGGAACGATGACGAGCAAAAGGTTTTGCTTCCAGAGCATCAGCCAACCAAGGTATAGCCCGATCAATCCGGCCGTCAACGCATACATCGGCGTGACCATATGCAGCAGGCCGAATAGGACATTCACCAGGCCGATGCTCATCCAGGCACCAAACCACCTGCTTGCCAGCCCTTGAAGGACGCCCCGAAACAGCATTTCCTCGCCCAGCCCGGCCAGACAGGCGATCGCTGTCACTTCCGTTGCAGAGCAACCACGGAAAATGGGACGGACAAAATCATCCAGCAGGGCGCGTACACGCGCCAGCGGTCCGATCGGGCAGCGCAAACAGATGACTAACATCAGGAGCATGGGCAGAGTGGCGGCAAGGCTTGCGAAGGCGTCGTTCCAGCTCCAGTGCAGGCTGTGCAGCGGCGGTTCGTCCACCAGCCAGCCCAGGCCGAGAGCCAGCAGAGCGAGACCGCCCTCGAAGAGGACCGCCAGCATGATCAGCCGCCTGTGATCCGGAGCCTTTGCCGACATGCTGGCACGATACACGAATGTGGTGGTGGCGAGAACGCAGGAACGTGATGGTGACGGCAATCCGTCGATTTTCGCGGTAATTCCGCGACGCAGTCTCCGATAAAGAGGGAGGCGGGACTGTGGGCGGCCGGGCAAAAGCCCGTCTGTTCCGCACATTCGCTGTCACCGCCACAGCAGGCACAGCCCGCTCAGGCGGCAAGGATACGGCGTCAGCGTTGGGACGGCTCGACCAGCACCATCACCGAGGCGCTTCATGGACTTTAACCTCTCGCGGCGCGACCTGCTCAAGACCATGGTCATTCCCTGTTTGGCGCCGCTCGTCAACGGAGCAACACCCGTTCTCGCCGGCCATCACAGTTTGCGCCATCACGACGATGGTACGGTGTCCGGGCTGATGACCGGGGCCAAGGCCTTGGTGGAGACGCTGATCGCCGAGGGGACGGACTGTGTCTTCGGCATCCCCGGCGCGCAGGAGAACGAACTGTGGGACGCCATAAAGAGCAAAGGGCTGGGCTATCTGCTCGTCACGCACGAGTACTCCGCCGCATGCATGGCGGACGGCTACGCGCGGAGCACAGGGAAGCCTGGTGTGCTCTGCATTGTCCCCGGTCCAGGAGTGACCAATGCCCTGACCGGCATCGGTGAGGCGCTGCTCGATAGCGTTCCGCTGGTCTGCATCGCCGGCGATGTCGCCAATGGTGAGAAACACCGCCCCTATCAAGTCCATTCGCTGCCGCAGGTGGACCTGCTTCGGCCGATCACCAAGGAAGTGTTTTCTGTTAGCCATGTCGGCGAAATTCCCTGCGCGGTGCGCAAGGCATTTCAGCTTGCAAAGGTAGGCGAGCCCGGCCCCGTGGCGGTTGTGGTCCCCTACAACTTGTTGATCGAGAGCCACCACTATCATTCGCCGCCTTTGGCACCTGCCGCAGTGCCGTTCGATGAGGAAGCCTTCGAGCATGCCGTCGGCCTGCTGAGCCGGCGCCAATGCCGGGTGGGAATCTATGCCGGGCTGGGCTGCATGGACTACGCGCCCTCGCTGGTGCAAGTGGCCGAGCTCCTGCAGGCGCCGGTGGCGACCAGCATCTCCGGCAAAGGCGCGATGCCGGAGAACCATCCGCTCTCCGTGGGCTGGGGCTACGGACCGCAAGCCACGGTCACAGCGGAACAGGTCTTCAAATCGGTCGATACGGTGTTAGCCATCGGCGTGCGCTACAGCGAGGTTTCCACCGGATTTTATTCGGACCCGGAGCATTGCCCGCTCATTCACGTAGACGCCAACGCCGATAATCTCGGCCGCATCATGAAGACACAGGTCTCCGTGAACGCCGACGCCGGTCTGTTCCTGGACCGGCTCCTGGAGCGCGCCGACTGCCTGCGCCGCCCGTGCGATGCGAGACTGCAGGCGTGCATCCGCCAGTTGAAAGGCGCGGAACAAAACAAGAATGCCGCGGTCTACCCTGGCTGCGGCGCCGATCCGATGCCGTTTCTGCTCGCTCTGCGGCGCTGCACCAATCCTGACGCGCTCATCTTCGTGGATGTAACGGTCGCGGAACTCTGGGCGGCGGAGGTCGTCGAAACCGTGCAACCCAGGACATTCTTCAACCCCACGGACAATCAGGCCATGGGTTGGTCCATTCCCGCTGCTATCGGCGCTCAGTGCGTTCATCACGGCAGGCAGATTGTTACCGTCACCGGGGACGGCTGCATGCTCATGTCGGCGATGGAAATGTCCACCGCTGCGCGCGCTCATTTGCCGGTCAAATTCTTCATCCTCGACGACCAGACCTTTGGCTTCATGCAAAAACTGCAACAATCGGCCTATCATCGCACGACGGCGACCGTTCTGGCCCGCATCGACTACGCAGCGCTCGCCAAGGCCCTCGGTGTCGGTTACCAGGAGATCGCTTCCACGAACGATGCAGAACCCGGCATCCGAGGCGCGCTGGAAATGGACGGGCCTGTGCTGACCCGGGTCATTACCCAATATGGCAAGCGGCCAATTCGCTGGATGGACGCCGTGAAGAAGCGTTATCAGAAGGAGCTGACCATGGAGCAAAAAGTGCGCTTTGCGGCGAGGCTTGGGGTGCGCGCCATGGGATCAAACCGGCGAAACGACTAGCACCCTCATCGAGATCGCTGGAAGACAAGTTGCCTCTAGCCCGGCGTTGACGACTCCGGCGATCATGAATGCCCTCCGTTGACAATACGATATCCGATTCTGTAGGCAGAAGAGCGTCCGGCGCGCTCCAACCACATTTGCGCAGCCGGATTGCGTTTCAGGAGACGATCGCTGGCAGCGATGTCATCGTTATCGATCTCCCACATGCCGGTCTCAATATCAATTGCGACAAACTTCCCATCATCCTTCGCCTGGAGGCGCGGCTTTATGTCACGCTCGTAGATTTCATGTCCGCGCCGGGCAAACTCCTCCATGCTGTAGCGCGGCTCCAGAATGGCCATAGATCCTCCTCGTGAGAATTGAGGCAATATAGTTGTCTCGAAGCATATTACGCTGCATGCTTGCTGAAGGTCAATTCGACCTTGAAAGTGGCATGTCCGAAGCAAATCCGTTTAGAATCGCAGCGGCTTCTGCCAGGCGTCTTTGAGGTCCACGAGATTAGCCCAGACGATCCACTCGCCGCCCGCGCCCGCCATTCGCAAGCGTTGCTCTTTGCAGGTTTGGCCAATTTTGCAGAGCGGAAGATGCTGCCAAATACACTCTCGCAACGCGGCCTCGTTCGCCGGCGTCACCTCGACGACAAAGCGCGTCGTAGACTCACTGAAGAGAATGATTTCCTCTGCTTTCTGCGCCGAAGTCGGCCGGACACCGATGAGGTCGGCGCCAACATCTCCGGCTAACGCCATTTCTGCCACAGCTACGGCCAGACCACCTTCGCTCACGTCATGGCAGGAAGAGACAAGTCCGCGCTGAATGGCTTCATGCAAGCTCTGGAAGACCTGCGGAGCGAGCTTTAGGTCGACTTCCGGCACCTTGCCTCCTTCCCTGCCGGTGACCAGGTTGAAATGCGAGCCGCCCATTTCGTGCTTCGTTTGGCCGATGAGATAAAGCGAATTGCCCGCTTCCTTCAAATCCATGGTCACACAACGGCGCACGTCGGGGACGCGGCCGAGGGCGCTGATGAGCAAGGTAGGCGGAATGATGATATTGCGGTCGCCGGCATGGAACTCGTTGTTGAGGCTATCCTTGCCGCTGATGAAGGGCATGCCGTAGGCGAGGGCCACATCGCGACACGCCTCCGCGGCGCGGACCAGGGAGCCAAGCACTTCCGGCCGGTCGGTATTGCCCCAGCAGAAGTTGTCCAGCAAGGCAATGCGTTTGGGATCCGCCCCAACCGCGACGACGTTACGGACGGCCTCATCGATGGCCGCCGCAGCCATGCGGTAGGGATCGAGATCGCCGTAACGCGGATTGATGCCGCAGCCGATGGCCAGGCCCGCCCACGAGCCGAGGACCGGCATGACAACCGCGGCGTCGCCCGGGCCTTCCCCACGCGCGCCTACCAGCGGCTTGATGACTGTGCCCCCCTGCACTTCATGATCGTACTGGCGGATGATCCATTCCTTGCTGCAGACGTTGTACGACGAGAGAATTTTCAGAAGGATTTCCGTGAAGTCCGTAGCGCCCTGTCCATTGGCAGTCAGCGGGCTTGCCGATGCTTCCGGCTGACGGGCTTGTCGCACGACGGCAGGCCGGCCGTGGTGGAGGAACTTCATATCGAGATCGGCGACCTGGTTTCCTTCATAGGAGAGTTGCAGACGGCCGGTGGCCTCAAAGCGGCCGATGGCGGTGGCCTCCACGTTTTCGCTGGCACATAATTCTTGAAAGGCAGGCCAATTCTGCGGCGGCACGGCCAGGATCATGCGCTCCTGGGCTTCCGAGATCCAGATTTCGGTATACGAGAGGCCCTCGTATTTGAGAGGCGCCTTGTCGAGCTCCACGGCGGCTCCCATTTTTTCGCCCATCTCACCGACCGCGGAGCTGAAGCCGCCCGCACCGCAATCCGTGATGGCGTGATAGAGGCCGCGATCGCGCGCCTGCAGCAACACATCGAGCATCTTCTTTTCGGTGATGGCATTGCCGATCTGCACGGCGCCGCCGCTGACCTTTTCCGATTCGGCAGTCAGCTCAATCGACGAGAAGGTCGCGCCGTGAATGCCGTCGCGGCCGGTTCGTCCGCCGACGGCAACGATCAGGTCGGCCGTCTGTGGCTCCTTGCGACAGCGGTCCACGGGGATCAGTCCCACGGTGCCGCAAAAAACCAGTGGGTTGCCGAGATACCGCTCGTCAAAGCAGACGGCCCCGTTGACCGTGGGGATGCCCATGCGGTTGCCATAATCGCGCACCCCGGCAACGACACCCTTCATCACTTGCATGGGGTGCAATACACCCGAGGGAAGCGATTCTGACGGCGTATCCGGCGGAGCGAAGCAGAACACATCGGTGTTGCAAATCGGCCTGGCGCCGAGCCCAGTGCCCAGCGGATCGCGGATCACCCCACCCAGACCGGTGTTGGCGCCGCCATAGGGCTCGATTGCAGACGGGTGATTGTGCGTCTCTACCTTGAAGCAAACGTTGTACTGGTCATCAAAGCGGACCACGCCGGCGTTGTCTTCAAACACACTCACGCACCAATCATTTGCTCCAAGCCGGCGGCGAATTTCCTGCGTCGCGCCAAAGATGGTCTCCTTGAGCAGATTGTCGAAATGCCTCCCCTCGAAATCGATTTTGCCTTTCAGGGTCTTGTGCGAGCAATGCTCCGACCAGGTTTGGGCCAGCGTTTCCAGCTCGACATTGGTCGGCTCGCGTCCCTGTTCGCGGAAATAGGACTGGATGGCCTTCATCTCCGGCAGATTGAGCGAGAGTTGGCCCTCGCGGCTCAACTTCAGCAACGCCTGATCATTGAGGTCGCGAAACGGAATGGTGATCAGACGGAATCGATAGGGAGTGCCGAGCGCCAGGTGCTGTGGCGTAACGTGGCCCTCGATAATCTGCTCGATGGCGTCATTGGCCAGAACCTTGCAGAGTACTGAGTACTGAGTACTGAGTACCGAGCGGCCAAGCGAGTAATCGGCGTCGAAGTAGTAGCGCCTGAAGGTCCTGACCGAAGCTACCTCGACGCCTAATTCGCGGGCCGCTTCCAGCACGCTCATGGCCGCGGGGTCCATAACCCCGGGCTTCAAAAGGACGGTTAGGTGATCTCGGCGAGCCTTGTGCGGATCCTTGACATCTAGATTCTCAATGCGGCTGGTCTCCACGAGACTGTCAACCAGCAGGAGCGCAGCAAGCCGTTCCACCTCCTTGCGTCCAAGCTCTCCTTGCAGGAGATACCCCCGCGCGGAACGTGCGAGGATAGCGGCGCCTTCCCGCGTGTGCGCGAGCAGGTTGTACGCATCACGCACGCGGTTGCATTCAGGGTCGTGGTCCTTGGTCTGAATTTCAACTTCCCAGAGCATGGCGCACCTTCCTGGCTTGAGCCAAGGAGTCCCGCAAAGCCGGCCAGTCGCTTGCTTCCAGATATGAGCGCAGCCGTGCCAGTTGCCCGTCAAAGCCGCTAAGCGCCGTCAGCACCGCATCTCGGTTTTGCGCGAAAATCGCAATCCACAGTTCCGGGTCGCCGGCGGCAATGCGCGTGGTATCGCGGAAGCCGGTGGCCGTTAATTCGTGCAAGTGAGACGGCAGAAGGCCGGCCAGCGCCGACGCCAGCAAATGCGGCAAGTGACTGGTGACGGCTAATGCCTCGTCATGCGCGGCCGGTTCCATGATCTTCACGCGCGCACCTAGCGCCTTCCAAAAGGCTGCCGTTCGCTCCAGGGCGCCCGGATCTGTACGCGGCGTCTGCGTGACGATCGTGAGCCGATCCTGGAAGAGATCGGCATCGGCGAACTCCGGTCCGCGCTTCTCGGAACCGGCGAGCGGATGGCTGCCGACGAAGTGGACCGCAGCGGGAAGCCGGCCTTCCACGTCGCCCACAATCTGCGCCTTCGTGCTGCCGGCGTCGGTCAGCAACATACCCGGTCTACATCCGGCTGCAGTGCTGGTCACCTGCTCGGCAATGCGATCGACAGGTGTGCAGAAGACCGCAAGGTCGGCGGCATGCACGGCCGCGGCGAGATCGAGAACCCCTTCGTCAATCGCGCCCGCGCTCAGGGCGCGATCCAGACTGGCCTGTTGCCTGCCCACGCCCAGGACGCGCTCCGCTACGCCCCGGCGTTTGGCTGCTAACCCGATGGAGCCGCCGATCAGGCCAGCGCCAACGATGGTGAGGGTATTTACTCTCATCAATGCGTATGGATTGCACCGCGTGATCCGGGCGATGGAGGAATTATAGCAACAAGACCGGCAATCACCCTTGCCAGGCCACCATGGCGAAAAGACCGATGACCATGGCGGCATTGAGCCCGGAGAGGATTAGCCCCGACGTTGCCAGGATCATGTGATCGCCGCGCGTGCGGATGGCGGCCGCGGCCTGACCGACTCCCAAAACAGCAAGGAGCGGGCTGGCCATCAGGATGAGCATGCCGAAGCCCATCAGGAAGATGTTGGCCGCTTCCCTGTTGCCGTTAAAGCCCGCGATCATGACGACAACGCCAAGCAGCGCGATGCCCCAGGCCGCCAACCCGAAGACGAGTCCGAGCACGCTTTCCCGCAGGTGCCGGCGTGCCTCTTCCGGCAGGGCCTCGCTCGTTTCGAGCGACCGGGTCACGCATGCCGCACACCAGGCTTTGCCTTGCCAACGCGTCCGGCAGACCCAGCACATGTAGTTGCCGCAACGCTGGCAGGTGACCTGCGCCGGATTGTCCGCATGGGCCGCGCAGCGCTTTCCCGCCGCCAGCCTTTCCTCGCGCGGTTCATCAATCAGACGTTCGTAGAACGGCTCGCGGCAGTAGGAGCAACGCGCGCCGAGTTCCTCCCGGCTAGCATAAATGGGCGTGCGGCAATGAGGACAGCGGGGCATGCTTACTCCACTTGCTTGCCTACCAAAATCGCAAAGACGACCGTCAGGAAGGCTGTCACCAGGCCACTCACCATGCCGGCAATGGCAATGGAACGACCTGTCATGCGCGGCCTGGTCTCGATATCGCGCATGGCCTTGGCGCCAAGCACTATGGCAGCCACGGGCATGATCAGGGCAAAAAAGCTCGGTACCGCAGTGCGCATGTTGGCGGACAGCGACACACAAAATAGTCCGAATGGCCCCGTGAAGAGCCCCAGGAATAGAGAGAAAAGCGCGGCGACGGAGAATTGGCCAGGCCGCTGCAACGCGCGAACGCGGAAATTCTTACAAGGACCGCAGAGAACTTGCCCTCGAAACGCAACCAGACAGCCAGCGCAAAATGCCTCCTCGCAATCGGGACAGGTCGCCGAAGCACTAGCGTCTGGATGGTTAAGACAGAAGGCTGGATCGCGTTGCCGGCGGCGCTGCTCCGCAAGCGAGCCGTCCGGGCGGCGGACCGGCGGCACACCGCGCTCCTCGTCCAGGGGAATCGCCCGGCCAATGGACGGGCCGGCAGCGGCCGCGGCATCGGCTTCCACCTCCGGAACGGTGCTCTCCCAGGGAACGCGGTTGCCGGTGCCGCAGCGGCAAAACACCAGCGTCCCGGCGGCCTCATCGGGCCTGTCGAAGGAGATGCCACACTGTTTGCAGGCAAAGCGGATCATGTTCAGAGATTGGCCGCCACCAGTTCAAGGATAAACTTTTCATCACTCTTCAGGGCCGCTGCCGGAATTTCCAGTTTATCGCGGAAATGAGCGGCAACGGCGGCAAAAAGCCGCGCCCGCTCGGCAAGGCGCAGTTGATCCCGCCGGACACACAGATCGAGCAGCGTCTGCTTTTGTTCCCGGCTGAGAAGCCCCAGCCGCTGCCGAATAAAGCCGACCGAAGTAAGATCCGCTGCTGCGCCGGCATCGGGAAGCGACTGGATCGGCCGGCTCTTGCGTTCGACATGCACCACCAGCGTATTGGCCGCAAAGTCCCCGAGTCGGCGCTGCCTGCGATTGCAGGCCGCGACAGCAAAGCCCATTCCATAAAAGCCAAACAACAGAAGCCACGGCATGGAATCGACCACCCGCAAGAGATTGCGGACGGCGGCTTGATAGAACGAGATTGCGGTGCCGCGCCACTGAATCACGCGAATGCCGAGCAAGCGCTTGCCAGGCGTCTGGCCGTGCCAGAGCCATTCAAAAAACAGGAAGTAGCCCCAATTCAGGACAAAGACCCAGAGTGCGAACAACGCCTGTCCCAGGCCACCGCGAGCAGACTCCAGCACCCCGGAAAGCATCATTCCCGCAAAGGCCAGCACCACGATCAAGGCGCCGTCCACCAGCCAGGCTAGGAAACGTGAACCCATGCCGGCGACCCGGTATGTGAATGGCACTCTCTCCGTCGTGATGATCTCGTGAACCAGCATGCTCTACATGTCCCCGGGTATGCTGCGCCGGCCCCATCCCAGCAGCAAGACATACGCCACAAAGGCCAGGGCGAATACCCCAGCCACGGCTAGCTTCAAGCCGCTGCCCATAAACCATTCGGGCGCCCGCGCTACGCCGGCCTCCAATAGCGCGGCCACGCCCATCAAAGGAAGACTACCGGCGACCATGAGGAGTGCCGCTTTGCCGCTGTGCGCCAGCTCAGCCATGCGCGGCCAAGGCCTGGCCCAGATCATGCCCTGGGCAAGGATAAAGCCAGCAGCGCCGGCGATTAGAATCGCCGGAATTTCAAGCACGCCATGTGGCAACACGCCAGTGGCATACGCGGTCAGCTGGTGCGCTTCTGTGAACACGGCCCCCAAAGCTCCCAGGATGACGCCGTTCACGAACAACAGCCATGCCGTGCCTGCTCCCAGAGTGATGCCGAGCGCAAAGCTAGCCAGGCAGACACTGACGTTGTTCGTGAACAGATGACTGGAGAATGCCGCCAGGTCGCCCGAGCTCAGCAAGGGACCGTCCGCCTGTTCCCCTTCCTTAGGGGGCTGAATCATGGGCATATCGTTGGGCAGCAGGAAAGCACGTGAAGCAGGCTCCAGGTATGCGGCCAGGAAACCCAGTACGGAGCCGCCCAGAAAGATGGCGCTGGCCAGTAGAAAGTGCCAGGCATGCCGCCGGAAAATGGCCGGGTAACTCCAGAACAGATAGCGCAGGAAGCCCACCGGATCCGCCTTCGTCCTGGCATAGATGACCAGGTAGCTGCGCGCCACCAGCTCATTGAGATAACGCACGATGGCGTCGGCACTGACGAATGTCTGGGCCTGATTCAAATCCGACGCCGCGCGGCGGTACAGCCGGCCGAACTCGACCGCCTGCTCTTCATCCAGGGTCTTCAGGCCGCTGCCCTCGACGCGCTGCAGGAGCTGCTCCAGTTGCCGCCATTCCGGACGTCGGCGTTGCGTGAAGGTTGTCAAATCCATTAGACGCGTGCTCCCGTTTTCAAGGCCAGATACCGGTTCACCGCGTCAATGCTCAACCGCTCCGGGATGGTATCCAGGACCATGATTCCCTGGCGCTCGAGACTGTGCAACATCTCCTTGCGGGCGTGCAACAGATCGCGGGCCACCAGGATGTCATAAAGCTCCTCGGTTGTCTGCGGAGTCTGTGTCGCCAACTTCTGCAGCGGCACGTCAGCCACGGCCAGCGTGAGCGGCAAATGAAATTGCCGCAACAGGCGGGCCGCGTCGCGATACTCGGCGGAGACGATGCTGTCCAGCAGGTCGGTGAAGACCATCACGAGGGCGCGCTTGGGATGCTGCGCGATCAGGTAGTCGAAGGCCTCGCGGTAATCGACGTAGCAAAGCTCCGGCTGCACGGTGTACAGCGCCTGCAGGAAGCGGGCGTGCTGCGCTCGTCCCTTGAGCGGCGGCAGATAGAGCCGCACGCTGTGCGAAAATACCAGCAGGCCGAGGTTGTCCTGAAAGGTCTGACTGACATGAGTCAGCATCAGGACCGCGTTGATCGCATGATCGAGCTTGCTGAGCGAACCGACGCGCGCGGCCATCATGCGGCCAATGTCGAGGCAGAAGATAATGTCCTGGCTATGCTCGCTCTCAAAAACCGCCGTGATCGGCTTGCCGCGCCGCGCCGTGGCCTTCCAGTTGACGTGACGGTAATCGTCGTCCACGGTATAGTCGCGAAAATGGCTAAATTCGCGGCCCGCGCCGGGCAACCGCCGCGCCCGGTAGCCGCCCGCGCGCACGAGCGTAGTCCGCACCAACGCCTCATAGCGGCGCACCTCCAGCAAATTGGGATAGACCTGGATCGGCTCCGGGGCAGGGATGGCCCTGTCTATCCAGGCCAGGCCCAGAGGGCCTCTAAGACGGACATAAATATTGCTGAAGGCAAAATTGCCGCGCTCGGTAGGGAAGAGACCGTAGGAGACCCGCGCCCAACCGTGCGGCGGAACGGTCGCGCGAAGCAAGGCCGGCTCCGCTCGAAAGGTCTCCGGCGGTTCGTCGCGCACGATGACCGTCAGGCGCCGCGAACTTCTACCTTCGAGGAGCAGCCCGATTTCATTGTCGATCCCTACCGAGAGGCGTGCAGGTCGTTCGCGCCTGATCTGCAAGCGAGAATGCTTCATCGCCAAATAACCGTCGGCCAGAAAGATCAACAGGAGCGCGGCGTCATAGCCCAGGATTAACCAGCGCACGCTGGGAATGAACACCCCCACCGGCACGGCCAGCAAGGAAAGGGCAAACAGAAAGACAGTCGTGCGCGACGGCACCATCAGCGTGGCACCTCGACACGCTCCAGCACGGTGCTGAGCATATCGTCCGTCGTGAAGCCTTCCACATAGGCGTCGGGCTGAAGCGTGATGCGATGGCGCAGCACCGGCCGGCAAACGCGCTTGACGTCATCCGGTGTGACGAACGCACGGCCGTTCATGAGGGCGTTAACCTTCGCGGCCTGCAACATGTGTACCGCCGCACGGGAACTGGCCCCCATCAGCACCTTGTCCATCTCTCGTGTCGAGCGCACTATCTTGCCGATATATGAAGCAACTTCCGGTTTCGCAACCACGCTGGCCATCTCCGCGCGGGCACGCAGCATTTGGGCGCGGCTAACTCCCGTAAACTCGATCGGCCCGGAAGCGGCAGGCTGGCCATCGGCAACGCCTGGCCCCGTGCCCCTGGCTGGCCCTGCTCCAAGAATATCCAGCGGATGTCCCAGTCCGGCCCGTCCCTGGTACAGCCGCAGGATGCGGTCCTCCTCTTCGGCCGGTGGATAGCGGACTTCGAGCTTGAGAAGAAAGCGGTCAAGTTGGGCTTCCGGCAAGCGATACGTGCCTTCGTACTCGACGGGATTCTGCGTGGCCACCACCGTAAACACGTCCGACAGGGGATGACTGATGCCGTCCACGGTGACCGTTTTCTCCTCCATGACTTCCAGGAGAGCCGATTGCGTTTTCGGCGGCGTGCGGTTGATTTCATCCGCGACCAGGATATCGGTGAATACGGGACCCGCGCGAAACTCGAACTGGCTGGACTGCAAGTTGAAGACGTTTGTGCCCAGGATATCGGAAGGCATCAGGTCGGGAGTGAATTGAATCCGTTTGCAATCGATGTTTAACAGCCTGGCCACGGTCCTGGCCATGAGCGTTTTCGCGGTTCCAGGCACGCCCTCTAACAAAATGTGCCCGCCGCAGATGACGGCCAGGAGCAACAGCTCGATATTCTCGCCTTGACCGACGACGACACGCTCCGCCCGATTGAGTAAGTACTCGACCAACTCGGGCACGGTCCGTTCTTTCTCAGCCTGCACGCAACACCTCGGTCTTGAATCGATCAAGGTTCTTCGTCAACGTCAACAATGGCCCCGGCGCAACCGTACTGCTGCGCAGCGCGGTGACGCCGCGCAGCAGAGTCTCCAGCTCCCGGCTGTCTCCCGCGGGGTTGTGCCGTCGCCATGCCGAGAGGATCTCGGCCGGCAGCGCCGCACGTGGTAGCCGCAGCTGCCGGGTCATAACCGCTAGAAAATCCCGGCACAGCGTGGCCGCGATCATGCGCTGGGCGCCCGTGTGCTCATAAATGCGCGCCAGGGCCGAAGCGTAGTCCACGGCATCGGCCCGCTTTTCGTCAGGAATGTTCACGGGCCGGCCCAGGCGCAGCCCCACGCCCCAGGCGGCGACGGCCAGTACCCCCCCAAGCGCCGGAAGGATCCACTGCTGCCCATGATAATGCATGTAGCCCCAGAAACCGCCGCCGGAGCGCAGGCCGTGATGATACTCATCGAAGTAGACGCGTCCATCGCCGGCGTGCAAGGAAGCCAGGTTGACCAGGAAGCGCAGGTTGTCGCCGCGCTTGAGGCCGCGCAGCGTCAGGAGCGATGGATCTGCCGCCACAATGATCCGCCCCTTGCCGAGCCGCACAAGCACGGCGCCGGGCTGGTTGTCGAGCCACCAGAGGGGCAATGCGTTCTTGACACCACCGAGCACATCGTGTCCTTCCACGACGATCTTGCTCAGTCCCTCGGTATAACCGCCCGCTTCACTGACCGCGGCCGCGTTCGTCACATCCTCGGCGACGCGCGTATCGTTTTCTACAAAGAGATCCAGCTCGCTGTGCAGCGGTGTCACGTGCCGGCTGCAGAGAAACAAGGTATTGCCGCGCTCAACCCAGTGCAGCGTTCCCTTCACGGCCAGCTCATCCATCGGCGACTCCGCGCCGGAAAACCACGAGCGGTCGGCGGGCTCCACAAGGACCAGCAGGCATCCTTTGGACTCGCGCTGTTCCGAATGCTGGATGGGCCGCGTCAGGGCCACCGGTTGCCAGTTCAATTTTCGCAGCAACGCGCCGGCAGCGGACAAGCCGTTGTAGTCCTCGCCAAGAAGGGAATACTCCGGCATCCCTTTGCCCGCAGCAAGCCGAACGCTGAGCGCATGGTAGACCACTCCCGCAAAGGAACCGAACGCGACGAACAACAGTAACCAACTTATGAGCCTGTTCATGAAACCATCACCGGGCCGGAATACCTTCGCGGGTGACACGATTGGAATCGTATCCCACACCGTGAACTACGGACTACTGACTTCATCTCGGATCGCCTCAGCCAGCGCGCGGCAAGCCTGGTAGTCGGTCGGTTCACAGGTATTTTCGCTGTACCACTTAATCTCAAACAGATTGGTCATGCCTGCGAACGGCGTATGCAAGGTATCGCGACTACGCAGCTGACGAACGTATTCGCCATTAGTGCGCGTGCGCTCCAGTCGGATCAAGCTGGCCCGGTGCAGCAACGCCAGCACGGTCAGATAGAGCGTGCGCACCGCCTCGCGCCCGCGGCCGGCGCGTGCTAGATCGTCAGCCTCGCGCCACAGCCCTGTCACCGAAAATTCGTGGGGATTAGTCAGGATGTTTTCCAATGACGGAAGCGCCGCGCCGCTCTGCTGCGTCACGGGTTTCGCCGGCTGCTGCTGTCGTCGCTGCCAGAACTGCATTGTGGCGACAACCAGCGTGGCGACGAAAATCCCGCCCAGGATCAACCAGCCGAACGCGCCGAATCCGCCTTCGGGATGCGGCACGACCATCCCGGGACCGCGCGGTCCAGCCCTGCCCGGCGCATCGGCTTCCGGGTCCTCCTTCTCCGCACGGCGTTCCGCGTTCTTATCGCGCGGTGGTTGTCTTGTCTTGCGGACCGGCCGGCTTTCCTGGTCGTTCGCTTCCTCTTCCGCAGGCAATAGCTTTTTCAGTTCTTCGCTCGAGAGGCGCCGCGCGGGGTCCTTCTCATCTCGGGTCGAACCGCGCAGGCTCTCCTCGATCAGATCCAGGCGGCGGTCGAGGTCGCTGAGAACGGTCAGGGCCCCGTCGCGGCCACGATGGCCGAAGTCCTCAATCGCTTCGTGGAACCAGCGATATCGACCTTTGCTCGAAGCCTGTTCGCGCTCCAGATCGGCAACGACTTTCTGTAAGCGCGGATGCCAGCGCTGGCTGCCTGGATACGGTTCGGCTTTCGAGATCTCGAGGCTGATGGTCTGCAGTTTCCGGCGCGCATCCCCAATGGCGCCGAGGCGGCCGTCGCCGCCGGCTGCTCCCAGGGGAGCGAGCAGCACGGTTCCCAGGGCCAGCACCAGGACTCCGGCGCGGCTGCGCACGGCATTCGGAAAAAGCCGCTGCACGCGGTACCACAGATCGAGTCCTTCGTAGCGGGCGCGGGCATCGACGTGCAACAAATAATTCGCTGCCTCAAAATAAGGGGACAACAGCAGCCAGGCCAGCATCACAAGCGCCGTTAGATAAGCGGGATTCTGAAGAGACAGGACCAAGCCCGCCAGCGCCACATCCAGCCCGGCCAAATGTTCTGCGGTCCAAAGGCCGACCCGAACCAGCAGATAAAGGTTAAGGACCGCAAACAGCAGCAGCGCGAACCGGCTTACCATGACGGCAGCAGCTTTAAGCGGCTGGCGCTGCGCCTCTTGACCGGCACTTCGCCAGGCTGCAAAAAGGCTTCGCTCGCCGCCGGCAAGGATTGGATGCACCGTGGCGCCGCTCATCAGCACGGCCAAGCCAGGCAATAGCAGCAGCCAGCTCCCGAGGAAGCAGGCCGCGGCAATTAGCCCGCGCGCGGCGGCGTGATTTCCGGCCCGATGCAGAGACGCGCCGAGACATTCTCCCAGTGTCGGCTGGCTGCCATCTGCAGCACGACGGAAAAACTCCTGACAGGCGCCCGAACCCAGCCCCGAAAGGAGCACGGCCATGGCCGCGAGTGCCGGCCAGAGCAACCGTTGCCACACCGACGCCGGCAAGGGCCCGGTCAACAGGCAGAACAGCGTTATGCACACAGGCGCGGCGAATACAGCTGAAAGTGCCAGCAAAAGGGGACCATTGGCCAGGTACAGCCGCCAGGCGTCGTCAAGGATTTCTCCAGCCGTTCGGGGTCGAACTTCGTTCTGGGCCGCGGATGCCATGCAGCGCTCTCAGGGTGCTAACTTGCCTTCAACCAACCAAAACAAGGCCGTGAAGAAAATCCAGGCGCCGCCAAGGAGCAGGGCTGTCGTCAACCAGCGCCAGCGGCGCGGCGCAGAAGCCCCGTCGGACTTTCTCCCAAGGTCGCGCAAACACGCATGGCAATAGTTGATGCCTTCCAGGCGGGTCGTGCATTCGGCGCAGATCACCGAGCGGCAATGCATGCACACGCCAATCCCGGCTCGATCACCATGGTACTTACAGACCGCCACGCCGCCTCACTCTTTCTTCAGGAGCCGAAAACTGGCGATGGCCTGGCGCATTTCCGGCTGCGCGCGCGCAAAGCGTCGCCTGTGCGCCCAGCAACTCAACACGTATGCCCTGGTCCTGCCAACCCGCTTGCGCACTTGAATGACATACGTCAAGGGAATGCCGGCCTGGCGCAAGTCCACGCGCACTTCGAGTGCCTGCATGCCGTCCACGTCCGGCAAACGCTTGCTCTCGTGAACGTGCACGGCCGTTGTTTCCCCTGCCATCTTTTTGTGGTTGGGAGCAATCGCGTTGGGCTCACGCAGCCGCGCAATAAAATCATCCATGCAGCCGTCGATCGTTTCGTCCGGCCTGGCGAACTGTCCCAGTACCTGGACATACGCGTCCTTGCCAACGTTGACGAGAACCAGCCCTTGATCCTCATTGGCATCGCGCCAGACTCCCCAGCGCGGCGACGGCCGCGTGATGGCAAAACCCTCCTGGGGACGAACGATCTCCATGGCGCCGGAATAATCGGCTTCGTTTGCCCGAACTTTTTCGCGAAACTGGTCGAAAATCTCTTCCCGCGTAATGCCGAACAACGTGACGCCGGTGAAAATCACACCCAGGAGAATGCCGAAGACGGCATAGCCAGTTCCGGTCACCTGGTCGCGATGGCGGGCAATGCTGGTCAGCCCGATGAAACCCAGCACGACCGCGATGGCGCTGAGCACAATGGTGAACATGCCGACCAGCGCCAGCACCACGCTCGCCAGCGCGTACCCGCTGGTCCGCAACCGAGCTTTGCCGGCTAACGGCACTTTGATCGATTGCTGGCACTCAGGGCAGGCAACGCTCTGGCCGGAAAAAGCTTCCTCAACCTCAAAACGAGCGCCACAGGCGCAGGAAAGGGGCAAACTCATGGGAATGCATCTCAACCGCAGAGGCAAAACTAGTCGATCAGAATTATTCTAACGGTGGCCGGGATGACTGCAACCTCACGGAGAAGTATACGGCTGTACCGATGGCCTGGGGACAACGTCTGGCAAATCGTTCTCGGTGGGCTACAATTGTTGTTGATTCACCAGTCATCCAGCGTGCCGCGGCGCATGCTATTTCTATAATTGCGCTACTTTCGCTTTTTGGTTTTCTGGATAGCGGTCTGCAAGAAGCGGTGCCATGGTCCTGTCGGTCTCTCTTTTCTATGTCAATCTGCCCAACGCCACGACGTGGTTTTGCTTTTCCTTCCTCCTTGCCGGGGCCTTGTTCTTCAAGTTCACGCGCGTGCTGAGCGTGCGTAACTGGGACATCATCACGCTGTTCTTGCTGGCGCCCGGGCTGCTCATCCTCCAGGAGGCGCACGCAGGCTCCGATCCGGGTCAAGCGAACCCGGGACTGACGCTCAAAGCAGGCACCGTGAACTTGACGCTGCTTTGGTACGGCTACTTGTGGCTCCTGTGCGGTTCGGCTTACTTCTTGTTCCGAAGCTTCCTGGATCTGACGCTGGTCCGCCGGCCGGCGCTGGGACCGAATCTCAACATGGGCGGCCTGGCCTGGCTCGGGCTGGCGCTGTTCGTTTGCCTGAGCGTGGTGGCTGCGCGCGGACCGGTAGCCGCCGCCGCCACGGTGGGCAAACCCAGCGTTGTCGTGAAAGAAGTGCAAACACAGTCCGAGAAAGTCGTCAAGCAAGGACCCGCTGGACAGAATATTTCCGAATCGGACATGGCGTTCCTGGTCAAATGCACCACGGCGATGATTTGCCACCTGGCCATTGTGCTCGGACTCGTATTCATCGGCTGGCGGCACTTCCAGGATGTGCTTTCCGGGATGGCCATGGCCACGTGCTATCTGCTCTTGCCCTACACGGCCTACCTGGTGGATCAAGTTCATCATGTTCTGCCCACGGCCTTTCTGGTCTGGGCTGTGGCCGCCTATCGCCTGCCGGCTCTTTCCGGTTTGCTGCTGGGCCTTGCCATCGGCACGGGATACTTTCCGGCCTTGCTGTTTCCCGCCTGGCTTAGTTTCTACTGGCGGCGCGGCGCCGGCCGCTTTGCCGGAGCGGTGCTGCTCGCCCTGGCGATTTGCTTTTTGTATGTGGCGTTTATCATGTGGTTGGACGGCGACCTGGTGCGGCGCATTCAGGAAACCCTGGCACAGTCCGATTGGCAGCCCTGGAAGACGACCGTTATCACGGAAGGCTTCTGGACGGACATGCGCTGGGCCTGGGCCTACCGGCTGCCGGTCTTCATCGCTTACCTGGCATTGGTGGCGACCACCTTGTTCTGGCCCAGGCCGAAAAACCTGGCGCACTTGCTGGCCTTGTCGGTGGCCGTCATCCTGGGCATTCAGTTCTGGTACGCAGACCGCGGCGGCGTTTACGTCCTCTGGTATTTGCCGTTTTTGCTGCTGCTGGTCTTCCGTCCCAACCTGTCCGACCGCGAGCCTGCTGCCATCGTTCCTGAAAAGGATTGGCTGACGCGCTGGCGACTTGCCCTGGGCCGCTTCTCCTCCAGGTTGCTCAGACTTCCCGAACCTACCGTCCACGTTCGCTGAATCCGGCTTTCGCCGTCGTCGCTTACCAGATATAAAGCACGGCTGTTTCGGGCCATTCGGCAAGGAGGCTAGGGTCATGGTTCGCTTCGGTCAGCTTCTACTCGGTCTTTGCGTCGTTGTCCTGTTGATTGGCGGACCGCTTGGCTACGCCTACTACCGCCAGACCAACTTGCGGAATTTTCACGCCGTTCGGGAAGGCGTACTCTACCGCAGCGGCCAGATGACGATTGCCGGGCTGAAATCGGTGGTCCACGACCATGGCATCAAGACCGTGGTCAGCCTGCGCGATTCCGTGTACAGCAACGATCCGCCCCCGGACCTGGCGGAAGAGAATTACTGCCTGGCCGAAGCCATCCGCTACGTCCGCATCTCCCCTCGTTCTTGGTGGGCGCCTGACGGCTCGATCCCGGCGGAAATCGGTGTCAACCGCTTTCTCGAAGTCATGGACGACCCAACCAATTATCCGGTTCTCATTCATTGCTTCGGCGGCATCCATCGCACCGGCGCGTTCTGCGCCGTCTACCGCATGGATAAGCTACATTGGACCAATGAACAGGCCATCCAGGAATTGAGGGCGGGCGGCTACAAAGAGCTCACGGACGATTGGGACTTGCTCCACTTCCTGGAGCAGTATCAGCCCCGTTGGCAGCGCCGGCGCCAGGAGCCCGCACACGACTACGAGACCACTCAACACCCCGGGAACTGAGTCCAACTCGTGCGAATCGCTCGTTGACATGGAGCGTCCATCGAGTTCTCGCCCGGTGATAACTACGAAAGCATTTCTTGAACGACAGAACCATCTACAAGGGGAACAGGCCTTCCGGTCCGGTCGATGAGTGTCATGTGATGATCGATGCCGAGCAGATGATAAAGCGTAGCGAGAATATCCTTGGGTGAAGTGGGCCGGTCCACGACAGTGCCGCCGATTTTGTCCGACTTACCGACGATCCTGCCGCGCGCCACACCGCTGCCTGCAAACATGCAGCTGTAAGCTTGTGACCAGTGGTCGCGGCCGCCGCCCTTCACGTTCTGAATATGCGGCGTACGGCCGTGCTCGCTGACGCACAGGACCAGCGTGTCATCGAGAATGCCGCGGCTATCCAGGTCGGCAATTAGCCCGGCCCAGGCGCGATCGAGACCCGGGAGCAGCTCCTCGCGCATGCGCGGATAATGATCCCAATGCGTGTCCCAGCCGGAACCGGCCAAACCATACTCGTCCCAGAAAACCGTGACGAAGCGCGAGCCCGCTTCAACCAGCCGGCGTGCAGCCAAGCACGACTGACCGAACAAGCTCATGCCATAGGTTTCGCGCAGCGGTAACGGCTCCTTCCCCAGGTCGAGCGCCGTGCGGATCTTCTCCGAGCCGATCAACGAATGCGCCATCTGGCGATAACGATTGAGACTTTTGCCGGATGTGCTTATTTCCAGGTCTCTGCGGCCCTGGTCAAATTGCTCGACAAGGGTGCGTCGCCGATTGAGACGGTCCAGCGTGATGTCCGCCGGCAAAGTAGTCGCGGTCCCCAGCTCGAAGCGACTTTCCGGCGTGATGCCGCGGTAAGGCTCGCCGGCATGGAATTTCTGATCTTGCAGCGTCTTGATCGCGGTACGGCTCGCCTTACCCTTGAACTCCGTCCAGATCGGATTGAACGCCCCGCCCAGGAAAGCCGCGTATGGTCCCGCGCGCGGCACCTCGCCCACACGTTGACTGCTAAATGGGAAAGGCAGGCCAATGTTATTGGGAACGGCCTGAGCGGCCTTTCTGTCCTGCCGCGCCCGCAATACGTAGTCGACGACCGAGCCGACGAACGGCCAGTGCCGCCCATCGTGCGGATTCAGTTCCATCGGAATATCGATCTGCGGAACGCCGGTCAGGGCGTAGGCGACGCCATGGATCGGGTATGGATGGCTCATCGAGCGCACTACCGTCGTGCGGTCCATCACCTTGGCAAGGTTGGGCAGCAACTCACACACATCAAGCCCGGGAAGGCTCGAGCGGATCGGCTTGAACTCGCCACGGATCTCCAGCGGCGCATGGGGTTTCATGTCAACGGTTTCAAGTTGGCTCGGCGAGCCGTAGAGATGAAGCAAGATACAGGCCTTGGCATGGCCGAAATGCTTTCCGTGGGAGTCTTTGCTGGAAGCCGCCTGCAGATCCGACAGTCGCAAATAATCGCTCAGCCCGAGCCCGAAGAAGCCGAGCGCCCCCGCCTGCAGCATTTCCCGCCGCGTCCAGCCGCTGCAGAATTTCTTTGGCGAGCCGAGGATCCGCAACATGTGTGCCTTCTACATTCAGGATTCAGTATTCCATATTCTACATTTTTTCGGCGTGAAGCGGACAATGCAAAACTGAGGCGCATCACCGTCACAAGGCAGGTTGAAAACCTGCCCTGCGAAACGGCAATGCCAGTCAGTCAAACTCCTCCCGCTCTGCCAATAATTCAGGCCGGTTGCACAATCTACACGACCCTTGCGGCCTGCCCGCCTATTATCTTGAACTGGCCACTGGATTTTCATCTGACACGAGGCAACAATAGGGCATAGTCGATAAGAAGGAACAGAGGTCTGGGTATGAAGCCCAGTCGCGAACCGGAAAGGATACAGAGAAGATGCGACGCTTATTTGTGGTCGGCATCCTGCTGCTGGCGGGTTGCCAAGGTGTGTCAGGGCCGTTTTCGCGTCCGCCCGGGCGCGTGGACGATCCCCTGCTGACAATCTCCGAACAGAAGGCCCGAGCCCGCGAGCGCCTGGCCTTACCGGATGAATCGCAAACCGTAGGGCCGCGCCTGGGAATCATTCCTCCCGATGGTCCCTACGGATCGCCTCGCTGAATGCGCCGGGCGCGGGCTTTGAGACTTCGCATCCTGGAAGGTTGCTTGTCATGCGCCGCGCTCTGTTGCTGGGCTGCGTGCTCTCTATCCTGACCGGCTGTCAACTCCCGCCCGAGCAAGTCCCGCTCAAGCCGTTGCCGGACAACGGTTTTCCAGAAGGATATGGCGACCTGGTGAAGCGCGCCCGCGTCTTGGCCAACAGCGCCAATGTCGCTTTCTACGAGAACAAGTGGGCCGATCTGCAAGACGCCGCCGAAGGCCTGAGCAAGACCGCCATTTATCTGGCGAAGTCTTCCGGCGTGCCGGCGCGCCACAAGGACACGCTGCCCGTTGAAGCCGGCGATCTGGGCAAGGAAGCCGCCAAGCTCAAAGACGCCGCGGCCAGGCAGGACGAAAAGAAAGTCACGGAGTCGATGCAGCGGATTCAACTCATGGTCCGGCAACTGCGGCCGGAAGATTGATCACTACTCAATAGTCAGTAGCCAGTAGTCAGTAGCAAGCTTGCCGGGACTACTGCGACTAACTACTGACTACTGGCTACTGACTAGTTCGCTTTACTGGTGCGTTGCGCCGGTTGCTCGTTCTTGGCCGGTGCGGGATACACCTTGATGATTTCGTCGACCAGCTTCTGGTAACCGTCAGGCACCGGATCGAAGCCGGTCAGACGGCAGCCGGCCAGAAGCTGACGGCCGATTGCGGTTTCGTTGGCCTTGGCCATGCCCTCGCGGAATTTTTGCAGGGTGATCTCGTCCAGGATGCCGGGTGCGTAGGCCACCACCGCGGCAGGGAATGCTTCCGACACCTTCACGATTTTCAGCCGTGCAAAGCAACCGGGCTTCTCGCGCTTGTACGATTCCAGGCCGATCGAGTCCACCAGGCAGGCTTGCACCTTGCCGCGGAGCAAATCATCCAGAGCCGTCTCCACGCCGGGCGGGGTAGTGATCTGCGTGAAGTAGCGTTTGCTATCGCTGCCGTGCTCGCGGCAGCAGCGGTGCAGAAACAGGTGGCAGTGCTCGCGGCTGCGGCGCGGCACCGCCAGGGAACGCTGCCGCAAGTCGGTGAAGCCGGCCGCGTCGCTGTCGTCGCGGACAACCAGGTAAGCATGCAGGGCCTGTTGTTTGTTGACGGCGAGCATGAGCGGCCGCAGCTCCGGGTATTTCTGCTGCGCCCAGCCAAACTCGACGCCATGGAAGACGCCGAGTTGTAGCTTGTCTTCCTTCAAGCGCTGGGCCAGGTCCATGGCGTCGCCGGCCATAACCAGTTGCCCCTTGATGCCCGTCTGCGACTCCATGAGCGCGCTGAAGGGCTCCATGATCACTTGCACCATCACATCCGGCGTGTCCCGGAAGAGGCTGTGCACCAGGCCGATACGGACGACGTCCTTTCGGGCAGGCAGGTTCTCCTCGCCCGAGGCTGGGGCGCCGAGCAGCGCCAGCGCGGATGCAGCGCTAGCGACAGCCAATAAGCTGGCCTTGAAGCCGAACATCGAAATGCTCCTCTGTTCCAGCGTGCTTCAGCGGCCAACACGGCGGGGGGATGTGAACGGTCGCGCGAAGAACGCCCTGGTATAAACGGCGTCGTCGTGACGTGAATGGGCGGCCGCGAGGTTAGAGTTGTGCGAGCCTCATGCCAAACGGCTTTGTCCACGGTCCTTAGGAGCACCGTCTCGAGCCTGCCCGGATGAGGAATCCTCCTTATCCGGACAGGCTCTGTGCGGGAAACTACGGTTTGGCCGGGTTGTCTCCAACCAGGCCGGCATTGAATCCGCCAGCAGTAATGCGCTCCAGAGCTGCCAGCCCGAGCGCCTGCTGATAAAGAGCTTCGTTGTAAGACGCCTGCGACTGGGCAGCGACCAGGTACGAGCGCACCACATCCTCGGCGGGCACGTTGCCCTTCTCCGAAAAGCGCTGCTGCAGGTTATCAGCCAGCTTGGAGGCCAGGTCGGGCGTGTTCCGCAGGGCCGCCAGTTTGCGCGCCGCTTCCTGCCATTTCGCAAAGGCGTCTTCCACTTCCAGCGTAATCAGGTTTCTGGTCTTGTCGACGACCGCCAGGGCCCGGTCATGCAGGTCCTGGGCACGCTCGACGCGCGCCGATTTCGGACCAGCAAGCAGCGTCGGCATCTCCAGGCCGAGCGCGCCCGGCCGGTATTCGCCGTTACTGCTGCCTTGCGGAATCTGGCGGGCGTGGATATCGACAACCGCGGCGAAGGTCTCTTTCTTGAGCTTGTGCGAGTTGCACTGCGCCTGGATTTCCAGGGCGACTGCCTCGGAGACATTGGTCGCCTGGATCAATTCGCCGCGCCGCGACAGCGCCAGCTGAATCATGGCATTGAGGTTCAATTGGTGGCTGGGATTGGGAATCGGTCCGTCCACCGGCTCGACTGCGCTATCCAGGCCGATGCCCATGGCCTCGCGGAGAGCGGCCACCGCGCGTTGCGTTCCCTGTACGGCTTCCAGACGGCGGGTTTCTGCCAGGGCGATATAGACATCAAGCTTTTCGACGTCGCTGCGCGTGACGACGAAGTCCGGATTGCCGGCCTTGGAGAGACGATCCGCATTTTGCCGGGACAGCTTGAGCTTATCGGCGGCTTCGCGGGCTACGGCTTCCTGGCGGCGGGCAAAGAGCACAGAAATATAGGTTCGGGTCACCGCGTAGACGGTTTCATGTTCCGACTGATCCAGTCCGGCGGCGGCGATGGTGACGCCCAGCTCGGACTGTTCCCGGCGCACGGCCAACTCGCGGCTCAGGCACGAAGGAATGGGAATCTTGTTGAGTCCATCGCGCTGCGCGGTGGCGGCAGCCACACTAGCCCGATGGCCGGCCAGAGCGGGCTGGTGCTCCATGGCAATCCGCAGGCATTCCGCCAAGGTCACCTTGGCGGGCGGCACGTTATCGCCGCCGGTCTGCGGAGGTTGGGCAGCCAGGGCGCCGTTGGCAACGATGAGAATAGTCGGCAGCAGCAAGGCGTAGCGTTTGCAAGCTCGGAGAAGCCGAAGGAAATCCTTTTTCATGGTGCTGGCCTCGAGGGCGGCATGGGCGCGCCAAGGTTGCGCACTTTGCCGTTATTTCGCAGTCCTGAACGCATGCCCGGTGGCAGAGGAGTTGCGGCTTTGGTTAAATCGGTTCGCCCATGCCATTTCTGCAAAGACATGAGCATAAATGCCCAAAAATGCTTCCTGCCCAGGGAGGGGAAATCTGCCTCCGCGGCCTGTATTGACGGCCAAAGGCAGTGCCGCGCCGGCAAGGATAGCAAACTCGGCAAGTCGCCTGTTATTATGCTTTGGGGTTCACCCAAGCCTAGGCCAGGCCGGGGTGATTGTCAAATTTACGTTTGCAGAAGGAAGCATACGTTGATTGCGCTCGATCTGACCCCTGCCGCGGCTCGCGCCGTGGACAAGGCCTGCGCGCTCGCCGGTCGAACGCCCGGTGCCGAAGCGGAGCCCCAGGACTTGCTGCGGGCACTGCTGCACGAGGAGGAAGGCCTGGCCATGGGCTTGCTGCGACGTGCCGGAACCATGGTGGAGGCTTTGCGGGCAACGCTGCAGTTGTCCGCCGAGGCCGGGAAAGCCGACTCCCAGCAAGCCAGGGCCGCCCTCAGCAAGAATACCCAGGAGATCCTGGATATGGCCCGCGAGGTCGCGGTGGACATCTCCGGGGAGCGCACCATCGCCAGTGACCACCTGTTGCTGGCACTCTTGCGCCGTGACGAGGCGGTTCGCCAAAGCCTGACACAGCTTGGCCTGAGCATCGACCGCCTGGAAGCGGAAATGGCGACGGCGCAGAGCCCGGCCTTGCGGCTCGACGATCCGCTGCGCCTGGGCGAAACCGCCGAGCAAATGGCCACGGCGCGGATCCTGGACGCCGGCGCCAATCGGGCACGCGAGGCGCTGCGCGTGCTCGAGGATTATTGCCGCTTCGCGCTGGCCGACCCATTTCTTACGGAGGAGCTGAAGCGCCTGCGACATGACTTGACCGAAGCAATCCTGCCCTTGGCGATGACTCAGCTGCTGGGCGCCCGTGACACGCTCCACGACCCGGGTACGGTGTTATCGACGGAGTCCGAACAACAGCGCTATTCCGCGTTCGCCGTGGCGGCAGCGAACTGCAAACGTCTGCAAGAGGCCCTGCGCAGCCTGGAAGAGTTTGGCAAACTGCACGGCGGCGACATGGGTCGGACGCTGGAAGCCCTGCGCTACCGGAGCTACACGCTGGAGCGCGCCATCCTGATCGGCGCCGGCGCGCGCGCGCGCCTTGCTGCGGCCAGACTCTACGTGCTGCTCACGGGCGCACGCTGTGCCTCCGGCATGGAGTGGACGATCGAGGAGGCCGCCGCGGGCGGGGCGCAGATGGTGCAATTGCGCGAAAAAGACCTCTGTGATCGCGAGCTCTTGGAGAAAGCCCGGCAGGTCCGGCGCTTGACGCGGAAGCTGGGCGTTCTGTTCATCATGAACGATCGGCCGGACCTCGCACGCCTGGCGGAAGCCGACGGCGTTCACCTGGGACAGGACGACTTGCCGGCCCACGAAGCACGACGCATCATGGGCGCCGACGCCATCATCGGCGTGAGTACCCATAACATCGAGCAGGTCCGGCAAGCCGTTCTCGAAGGCGCCACTTACCTCGGCGTTGGGCCGACCTTTGCCAGTTCCACCAAGGCATTCGACGAATATCCCGGCCTCGAATTCGTCCGCGCGGCTGTCAAGGAGACTTCCCTGCCTGTGTTCGTGCTGGGCGGCATCAATCTCAGCACGCTGGAACAAGCCCTGGCCGCCGGCGCTCGCCGGGTCGCGGTCAGCGATGCGATTTGCCGCGCAGACGATCCGCAACAGGTGGCCGCGCAAATGAGGCAAATGCTCGACGACGCTGCTCATTCATAGAATGCGGGTGGAGGAGATTCATGCCCGGTGCCGCGTCACCACCATCGCTGGAAGAACTCCGAGATATCGTCCGGCGTCATTGGGGTTTCCAGAGCCTGAAGCCCCTGCAAGAGCAGGCCATGCAGGCAGCCTTGCAGGGACGCGACACGCTCGTGGTGTTGCCGACCGGGGGCGGCAAGTCGCTTTGCTATCAAGCCCCGGCGGTGGCGCGCGGCGACACCACCGTGGTCGTGTCGCCGCTCATTGCCCTGATGAAGGACCAGGTGGACAGCCTGCAGGCCTGCGGCGTGCCCGCCATTCAACTCGACAGTATGCAAACGGCCAAGGAGAAATTCGTCAATGAGCAGGACGTGCGCGAGGGCAAGATGCGCCTGCTGTTTGTTTCACCCGAACGTCTGGTGCTCACGGACATTTACCAATTGCTGCGGCACATCAACGTCCGCACCTTCGCCATCGACGAGGCCCACTGCATCAGCCACTGGGGACACGACTTCCGGCCGGAATATCGCCAGCTGAACCGGCTCAAGGAGCATTTTCCCGGGGCGTCGGTGCACGCTTATACCGCCACGGCCACCGAACGCGTCCGTCGCGACATCATCGAGCAGCTTCGCCTGGCTGATCCAGCCGTGCTGGTCGGCAATTTTGACCGCCCCAATCTGACTTACAGGGTAGTGTTCCGCAGCGAGTTTCTCAACCAGGTCGAAGCCGTCCTCGCGCGTCATCCCAGGCAAGCGGGAATCATCTATTGCATTCGCCGGCTGGACGTGGATGAGTTGGCGGCCAATCTGCAGAAGAAAGGCCATAAGGTACTTCCCTACCATGCCGGCATGACCCCGGAAGAGCGCAAGAAGACCCAGGAAGCCTTCGCGACCGAGCAATGCGACATCATCGTCGCGACCGTCGCCTTCGGCATGGGGATCAACCGCTCCAATATTCGCTTCGTGCTGCACGCTGCCATGCCCAAATCCATGGAGCATTATCAACAGGAGATAGGCCGTGCCGGGCGTGACGGGCTGGAAGCGGAATGCGTCCTCCTCTATTCCGGCGCTGATTTTGCGACCTGGAAGTGGATTCTCGAGCAGTCGGCGAAAGAACCAGGCGTCCCTTCTGACTTCCTGCCTAATGCGCTAAAGCACCTCAATGACCTGGACCGTTATGCGCGCGGCGCCGCCTGTCGCCACAAGGCGCTCGTCGAGTACTTCGGTCAACAATACACGAACGAGTCATGCGGCGCCTGCGACCTGTGCCTGGGCGATACGGAGCCGGTGGCGGATGCCTTGCTGATTGCCCAGAAGATCCTCTCATGCGTGGCTCGTGTCAAGGAGCGCTTTGGCATAGGCCATGTCAGCTCGGTCCTGCGCGGTGAAAACACCGAGGGCATAAACCGCTGGGGCCACGCACAGCTCAGCACCTACGGCCTGCTGGCGGAGCGCCGCAAGACCGATCTGCGTAACTGGATTTATCAGTTGATCGGCCAGGGCGTGCTCGTTCAAGAAGAGTTGCAGCTTTCGTCCGGCAACTCCGTGCCCATCCTCAAGCTGAACGAGGCGTCCTGGGAAGTCATGCGTGGCAAACGCCAGGTGCGTTTGCTTCAGCCGGTGCAACGCAAGAAAGGCGAAAAAGCGTCCAAAGCGGAGGTGGATGCGGCTTCCTGGGAAGGGGTGGACGAGGAATTGTTCGAAGCCCTGCGCGCCCTGCGCCGAGACATTGCCTCCGAGCGCGGCTTGCCTCCGTATGTCATCTTTCACGACAGCGTGCTGCGGCAACTGGCACGCGTGCGACCCGCTGCCCTGGCAGACATGCGCCAGATCTCCGGCATCGGCGATGCCAAGTTGCGCGATGTCGGGCAGCGCGTTCTCAACGTACTGGACGAGCATTGCCGCGCGCGCGACTTGAACCGCAACAACGCGGCTGCGCCTCCGCCCCAGCACGAACCTGCACCGTCCGCGAGGCCGAACGCTCAGCGCGACCTTGCCTTCCAGCTTTTCCGCCAGGGCAAGACGCTGGATGAGGTCTCCAAAAACACCGACCGCTCGCGGCGCACGCTATGTGAATACCTGTGCGACTTCATTCGCAGCGAGCGGCCGGCATCGCTGGCATCGTGGGTGTCCGAGGAACTGTACCAGCGCGTCGCCGCGGCGGCGCGTCAAGTCGGCGTGGACCGGCTCAAGCCTCTCTTCATCGCCCTGGACGAAAAGGTCCCCTATGAAGTGATAAGCATTGTTATGGCGGATCTGAAAAGCAAATCACCTTAGAGGCAGGCGAACGCCTCTGTCGGTGCGAGATAGGCGAGCGTCGCTTCTGCCGCCGGCCGCGGACAGGACCAGACCAGAAAGAACATCGCCTGCCGCGCCCAGCGCTGCGCCGGGTGCTGACGCAAGAAGCCGGTGCCCTTGCTGGCGATCAAAGCGGACTGCGTGGACCGGAGCGCCAGCGTGTTGGCACGCGCGCGTAAGCCTGCGGCAGCTTCGGCCGTGCCGCCGTCTTCGGCGAGCTTGTGCATCTCCGCACGCAGATTTTGCCGCGTGTAGTCGAGCCGCTCCGCCGTGGTTTTCAATTCGGGTCGCTCCTGAGACTCGTCTTGAAGATATTTGACGGCTGCGCCGGCAAGACCAAGGGCGAGACAGCTCGTCTCCAGTCCGCCCGTGCCACCGCGAGCCGATGCCGCCATCACCCGCTCGGCTGGGCCGGCCAGCAGCCACTCGCGCGGCAACCTTACTTGCGCGCAGCGCACCTCGGCAGTCAAGGAACCCTCCAGCGCCATCAAATCGAGCGCGGGACCAACGGACACGCCCGGCAAATCGGTCGGCAGGACCGCCAGGATCTGTTGACCATTTTCCAGCACCGCACCGATGATGAGATGAGTCGCCTGCGCTGCCCCCGTGACCCACGGGATCGTGCCATCGAGCACGAAGCCGTCACCCGCCGCCCGGGCGGTGAATGCCGGCTTTACATGCTGGCGCGAGGTCGTTAACTGCGACAGGCCAACCGTGCTGAAGATGTCCCCGGCAGCGAGGAGCGGCAAAAGGCGCCGGCGGACCTCTTCATTGTCCCCATCGCGCAGACGCCGGCAAGCCGCGTCGCGTTGGCTCAGAATGAAGCAAGTCGTCAGACAGGCGCCGGCCAGTTGCTCGTAGCCTTCCAGGAGCGCTACGCCTTCTCGCCCGTCTCCGCCGTATGCCGTGGGGATGCACCAGCGCAGCACGCCTCCTTGACGCAGCCCCTCCCAGGATGCGGACGGCCAAGCGGGGTTGGCGTCCGCGGCATTGGCGTTGCTTGCGAGAACATCCAGTGCATCCTGCAGATCGCTAGAAGGTCGAATCATGGCATGCTTTTGCAATGGCCCTAGGAAAAACCGGCCGGTAGCGTAGGCTCGGCTTGCCGAGCTGAGCCCTGGGGGTCCAGGCCCCGCTCGGCAAGCGGGGGCCTACTAGCTCCCATTTTATGGATCGTGCCGGAAGGCGCGCTTTTGATTAACACACTCAAAATGTTAACATAGACAAAGAGAAGGGAATCCCGGCAAATGGGGGAGTGCGGTAAAGGCGAGGACGAAAGCCACTGCCGGGGCGGCTTTTAGGAAACGGGCCAGCAGAATGGAAGCACTGCGCGTCTTTCTGGGCGAGATGAAGCAAAAGGGCATCGCCCGCGGCAATCTTCTTGGTTTGCTCAACGTCCTTGTGGGCCGCCGCGTGGAGAAAGCGGGCGGGGCGCTGATTTCGGCTGGCTGCTCGTGGCGTAGGCTGGCCGGTTATCTCAAGTTGGTCCGCTGGGACAAGCAAGCGGTCCGGGAATTGGGTATCGACCCCGCTATGCTCCATCCACGGGATCGGGTGCGTTACTGGTTTCAAGCCATGAGCCAGACCGCGCTGGATTCCGAAGAGGCCAATCAAGCCGGCGACCGCCTGGCGGCTGTCCTGGCCAAGGCCGGATATGTCGTCGGCCCCGGCCCCAGGGTGCCTGCTTCCTAAATTCAGCCGAATTCTTACGAATTCGGCCACGCAGCGCAACTTTTTAGCTACGCGCTGGCTTTTGCCGATGTGAAGTGCTCCCGCAGCTTGCTGATGCCCTTGTATTTTTCGTCGCTCACGCGCTCGGGCGAAATGCTGAGTTTCGTGGCAATTTCATGCACCGACCAGCCGTCGGCGCTCAATTGCAGGATTCTCTGTTGACGCGGGCTAAGAAACTGGGCTGCGGCATTCTCAAACATGGCCCGCTCGTCGGCAACCTGACGCCGGTAAGCGTCATGACGGTCGGCAACCGCGTCTTCGGTCAGCGGGTTCGTCCAGCGGCGGCCGCGCTGCGTGCGTTTCTTGACGGCGTCGATGGCCCGCACCAGTTCCCGGCGATCCTCGCCTTCGCTCTTGAGCAGCGTTCCCCACCCATCCGGGTCGACGCGCTCGAGAAGCCGGCAAAAGACTTCCTGCGTGCAATCGTTCCAACTGTCCGGATGCAAACGTGCATTCCGCCAGCATGCAGTGCAATAGCGGCTAATATCGTTGATGGCCCGTACTTCGTTTGGCGCAGCGGCATTTCCCTGGGCCGGCACCGCGCCGATCGCTGAAAGCGCGGTACCCAACACCATGGCCGCCATGACGTAGCGTTTCCGAGATTTTGTGACGGGGGCCTTGTTCGCCATAACCTTTGTCTCAACTAGCTGATAAAGGAATCTGCAACCTACTGCCATTATATCGGACGCGCCGCACTGCGAATCTCGCCACGGCATGTAAATTTCAGCATCTGATACTCATACTTATCGAAAAACGCAATCCTTGCCGGCATGCGCTTATGGTGCATAGGCCGGTACCGCATCGAGATCCAGCGCGGCAAATTGCTGGAGCCGCCATTTTTCAACCGCCATGGCCGCCATCGCCGCGTTGTCGGTACAGAGCTTCAAGGGTGGGATAAACAATTCGGCGTTCTGCTCGGCAGCCATCTTTTCCATGGCCGCTCGCAGGCACTTATTTGCCGCCACGCCGCCACCCACGGCCAGACGCCGTAGCCCGGTGTTGCCGAGCGCCTGTCGTGACTTGGCGACCAGGATATCGACGACCGCTTGCTGAAAACTCGCGGCCAGATCGGCGCGGCGGCCGGCGTCGAGCGTTGCGTGGGTTCGCGACAGATCCTTGCCGCGGACGGAGTAAAGCACGGCCGTCTTCAGGCCGCTGAAGCTGAAATCCAGTCGGTCGTCATGAAGAAAAGCACGGGGGAAATGAACGGCCTGGGAATTGCCGTGCGCCGCTTCGCGCTCCACGGCCGGTCCGCCCGGAAAACCGAGGCCGAGGATGCTGGCCACCTTGTCGAAGGCTTCGCCGGCGGCGTCATCGATGGTGGCGCCGAGCAACTCGAACTCGAGAGGCGACCGGCAATGAAACAGATTCGTGTGGCCGCCGCTCACCACCAATCCCACACACGGGAATATGTCCGTGCCTGCCGCCAGCCGGCAAGCGTAGATGTGTGCTTCGATGTGATTGACGCTGATAAGCGGCACGTTGAGCGTCAATGCCAGCATCTTGGCACAGCTTACGCCGACCAGGAGCGCGCCGACCAGGCCGGGCGTGTTGTGCACGGCGACGCAGGCGATCTGGTCGAGTCGGACGTTCGCCTGGCGCAAGGCTTCATCGATGACCGGCAATAATCGCTGCAGGTGGGCGCGTGCGGCCACCTCGGGCACGACGCCGCCAAACCGCGCGTGCAGGTCGGTTTGCGAGGCGACCACATTGGACAGAATAGAGAGCTCCTCTGTAAAGACTGCCGCTGCTGTCTCGTCACAAGAGCTTTCGATTGCAAGGAAGTACATAAGCTGCCAAAGTCGCCGAGTCCGACAAATACCTTTTTCGGAGGCTTTGCCGAAAAGACACCTTGTGCCCACTGCCAAGATCTTCGCATGCCTTGGCAGTCAACTTTTGAATTCTAAATGGTTTATATGAATAAGTTTACGATGTCCTTAAAGTCGACTGCCAAACTGCCAAGGTGTCAAGAGCCGGATACGGAATTACGAGCGTAATTGACACAAACTCCATGCGCATGGAGACTTATGAAAGTGCGTGACAAAAACGACTGCCAAGCTGCCGCAACTAACGCGCATTGCTTGGCTGGGTCGCTCGGCGGGAAGCGCCCTTGGAAGGCCGGACCTGGGTTGCGGATACCTCATCGGGCCAGAGTTGCCAGCGTTTGCTCTGGCGGAAGAAGCTAAGTGGGTTCTCGTAAACCAGTTTTCGGATTGCTTCCTCGGGATGCCCCCGCCGTTTCATTTCCTGGATCATCTCCGGCACGGCAAGGGGATTGGATTTTCCCCAGTCCCCAGCGGAATTGGCCATGATGCGCTCCGTGCCGACCATCTCGAGGATGTCCACGGCTCTCTCCGGCGTGCACTTGGTGACGGGATAGAGCGTCATGCCGCACCAGAAACCATTGTCGAGGGCCACGCGGACCGTGTGTTCTTCGACGTGATCGATCAGCACACGCTCGGGTGCAACCCGGCGATCATTCTTCAACATGTCGATGATCATCCGCGTGCCCTTGTACTTGTCTTCGAGGTGCGGCGTGTGAATCAGCATCAGTTCGTTGGTCTTCGTGGCCAGATCGACGTGTTCCTGGAAAATGGTCGCCTCATTGCGCGTGTTCTTGTTGAGGCCGATCTCGCCGATGCCGAGCACGTTGGGACGATTGAGGAACTCGGGAATCATGGCGATCACTTCGCGCGACAAGGCGACATTCTCGGCCTCCTTGGCGTTGATGCAAAGCCAACTGTAATGGCGGATGCCGAACTGGGCCGCGCGTTTGGGCTCAAACTCCGTGAGATGGCGGAAATAGTCGCGAAACCCTTCGACCGAACCGCGGTCGAAGCCGGCCCAGAAGGCCGGTTCGCTCAGCGCAACGCAGCCGCACTGCGCCATGCGCTGGTAATCGTCGGTGACCCGCGAGATCATGTGGATGTGCGGGTCGATATAGAAGGACATGGCCTCAACTCCTGCTGTTTTTTGATGACACGCATCCGTACGACCATTGTCCCGCAATTGCGTCGCGAAGGCAAGGAAGACCGACTACCATTTGCAGGAACCTGACGTGCAGGCCGAGCCCAATTCAAGTACAATCAAGCACGCCGCCGATTCCGGAGGATTGTGCCATGAAATCGCGCACGCGCGAGCGGGTCGCACCGCGCTCTCGCCAAACCAAGAAGACGGCCCCCGCCAAGAATGGGCCGGCGCCGCGCGCCGACAAATGGCTTCCCGGTATTCCCGAGTGGGAAGCGATGAAGGCCAGCCGGCGCAATCTCAGCCATGCCGAGGCCGTGCAGGAATGCGCTTACCTGTCCACGCAATACCGAAAGATGTCATCCCAGATGGCGAACGTGATTATTGATCTCGACCGGATCCTCGAGGCCCTCGCGGCAAAGAAGGTTCCCTTCGTACTTACCGGGGCGCACGGAATCAGCAGCTGGACCGGCCGGCCGCGGGCCACCCAGGATGTCGATATCCTGGTCAAAAGCGGCAACAATTACGCGCGCGCGGTCCGCGTCATCCGGGCCCTGTATCCGCAGCTTGAAGAACGCCGGTTTGCCGGCTTGACGGCCTTCTTTCCTCCCGGCGAAAAACAGTCCGTCATCGAGGTGATTTATCCGTATCGGCCCGATAATGCGGAGGCCCTGCGCACCGCCGTCTGGGTCGAGGAACGAAACCAGAAGTATCGCATTCCCAGCCTGGAAGCAGCCCTGGCCAACAAATATGGCGCCATGTTGACACCGACGCGCGACTTGATCAAAAGAGGGCAGGACGCGGTAGATTTCGCCGCCATGGTGAAGCACTCCCTGGACGAAGGCCGGCAACCCATCGACCTGGCTGCTCTCGAGGACCTGGGAGAGATGGTCTGGCCCGGCGGCGGCGGCAAGGAGATCCTTCGGCTCGTCGAGGAGGTTAAGGCGGGGAAGCTGCCCAACCTCCTCTCCTGAAGGCCGCCCTGCAAATAGGCCTCGGCAAGCCGAGGCTTTACGCCGGGAGCGATTCACTTCGGCTTGGGCTTCTCCCAGGCTTGATCATAGTCCAGGGAAAAGAGCTTTTGGATGCGCTCCGCGCGGCCGCCGCTTGGGTCCTGCAATATTTCCAGAGCCTGGCGAATCTTCTTCAGGCGCGCGTCATTCTCCAAGCCAGCGCCTTGGCCGCGGCCAATCCGGTCGAGGATGCCAGCCAGGTCCAGCAGCTTGCTGCGGGCCTCCAGGAAGTAGCGCTCCAAGGCTTGGTCGGCCGGCAGGGGAGTCATGGTCGTTGTGCTCTTAGCCGTTGTCAAAGAGGCGTTTGCTTTCCAGGCTCACCAGGGCGTTCAAACTGCCGGAGCGGAAACCTTCGAGATCCAGGGTAACGTACTGAAAACCCAGTTCTCTCAGACGGCCAACGAGTTCCTCGCGCGCCGCCGGCTCCGCCAGCCGGGCCAGCTCAGCCGCAGGAACTTCAATGCGCGCCAGTTCGCCGTGATGCAATCTGACGCGGCATTCGCGGTAGCCGAGTGAGCGCAGATAAATCTCGGCTTCCTCCACGCGCTGCGTCCGCTCATGCGTGACTTCAACACCGGGCGCCACGCGACTGGAGAGACAGGGGGAAGCCGGCTTGTCCCACGTCGGCAGGTCCCAGGCGCGAGCCAGGGCGCGGACATCGGCCTTGGTGAAGCCCGCCTCCTGCAGCGGATGACGCACGGCATGTTCCGCGGCAGCCTTGAGTCCGGGGCGATAATCGCCGCGATCGTCCAGGTTGGCGCCGCTGCAGATCACGTTCACGCCTAGCTCGGGCAGCAGCGTTTCAATTCGGCTGTAAAGCTCGCTTTTGCAGTAGTAACAGCGCGTACCGTCGTTGCGAATGTAATCGGGATCGCCGAACTCTTCCGTCTGGACAATGCGATGGCGGATGCCGATCTGCTCTGCCAGACGACGCGCATCATCCAGTTCCGCGCGAGGAACACTGGCGCTGTCCGCCGTCACGGCCACCGCCCCGTCGCCCAGCGCTAGGAAGGCGGCCTTCGCCACCACGGTGCTGTCAATACCGCCGCTGAACGCCACGGCGACGCGGTCGAGACTTCCCAGAACTCCCAACAGATTCTCACGCTTGGCAAGCAAATCGGGCGATAGAATTCCGGTTGCGCTGGCGGCCATGAGAAAAACCTTCGCTGGCGATGGGAATGCCTCCAACCTCATGATAAGCGAATGCTGCGGCTTCCTCAAGCTTCCGAGGTGTGCTGCGCTATTTGATACATTGCGCCCGGCGTGCCAGAGGTAAAATGCTGGCATGTGGAGAATGCGGCTTGCAATGATCGTCTCTGGTGTAGCAGTCGGTGCAGGCATAGGCGCGGTATGCGTTGCTTACGACTTGGAGGGAACAGGTTTGTTAGTCGTCGCGACTCTGTGGATTGCATGTGGAGTTAGCTGTGAACGGGCAATTGGCGGCAAGGGCATACTCGGGGGCGGGATCGGCGGAATAATGGGCGGACTCGCGATGGCAGGACTAATTATGTTCTGTCATCCCGCAGATTTTGCCATGGTGGGCAGTCAGATTTTCATTTACTCAGTCGCGTGGTGGCTTCCCCTGGGTGCTGGTCTTGGGCTCAATGTTTGGTTGTATCTAGGCAAGCCCTTTCTGAGGGAAAATGCGGCGGGAATAATGGGAGTGTTGCAAAAAGCGAAGAGTTGGGCCGCAATAGGGCTATTCTCTACGACCGTCGTATTCACAGCATCGGCATTGCTTGTTGCGATGAGTTGCAATGGAAAGCTAGGACAGCCTCGGCGCAAGACAATATCCCGCTCCGTCAGCCAATTCGCATCTGCCATTCCGACAGCTTGGCCGCGCTCCAGCGTCAAGTTGGCAGGCTTCGAGACTTTGCCATTCACGCTTTTGTCATCTCAACTACATAAGCAGGAATAGTTTATGGTGGATGAATCAATGCAGGCACAAAACTTGCGAAAGGATGGCCGGGCTGATTGTTGCCATAAAGGACTGAACCGGTGCCGGTCTGCGCATCGGGGCGGAGGAAACTATGAAGCTAAAACCGCTGGGGGACCGGATCATTGTCCGGCGCGAGGCGTCGGAAGAGAAGACGGCGGGCGGCATCGTGTTGCCCGATAGCGCCAAGAACAAGCCGCAACGCGGCAAGGTACTGGCTGTCGGTCCCGGCAAGCAGTTGAAGGACGGTAGCCGCCGTAGCTTGCAAGTGAAGGAGGGCGATACCGTCCTCTTTACCACGTGGGCCGGCGACGAGTTCAAGGAGCAGCGCACGAAGGATGAAGTCCTGGTCATGCGCGAAGAGGACGTGCTGGCCGTTTTAGAATAAACACCACGCGAATCAATCGGTAATAAGTCGGTGCTCATCGGATTGCGCACCATCTGGGTCATTGAGTCATTAGCAAGTATCCAACGGGAGGTAGAATGGCTGCGAAGCAAATCGCTTTCGATCAAGAAGCCCGTGACGCCATGCGCAAGGGCATTGGCAAACTGGCCCGCGCCGTCAAGGTGACGCTGGGCCCCAAGGGCCGCAATGTCATCCTGCAAAAAAGCTTTGGCTCACCAACCGTCACCAAGGACGGCGTCACGGTAGCCAAGGAAATTGAACTCGAAGACAAGTACGAGAACATGGGCGCCCGCATGGTGCGCGAGGTGGCGTCCAAAACCAGCGACGTGGCCGGCGACGGCACCACCACCGCCACCGTCCTCGCCGAGGCCATCTTCAACGAAGGGCTGCGCGCCGTCGTGTCGGGCATCAACCCGATGCTCATGAAACGCGGCATCGAGAAGGCCGGCGAAGACATCGTGGAAAAGCTCAAGAAGATGAGCATCCCCGTCAAGTCCAAGAAGGATCTGGAAGCAGTCGCCAGCGTGGCATCCAACAACGATACCGAAATCGGCCGCATCATCGCCGAGGCCATGGATAAGGTCGGCAAGGACGGCGTCATCACCGTCGAAGAGGGCAAGGCCCTTGAGACCACGCTCGAATTCGTCGAGGGTATGCAGTTCGACCGCGGCTACCTGTCGCCGTACTTCGTCACCGATCCGCAGAAGATGGAGGTCGAGCTCGAAGACCCGTACATCCTGATCTACGAGAAAAAGATCAGCAGCAACAAGGACCTGGTTCCCGTGCTGGAACGCGTGCTGAACACCGGCAAACCGATCCTCCTCATTTCTGAAGATGTGGAGGGCGAGGCGCTGGCAACGCTGGTGATCAACAAGCTGCGCGGCGCCTTCAAGTGCGCTGCCGTCAAGGCTCCGGGCTATGGCGATCGCCGCAAGGCCATGCTCGAGGACATCGCCATCCTGACCGGCGGCAAGGCCATCTTCGAGGACCTCGGCATTCAACTGGAGAACGTGCAGTTGACCGACCTGGGCCGGGCGAAGATAGTCAAGATCGACAAGGATAACACGACCGTCATCGAAGGCGCCGGCAAGAAGCAGGCGATTCAGGGCCGCATTCAGATGATCCAGCGCGAGCTGGAGAAGTCCACCAGCGATTACGACAAGGAAAAGCTGAGCGAGCGCATCGCCAAGCTCTCCGGCGGCGTTGCCAAGATCAACGTGGGCGCAGCCACCGAGAGCGAGATGAAGGAGCGCAAGGCGCGCGTGGAGGATGCCATGCACGCGACGCGGGCCGCCAACCAGGAAGGCATCCTGCCGGGCGGCGGCGTGGCGCTGTTGCGGGCCTCGGAAGGTCTTAAGCCCAAGGGACTCTCGCACGATGAGGAGATCGGCTACAACATCGTGATTCGCGCCTGCAAGGCGCCGATTACCCAGATCGCAGAGAACGCCGGCACCGATGGCGCGATTGTCGCCTCAAAGGTTTTGGAGAACAGCTCCCAGAACTTCGGCTTCGACGCCCGGCTCGACAAGTACTGCGACATGGTCAAGGAAGGGATCATCGATCCGACCAAGGTTGTGCGCAGCGCTCTGCAAAACGCTTCGAGCGTGTCCACGCTGCTTCTGACCAGCGACGCCCTGGTGGCCGACGCGCCGACCAAGGAAGAAAAGAAAGGCGGCGGTGGCGGCGGCGGATACGAGGACATGTACTAAGCGACCGCGTCTGCGTAACGTCTACATAGAATGAAAGGCAGGCTCCCGCTGGGAGCCTGCCTTTTTTCATGTGGAGAGATCGCCATGGACCCGTCGAAGCTCGCTTGCAGCGCCCTGATCGAGGAATTGGAACAACTACGCGATGACGTCCGGCAAACGGCCGAGCCGCTGTCGGAAAGGCAGCTGTGGGCCAAGCCCGTGGAACCGGGCAACTCAGTGGGCCACTTGATCCTCCACCTGACGGGCAATCTGAACTTCTTCGTGGGCGCCCAGCTTGACGGAACGGGTTACGTGCGAGACCGGGAACGTGAGTTCACGGAGACGCAGCCCATTCCCAAGGCTTCGCTGCTGGTGAACCTGGACACTGCTGTGGCGACATTCCGGCGCGTGGTCAGCGGCCTGAACGCGGAGCAGCTTGCCGCGCCGCATCCGACGGCCAAGTTCGGTTCGGTGCTGAAGACGCTCGTGCATCTGGTCGCTCATTTCGCCGTGCATCGCGGACAAATCTCCTATATAGTCCGCCTGGCAATGGAGTGAGTTGTCTGCGGGCTCAGAACACCTGGGCGTTTCCCCAGGTTGAAGCTGCTATACTGGCGGAAGCAGATCCAAATCAAGAGATTGGCGGACCGATGAACGATTTTGCCACTGGCATTCCGGATGTGGACGACGACCCGGTGATGCGTTTGCTGCTGCAAGGCCGTGCCGCGACGGTGGCAGAGGCGGAGGAAATGGTCCTCCAGACCAACTTGCCGGAAATCGTCCGCCTCATCGAAAGCTGCTTGCCGGAAGATCAGTTTCTTGACCATCCCCTGGTTCAGCTCTTGCTGGGGCACGGCAGTCGCGCCTGGGAGGATGCCCTGCGGTGAATGCCGAGGAACCAAGGCCGACAAGCAAGCCGTCCTGAAAGGTAACGAGGAAAGCGCTTCTGATTCCCAGAAACTGAATCGTTCTGACCCGAATGCTATTTACCCGCTCCGGTCCACATCTCTTTCATGAAACGCAGGCCCTGTGTATAAACTTCCTCCGCGGCGGGAAAGAGATCGCGCCACACCTTGGTCGCGGCAGCCAGATCGGGCAACGCCCGGCCGAACGATTCAATCACCAGCCAGTTATCATACTTCGCCCTGCGCAACGCTTTGAACGTCTCGTCCCAGTGCACATGTCCGGTGCCCGGCGTGCCGCGGTCGTTTTCGCTGATGTGCACGTGAATGAAGCTGTCGGCGCAACCGGCGATGGCTTCGGAGATGTTCTTCTCTTCGATGTTGGCGTGGAACGTATCGTACATCATGCGGAAGTTCGGATGATTGACGCGCTTGACCAGAGCGCGGGCGTCGGCCGCAGTCGTAAGGAAATAGCACTCGAAGCGATTCAGGTATTCAATAGCCAGCTTGATGCCCTCCTTCTGCGCCATGTCCGCGGCCTGGCGGAGGACGTCGGTGCCGCGTTTCTTCTCATCCTCCGTGGGACCCGCGCCGGAGAAAACCCCCAGCGGCGAATGAAACGGGCCGGCCATGAGCTCCGCCTTCAAAGTCGCCGTCCATTCAATGAGCCGCTTGAAGCGCTCCACGGCCGCCTGGCGCAGAGCCGGGTCCGGAGCGATCGGGTTGGCCTCGGGAGTCATCAGGCCAACGGTCGTGCAGGCGAGGCCCTGGTTGTCGAGTTCCTTGCGAATCCTCTGGTAATGCTCCACGTCGCCTTCAAAGATCGGGATTTCCACGCCGTCGAAGCCGGTCTTTTTGAGTTTGGCCATGATCGGGAAATGCTCCGCGGTGACATGCGTCGTCCACAACAACAGATTCATGCCGGTCTTCATGGGAGGGTGGCTCCAGGCACATCAAGAAAACGGAATAAGCGAATTGGGAGTATTGTGCGGTACGGTCGGACGATTGGCAAGCGCCGATTCGGCGGGCCGCCCCCGGATGATTAGCTGGAATGCAAAGCAACTTGCTCCTCGGCGGCACGCTCCAGCAGATCGTGCACTTCTTCGTCAGTAGTTTGCGAAAAATCCTCGTACCAGTAACCGACGGCGGCGAACGGCTGGGGCGTGCTTGCGCAGATCACCCCATCGGCTTCCTGCTGCATCTCCGCGCAAGTCTCCACGGAGCCGACCGGGACAGCGACGATAATCTTCGCAGGATGTTGCCGGCGCAGGGCTGCGATGGCGGCGCGCATGCTAGAGCCGGTGGCAAGGCCGTCATCGACGAGAATGACAATGCGGCCACGAACATGGGGCGGGGGGCGCTTGCCGCGGTAGATGCGTTCGCGCCGCTGCAACTCCTGCAATTCCCGGTCGGCGACCTGCTCGATTATTTGCTCCGGGATGTCGAGCGCCCTCACCGCATCGCGGTTCAGGACACGCACACCTCCGGAGGCGATGGCGCCCATGGCCAGCTCCTCATGGCCGGGCACCCCCAGCTTACGAACCAGGTACACATCCAGGGGCGCATGCAGGGCCCGGGCCACCTCACAGCCGACGGGCACTCCGCCGCGTGGCAGGGCCAGCACTACCACGTCCGGCCGGTCCGCATACGCGTGCAGTTTTTCAGCCAGGAACTGACCTGCCTCGTATCGATCGTGGAAAACCATGGTCAGCCTCTCTTTCCGTCCTTCGTGCCGCCCATGGCACTCTCCCTGAAAGCCTACGAGATCCCCCGATGGAATGCTGCAACCTGCATGCCACTGCTTGCCTACGCAGCCGTTCCTTTGGAAATGCGGGGATTTTGCTCCGGCTCATTGGTCATTCGTCATTGGTCATTCGCGAATGACCAATGACGAATGACCAATGACTCCTAAACGGCGTGACAAAATGGCTAATGGCTATTGTAGAACGCCGCTATCCTTTTCCACAGCCGCCAGCAAGCTGCCGGATCGGATCAGCCGCTCGACGGCTTCCAGGTCACGGTGCAGGGTCCGGTCCCGGCCCAGCGGGCGGACATGTTGACGGATGTGTTCGTAAGCGGCTGCCACGCCCTTTCCCGGCCGCAACGGTTTGTGGAACTCCAACCCCTGGGCGGCACAAAGCAACTCGCTGGCCAGAACGCGGGTCGCATTGACCACAATCGTGCGGCATTTGCGCGCTGCCGTCGTGCTCATGGAGACGTGGTCTTCCCGGTTGGCCGAGGTGGGAATGGAATCCACACTGGCGGGATAAGCTGCAGCCTTGTTCTCAGAGACCAGCGCCGCCGCCAAAACCTGAACCAGCATCATGCCGGAATTAAGGCCCGGGTGCGGCGTCAGGAAGCCCGGCAAGCCGCTCAGATCGGGGTTAACGAGATTCTCGACGCGCCGCTCGCTGATACTGCTCAGGTCGGCAACCGCCGCGGCTAAATGATCGGCGGCCAGGGCGATGGGCTGTGCATGGAAGTTGCCGCCGGAGATGACTTCGTCGGTGTCCGCGAACACCAGGGGATTATCGGTCGCCGAGTTCATCTCGCATTCGACGATGCCGGCCACGTGCGTGACGGCGTCGCGGAGCGTGCCATGGACTTGCGGCATGCAGCGAATGCTGTAGGCGTCCTGCACCTTGTCGCAGTGGGCGTGCGACACCATGATCTGACTGGCTTCGAGAAGCGCGCGCAAATTGGCCGCACAGGCGGCTTGACCGGGATGCGGCCGCACTTGCTGCAGCCGGGCGTCAAACGGCTTCTGCGAGCATTTGATGGCGTCCACGGTCATGGCTCCGGCGACGTCGGCAATCTTGGCCAGGTTTTGCGCCCGGATCAGCGCATCGGTGAGAATGGCCGTGCTGATTTGCGTGCCATTGATGAGCGACAGGCCCTCCTTCGCCAGCGGCCGGTGCGGCTGCAAATGGACACGCCGCAGAGCTGCTCGTCCGCTGAGGGGTTTTAGGCGGCGCCCGTCCTTCGCTCCGTTGGCGCCCGCGTGCGTCACAAACGCGTGTCCCTCTCCCATGACGACCAGAGCCAGGTGGGCGAGCGGCGCCAGGTCGCCGCTCGCGCCGACGCTGCCTTGCTCCGGAATGGCGGGCACGACGCCGCGGTTGTACATTTCGACCAAGGTCTCGATCAAGGCGGAAGTCACGCCGGAGTAACCCTTGGCGAGGGCTTGAATGCGCAGGGCCAGGGCCAGCCGGCTGACGCCAATGCTCAAAAGCGGCCCCATGCCGACCGCATGGCTGCGGAGCAGGTTTTCCTGAAGCGCCAGCACTTCGTCCGCCTCAATGCGCGTGTTGGCTAGCTTGCCGAAGCCCGTATTTACGCCGTAAATCGTGGCACTGGTGGCAATCAACCGCTCCAGGCAGGTGCGCGACTTCTCCACACGCTTGCGGGCCTCCGCGGCGATGCTCAGGCGTTCGACCTGCCCTGTCAGAACGCCCTCGGCATCGGCGAGCGTCAGATTGGAGCCCGTGAGCACCAGGCCAGCCGCGGTCGAAGAGCCATGCTTCATGCAGGTATGATAGCCGTTGGCTACCCTAATAAGGAATCATGCCGCGCCATTCCAGCAAGTCATACAGCCACGGATGACGCCAGGGGGTCCATTCGCGATAGTTGGCGGACAGCACGGAAACGAACAGCAGCAGGCATGCGCAGGCACGCCCCCAGCGGCGGCCGGCAAGCCAATCGACCACGGGGAGCATGGTCAACAGCCAGAACGGGGTCAGCCACATCAGCCAGCGCAAGCCATTGGTCCAGCCGCCGTAATTCCGGTTGCGCGGATTGACGCCGAAAATATAGAAGCTGATAACCACGACGCTCAAGATCAAGGTCATGATGGCCACGACGCCAAGCCCGGACAAGCGAGCAGGTCTGACCGTTTCCCGAGAGCGCCTGAAGATTCCGGCCACGCCATAAAGCATTCCGGGGATGGCCAGGAGGAATATGGGCGAAAGCGAAAGGACGCCGTGATGGCCGAGGAGAAGATTGAACGCATAGCCGGCCTGGCCCTCGACCTGGAAAGCCCAGTCGATGCCATGCTTGACCTCGCCCGGACTGATTTGCCAGTGACTGCCCTCATATTCATACCACGGGCCGCCGAATTCCCCGTAAGCCGGACGGAGCTGACCGACCGCCAGATAATTGGTCCACAAGAAGGCGGCGATGGGGACGGCGGCAGCCGGCAAGAAGAACAGCAAAGTGCGCCCAGGGGCCCGCACCAGCAAGACCAAAAAGAGCTGCACGGCAAACGAAGCGGCCGGCATTTCACAGGCCGCCGTGAACGCGGCAAAGAAACCAGCCGCCATGAAGAGGCCGATCCCGCGTTCGCCGGCGGACCAGATGCGCATCGCGGGATAAAGGGCAAAGAGTGCCGCGTAGGTGGCGATACAGTGATTGTTGAAGGTGTTGGCAAAGACCGTCAGCAGCGTGCCGAAAGCCGCCGCCGCCACTACGTAGAGCCGGCCCCAATCCGTCGTGCCGTACATCTCCAGCAGCCGGGACAGCAAGAAGAGGTAGATCAGCAACGGCAGCCAGTTGAACGTCAGCAGAATGGTGCGCACCACCTCAAAACGGTTCTCGGTAATCGACCAGCCAAAGCACTTTTTCAGCAGCCAGTACTCGCCCGCCACAATCGTCGCCAGAAAGGGCGGCTTGCTGGAATAGAAATCCTGCGTGTCGGGCCGAAGCACCTTGTCGATCGTTTTCCAGCCGTCCTCGGTGATGATGCCGGAATCCGTGTATTTCTTGGAACCCGGCTCGGTATCGCGATGCCCGATCACATATGTGCCGTTATCCAAGAGCGCGCGCACGGTGTCCCAGCGCGAGCGGTCATTGTCCCCATGGGTAGGCATCGGTTCAGGCCGCGTCCGCGCCCAGGGATTGTGCAGCGTGTCTTCCGGATGGTTTTCGGCCCGATACAGGCCAGGATCGGAAAGACGCGCCACCGACACGATCCGGGCAGCGACAATGCCTGCGGCGATCGTTATTAACAAGGCGTAGGCAAGACGACGAAAACTAGGCGGTTCAGCGTTTGGATTCATTTCATGAAGTTGGTCAGTAGCCAGCGGTCAGTAGCCAGCAGCCCGTAGTCAGTAGTCAGTAGTCTATATGACCGGCGCGATTCGGCAGCATAACCGGCACCGCGAGGCTTGTCCCCGTGGACCGGTGACTGGCAGCCAGAATCTGTTGCATCGAGAAGTTATCGCCGCCATCGGGCTTGTCCCGGTGGAGCGACGATTGTCAGCCGGGCGATCAGTCGGGGCTCCACCGGGACAAACCCGGTGGCGGCCATCGCTGTGCATGTATCGGCTACTGGCCATCACTCATCAATCCACCGGGACAAGCCCGGTGGAGTAGTTACTGCAGAATCGCGCACGCTGGATTCCGTGCTTGCTACTGGCTATTGACTACTGGCTGTTTTTCCTGTTCTTTCCGCAATACTGTAACCGTCCTCATCACGGCTCTGGTAAGCGGTGATTAGCTCGGCCAGGAAACCGATGGACATCATCTGAGCGCCCAGCAAGAGCGCGGCCAGGGCGTAGATGAGCAAGGGGCGTTGGTGCAGAGGCATGAAGCTTCCCGGCGTCCAGTAATTAATAAGCCAGGTAATGGTGAGATAGATCATGGCGAGGCTTCCGGCAAGGAAGCTGAGCAAGCCAATGCTGCCGAGCAAATGCTGCGGCCGCTGACCGAACCCGGTGAGGAACTTGACGGTGAGCAGGTCGAGGAAGCCCTTCATGAAGCGGCGCACCCCGTACTTGGAGCGGCCGAAGCGCCTGGGCCGGTGATGGATTTCAATCTCTCCCACGCGAAAGCCGCGCGCCGCCGCCAGGACCGGGATGAAGCGATGAAGCTCGCCGTAGAGCTTGATCTCCCGGCATACGCCGGCGCGAAAGCATTTCATGCCGCAATTGTGGTCGTGCAGCCAAACGCCCATGACGGAGCTGACCAGGAAATTAAAGACCTTGCTCGGCAAGACCTTGTGCCAGGGGTCGTGGCGGACGCGTTTCCAGCCGTTGACGACATCCAGGCCCTTGTGGAGGGCGGCCAGGAAGGCGGTAATTTCGCGGGGATCATCCTGCAAGTCGCCGTCCATGGTGACAATGATGTCGCCACGGGCGGCGTGGAAGCCGGCGGACAGGGCCGCGGCCTTGCCGAAATTTCTGCGGAAGCGTATGCCCTGAACCCAGGAATTCTTCTCCGCGATCTCCCGGATTGTGTCCCAGGAACCGTCCGTGCTGCCGTCGTCGATGAAGATGGCCTCCAGCTCCAGGCTGGCGCTGCGGGCGGCTTGCTCGATCTCGCCATGAAGGGTCTTCAGGCTGTCCTTCTCATTGAATACCGGGATCAAGACCGAAATCATGGCGCGTGTTCCTGGCTCGCGTTCTCTTTATCTTCCTCCGCAGCCCCGGTCGCCGTCGTGGTTCCGGCAGCGTCGCCATTGACCAGCGCCGCGGGCAAGAAATACAGCGCCGGCACAACCACCACCTCGGCCGACGTCCACACGAGGCGGAGCAGGATCGCCACCGCAATAGCCAACCTTCCCGCCCCTTCGTCCGAACCCATAAGCTGCTTCAGTTCCGGCGTCAGGAACAGCGCAAGAAAAAACTCGCGGACACCCAGTCCGCTCGGCAGAGGAAAGATGATAAAGCCCGCGACATAAGCAAGCGCCAAATAAGCCGAATACAGGGCGATATTCCCGGCCGTAAACGCCGGGCCCTGGTTCATGAGGGCATGCAGCACCGCCAACAGGCTGCCGCCGAGAAACAGCCAGCCGCAGGCGGTAACGACCAGGCCTTCCATCATGGAGACGAGATGGACACGGGGCAACGGCCCGGTGATGCCGTAGCGCTGCCGGATGCGCGTCGCCATGCGGGCAATGATCCAGTTGTAAACCGGGGGCAGAATAGGGATGCCAATGGGAAGCAGCAAGAGCACGCCCATCGCCATCAGCACCTTGCGATCGATGCCGCCCTGCGGTTCCCGGCCGGTCAGCAACTGCCCGAGCGCATGCCAATCCATTCCGGGTGCAGTCTCCGGAGCCAGGAAAGCGAGCAGCACAACGGCCAGCACCGCCCCGCCGGCCATGGTGACAAGGACCTCATAGAAGGTCGTCAGCACGGCACGCGGGAAACTGACATGGGCACCGCGCACCAGCCCCGCGCGCAGGAAAACCGCCCACGCTTTGCCCGGCAGATACTTGCCGAAGTGACCGACGTAATACGCCCTTATTGCCGACAGCAGGCTCGGCCGCTGGTCCAGTTCCCACAGCAGCCGGTACCAGTAGATCGCGGAAAAGCCGAGCCCGACGATGTAAAGAGCCGCCGCCGCAGCCAGCCAGCCTGGTCGAACCAGGCTTTGCCATTGCTCTTGCAGGCTGCGCTGCAGGCCTTTCTGGGGGATTTCCAGGTCGAGGGCGAAGCGCCGGCCGATCGCCACCAGAATGGCGATGGCGAAAATGGCTTTGAGGATCGGCCACCATCTCCGCAACCGCGCTTGCATAGATTGTGCATTGTACAGCAGGCCCCGGACGCCGTCTGCCTGGGAGGACTGCACGGCAGTGTCTCGCTTTGCCGTATTGTCGCCTTTCGCTCCGCGAAAGGCGACAAACTAGACACTGCCGAGTGCACGGTTGCGGAAGTCCGCCGCGTCTGCTAGTTTGTCCGTGGGTGTCCGTGGTCAGTCCATACCAGGAGGCGGTGTCATGATTCGTAAAGTCCTATGGGCAACGGCCCTAGCCCTGGCCGGCCTTGGCGTGGCAGCAGGATTTTCCGTCCGCGGCGGAGCTGCGGCCGAACCGGAAAAGCCCGGCGCCGGAAAGACCGCGCCCTTCGTCCACTGTGTCATCTTGCATCTAAAGAAGGACGCGCCTGCGGATGAAGGAGATTTGCTCATTGCCGACGCGCACGACATGCTGAGTGCCATTCCCTCCGTCCGCGATCTACGGGTCGGCAAGCCTGTCGTCAAGGAGAAGCCGGACAAAGCCAAAACGGATTATCAAGTCGGCCTGCTCGTGCTCTTCGATGACGTCGAGGGCCTCAACATATATCTGAACCATCCGCGTCACTTGAAGTATGTCGAAAAGCATGGCAAATACCTCGACATGGAAAAGCTGGGAGTCTACGATTTCCTGGATCAGAAGAAATGAGCGCTTGTGAATTACGAGACATGGACGCTGGCAGCTTGCCGGCCGCGAGAAGGAATGGACCATGACTGACCCTGAGAATCCCGAAACCCCTGCCCAGGCGCCGGAATCGGCCGCAGCACCTCCGCCAGACGAGACGCCGAATCCGCCGGCGCCGAGCGGTGAGGCAACCGAAGGGGCCGAGCAGGCCCCGAAGGAGCAAGCGGGGAAGCAATATCGTGCCGCCTGGCAGGCGCGGTCGCAAACCAAGGGGCCTCCCGCCCGGCCGGCACAGCGCCCGCAGTCCAAATCCCGTTCGCGGCCCGAGTCCAAGCCGGAATCCGTGCCCGCGCCGCCGCCGCGATCGTTCGGTGAAAAGCCGCGCATTCGCGATCTCGATGCCCAGATCGACACCGAATTTCAGGAGATGATGGGCGGGCTCAGCGAAAAAGAACTCTTCGGCGCAGAGCCGAAAGCCCCCGAGCAGGAAGAAGCCTCGACCGAGCCCGGCCGCAAGAAAGGCCGCATCGTCGCGATACACGGCAACGATGTCTTCGTGGAGGTCCCGGGCGGCAGGACGCAGGGGATCTTACCGCTGCTCCAGTTTGTGGAAGGTCCCCCGGAGGTCGGCTCCGAGTTGGATGTCCACATCGAAGGCTACGATGCGGCCAACGGCCTTCTGATCCTGTCGCGCCTGGGAGCGGCGGTGCATGTGGACTGGTCCAGCGTGGCCAACGGCATGATCGTCGAAGCCCGCGTTACCGCCACCAACAAGGGCGGCCTGTCCGTGGAAGTCAACGGCATCCGCGGCTTCATGCCCATCAGCCAGATCGACCTGTACCGCGTGGAGAATGCCGAGCCGTTCGTCAATCAGCGGCTGCTTTGCCTGGTAACCGACGTCAATCCAGCCGAAAAAAACCTCATCGTCAGCCGCCGTGCCCTGCTCGAAAAAGAGCGCGAGGAGTCGCGCGAAAAGCTCTGGCTGGAGCTGGCCGAGGGACAGACGCGCGAAGGCATCGTCCGCTCCGTCAAGGACTTCGGCGCCTTCATCGACCTGGGCGGCGTGGACGGCCTCTTGCACGTCAGCCAGATGAGCTGGTCGCGCATCGACGATGCCAGCAAGGTCGTGCAGCCGGGACAGAAGCTCAAGGTGCAGATTCTCAAGATCGATCCAGAGACACGCAAGCTCAGCCTGGGGCTCAAGCAACTCATGGCCAGCCCCTGGGACTCGATTGGTCTGAACTACCCGGAAGGAACCATCGTCAAGGGCAAGGTCACCAAGCTGATGGAATTCGGCGCCTTTGTGGAGCTGGAGCCAGGCATTGAAGGACTGGTGCACATCTCCGAATTGGCCCCGCAGCGCGTGCGTCGCGTGAACGAGGTCGTCCAGGTAGGTCAGGAAGTCAAGGTCGCGGTGCTGTCCATCGACCGCGATCAGAAGCGCATTTCGCTATCGCTCAAGGCCGCCCTGCCCAAGGACGTGGAAGAGGCCGCCGATGAGAAGGAGGCAGAGCTGCCGCTGAAGCCTCCACGGCCGCGGACGACGCCGTTGCGAGGGGGCATCGGAAGCGGTTGAAGGTAGTCACAACAAACTAGGCACCATTGGCATCAGACAAAGCAGCGCAACTCCGCTGATTGTTCCTCAGTTACAGATCCTCCACCAACTTCAGGAATTGCGCCGGTCTCACGATGCGATAGTGCAATTGGCGTTGAAACTCTTCGGGAAGCTCCAGCAGATCACGGTCGTTGGTGATCAGATACTCAGCGCGGCCTGCCGTTGCGGTCGCCAGCACCAAATTGTCGTCCGGATCACGGCTCTCGGTGTAACGGCGAGCGAGGGACACCAGGTCACAGCGCGGGTCCTGTTCGAACCGGATACGCCAGGCGGCGACCTTGTCCTCGTCCAAGCCCAGGACTTCGACGAAGATTTCCAGGTATTCCTCAACGATTTCCGGGCTCACGATCAATTGCAGGCGACGCTTAAGGAACCACAGGCCGAAGATGCGGCGGTTCGGACTCCTGGAAGCGCGCGCTTTGAAGTTGCGGATCAACACATTCGTGTCAAGAACGACCCGAATTCGCTGCTTTCGGGCTACCATTTCTTGACTTCCTTGCTTTGCCGCGGCGGTGCTGACGAATGAGGTCTTCGGTATCACCGATTCGGAATGGCGCACGGCGCGCGGCGTGCATTGTATCCGCCATCAGCCTTTCGTCCGCAAGGCGCTCGAGGTATTCACGCAGCGCGCTCTCAGCCACTGCTTCGGGCTTCCGCCGGTGTCGGTTCGCCACCTCAACGAGCTGTTTCCATAGACTGTTCGAAATCGTCACGTCGGCCATGCTGACTGCCCTCTCGAGCCGAAGTTGTCCTTTGGCCATTCTAGCAGTCGGACTCAGGGATCATACAGCGCCATTGGCCGCTTTTTTACAGGCCGGAACGCTCAACTTCACTCCTCCAGCCAGTGTAGAATTATCGCGGCGAAATAGGTGGCGCCCACCTGGGAAGGCTGTCCAGGAGTGACGCCATAGCCGCCGTCGGCATTTCGGCATTTCCCGATAAAGGCACGCAGGCGTTCGCTATTCGGCTTCTCCTTCAACATGTGAAAGGCGCGCGTGACGCGGTAGCTCGTCTCCAGATCGGAGCCGCGCTTGCCTTCTTGACCGAACCCGCCGTCGGAGCGCTGGCCTGATTTCAATGCTCGAAGCACGTTATCGCGCTGCTCCACTGGGCCGCCCAGCCGGAGGACTGCCGCCACGGCTCCGCCGGTCGCTCGGGCGATTCCGTCGCCCTTGCCATAAGTGCCGTCCTCGTTCCGCATTCGCGCGATCTGAGCAAGCCAGGCTTCCGTCTGCGGGGAGCGCTCCTGGATGGCTTCCGCGGCTGCGGCCGCAAGACGGATCTCTTCAAAAGTCCTGGCATGTTTTGCCAGGTAGGTCGACGCGGCCTTGCTGTAATCCTTGATAGGGAGGTGGACCTCCACGACTGCCATCAAACCGATGGCCGTGGTCGTGGCATCCGGATCGCCGCCCGGTTTATCGGCGAAGCCGCCGGTGGCTTTATCGAAGCAGCTTTTGACGAAGTTGGCACTGCCCTGCTGATTTTTTACCTGGCCGCCAAAGTACTTCAAGGCGCGAAGAGCCGAGGTGGTCGCGCGCAGGCTCGACTTTGACAGATTATCAAGCATAGAGAAATCCGGCCGGAAACCGCCGTCCGCGCGTTGCTGGTCTTGCAGCGCCGCCACCGTTTGCTGTTTTTCTTCTGCAGTCTGAGCGCCGAGGGGATCAACCCACAGGGCTGTCCAGCAAAGAACAAGTACTGCGCGTTTCATGGCGGGGAGTCCTTTTCTTTCTGTTGACTGGACGGCGTTCAGGATATTTGTAAGGCTTCCGCAAATGCCGTGCAAGCAAAAGAGGGCCGAGGGACACGAAATCCGGGAAGCGACGCCGGACCATTAAACATCGTTATAAAAGCAGGAAGAATCCGACGCCTCAGGCTGCATAGAGAGGGCGCATGGGGGCTTAAGGTCCAAGCACTTTATGAAAGTCGCAAACCGCCCCCATCTAAGAATCCCTGCGATTATTATCCTTTCATCCTCAACACGAAATCTTCGTAATTCTTTTAATCAATTACCGTTACAAGTGTGTACGGCAGGCGCGTCTCGCGGCCCGACTTGAAAGCCTCGTCCATCGATGCCCCCGGCACCCCCTTTGCATTCCAGCGTGCAGCTTTGTTTTCTCTCCAGGCAGGTAACTGCGCGCACTTATTTAGGGGGAATGACCTTGAAGAAACGCGACTCCGACTCGACGCCCAAGGGCATGACTCGCCGCGATCTCCTTCGCGGAGCTGGCAAGGCCAGCCTCACGCTTGCAGCTGCACAGGCGTTGTCACCATTTTGGCTTGCCGGGTGTTCGGATTCCACGAGCCCCAGCGGTACGAAAACCGTGGCCGTGAGCGGCAAGGGCGGGAGCGGCGGTCCACCGATCAAGGTCGGCATTCTGCACTCCCTGACGGGCACCATGGCGATCAGCGAAACATCTCTCAGAGACGTGGAACTGATGGCCATTGAAGAAATTAACAAGGCCGGCGGCGTGCTCGGCCGGCAAATTGAGCCCATTGTTGAGGACCCGGAATCGAAATTCACCACGGTCTTTCCCGAAAAGGCCAAGAAGCTGCTTCTCAAGGACGAGGTCGCCGCGGTCTTTGGCTGCTGGACCTCGGTGAGCCGCAAGAACGTTCTCCCTGTCTTCGAGGAGAACAACGGCTTGCTCTTCTATCCAGTCCAGTACGAAGGCAACGAGTGCTCGAAGAACGTCGTCTACACCGGCGCGGCGCCCAACCAGCAGATTCTGCCGGCCGTCGAGTGGCTGATGGGTCCCAAGGGCGGAGACAAGAAGCGCTTCTACCTGCTCGGCTCGGATTACATCTTCCCGCGCACGGCCAACCTGATCATCGTCCGCTATCTCGAATCCAAGGGTATGAAGGCGGTGGACGAGAAGTACACGCCGCTGGGCCACCTCGAGTACCAGAATGTGGTGCAGGCCATCAAGAAGGCGGAGCCGGACGTGATCTTCAGCACGATCAACGGCGACAGCAACGTGAACTTTTATAACGAGCTGGCCGCCCAGGGCATCACCGCGGACAAGATCCCGGTCGTTGCGGTCAGCGTCGGCGAGGACGAGCTGCGCGGCCTCGATCCCTCCAAGGTCAAAGGCCACCTGGCGGCCTGGAATTACTTCCAGAGCATCGACACCCCCAAGAACAAGGAGTTTGTCAAGAAATTCAAGGCCAAGTACGGCGACGATCGCGTTACCGACGATCCGATCGAGGCCGCCTACATGCAAGTTTACTTCTGGAAGCTGGGCGTCGAAAAAGCCGGCAGCACGGAGGTGGATAAAGTCCGCGAGGCGCTGCACACCGGCATTGAATTCGACGCGCCGGGCGGCAAGGTCAAGCTTGATCCGAAGACCCAGCACACGTACAAGCCGTTCCGCATGGGCAAGACCCGCGACGACAAACAGTTTGATGTCATTTACAGCACCGACCTGATCGAACCGGATCCGTATCCGCAGGTCGCCTTCCCCGGCTGGCACTGTGACTGGACCAAGGACGGCGTCACCAAGGGCGCCGACGTGAAGGTGCTGCCGAAGTAAGCGTAGTGAATGGTGAGTAGTGAGTGGTACCGGGGATTACCACTCACCACTCACCAACCATCGGCTTATCCCACTCCTCACTCTCGACCTCTCCGCCGGGGAGTCGTGGACAAGAATGAGGAGTGCTCTCCAGGAAACGTACCGCCCCCCTCTTGTGAAGGGGCTTATTTTCCCGAGTGCCGAATGAACGTCCTTGCGTTGTCGGGCAGAGCGCGCTCACGTGCTTTGAAAACTGCTTTCTATGTCGTTCTGGCAGCCCTCTTCCTCTGGTTGACGGGCGGCTGGCTGGTGGACCGCCTGCGCCTGATGACGGGCACGGAATGGGCCGAAGTTCTTTCCAACAGTCTCAGTCTTAGCTCGATTCTCATCCTGACGGCCTTGGGCCTGGCCATCACCTTCGGCGTCATGCGCGTCATCAACATGGCGCATGGCGACATGATGATGCTCGGGGCCTATACCGCCTTTCTTTGCACCGACCGGCAGGCCATTCCGATTCTGGTTCGCAACCTGGGCCAACTGCTGCATCGCGACTGGCAGACGGATTTTGGACTTGGCTTAAGCCTTTACTTCGCCATCCCAGCAGCATTCTTTGTGACCGCGTTCGTGGGGTTTTTGCTCGAGAAATGCTTGATCCGCTTTCTGTATAAGAGGCCCCTGGACAGCTTGCTGGCAACCTGGGGTGTCGGCCTGATCATCCAGCAGGTTGTTAAGCTCGGTTTCGGGGCAAACCTTCAGCCAATGCATCTTCCTGAAGCTCTGCAAGGCGGCTGGACAATGACCAACACCACCATCACTATACCGGTTTATCGCCTCTTCATTTTTGGCGTAACTTTGTTTTGTCTGCTTCTTGTGTATCTGTGGTTCTACCGCACGTCATTCGGTCTCAAGATCCGCGCCGTCGTGCAAAATCGGCCGATGGCGTCGGCGATGGGCATCTCTACCCGCCGCGTTGATTCGCTCACCTTTGCGTTCGCGACGGGACTGGCGGGCATTGCCGGCTGCATTCTGGCCCATCTTTACAACGTCAAATACACGATGGGCAATGACTACATTGTGGATGCCTTCATGGTCGTTATCCTGGGCGGGATGGGTCAGCTTGCCGGCGCCGTGGGTGGCGGCGCGATCATCGGGACGGGAAATAGCGTCATCGAGAAATTGCTCGGCAACACGTCCATGGCCAAGGTTGTCGTGCTGGTCGGCGTGGTGATTTTCATTCTGAACCGACCCTCCGGCCTGTTCGCTTCCAAGGAGCGAACTTATGACTGAGCCCGCTGTGGCTGTGCCCGTAGCAAGCATGAATTCGCACGCCCCTGCCGCGCCCAGTTCGTCGCGCCGCTTTACGATTTTGGGGCTGCTGCTTCTGGTGTTGTTCCTGGCATCGCTTTATGTGCCGGGCTTCACGGTAAAGAGTCGTTACTGGCTGCCGCTCTTCAGCAAGTACATGGCTCTGGCTCTGTTCGCCCTCAGCGTGGATCTCATCTGGGGTTACACCGGCCTCTTAAGCCTGGGGCAAGGCCTTTATTTTGGTCTTGGCGCCTATGCAGTCGGTTATTCGCTCAAGCTTCAACAAGCCGCGCATGCCGCCGGCAAGCCCTTGCTTGCCGGTCCCGACATGGCCATGCCCGATTTCATGGACTACTGTCGCCTTCCCGGCGTGCCTGCCTGGATAGCGCCGCTGATCAATATCTGGCTGGCGCTGGGGCTGGCCGTGCTTCTGCCGCTTGTCGTGGCCACCATCTTCGGGCTGGTCACATTTCGTTTGCGCATCAAAGGGGTTTTCTTCGCTCTGATCACGCAAGCGCTGGTGCTCGCCGTGTACACCCTGGTCGTCAATCAGCAACCGTATACGGGCGGCGTAGTGGGCATGACCTACCTGGCGAAGCTCGAGCTGTTCGGACACAAATTTGTCATGGCCGATATGTACTTTCTCGTGACCACGGTGCTCGTCATTTGCTTCGTGGGCTGCGCGATTCTGGTGCACACCAAGTTTGGCAAGATTCTCACCGCGATCCGCGACAATGAAAACCGGGTCCTGGCGCTGGGCTACAACACCGCCATGTACAAGACGTTTATCTTCGCCATCTCCGGCGCCCTCGCCGGGTTGGCCGGGGCGTTGTTTGTGTCCGCCTACGGCACCACCGGCCCCGACAGCCTCGGCATTGCCTGGTCGATTGAGGTAGTCGTGTGGGTCGCGGCCGGGGGGCGCGGCACGCTGGTGGGTGCGATTCTGGGCGCAGTGCTGGTCGGCCTCGCGAACACATATTTCAACGACAAGTATAGCGAAGCCTGGCCTGTGATCCTGGGCTCCCTGTTCATTGGTGTGGTCCTGTTTTTGCCGGAGGGCATCCTGGGCGGCTTGCGGAGTCTCGGCAAACGACTTCTGCGGATTCTTCCCCAGGCAGCGCCGGCTTTGGAAAAACCGGCCCCAACTCCACGCAAGGAGGTCAACTCTACGCCGCCGCGTAGTTCGTCCACCTCGGACGAAACTCATCCGGAGCCACCGCAACCGCATGAAGTGAAGGCAATCATCAGCGACCTGAAGGGAACCTGAGCATGGGCTTTCAATCGAAGATTGTTCCGGAGGAAATCCTTCGCGTCGAAGACGTCACTGTCAAGTTCGGCGGCTTCAAGGCCCTGGATTGCCTTAACTTTCGCATGGAGCGCGGCGAGCTACGCGTCGTGATTGGACCCAATGGCGCTGGCAAGACCACGCTCCTCGACGTGATCACGGGCAAGTTGCGGCCGAATGACGGCCGGGTTATCTTTCAGGCCCATGACCAGGCGCCCCGTGAAATAAATTTCTTGAGCGAAGAGCACATCGCCCGCCTGGGCGTCGGCCGCAAATTCCAGACTCCGAATGTTTTCAAAAGCTCCACTGTGCTCGACAACCTGACCCTGGCAGCACGCTCGCCGCGCGGCGTGTGGTCGACCCTGGCCGGAGTCTTCTCACGCAACGGGCATCATCGCGTTCACGACATCCTGCAAACGATCGGCTTGACCGCCAAGGCTTATCGCCTGGCGGGCGTCCTGGCGCACGGCGAAAAACAATGGCTTGAGCTAGGCATGCTCATGGCTCAGGATCCGGAGCTGTTGCTCGTGGACGAACCGGTGGCCGGCATGACGCCGAAGGAATCCGAGCGCACCGGCGAACTGCTGCTGTCCATGGCGCGCAAGCACACGCTGCTGGTGATCGACCATGACATGACGTTCGTCCGCCAGATTGCCCGCACCGTGACTGTATTGCACGAAGGCAAGACGCTGTGCCAGGGCACCGTGCAGGAAGTGCAGCGCGACCCGAAAGTGATTCAAGTTTACCTCGGACAGGACCGGCAAGATCATGCTGTGCATCAAGCAGCTACAAGTGGCCTACGGTGAGACGCTCATCCTGCGCGACGTGGACCTGGAGGTGGAGCGCGGCAAGGTCGTCTGCCTCATGGGCCGCAACGGCGTGGGCAAGACCACGTTGCTCAAGAGCATCATGGGTCTGCTGCGGCCGCGCTCCGGCCAGGTCGTCTTCGAGGACAAGGACCTGACCCGTGCCTCGCCGGATAAACGCGCTCGCGCGGGGCTTGGCTACGTGCCGCAAGGGAGAGAGATCTTTCCGCAACTGACCGTGCGCGAAAATCTCCAGGTCGGTTTCCTGGCCAACCCGTCGAAACGGACCAGCGTACTGTACGAGGTTCTAGATTATTTCCCGATGCTGAAAGACATGCTGGACCGCAAAGGCGGCGTGCTCTCGGGCGGGCAGCAGCAGCAACTCGCCATCGCCCGCGCCCTGGTCGCCGAGCCGAAGCTGCTGATCCTTGACGAGCCGACGGAAGGCATCCAGCCGTCGATCATTACGCTCATCGGCGAAGTGCTGCGTTCTTTGAAGGAAGCCGGCCGCGTAACTATCCTGCTGGTCGAGCAATACTTCGAGTTTGCTCTCAAGCTGGCCGACTATTGCTACGTAATGGAAAAGGGCGCCATCGTCATGCGGGGAAACAGCGCAGAGATGGACAAGGAAGTTATCAAACCGTACCTGGCGTTTTGAAGGTCGAACGTGCACCGTCATGAGATTTTCGAATTTCGTCCGCATCCTGGTGGTAAGCGCGGCCATGGCAGGTTATTCCTCCTTGTCGCTCGGCGAGAAGAACAAGGACGCCGTGGTGCCTACGGATTCTTCTGCTGTCGCAGGGATTCCGCTCTTGAGTCTGGCCGAGGCCAAAACTCTTTGGTCGGATCCAGGGACCTTGTTCATTGACGTTCGTTCCGCCATCGACTATGAATTCGGCCACATTGCCGGCGCGATCAATTTGCCATACGAGGAATTCTCCGAGCGCATGGCCGAAAGAAAACCGCAGTTGCAAGGCGCGCGGGCCATCGTGGTCTATTGCAAATCGAAGGATTGCGGCAAGAGCCTCTGGAGCGCCATCCGGCTTCATCAGGAAGGCCTTACCCAGGCCAGGATCTATCCCAATGGCTGGAACGAGTGGGACACCAATGGACTGCCCCGCACCCACGGTGGAAGATAAGCCGCCGTTTGCGGGCGGCTGGTGGAGCGCGTCGCGGCTTCTGTGCCGTTACGTGCTCGCCTGTGTCTTTTTGATGGCGGCCATCACCAAGATCACGGACCTGCGCAGTTTCATCACTCTGGTGCAGACGCGCTCCGGCTTGCCCTATCAGGTTGCCCTCGCAATCGGAGCCTTTCTGCCGTGGCTGGAACTGACCTGTGGCGGTTGTCTGCTTCTGGGGAAGGCGACCCGCGAGGCAGGTCTCATTCTGGCGGTTTTGCTGGCTGGGTTGTTGGCTTATGCGCTCACGCACCTGGGCGAGCCCGATTGCGGCTGCTGGGTATTTCCGAGGCTCGGAACCGAATCCGTCTGGTGGTGGCCTGCTGCCCGAAACGGTTTGCTCCTTCTGTGCGGCCTGCGCGTAGCTTGGAAATAGCAGCGTCTTGACGTGCCGAATGTTTTTTTGCTAGCCTTGCGTGGAGGCATTATTTGTGCAGGTCGGCATTGGCTTCCTCTTTCTTGGAGAACTGCCGCGTGGCCACGCTTGAAGCTCCCTGTGAACAGCGTTTCCTGGTGCGGAATCGCTCCTGGTCCCCGTATCAGGCCTTTGCCGAAGCCCTCGGTGAATCGCATATTCGCCTCACCTATGACCGAGGAACTACCGCCTATCGCCAAAAGCGTTGAATGAAATTGCGTACTCCGGGAAAGACCTCCGTCGGCCGGTCCCCTTCCGCGGCCTGCTCGAATTCTTTTGAGCCATCGTAAGGCGGCTGTGCCGGTTCGTAATAAGGTTTGCGGTCCTCGAAGAGCTTGAGGCGCCGGCGCGCCTGTTCGCCCTCTTCTTTCTCATAGCGCGGGGATTCCAGGGCGCGCTTTTGCCATTTGATCGCGTCCTCGAAGTTGCCGATCTCCGCGTACGCCGCACTTAGCGTGGCGAGAAAGTACGACGCCTTCCAGGATGTTAACTCGCACGCCTTGATGGCATATTCAACCGCTCTCGGACCGTCGCGAACCCCTTCTTCCGGACAGGTCGCCAGCAACCAGGCGAGATTGCTGCAGGCGTCCGCATCTTTCGGGTCGAGACGAAGCACTTCGCGGTAGTCGCTCACAGCCTGGTCATATGCGCCCCGGGCAGTGTTCGCGCTGGCCCGATTGAAGTACGCGTCCGGCCATTTCGGATCCAGGCGAATGGCCTGGCCGTAGTCGCGGACGGCCAGGTTGTAGGCGCCCCTGGCCTTGTAGACATTGCCGCGATTGAAGAAGGCATCGCTCATGCTCGGATCCAGACGAATAGCCTGGCTGTAGTCGCGCATAGCCGCGTCGTAATCTTTGTTGGCCTTGTGAGCCAGACCCCGATTGTTGTAGAGCTGAGCATCGCTGGAGCCGAGCTGAATCGCCCTGTCATAATCGCGGATCGCCCTGTCATAATCGCCCAGGTCATCGTAGATCAGCCCCCGATTGCTGAGCCAGCTTGGGCTGTCCGGCTCGAGACCGAGCGCTTCGTTCAAGTCGGCAAGCCCTTTCTTCGGCTCGCCTGTTTCGAGCCAGGCCCGCCCGCGGCGGGCCAATGCCTCGGCGTCTCTGTCATCCGCCCGTATTCGCTGAGTGAAATAGGAAACCGCGTCGTCAAGGCGGACGGCGTGTTCTTTTTCGAGCCAGCCTTCGATGCTGCGGTGACGCACGAGCAGCCAGCCGTCCTGCTCCTTCAGCACGGTGTAGACCATATCGGTTAGTTCCGCGACATAAACTTGCCGGCCAAAGGCGTCCGTATGGCCGATCCATGTGCCCGCCTTCCGGACCATGATTTTCCGACCGGCCCAGGAAGCGTCCTCGCCGGCCGACGCCGAGATGGGCACAACCAGGCTGCCAAGCAGCAGTACGATCGGAAGAACATGGCGCCGCGGCAATGAAGCGAACGCTAAGCGGAATCCGTTAGACATGGTTGTCACCTCTTATCAGCATCAAGATGGGAGTCGGCTACTGCCGGCCCGCGCCGGTGAGCCTGCTGATTGCCGCCCAGGCGTCCTTACGCACGCTTTCGTACCGGGCCGCGTCTTCTTCCTTGCCGCTGTCCCAGAAGCCGGCCAGTTCTTTTCCCTGTTGACGGAGCAGACCCGACAATACGCGCATTTGCTCCAGGCTGTCCTGATCTTCTTTGTCCAGGTCGATCTTGCTCAAGCCCCCGAGCTTTTGGTCAACGGAATCGAGCAGCGCCAGAACTGAGTCGAGAAGCTTGTAAGCCTCCTTGCCGGAGTAGACGCCTTTGTCCTTGCCGTCGGCGATGAGGCCCAGACTCAAGTAAGTCTCGTAACAATGCGCCGCGGTCAAGACGCCGACGGTTTCCAGGAGTCGGCGGCGCTCTTGGCCTCCCCAGGGCGCGCCCGCACTCTTGGGGGATTCATCCGCCGACCCAGTGCCTTCAGTCCTGGCCGCTGCCGCGCCTTGGGCGGTCGGGTGCTGTTGCCCCGGATCAGAGCCGGTGTTGCCGCGCAGCAGAATGCCACTGGCCGTTACGACCACCAGGATCGCAACGGTCAGTAAGGCCGGCTTCCAGAACGGATGCTTCATAAATCACCTCTTGAATGGCGCGCCAGGGCTAGCTTGATTAGATGTTTGCAAACTCGAACGGCCGGGCCGCCGGGAATCCGCCCGGCGGCGCGCCGGCCGTGTTGAACGCTTGTCCGCGCCGATCACTTCCCTTTCTTGCTGACTGGGGAAGGGGTTTTCGGAGTTTTCGGCGCCGGGACGCTGGCGTGGTGATCGGCCTTGCTTTCACCAGCATGCTTGCTTGCCTCGGGCTTCGTGGTCTCATGCGCGGCGGGATGGTTGTCCCTGGCATGAGAGCCGGCTTGCCGGCCGGTGTCATCCCTGGCGGCGCCGCTGTGACCTTGATCCTGGCCGCGCGCGCCATGCATGTCCCGGTCCTTGTGCGAGAGATCGTCCCGATCGCGGCGGCGATCATCGCGGTCGCGGCGCGGATCGTGGTCGCGCATCTCGTCCCGGTCGCGGCCACGCTCATCCCGGTCACGGCCACGATCGTCGCGATCCCAGCCGCGGTGCAGTCCCTGGTCCTCATGGTCGCCCCGGCCGCGATGCTGGCCGCGGTCCTCATGGCCTGGGTCGCGCTCCCGAGTATCGCCCCGCCTGTCTTCACGGTCGCGGTCCACGCGGTGCTCGTCGTCGCGTCCCCGGCGTTCATCCCCCCGCAGCTCGCGGCGGTCCTCGCGGCTGTCCCGATCGTTAAAGCGTTCGTCCCGGTTGCGATCACGAAATTGGCCATCGCGGTCCCGCTCGCGCTCGCCAGCGTCGCGGCGCACGTCCTGGCGGTCGCGTTCCACGCGCCGTTGATCGTCACGCAGGCGGCGCTCATCATCGCGGAGCTCGCGGCGATCCTCGCGAATGTCGCGGTCGCGGAAGCGGTCGTCGCGGTCGTGGAGATCGCGATGCAGGTCCGCGCGGTCGCGGCTGAGTCGCCGTTCGTCGTCGCCGAGGCGGCGTTCGTCGTTGCGCAGTTCACGGCGATCCTCGCGGATATCACGGAAGCGCTCCTCACGGGCAGAGCGCGGTTGCTCCATCCAGCGCGTGCGTGCGGTCATTTCATCGGTGCGCATGCGCTGCAACCAGGGAATCTGCGCAGAGGAGTCCTGCCCCTGGCTTCCCCAGCCATTGACCATCTGGCCCAGGCCGCTGGTAAAGGGTGAATTGCCGGTCGTGGGCAGGGTCTTATCTGCCAGGGCTTGTCCGAGGTTCGACCCCGACCCAAGCGCGCCTCGCAGCGACGAACCGGTATCCTGGCCGCGCACGATCTCACAGATGACAAAAAGCGCAGCAACTGCCAATAAGAATCTTAAGCTTTTCATAAACCCTCTCTCTTTTCTGACGGGATTCGAACGCAGCCCACGGTTGGGGTACCGGAATCAACAGTCGGGGAGGATCCACAGAATGGCCGATACGGCCTGATAACGAAAGTGCGCTATTCGCTAAAAAGGTAGGTCGCCCAAGCCGAGTTGTCAAGTTATTGACCTAGCTATGAACGCGGACAAAACTAAAATGTCCGCAAAACCCTTAGCCCGCGGCGCAAGGTTGCGCTGTTCTCGATTGCGATATCGTGAGACCCCTGCCGGCTTGTCCGGCAGGTGAAGGAGTTCGGCCGCTTCGTGTGCACAGGCTGCCTGAACTCCTTGCCGGACAAGCCGGCAGGGGTCGACGCGAAGCTCGGACCGGCCTTTCTAGCTGCCGAACTGTTTCACCTGCCGGACGAGCCGGCAGGGGTCGCGGCAAAGGTCAGCTAGTGGGCGGACATTATTTTTGTCCGAAGCCATGCACTCCTACTCCGTTCTGGCGGTGACTACGTCCAGTATTTTCTGCTCGCGGGCCTGAAGCAGCAGACCTTCCCAGGTCAAGGCCGCGCGATACAGGAAAACGATGGCTACGCATTCGCTGAGCGCCAGCACCAAATAGATGGGCAGCCCGTGCCCCCAGCCTGCCCGTTCCAGCGCGGCCTCTACGCCGTAGGGAAGAAGCAGCACGCTCATGGCAGGTGGAAACACAAGGACAAATGAGAAGTGAAGCAGCAGTGGAATGCCTTTGACGTTCCTCGGTTTAAGCGAGCCCGAGGCGATCGGCACGGGCGCAATGATCGACAGCAGATTGGCAAGCAGGCAAAATACCAGAAACATGGAAGTCGCCAATGGGAAAATCGCGAGAAAATGATCCAGGCGGCTGGGGGACATTACCTGGAGGATCACCACGAGCAGCAGCACCATGCCCAGAGCGAAAGGCGCCACCGCAAGGTTCTTGCCAAGAAGAATGTCGCTGCGCCGCGCCCCGCAAAGGACGTAGACGCGAAAGCCGTTGCGATCAAAACCGAACTGGTTGCCGAGCAGCTGAATCATCGTCATGAGGATCAGCGCCGTGACCACAAAGCCCACCAGGGGCCGATACGCTTCCGGAATAAGATCCCGCTTGCTGAAGAAAAGCCCGACCAGGGCAATAACGATGAAGACGGGGGACAGGAGCATCAATTTCGCCTCGGGAGCCCGTAACAGCGAGCGAAAGCTTGCCAGGGCGATGGCGGCGGCATGCTCGGACATCCACGGAAGCTGCTTCTCCAGCAGGCGCGGGGGACCTGCGTCGCTTCTGGGGACGGCCGCCGGCGCAGCTTTTCTACGTGCCGAAGTCACCTGGCCCGTGTACAGGCGAACGATGGTCGTATAGGACCGCCACAAGCTCGCTGTGCCGATCAACCCCAAACCCAGCGTGCCAAGCAAAGCCGGCAGCATCTCTCCCTGAAAGGCGGCCATCGCCCCAAGCGCCAGCCACCCGGGAGGCGCCACGAAGTTGATAATTCTGAGCGTGTGCTGTAGCTGTTCCAGTTCATGCCGCTTTGTTTCCTCATTAAGTTTTCCCTGTGCGCTTAGCCGCGGCCCATACGCCTTCTCTATCTCTTCGCGACGCTTCGTACGCTCTGCCGCCGTCCCCGCCAGGGATTCGGCCTGGCGTATTTCTTCTTTCTCGGCCTGGCGAAGGGCTTCTAGCTCGTCGATCTGGTTGGCCGTGTTCTTCCAGGGCCGAATGATGTTAAGGAGGTTCGGCAACTGAAAGACCAGCACGAACGCCATGGTGACAACGACGATGACCGTGCGGCGCCGGCGTTTGTTGACCATGAGCGACGCCAGCCAGCCCTGGAACTGATATGTGAGGGCCGTCACCATGAGAAGAAAGGCCGCCGCCAGCGGCACCTGCAGGAGCATGGCCGGGCCGCGGGCGATGACGAGACCAATGATGAGCCCGAGCATGCCCGGAACAAACACGAGCAGGGTCATGCTGAATAGTGAGCTGAGATAATTGATCAGAAATACGCCGGCAAGCGACACGGGCAAATGTAAGAACTTGTCCAGTGTCAGCACCTCCGAGCGCTGCAGTTCCGCCAGCAGGCCGATGGCCCAGCAAAAGAGCAACGCCGCGATCAAACCGTCCCAGACATACATGATGACAGGGGCAGACACGTCGCGCAGGCCGAAAGCTCCGACCAGCAAGAAAATGAGAAACGCCAGAATGCCGAGGATCACGGCCAGGCCGGCCAGAATGGCCAGGATGACGGCGTTGGCGGTGCCGGCGCGCTTGAACTGGTTGACGCGCAACCGCCAGCGCAGCCAGAGAAAGGCGCGGAAATGCTCGCCGTTCACGACACGCCCTCCTCGAGCCAGGCGATCTTCGGCGTCGCTTCCGAATCGGCTCCCGCCCTCTCCAGAAAACGCTCCTCCAACGAACGGCCCTGCCGCAGCGCTTCCAGCGAAGCCTGTTCCACCAACTCCCCCTTGACGATGATGCCGACGTGCGTGCACAGCTTCTCGACAATCTCCAGCACGTGGGAAGTCAGGAAGACCGTGGAGCCGCGGGCCACATAGCCCTTGAGCAGGTCGCGGATAATGCGCGAGGTGACGGCATCGACTCCTTCAAACGGTTCGTCGAGAAAAAGCAAATCGGGATTGGGCAGCAGAGCGGCGGCGAGAGCCAGCTTCTTTTGCATGCCATGCGAAAACTCCAGGGTGACCTTCCTGTCCTCGCCTTCCAGGCCAAGCAGCGCCAGCAATTCGCTGCTGCGGCTGCGGATGGTGTCGCGCGGCAAAAGATGCATCCGCCCGATGAAGGTCAGGTATTCGCGCGCCGTCAGATTGTCAAACAGCGCCAGGTCCTCCGGAATCACGCCGACACGGCCTTTCGCCTCCAGCGCTTGACGCGGATCGAGCAGGTTTCGTCCGAGTACACGCATTTCTCCGTGCGACGGCGCCAGCAGTCCGGTGAGCATTTTCATGGTGGTCGACTTGCCGGCGCCGTTGGGGCCGAGGAACCCGTAAAAGGTGCCACGCTCGACGCGGAGGTCGATGCCATTCACAGCGCAAAAATCGCCGAAGTAGCGGCTCAACTGCTGCGTTTCAATCGCCAGGCTCATGATTTGTTCCAGGAGGATGATCGGTAGCTTCGCACATTCTACTAAACAGCAATTGCGCTTGACAGGCGGTATACTATTAGTTTAGAACTAAACCTTATGCCGAGCCATAAGGGAAGGAGCGCGGGAAGGCAACGGCTGCCGGTCCTCCTCGAACGCGACGAACTGGAGCTGCGGACCTGGCTGCAACTCGTGCGTACCTATTTGCGCATGGAACGGCGCCTGGAGCGGCTGCTGGAAGAGCGCGGTCTGTCGCTGCCGCAGTTCGACATCCTCGCCACGCTGGCGATGGGCGAGGGGATCACGCAACAGGAGTTGGCGCAGCGCATGCTGGTCACCAAGGGCAATATCTGCGGCATGATCGATCGCATGGAAACGAACGGCTGGGTGGAACGGCGGCCGGATAAGCAGGATCGGCGTGCCAACCGGCTGTTCTTAATGCCCGCGGGGCGCAAACAACTGGCGCGAAGTTTTCCAGATCAGCACGCGGCCGTGCAGGAAATGATGAGCGCCCTCAGGCCGGAGGAGCTGCAGACGCTTTATGAGTTTCTGGATCGTCTCGAAGAGGATATTGAGAATTGACCGGCCCCAACGGGGGTTCGTTGAGCGGTCCGCGTTTATACGTTTACGGTTTGGAGGGTGCCCATCTCCTCAATACGCAGTCTCGTGACCTGTCACTGATTCAGTGTTTCGCAGGCCTCTAGAAAAAGGAGTCTGACTATGCGCACGCGTCTCTACGGTTTGGTGCTGGCGACCTTGGTGCTCGCATCCGGTCTGGCGGCAACGCCGGTGCGCGCCGCCGACGACTACGGGATCGATCCCGTGCATTCCTCCGTGTATTTCAAAATCTCGCACATTGGCCTCTGCCACGTCTTCGGCCGCTTCAATGAGTTTTCCGGCAGCTTCACGATCGACCCGGATGATGCCAGCAAGTCGTCGTTCACGCTGAGCATCAAACCGGAAAGCGTTGACACCAACAACAAGAAGCGCGACGAACACCTGCGCACTCCGGACTTCTTCGATGTAAAGCAATTCCCCGCGCTGGAGTTCAAAAGCACCGGGGTCAAGGCCATTGACGGCGGCTATGATGTCACCGGCGACCTGACCATGCACGGCACCACCAAGCAAATCACGTTTTCTCTGAAGGGGGGCGCCAAGGCGGAATTCCCGAAGGGCAAGTACCGCACCGGATACTCCACCGACCTGACGCTCAAGCGCTCGGACTTCGGCATGGACAAGATGCTGCAGGCTCTCGGCGACGAGGTGAAGGTGGCCATTAGCTTCGAAGGCGTGAAGAACTAGCGGCTGTCCTAAGGGCGTGCGGCCGCAGCTCGCTGCGCCGGCGACAGGCTGGCGCGGCGGGCTGAGAATGCTGCTGGAGCGCTCTCCATTGCAGGAATGCTTTCCTCATGCCAGATCCAGAGACGATCAATCTGCTTGTGAAAGCGCTCGGTGCCGCGGCCGTGGCCGCGGTGCTGGCGCTTTTCGTAATCGGGCAGCCATGGCGCACGTCCAGCGCGGGCCGCACCGCTCTCGCCTGGATATTAGCCATCGGCACTGGCTTTTATTTGGGATGCTGGATTCTTGGCCTTTTGCCGCACTGGCCGCCGCGTGACTGCGCGGGTCGCCTCCTGCTCGTCGTGTTCCCCGCTGCTTTGGCCGTGGAAGCTGTCGCGGCTCTGCCCAAGATTCCGGTTTGGTTGGGAATCATTGTAAGGCTGATAGTAGCGGCCGGTACGGCGCCCGCGCTCCTATACAAAAGCAAGTATATCGCTGAACTGGCCGGACCGAATTCTCGAGAGTGGTCTTCTCTTCAGGTAGTGGTGATCCTGGCCAGCCTTGCGGCGGCGTTGGCATTAGTCTGGATGCTCATGATCTTGCTGGCACGGCGGGCGCCGTTGTCTGCGGCGGTAGTGCTCGCCGGTGTCTGTGGCGGGGCAGGGCTGACCGTCATGCTTTCCGGCTATGCCACGGGAGGGCAGCTCGGGCTTCCCCTCGCTGCCGCGCTTGCCGGCGGAGCGATAGTCACACTGGCGGCGCCCAGTTTGCGCCTGAGTTCCGCCTGGGTCGGTCCCGCGGTCGTCGGCTGGTTCAGCTTGCTGGTAATCGGTCATTTCTTCGGTGAGTTAACCCTGATTCACGCTGTTCTGCTATTTGTGGCGCCTTTGCTCGGCTGGTTACCCGAGCTGCCCTATGTCCGATCGCTACGGCCGTGGGCGAGAGGCCCATTACGAATCATCCTGGTGGCCGCCATGGTTGCAGCGATTGTTTTGCATGCGCGGCATATTTTTGACGAAGCAAGCAAGGGCTCGCCCGGCTCGAACGAGCCCTCCGCGAAGGACTACATGGATTTCGGCCGCTAACTGTAAGTTGTCTAGCCAACGTTTAGCCGCGACCCGGCAGGGGAGCGCGTGCGTGGCAGCAACAGCCCTAAACGTCAGAACAGTTCTGATCCCTTCGCAACAGCGGGTTTATAAGCTAGACTTACACGAAGGCTCGTCTTCGGCTTTGCAGGATGGCAATGCCGGCGCGCCGGTGTGCCCCCATGGTTGCTGCCTTATGGAAAATCTCTCCGAAACTTGTCGCTCCTGGACAGACCTGGCGCTTTCGTCGGCCAATCGCAATCCTTGCCTGATCCACATTTATCCAACTGGAGCGGGCATGGGCCGCCGGCATGCGCTCGGCAACCGCCCCCTGGTGATCGGCCGCAGCAATGAATGCGATATTTTCATCAACGATAACTCCGTATCGCGCCGCCACGTTTGCATCGAGTTTCGCGGCGACGCCTACTATGCCGTCGATTTGCAAAGCATGAACGGCACCTTTGTCAACAACGTGGCCGCCCCGGAACGCCGCCTGGAAGACGGCGATTACCTTCGCGTCGGCAATTGCATCTACCGGTTCTTGAGCGGCGGCAATGTCGAGGCGGATTATCACGAGGAAATCTATCGCCTGACCATCATCGACGCCCTTACCGAAATCCACAACAAGCGCTATTTGATGGAGTTCCTCGACCGCGAGCTGGTCCGCGCCGCCCGCCACGGCCGTCGGCTGGCGCTGGTGCTCTTCGACATCGATCGCTTCAAGGCGATCAACGATGAGTTCGGCCACCTGGGTGGCGATTTGACGCTCCGCGAGCTGGCGGCCTGCGTCAAGAAGGAAATCCGCCAGGACGAGCTGCTGGCCCGCTATGGCGGCGAAGAATTCGCCATTGTGCTGCCCGAGACCGACGTTCAGGAAGCATCCATCGCTGCCGAGCGCGTGCGCAAGCTGGTGGCCGAACATCCCTTCCAGTACGCGGAGAAGCCTTACCAGGTCACCGTCAGCCTGGGCGTGGCGGCTACGAGCGGCACTGAGGCTATCTGCAGCGCGGACCTGATCGGCCGGGCGGACGAAAAACTCTACCAGGCGAAACGCGAAGGCCGCAATCGCGTTATCGCTTGAGTTCCCGCCGCGAAAGACTTCCGGTTGTGGCCAAGGAATGGACTGGAATCAGGCAGGCTACGACTGCTGCAAGTGGCTCAAATCCGCAAGCTGGGAATTCTGCAGAAACATTTGCAACTCATCCTCATTCAGCGGGCTGGCAAACTCACAGCCGGCGCACCATGACTGTCCCGGGTCCTGACGCACGTTGGTCACGCGCGCCTGCAATTGCCGGTCGTGTTTCCAGCCCGGCATGATCGGCGTCAGCATGAGCATGGTTCCGGGAAAGTACAACCGGCTGGTAATCAGAGCAATGCCGCGCCGCGATACGTCCACGACCTTGCCGACACACCAGGTCTCATCCTCGGCGCCGCTCTTGTTCTTGTTGAAGAGGATTTTGACGCGGCAGATATGGCGCACGCCCGAGCGCCGGTTCTTCGGTGGCGAACCAGTCCCTTTGCTGTCCGGATGTGGCGCTGTATTACCCATGAGGGGCGACTCGCAACGAGCAGAAGAGATACTGTGCAAGCCTAGGTTAAGGCCGGACAAAAGTCAAACGGGCGCAACGCTGGCCCTCCGCGCTCACCATGTCTACGCAGGATCAAGCTCGCTGCGGTTTGGAAGACGGTTAGGCCAACACCAACTCCGCCTGCCGGGCGTCTTGAGCCGGCGCCAGCTCGACGTCGGGGACCGTATCGACCATCGCCTGGCTCTCGACCAGCTTATTGAGTCGCAGCCGCAGGTTCAGGAAGGCGCGTGCACAATGGGGATCGAACTGGGTGCCGGTGCCCAGGCGTAGCTGCTCCAGGGCTGCCTCAATGGTCAGCGGCGAGCGGTAGGGACGATTGCTGGTCATGGCGTCAAAGGCGTCGGCCACCGCGACGATGCGCGACACCAGCGGAATGCCCTCGCCGACCAGCCGATCCGGGTAGCCGCGGCCGTCCCAGCGCTCGTGATGGTTGCGAATGATCGGCACGATCGCTTCGAGGTCGGGAATGGTCGCCAGGATGGCGGCGCCCTTGACCGTGTGCGATTTCATGTGCTCGTATTCGTCGTCCGACAACCGCCCTTGCTTGCAGAGCACACTGTCGCGGACGCCGATCTTGCCAATGTCATGCAGGGGGCCGCCAATCTCGATCTGCTGACGGGCCTGTGCCGGAAGCTTGAGCTCATCCGCCAGCAGCAAGGCGTATTCGGTGACACGCTCGGCATGGCCGGCGGTGTACGGATCGCGCAGCTCAATGGTCTGGGCCAGCGTGATCACGGTTTGAATGAACCAGGAGCGCTGCTTGGCCAGGAGGAATTGCCCGCTTTCGATGCTGCCGGCGATGCTGGCGGCCACGGCGTCGGCCAGGTGCAGATCCGCAACGCTGAACGGCATCTGCAGCGCGCCGCGATCCATGTACAGCACCCCCAGGCGCCGTTGCGGCGACCGCAACAGTGCGCAAAGGATGGAGCTGGCGTTGGCATTGTTGATGCTGTCGGAGCGCCAGTCTCCTTCGGTGCCGAGATCGCTGCTCAGGAGCGATTCGCCGCGCGCCAGACAGCGCTGTACCAGCGTCCGGCTGTAATGCGCGGCGGCCGGCCGTTCCCCGGCCCCCGTGGAAGCATGCAGCGTGAGCTGTCCGGTCGTCTCGTCCGCGAGCAGCAAGGCGCCGCGGCGTGCGCCGAGTGCCCGCACGGCATCTTCGAGGCTGCCTTGCAACAATTCATCAAACGAATGATTGTGGTGGAGATTGTGCCCGGAACGCAACAGTCCCAGCAGTTGCGATCCGGATTCAGGATGCTGCGCCACATGGCGGGCCACGACGGCAAAGGCTTGCTCCCAGCTGTGCTGCGCCGTGGCTTCCACGTGCATGGTGCCGTAGAAATTCTCGACCGTGCTGACTTCCGCCTGGTCCATGCTGGCGATGCGCATGACCACGTTGCCTACTTGCAGCAGGTCGCGCACGCGAACCTTGCATTCCTCAGGACCGACGCGGACGCCGTTCAGGAAGGTCCCGTTCGTGCTCCCCAGGTCACGCACGAACCAGCCCTGCGAGTCGACAAAGGCCAGTTCGGCGTGACAGCGACTGATCGAGCTATCGTTGAGTTGCAGCTCCGACTGTGCCTGGCGGCCAATGCGCACCAGGTTAAACCCATCCCACGCCATGCCGTCCACTTCATGACTGACGCCGCGTAGACAAATGCGCTCTTTCATATCACGTTAACCCTGTTGGACTAATCTTGAAACCTGGAATGCCAAATACGCCGCACGCGGATGGTTTAACTGAGGGACAAGGTCGCCGGAGCGACGGCTGGCGGGTTGGTAATCGGATTGCTGTAGGGGCTGATCAGCGGCAGTGTGCCCACGCCGCCGCCCGTACTGGTCCCGATACTGATGCCGGTGCCGCCGGTTCCGGACAGCGTGGGATCGATCGGCACCGGATTCATCGGATCGCTGAGGACGCGTGTGGACAGAGTCGTGGTAATGGTAGGCAGCGGAGCGCCCGTCTGGGTGGCGGCGTTATAGCGAATCGTGTAGCTGCCGGATTGCAGGAACACGAAACTCGTGCTCAGCGGTTGACCGGCGAAGGCGACCATGGTGAACACGGCATTGTTGTTCTGATCGTAAACCGTCATGCGTACCGCCGAGTTGACCCACCAGCTGTTGGCGCTGGCGGCCAGAGAGAATTCCACCATTTGCGAGTTCGCCACCGACATGCTCTGATAACCAATGATTTGCGATTGCGTCAGGGTGGCATTGGCTAACTGCGTGAAGGTGGTGGCGGCGTCATTATTAAACTCGGCGGCCAGGGCGAAAGCGCCCACATTTTGCGCGGTCCCGGCCAGGGCACTGACCTGGATGTAGTATGACATGCCGGCGGTAATACCGGTCAATTGCACGGTGAAAGTGCCGTTGCCGTTGTTGATGACCGTGGACGGCAGCAGGTTGTGCCAGGCATCATACACCCTGACATAAGAATTCAAGCCGCTGGCATCCGTCGAAGATGCGGTCACCGTCAGCATTTCGCTTCCCTGCACAGGCAGGGTTGGAGCGACGACCTTGTAGTAATTCTGCGGCGTCAGGGTCGAGATGGCGCCGCTGGAAAGGTATGTGTACCCCTGGCTGTTGACGTCAACCTGGATGGAACTGAGCGCCTGCGCCGTGGCAAAGGAAGTATTGAGGACTTGCGTCGGGCTCGAGGAAGCCGCCGAGGCGGCCGGCACTGCTCCCGCAGTCTGGATGGTCATCTGGTAGCCGCCGATGCCGAACACCGAACCACTGGCGCCGGCGACCTGGACATAATAGGAGGCGCCGGGCTGGGCGTTGCTGATTTGCACGGACACATTGTTGTTGAGCGGATCACTCGCGGCGCCGGAGCCGACCACATTGCCCGAGGCGTCATAGACAGTGACCACCGGCTCGAGCAAGCTCGTCCCTGCCGCGTTGACCTGCACCGTGAAGGAAGTTGTGCCGCCGCCCAGCAGGCCGCTACTTGCCGGGGCCGTGAAGCTATAGAACTGCGTGTCCGTGGCACTGCTGATGTCCGCCGAGACGTTCTGGCCCGGTTGGGACAGGGAAAGCGCGTTCGCCAGGGAGTTGTTGCCCTGGAGATCGGGGGAACGCGGTCCGCCATATATGCTTTGCAGCGCCGCGATATCCGCCGCGCTCAAGCCGCTGCGTGGGCCGGTGTAAATGGCATAAGTGGCTGAGGTCGGATCGGTCGTCTGGTCGCCAATGCCCAACGAATGGCTGGCTTCGTGAAGCGCGACCGTGAAGAGATCATACTGGCCCTGGCCGTTGACGCCGAAATTGTAGTTGCTGTTGAGCAGCATGTCGCCGCCCCAGGTGCTGCCGGAGAGGTCGAAGCCGCTCGTGTTCGCCAGGCTGGTAGTCGATGGGAGCGGGGCCATGGCAACGCGAATGTCGCCGAACCGTGGATCGCCTTGCACGGCGCCGCTAGCGCCGAGCGCCTGCCCCCCGTCGGCGACAACGCCGATGTTGAGATTGGCGTTCACGGCCCAGGTCTGGAAGGCCCGCAGGATCTCTTCCTCCCAGTTGGCCGTCGGCGCGTTGGCGTTCAGGGTTTGGAAAAGATTGCTGCTGAGGCCGCTGCCGACGCTGGTGCCGTCAGGAACCAGGCTCAGCGTCAAGTGCCCCGGGTTCGGCCAGGCGACGCCCCATTGCGTCGGCGTCAGCCGATCCTCCAGAGCTTCCAGCATGAGTTTGCGTGACTTCTTGGCCATTACTGACTCCCAAAGCTTGGCGGACCAAAGATCTCTTGATTCAGTTAAAGCTGCAGCGGGGAGGATTCAGTTACACCTTGCGGGCAATACGCCTACCGTGGCGGACTCTCTCCTTGACGCGCGGGCGCGGCGGGCTGAAGCGCTCGGGCGGCGTTGACCAGTTTGCGAAACTCGGGCCGGTCGCGAATCGGGTCCAGCTCCCTGTCCTCTTCGAGGAAATCGAAGCCGAAGCCGCGCCGCAAGGCAGACGACAGGTAGCGGAGGGCCTCGTGGCGGTCGTCCGCTTCCTGTTGCGAGGTCAGGGCAAAAATGCCGGCGACCTGGTACTGCGTAGCCGCCCCGAAATCGCGGGCCAGGGCGTCGTCAGCGTCTTCCAGCGCTTCCTTGCGTTGTTTCAGACGGGCTCGCAGCACGCCGCGGCCGGCCCTGGCGGGGACATAGTCCGGATATAGCTCGACGACGCGGTCGAGGATTTGTAGTGCTTGCTGATTGCGGCCCAACTTGCCGAGCACGTGGGCCTGGTTTTGCAACGCGGCCAGCGAGCGCGGATTTAACTCCGCAGCTTTCTCAAAGTCCGCCAGGGCGCCGGGCAGGTCGGCGGGCAGTTTGGCGAAGCCGCGGGCGATCCAGCTCTTCTCATCCGTGGGCGTCTGCCGTAATCCTTCCGCAAAATCCCGCTGCGCCCCGGCCTGGTCGCCGGCCATCTGACGCACGCGGGCCCGCATGAAGTAGACGCGCGTGTACGGCGCGCCCAGCTGCAGAGCCTGCGTCAAGTCCTGGATCGCCGCCTCATATTTTTTCAAGCCCTGCAAGGCCACGGCGCGATTGATGTAGGCCTCGGCATAATCCGGCCGCAGGCCGACCACATGATCGAAATCTTGCCGGGCGGCTGCGAAATCGTTTTGCCGCAGGTAAGTGAGGCCGCGGTTGAAATACGTCCAGGGAAATTCGGGCCACAGGGCGATGCTGGTGGTGTAGCAAGCCCGCGCCTCGACATCCTGGGACAGGCCGTCGTAACAAATGCCGAGGACCAGGCGCGCCCAGAAGTTCTGCGGATCCTGCTCGGCGGCATTCTTCAGAAGAGGCAGTGCTTCCCGATAGCGGCCCTGGGCCACGCGCTCGGTGCCTGCAAGGTACAGGTCCCGGCTCGAACGCAAGGGCGCCTGCTCCGCTTGCTGACGCAAGCGCCGCGCTTCCTCAGCTTGGCCCAGCAGGGCGGCCAGCTCAGCGCGCTGCGCCAGGAGCGCCTGGCCGGCCGGCGCGTCCGGCGTCATGGTCTCGGCTAGTTGGTTGAGGCGTAGTGCGGTTTGCAGCTCCTCTTGCTTCTGCGCGGGCTCGTGTACGGCCGCGGCTCGCAAGAGCGTGGCCCGCGCCAGCAGGAGCAACAGGTCCTCGATCTCCCCACGCAGCCTGGTCTGGTTCGCCGCCGAAAGATGGTGGACCGCCGGCTCCTGATGCCAGCCGGGATTATCGAGCACCCGATAAGTCGCCAGCGCCTGGCGGCCCAGCTTGATGCCCTCATCGAGTTGGTCACGGTCGCTGGAACGCGCGTTGAGGACAAACTGAACGGTTTTGGTCTCTTCATGGAAACGGTTCAATGTTTCCTGGGCCTCGAGCTGATTGAGCCGCAGTCCATGCACGACGGACCAGCTGACCGCGGAGCCGAGCAGGATACCGGCCAGGATGCCCAGGCTGGTCAGTGAGGTCAGGCGTGGGTGCCGCCGCACCCATTTGCGCGACCGCTCGTGAAGCGAAGGTTCGGGGGCATATTTGAGCGGCAGATTGGCGCGGTGCCGATCGAGGTCCTCGCGCAGCTCCTGGGCCGATTGATAGCGCTGCGTAGGGTCCGGCTGCAGGCAGTGCCGGACGATCGATTCGACGGCGGGCGATACATCCTTGTTCCAGCAACGCAGCGACGGCACAGGACCTTTGCGGTCTTCCAGGATGCGCGGCAAGGCTTCTTTCACCGAGCCGCTGGGTAGTTGGAACGGGTCGTGCCGCGTCAACATTTCATACAGGATGAGGCCAAGGGAGTACAGGTCGCTGCGGCTGTCCACGGTCCGGGCCGCGCCCTGGAATGCTTCCAGATGCTCGGGCGACATGTAGGAAAGCGTGCCGCCCACCTGGGCGGCATGGACCGCCTCGCGCCGCAGCTTGGTGTCCTCGGCCACGCTGAAGTCGAGCAGCATCGGCTGACCTTCGTCCGTCAACAGGACGTTGGCCGGCTTCAGATCGCGGTGCAAAATGCCACGCTCGTGGGCGTGAGCGAGGCCGTCGGCCAGGCGCGACGCAATCCACAGGACGGCATCGACGAAACTCAGGCCCTGCAGCATCTCCAGGATGGCCGTGCCCTGCGGTTCCCCCAGCCGTGGCAGCGACTCCATGGTGCAGGCAGCCGCAGTGTCGGTCGGTTGCGCGGTGCAGGCTTCGGCCACGGCCTGCGGGGCGTTGGTCAACTGGAGCTGCCGGGTCGTGCTCTTGCGGCCGCACAGGGTGCTGACCAGCTCCTTGCCGGATTCCGGCAGCGATTCGCGCTCACGCCAGTTCTTGAGCAGGTCTGCCAGCGTGGTGGCGCCGAAATAAGGCATGCACACCGCCTGGTACGGGCTGGCGCGATGGACAGAGTAGATCGGCACGATATTCGTGTGCTGCAACTGGGCCAGCGTCTGCGATTCACCCAGGATGTCGGGCGATACCTTCAAGGCGACATAGCGCGAGGCCAGATCGCGCTGCTGGGCGAGGTAAACCCGTCCAAAGGCGCCGCGGCCGAGTTCCGCGAGAATGCGAAAGCCCAGAAATTCGTCGCCCGGAGCCGGCAGCCCGGCCATGGCCCCCGCCAGCCGCTGCGCGGTATTGCCGCTCGACCGCGGCTTGCGTGACGAGGCGCCGCCGGACGCGCGGGGCGAGGACTTGCTGCCCAGGCCTGATTCCTCGGGACGCTGCACCTGGATAAGGACGCGGGCCGTGGTCACCTCGTCATCGCGCTGGCCGCCCGCCTGTGCGTCCGCAAGCGCCTCGCTTTTCGGCGTGCCGATTCTGCCGTTGTTCCAGATCGTGCGTTCCACCAGGCCGGCCTCGCCGGCAAGGCTGCCGCTCTCGCGATAGGCCAGGTCCCGAGCCAGCAGTGCCCGCTGAATCTCGGCGTAACCGGGGTGGTCGACCGGCGGCAGAAACTGCGCCAGATCGATGCCGCCGCCATGGGCCCGGGCTGCCTCATAGGCCTGGATGAAATCGCTCACCTCAAGTTCAGAAGCCGCTGGCATGGAGGTCCTCTTGTTCCAGCACACGTGAGGTCGAATCAAATTCGGGGGAGTGCGAGTTCCGCTCGTGTGACCCATGCTTGTGGGTCAAGGGGAGGGTATTCCGGCTTGAGCCTGGCCACAGCCCGCGGCAACGGCCGGGGAAGCGACTCGGCAATGCTCGACTACGACAATAACGGCAGAAACAGGGATGTCGAGGTTGGCGGGGAGGTGGCGCGCGAATGGGGCCGGGCCCCGGAATCGGCTGCCTGGAGGCCGCCCTTGCGCCATGGCACACGCAAGGGGCGAAGCGGTGATCGGTACATCGGTGCTCTCATCTTCGTAAAGAGAAAAGCTGGCCACGCCCGCCGTGCGCGCTCCCTCAACGCTGAGGGTGCTCCCGCACGGAGCGTTACCCACCCTTTCGGCAGCCTGGCGACCCAGCGCCATCTTCGAGATGGCCGCGGGGCCCATAGCTTTGCGCCCCCGCCTTGCGACGGGTTTGCCCTTTCGAGGATGATGAGGCACATCCTTGCTGGCGGTGGAGAACCTGCTCACAACCGCTCGCAATCCAACCACCGTACGCAAGGCTAGGTGATAGGTTTACGACAGTCAAATTAGGATTAGGGATTTTTTCGTAAATTTCCGGGATATACCTTGGGGCGTTTTTCCGGGGCAAGAATCCGGCAGACCTGGCTCAGCGCGACTTTGCCGCCGCAAGAAAACTATCGTCCGACCTGATCCGGACCAGTTTGCCAATCGAGTTGCCACGGTTGCCTGACAATTTGCTGAAGTTCAGGCGTCGCCGGGCTTATCGTCTATGCAGAACGTTGCATCATGGTGACCCGAAGCGCCGGTTTGAAGTTGCGCTTTTCTGTGGTTTGGTCTCGCCAGACCCCTGCCGGCTTGCCCGGCAGGTGAAGCAGTTCGGGGGCTAACAGGCGCTGTTCCTCATCATCATCGACCCCTGCCGGCTCGTCCGGCAGGTGAAGGAGTTCGTCGGCTGCTGCAGCCTGCTTGAACTGCTTCAGCTGCCGGACGAGCCAGGACGAGCCGGCAGGGGGCCGGACGAATTTCGGGCGAGCCCTCCCTATAGCCTCTGAACTGTTTCACCTGCCGGACAAGCCGGCACGGGTCGAGGCTCTTGTTAAAAGCGCAACTTCAAAAAAGCGCCAGCGAGGGCCTCTCGCTTGCGTTTCGGGTTACAATGATGCGGAAGGTATTCGCTGATTTTCGAGGTAACTGCATGACTCCTGTTTCGCTGACTTGCCCGTATTGCAATTCCTTGGTCGTGATGCCGCGGCTCCCGGAGGCTGACCAGCGCATTCGCTGCCCGCGCTGCCAGGAGTTGTTCCCATATCACGGTCAGCCGGGCGCTGAGGCAACGGGTGAAGCCCGATCCGGCAGCGGCCCTTCCCAGGCGATGCTGGCCGCACCGGGCGCCGCCGCTGTGTCGGGGGGCCGGCGTTTGTCGAATCGAGCGCTGGCGCGGATCGTGGTGGCGGTGATGGCCCTGATGGCGGCAGTCGCGTTGCTATTCGCCTGGCACACCACGGACGAGCGCCGGCTGCGTGACGGCCAGAAGGGGGAGCCGGCTGCCGTCCCCGTAGTGGCGCCGGCCAAGCTCACCGGCCTCGGTTACCTGCCGGCCAATGTCAACTTCCTTGCGGGATTTCATGTTGGCGAGCTTTGGGATAAGAGCGACACTGCGCGGCGGACTTTGATAGCCCTCAGAGAGAACATCACCGGGTTGCAAGAACTTGAGAATTCCACCGCGCTCAGACTGATGGACATCGATCACATCGTCGTCGGCGGCAATCTGCTCCGGCTTCAGGTGACTATCGTGGTGAAAACGCGCGCGCCATATGATCAGCGGGAGGTCAGGGCCAAGCTCAAGGCGGAAGACAGTTCAGCACGAGGTTCGACGATCTTATACGGGTTTCCCGCGCATACTCCGCTCGGCAAACAAACGGCATACCTGTGGTGTGCCGATGAGCGGACACTGGTTTTTTACAGCCATGACCCCGCGCGCTCCAATGACTTCCCCCTCGCGCCAGAAGAATCGCTCAAGCGCTTTCCTGGCTCCATGCAGAAAGCTCTCACCGAGCAAATAACAGAGGTGACCCAGGCCTGGTGTCTTGCACAGACGGAAGACCTGCAAAGGTTCTACAAATCGCTAACCCAGTTCGGCGTTGTGCCACCTGATCCGAATGAGGAAATCCGAGTACTGTTCGGGATTCATTCACTGGGCGCCTGGATACGCGTCTCCGGGGAAGAAGTTATCTACCATGCTCAAGCAGATTGCAAAGATCCGACCGCCGCGCAGAAACTGGATGGCGTGCTCGCTCAAAAGGGCTTTGAGAATGAGCCACCGCCGTTTCTCGAGGGGATGAAAACGGCCGGACTACTGGCCAAGGATCTCGGGGCATCGCTCCGGCGCGGGCGCCAAGAGGACCGCGTGACGCTGGACGCCAGGTCGAGCGTCAAAAGTCTCAATGAGGCTCTGAATGTGAGACAAGGCCCGGCACCCAGGCGGCGCGGGGCGGTCAGTGCCCAGTAGCCATCGAGATTCGCGGAGCATCAGGCTTTCAACATCTCATCATGCCGCATGCCGCTGGGCGGCAGGTCGGCGCGGCGGACATTGGCCAGGGCCGAGCGAGCGCCGGCGTGCTGCTCGGCGTCATTATCTTCCCATTCGATGCTGACGGCGCCATCGAAGCCCACGCGGTTCAGCTCGATCATGATTTCCTCAACGCTGTTGGCGTCGCGGGCCGAGCCGGCGGTGACGAAGTTCCAGCCGTTGAAGCGATGTCCCATGGGCCGGTGTCCGCCCAGCAGGCCGGCGCGGGTATGCTCGCGGATGACCTGCACGCCCTTGACGTGGGCGCAGTGGATGCGGTCGCCGAACGCGCGGATGAACTGCACCACGGAAACTCCTTGCCATTCCATGTGCGAGCCGTCCAGGTTGAATCCGGTCACGTCGGCATAGCCGGCCCTGTCCAGGGCGGCCAGGTAATCGGTCGCCGATTCGATGTCGCCCATGGCCCGTTCGCTGGGATGGCATTCCAGGTCGAAGGTGACGCCGTATTTCTTGCAGGCGTCGAAGACCGGCTTGAAACGCTCCACCAGGAGCTCCAGGCTAACCTCGCGCACGTCCGGGATGGCGTGGCCGCCGAGACTGGCGGGCAGGGGCGGGAACAGGAAGAAATGGCTCCAGCAATAGGCTGGCGAGCCGACGAAGGCGGGCACCGCGACCTTGCGGTTCTGCAGCTTGCCGAGGTAATGGGAGAGCCGGACCACGCCGATCAGATCTTTTGTCGCCTTTTCATGAACCATGCGGCCGACGTCGTCGGGAACGTAGTACGGATTGGTGCGCGGCGGCTTGTTGCCCTTGTCGCGCCAGGCCTTATAGGCGGCGACCGGCTCGCCGCCGACGAATTGCAGGGTCTTGGCGCTGGGCTCGTCGCCCAGGGCCTGGCCTTGCAGATGGGCGGCGACGGTGAAAATCTCCAGGCCGTGCTTCTTGGCCAGGTCCACGCGTTCCCGGGCATAGGCTTCGGCCGCGGCGTCGGTCGCGCAACGGTTCAGGTCGAGTTCCCAGCTGGCCTCTTCCCAGCCGTCAAAGCCGCTGTCCTGGATGAACTTGAGCCACTGGGCCATCGGCACATTACCGAACTGGCCGCGCACCAGGCCGATCTGGTGATACGAGCCTTTGCCGTAGCGATGCTCCGCCGTCTGCTTGTAGCCCATCGTTGCCGTTTCCTTTCGCGCATGTGCTGGTGTCGCCCGGGTGTCGCTGGAGCGAGTCATGGTAGGATCGCTGGAGAGGGGCTATTATAGCTAGGGGAGACAGCCGGCGAAAAGCTCGCGCAGGAAATTTTCCACGGGTTTGTTGGGCGGCAGGCGCTCCTGCCGGCAATTGAGACGTGCCAGGTTGAAAAAAATACCGCTGATTACGGTGGAGTTCTACGGCGTTCCGCGGCAACGCGCTGGACGAGCGGAGCTTGCCGTCCGCGCCGGGCAACTTGGCGAAGCCCTGCACGCGGTCCAGCAGGCCTGTCCCAAGCTGGGCGACCTGATCAATGCGGATGGCCGGCTGGCGTCGCATTATCTGCTGTCGATTAACGGAGCCGGTTTCGTAACCGACATGGCTGAGACCCTGGAATCCGGCGCACGCGTGTTGTTGCTGTCCGCAGATGCCGGGGGATAGCGGGGGAAGAAAGATGCGCGGCGCGAACAGGACAACGGCGAAGCAAAGTTCCGCGAAGAAGAACGCGCACGCGGGAAAGAACCACCTCGCTTCGGACAACGATCTTCCCGCCAAACTGTTGATCCTGGACCAGGATTTGATCGGTGAATTGATTCGGGATCGCCGGGAGCGTGGCATCGACCAGCACGATGAAATCTGGGAAGGAGTGTATGTTGTGCCGCCCCTGGCCAATAACGTGCACCAGGGCCTCGTGACGGCCCTAACCTTTGTCCTTTACCTGGTCATCAATCTGGAAAACCGCGGCGCCGTTTTTCCGGGCGCGAACATAAGTGATCGCAAGGCTGGTTGGAAGCGAAGATTTCGGGCCCCGGACGTGGTCGTCGTGCTCAAGGAGGGCCGGGCCATTGATTGCCACACGCACTGGATGGACGGGCCCGATTTCTTGATCGAAGTTCAGAGCCCGGGTGAACAGATCGAGGAGAAGATTCCGTTCTATGAGCAGATCCACGTTCGGGAACTGTTGATCGTTCAACGCGACACACGGGAGTTGCGCTTGCTGCGCCACGATGGTCAGCGTTTGACGCCGGTTCAGGCTTCCTTCTTGCAGGGCGGGAAGTGGCTGGTGAGTGAGGTTGTGCCGCTGGCCTTCCGACGCCGCTCACAACACCGAAGCCCCGTGCTTGATTTGCAGCGCACGGACGGCATCCCTGGGAATTGGACCATATAAGAATGTTTGGGTATCACGGGCGGTATTTGCGCATCGACCTGACGGCCGGCAGCTCTTCGTGGCTGCCTTTGCCGGAAGACACGTTGCGCCGATACCTCGGCGGCGTGGGACTTGGAACCTACCTTGTGCATCGGGAGAGCCCGGCCGGTGTCGATCCCTTGAGCCCGGAAGCCCCGCTGGTCTTCAGTCTCAGCCCGCTTGTGGGCACGCCGCTCACCACCTCGGCCAAGTTTGCCGTTGTCGCCAAATCGCCGCTTACCAACCGGCTCAATGACGCCCTGTCGTCGTCGCACTTCGCGCTGGCGGCGAAGAAGGCGGGTTGCGATGCCATCGTCGTTGTCGGCCGGTGCCCAGAACATTCTCTCCTGGTGATTGACGACGGCCATGTTCAGGTCGCCGCTGCCCAGGATTTATGGGGTCTGTCAGGAGAAGAGACAACTTCCCATCTGACCACGCGCCTCGGCCCGCGCTTCCATGCTGCAGTCATCGGGCCGGCGGGGGAGAATCTTGTCCGTTACGCCACGATCAGTCATGACAAGCGTCATGCCGGCCGCGGCGGCCTGGGCGCTGTCATGGGGTCCAAGCAACTGAAAGCCGTGGCCGTGGCCGGGTCGCAGCGGGTCGAGGTGGCGGACCCGGCAGGTGTCGTGGCGGCCGCCAAGGATTTGTCGCAACGCTCGTTCGGCCCAGCGACGGCGAAGTACCGGGAGCTGGGGACGGTCGCTAATCTGCTGACTTTCAACCGCTTCGCCGCGCTGCCGACGCGCAATTTTCAGCAGGGCACATTCGAAGGAGCGGCGGCCCTGTCCGGGGAAGCCTTGAACGCGGCGCGGCGCGTGGCCCGCAACTCCTGCGCTGCGTGCACCATCGGCTGCGAACATATTTATGCCGCCCCGGGTGGGGACGTGCGCCTGGAGTACGAAAGCCTGTTCGCGCTCGGACCGTTGTGCGGCATCGGCGATCAAGACACGGTTCTGGAAGCGGCCCGCAAGTGCGACGCGCTGGGATTGGATACGATTTCCGCGGGCGCCACAATCGCCTTTGCCATGGAATGCGCGGAGAAGGACCTGCTGCATGAGCCCGGCTTGCGTTTCGGCAACGACGCCATGGTGCTGGACTTGCTCGAGCGCATTGCGCGGCGGGAAGGACTGGGCGATCTGCTGGCAGAAGGCACGCGCAAGGCAGCCGAGGCCATAGGAGGCGACGCCGGCGATTTCGCGCCGCAGGTCAAGGGGCTGGAGATTCCGGGCTATGAGCCGCGCGCCCTGCAAACCATGGCCCTCGGCTTCGCCGTCGGCAGCCGCGGCGCCGACCACAATCGCTCCGGCGCCTACGAGGTGGATTTCTCCGAACGCGCGGACCGGCTCAACGGCTCGCCCCAGGCCGCGACCCTGGCGGTCGACACGGAAGATCGCGCCGCTTTGATGGATTCGCTTATTTTGTGCAAATTCCTGCGCGGGGTCTTCGGGGACCTGTTCAGCGAAAGCGCCGACTTGCTCACACGGGTCACCGGTTGGCAAGTAACGGAGGCAGAATTGCGCCAGATGGCCCGCCGTATCGTCACGGCAAAGAAGTTGTACAACATGCGCGAAGGCTGGACCGCGGCGGAGGACACACTGCCGCCGCGGTTTCTGGCGAAAGGGCTGCTGAACGGCGCGGTGACGGCAACGCTTCCTCCCGAGCGCTTGCGCGACATGATCCAGGCTTACTATGCCGCACGCGGCTGGGACAAGGATGGTGTTGTCTCCCCACGCCAGGTCGAGACGCTTCAGCTCGAGGACATGGTGCGGCCATGAAAATCGGCGGGATTGTCCTTTGTGGCGGCCAGAGCAAACGCATGGGCCGGCCCAAGGCCTGGCTCCCCTTCGCGGGCGAACTGATGCTGCCGCGCGTGGTCCGCTTGCTGGCGGAGGTCGTGCAGCCGATTGTCGTGGTCGCGGCCCCCGACCAGGAAGTGCCGCCGCTGCCGCCTGAGGTGGCGATCGTCCGGGACGAGGAAAAGGGCAGAGGTCCGCTGCAAGGCCTCGCCGCCGGCATGGCAGCCCTGCAGGGTCGGGTGGATGCGGCCTACCTTTCATCGTGTGACGTGCCGCTCCTGCGACCGGCTTTTGTACGGCGGATGATGGACTTGCTGGGCGAGCATAGCATTTGCGTGCCCTACGTGGACGATTTTCATCATCCGCTAGCCGCCATCTATCGCCTGGAAGTAAAGGAAACCGTGGCCCGCCTGCTAAGTGAGAATCGGCTGCGGCCTTTCTTTCTTTTTGAAACCGTTCCTGCGCGCGTGGTGATGGCGAAGGAGTTGGCCGATGTCGATCCCGACTTCCAAACGCTGCGCAATCTGAACAGTCCCGAAGATTATCAAGCGGCTCTGCGAACCGCCGTTTAGCCGCGACCCGAAAGGGGAGCGCGGCGAGTACCGAGTACTGAGTACCCAGTAGCGCGTAACCAGTACTGAGTACTCGGTACTGAGTACTCGACTCGCCACGCTTGTTCACGGATCGCGGCTAGTGTGAACCGCAGGTGTTGTTGGCTAAGTCCTGAAACGGTGCAGTCTCTTTCACAAAGGAGAAGTTAATCCTACCTGGGCGGGTCCGTGCCCGTCCAGAACTCCTTGCTCGAACTTT